>WLWE01000698.1_pt1 | contig 28244 bp, 37 predicted proteins | sample 6718301 | NCBI WGS metagenome assembly WLWE01 (sample SAMN12718691, study PRJNA515312) | sponge metagenome | isolation source: marine sponge | host: Mycale hentscheli | place: New Zealand: South Island, Marlborough, Capsize Point | collected 2003-05-01 | reverse complement strand
TATATATACCCCACCCCCACGTATAGAGCAAAATTATCAAATTGGGTTTTTCTGGGGTATCACTTGGACGGACCGATAATAATGATTATCATTTATATATGTCTTTACCGGCCTTGTAAAGATAAAATAACATACATTCCGAAACTACGCAAACATTTATTTTTATAAAGTACTTGCCTCTATTGTCTTTCTCTGGTATAGTGCCTTATGGCTAAGGAAGCAGTAAATGATTATGGTCTTACTATTAAGCAACAGAAGTTTGCAGAATCTTATGTAGCGACCAATGATGCATCACAATCACTTATAGATGCAGGATATGCTCCTGTAGTTCGTACCGATACTGGTGAACTAGATAAAAGTAAAACAGCCAAGAGAGCACAACAATACCTCAGCAATCCAAAGATAAGAGCATACATAGAAACTCTTAGAGAAGAAGTAGTAGAGAAGGTATCATGGACTGCAGAGAAAGTTATTGACAAGATGTATCAAACCTATCTTAGAGCAACTGACAATAATGACTATACAAATGCTAACAGATCAATGGAAGCTATAGCAAAGCACCTTGGTATGTTTGTAGACAAGAAAGAAATTAAACAAGAGTTTAGTGGCATGTCAGATAATAGTGATGAAGATATTCAGAAACTAGCTGATGTTATAGGATTAAAGGTTGTAAAGAGTGGAACTAGCACCAAACACTAAAGATGCTTTTCGTGAAAGTTTATATGCCAGAGCATTACAACAATCACAGACTAGTTTTTTTTCATATGTAAAGTTTATGGCTCCTACCCTTGTGGATGATTTCAAGGTAGGTAAACATATACAAGTTATATCAGATAAGTTACAACAGATAGTAGACTCAGATGAACCCAAGAGGCTCATGGTCTTTCTACCTCCCAGATCCAGTAAGAGTTTATTATGTTCTCAGTTATTTCCTAGCTGGTACATAGGACGTAATCCTAATCATCAGATCATGTCAATCAGTCATAGTGATCAATTAGCAAGTGACTTTGGTAGAACAGTAAGAGATATACTGAAACAAGAATTATATAAAGAAATCTTTCCGGGGGTATCACTTCGACAGGATGTGCGAGCTGCAGGTAAATGGAAAACTAATCAGAATGGTACATACTTTGCTGCTGGTGTAAGATCGCAGGTTGCTGGTCGTGGTGCACACATAGCTCTGATAGATGATGCAATGTCTGAAGAAGATGCATTCTCCGAGACAGGACGAAAGTATATAAAGGATTGGTATCCTGCTGGTCTCAGAACTCGTCTGATGCCCAATGGATCTATTGTCATTATTAATACACGATACCATGAGGACGATCTCTGTGGATGGTTACTGAATAATCAAACAGAAGAAACAACACCATGGGAAGTATTGTCTATACCAGCATGGCTAGATGCAGAGTCTGCTAATCTTCTGGACCTTCCAATAGGAGGTTCGTATTTTCCGGAGTGGAAACCAGAGAAGATACTTAAAATGGATGAAGCAGAGATTCGTGCCAACAATGGTTCTAAGTATTGGAATGCATTATATATGCAGAACCCTACACCAGATGAAGGGGGTTCTATAAAATCTACATGGCTCAGACGTTGGACAGAAGAAGATGCACCAACCTGTGATGTTATCATACAAACTTATGACACAGCTTTCTCCACAAAATCTACTGCAGACTATAGTGTAATACAAACATGGGGTGTATTTGAATGTGCTGTAGAAGATCATCAAGGGAGAGAGTACTGGGCTCCGAGTCTGATATTGTTAGGTAATCATAGAGAACGATTGGAGTATCCTGACCTTCGTAGAGTGGCACAAGAACTCTATGATGAATTTAAACCAGACATATGTATAATAGAAAAGAAAGCATCAGGACAGTCTCTATTACAAGATTTACGTAGAGCTGGACTACCGGTGTTGGATTACTTACCAGATCGTGATAAAATTGCAAGAGTACATGCTGCTACTCCTATTATGGAGGCAGGAAGATTATGGATACCAAGACACAAGGATTGGGCAGAAGATTTATTTGCTGAAGCTATACAGTTTCCCTATGGTAAACACGATGACCAAGTGGATGCAATGACTATGGCTATACATTACTTAAAAGATTCTTGGCACCTGACACATCCAGATGATCCTGAGTATGAAGATAAACCAAGTAAAAACAAAACGTATTGGAATTTCTAATGGCTGGATTAAGTGACATCATAGATTTTGTAAAAGAAAAAATAGGTAGTGAAAGAATAGAATCAATAAAAGAAGCCTTACCTCAAAGATTGTTTCGAGAATCAAATAAAGAATCATGGCAAGATAATAGACAAATTCAAGAAATATTTGATGATGATCCTATCATTGAACGAATGGTAGAAGTAGAATCTAGTAATGATCCTAATGCAAGATCAAGACCGGGTGCAGTAGGTTTAATGCAGGTAATGGAAGCTACAGCTAAAGATCCGGGTTTTGGTGTAACTCCTATGAATCCAAATGATAGAACTGATCCACTAAAAAATGTACAATTTGGTGCAGAATATTTTAATGCTTTAAAAAATAAATTTAATGGAGATGATAGATTAGCTTTAATAGCCTACAATTGGGGATATGGTAATACTAGAAAATGGGCAGCAGCTGGAGCTGATCCAAACAAACTTCCATCAGAAACTCGTGGATACCTAGAAAAAATATTAGGAGGAGAGAGTACGATGGAAGAACCAGAAGGTATGGCTTCTTATGAAATAGAAGATGAAGTAATTACTGCTTCTGCAAAAGGTGGAATAATTGAAAGAGATCCCTATAATAACTATAATAAACAAAGGATAATATAATGGCTGTAGAACGTAATCCATTTGAAGGTATGCCAGAAGTTGTAGCCTTAGATGAAGTAGAAGCTAAGGTAGATGAAATAGTAGATGATGGTGGTGTAGAGTTTGAAATAGAAGGAGAAGAAACAGAAATAAGTATGGGACCTATGGAAGGAGATCACTACAGTAATTTAGTAGATACTCTGGATGATGATAAGTTATCAGAGATAGGACTACAAGTTATAGATGGATATGAAGCAGATAAAGAATCTAGAGCAGAGTGGGAAGAAACATTTGAAAGAGGATTTGATCTTCTTGGTTTAAAACTCCAAGAAACGAGTGATCCTTTTGAAGGAGCATGTACTGCAGTTCACCCCTTATTGATTGAGTCCGCTGTAAAGTTTCAATCAAAAGCCAGTCAAGAACTCTTTCCTTCAGGAGGTCCTGTTAAAGCAGCCATCATGGGTAATGTAACACCAGATAGAGAGATGCAAGCTCAACGTGTTAAACAGTTTATGAATTACCAGTTGACTGATCAGATGCCAGAATACTTTGATGAGTTTGAAAGAATGCTTTTTAACTTACCATTAGTAGGTTCATCCTTCAAGAAAATTTATTATGATATGACATTAGAAAGACCTGTGTCTGAGTTTATACCTATAGACCAGTTCTATGTGTCATACTATGCAACAGATTTACGTAGAGCAGATAGGTATACACATGTCATTTATAAATCTCCTAATGATATTAAAAGAGATATAGCAAGTGGCATGTATGCTGATGTAGAGTTACCGAATGCTGGTGTACCAGAACAAAGTGGTATTGGTTCTAAGATGGATGAGATTATGGGATTAGCTCAAGGAGAAGCTAATGATCCACAGTATACATTATTAGAACAACATTGTTATCTTAATCTTGACGATGATGATGATGATGGGGTAGCTATTCCATATGTAGTAACAGCTGATCTAGAATCTAGAAAGATACTATCTATACGTAGAAACTATGATGAGAATGATCCTAAGTTCCAAAAGAAATTACACTTTACTCATTATAAATATGTACCGGGATTTGGTTTCTATGGTCTAGGTCTCATACATTTCCTTGGTAACTTAACAATGACTGCAACTACAGCCATGAGATCATTGGTTGATGCTGGTCAGTTTGCTAATCTTCCCGGTGGATTCAAAGCTAGAGGTGTTAGAATGGTAGGAGATAATGCTCCTATTAGTCCGGGTGAGTTTAAAGAAGTAGAAGCTACAGGTGTAGATTTAAGTAAAGCTATTATACCATTACCATATAAAGAACCATCACAAACTTTGATGGCTATGTTAGACTTTGTTGTAAAGACTGGTGGTAAGTTTGCAGACTCTACAGAACAAATAGTAGCAGACGCAAGTAATGTAGGACCAGTAGGAACTACTATGGCTTTGATAGAAGCAAGTAGTAAGTTCTTTACAGCTATACATAAAAGATTACATAAATCTCAGAAGGATGAGTTTCAATTACTGGCTCAGATTAATTTTGACTTCCTTCCACCAAGTTATCCTTATGAAGTAATAGGTGGAGACATGTCTGTATTTAAACAAGACTTTGATGGTAGAATAGATGTATCACCTGTATCTGATCCTAATATACCAAGTAGTGCACACAGAGCAGCCTTGAGTCAAATGGCTTTATCTCTGGCACAACAAACTCCTCCGGGTACATTTAATACCAGAGCTTTATATCGTGAAGTTCTATTGGCAGCAAACTTTCCTAACTTAGATCAAGTAATGCCACCAGAACCTAAACCAGAACCTAGAGATCCAATGGCTGATATTATGGCAATATCTCAAGGACAACCTATTAAAGCTTATCCCGGTCAGAATCATAAAGCTCATATTATATTTAAGACTTCATTCTTAGAAGATCCAGCTATAGGTAAGAATCCTTTAATGAAAGCTGGTGTACCTATTCTTGAATCTAATATACGTGAACATATTCTATTACAATACCAAGAACAACTAGGTGGTATGGTAGAAGCAAGTGGTGTAGCAAATGATCCACAAACTATGGAACTTGTAATGGCTCAAGCTGCACAAGAGATTGCTCAAGCTAATATGAATATGCAAGCTGCTGTTTCTCCAGAACAACAAATGTTATTAAATGAAAAAGCACGTATTGAACTTGATGAACAAAGAGTAGAAATAGATGCAGCAAAAGATGCAGCTAACTTAGCTATTAAAGATCGTGAAACTAATCTTAAAGAAGATGAAGTAGCTATTAAAGCATTAGATGCAGCTGGTAAACTAGAAGTAAAGAATAGTGAAACAGCTACTAAGTATGCAGAACTTGCAGCTCGTCTTGCTCTTGATGCTGAGAAAGCAGGAGATGAAAGAGATGAGAAACAAGCTGAAAGAGCTATTGATAATTTAATTAAAATTTCAGAAGTGGAGAATGAAGATGCCCTTAAAAAAGGGGAGTAGTAAAGAAGTTATTAATTATAATATTAAAGAACTTATTGACTCTGGATATAAACAAAGACAAGCTGTAGCTATAGCAATGGATAGTGCAAAGAAAAAAAAGAAAGGTAAGAAAACTTAATGGATATGTTTGATGAGATTACCGACTCTTTTGATGTAGAAACAGAACGTCTAAAAGAAATGCTTGCATCAGGAGCAATAGAAGACTATAACCATTATAGACAGATCGTTGGTTCCATAAGTGGAATTGAATGGTCAAAGAATAGTTTAAAAACAATAATTAAAAAAAGGATGGAATCAGATGACTAAAATGTTTTGGATAGCAATTATAATAGTTGCTGGAATAATAATTGGTGGATCTATTTTTATGAAACCTTCTACAGAAGCTGAAGCTAATGATACAGGGTATAGTACTTTACCCGGTTGGTCTGCAGGATACAGATATTACTTTGATATGGATGAGGATGAAAAAAGCAAATTAAGATTGTTTGGAAAATATAAACAAGTAAATGGTAACACATTTAAATTAGGTTGGGACAGACAAACTGGTAAAGATATGAATCAGTTTGATACCAACATAGATGATGATGGTGTTATCTTTTTTGAACAAGAGTTTAAATTCTAGTGCCAGAAATATTTTATGTAGCAACACTCCTTGTGTGTTTTCATGGGGAGTGTACTCAATTTGAAAGTGCACCTTATGCAAAGAATGCAAGTGCAGATCATTGTCAACACATGTTGGTACATACCTTTCAAACTCAAGTAGGTCCATACTATGATGCTATTATTGATTTTGAAAAAGATAATCCTGAAGATGTAAAGATTACCTATGCTGGTTGTGATACTACACAACGTAGACCAGATACGGACAATGATTGGAAAATTACTCCCAATGTAAATCCTGATTTATTAATACCTCATCAAAATGATTTACGTTGGCAACAAGAACAAGGAGAACAAATTTAATGATGAATCCTCATTTAGGTGGTGCAAAAACTAATGATGAATGGATAAGTGAAGAAGAGATAGAAGATCCGAAAGAACTTCCTCATGTTCCCGGTTTTCATTTATTAATTAGACCAGTAAGTGCTAAGAAAAAATCTAAAGGTGGAATTATTATTCCCGATAAATTACAAGATGATCTTTCATATTTAACTACTGTAGGTAGAGTTATCAAGGTAGGAGATTTAGCATATGGAGATCAATCAAAGTTTCCTACTGGACATTGGTGTAAAGAAGGAGACTATGTATGCTATGGTAAACTAACTGGTACTAAGTTTGTTTATCAAGGTGTGAAGATGTTATTAATATATGATGATCAAGTATTAATGACAATTAAAGATCCAGCATTATTAGATACAAGCATTAACTTAGTTGCTTAACTCTATATTGTATGGTATAAAATAACTATGCGTAATCTTAGTGTTCGCAAACTATGGAGAGTAAAATGGCAGAAGAACAAGAGTGGAGTGAAATAGATACTTCTAAATCCTCCGAGAAGAAAGAAGAAGTTGCTTTTGAAGTAGAGAATGAAGAACCTATTGAGAAAGTAGAAGCAGTTGTTGAAGAAAAAGAAGAAGTAAAAGAAGAACCTGTTGTACAGAAAAAAGAAATACCAGAGTTAGAAGGTATTGAAACTGATGGTGCTTCTAAAAGAATACAACATCTGGTTAAGCAGAGAAAAGAACGTGAAGAAGCTTTAATAAAAGCTCAGGCACGTATAGAAGCTTTAGAGAAACAACAAGCAGAAATTACTAAAGGTTCTTTAAATCTTAGAGAGAATGCTAATACCAGTAGTGAGAAGTTACTTCAACAGCAACTAGAGATGGCAAAACAAAGTTATCTAGATGCCTATGATAGTGGCAATAAGGAAAAGATGTTAGCTTCTCAAGAAGCAATATCTAAAGCACAAGTAGATTTAAATAATATAGACCAAGATAAAAGTAATCTGGAACGTGTTAAAAAAGAAATAGAAGAAGCTCCACCAGCTGAAGGGATGCAAGCTCAAGCAAATCCTCAGCCTAATCAACCACAACAAGAGTTTGATCCTGTGGCTGTAGAGTGGAGTCGTAAACCAGAGAACAATTGGTTTGGACAAGATCAAGTCATGACAGCTTCAGCATTAGCTATAGATGCTCAACTGAAGCAAGAAGGATATGATCCTAGTTCATCAGAGTTTTATGACGAAGTTGACAATCGAATGAAAGTTAATTTCCCTCATAAATTCGGGGAGAGCCAACCGCAGAAGGCTCCTCAACAGGTAGTAGCAGGAAGCTCACGAACTCCTCCTACTTCTAAAAGCAACAAGGTTAAGTTGACACAAGATGACGTAGCCTTAGCTAAGAAGTGGAATATACCTCTTGAGAAGTATGCAGCCGAGAAGAAGAAAGCAGAATCTTCAGGTGAATATACTAACATAGATCGTGGATAGAAGGGTGCAAAAAATGAAACAATCACGTAATACGGAAACAAGAGAAGAACAAACTAGAGAATATACATACGAAGAACCTAATCTGTTGGACATACCAGATTCAGTTTATGATCGCTTTTTAAGTCAAGGCTTGGCATTACGTTGGATACGTATATCTTTAAAAGGAGATGATGACTATAAGAATGTGGGAAGGAAAACACAACAAGGTTATGAGTTTGTAGATCCAAAAGAAGTTCCAGAAATGTTACCAACGTCTATCGTGATGGACAAAGGTCGCTATGAAAACTGCGTTGTTCGAGGGGATGTCGCCCTTGCCAAGATAGCCAAAGGACAAGCAGAAGCCAGAAATAAGTATTATCAAGAGAAATCGGATAGTATGATGGATGCTGTAAATCAGCAATTGATGTCAAACAACGACTCTCGAATGCCTATTCAAAATAATAGCAAGAGTAAGACTACAGTAGGAAGGCAACCAAAGTTCTCGTCTTAATACTGTAATTTTTTTGTAACTAACTAACCACACGAGGGAGATAACGATGTCAGATACTGCATCACCAAACGGACTAGTTCCGTCTCGAAGATGGGGAAGTGCATCTAACTCTACAGGAACAAACATGTACAACATAGCTGATGGTTATGCTACAGCAATGTTTACTGGTACTCTTGTAGAAGTTTCAGCCGGCAATCTAACAATTCTTGCCGATGGAGCTAATTCAGGTGCAGCACCTATCGGTGTATTCCAAGGCTGTCAATATACAGCACTTAATGGAACACCAACATGGTCATCATATTGGCCAGCTGCAACAAGTGTGTTATCAGGTACACAAGCTATAGGCTATGTATGTGATGATCCATTTGCTACATTCGTTGTACAGGCAGATGCGTCTGTAACAGCTGGAGATATTATGACTCTTAATTTTGAAGCTAACATAGGCACAGGTTCTACCATTACAGGAATTAGTAACGGATCATTAGATGCTAGTTCACGTAAAACAGGAGCAACAGCTTTGTTCCGTCCTATTGCATATGACGCTGTACCGGGCAATTCTGCCAGCTCTGCTTATCCATATTTGGAAGTAGAATTAATCCATCATGCACTTCGTGCTGGTGCCGTAGCATAATAGAAAGGGAGAAATAACATGGCTGCTATTAATAGAGCTAGTATTGCGAAGCAACTTGTTCCCGGATTAAATGCTATATTTGGCATGGAATACGGAGAAGTTGTGGATGAATTAACACCATTGTTTGAAATGGAAAACTCAGACAGAGCTTTTGAAGAAGAAGTACTCTTCACAGGTTTTGGATCAGCTCCAGTTAAACAAGAAGGTGCTGCTGTTCAATATGATACTGCACAAGATTCATATACAGCAAGGTATACTGCAGAAACAATTGCATTAGCATTTAGTGTAACAGAAGAAGCTATGGAGGATAATCTTTATGATACATTCTCTAAACTTCGTGCACGTGGTCTTGCAAGAGCAATGGCAAATACTAAACAAGTAAAAGGTGCGGACATCTTTAATCAAGGATTTAACGTACTATATGGTGGTGGAGATGGAGTTCCTTTATTCTCTGCTGCTCACCCAATCGTTGGTGGTGCTAATCAAAGTAATTTGATTGCTACTAACGGAACAACTGACTTATCTGAAGCTTCACTTGAGTCAGGTTTAGTATCTGTACAAACTGCTAAAGATGACAGAAACATTCTGATTGGTACAAACGCATTGTCAATTCACATTGCACCACACAATCAGTTTGCAGCTGCTCGTCTATTAGACAGTCCTTACAGACCGGGTACTGCTGATAATGACATTAATGCAATTAACCATGGAGGTCTAGTACCTAATGGTTACTTCGTTAATAAACGATTCAGCGATGCAGATGCATGGTTCTTAAAAACAGATTGTCCTAACGGAACTAAAATGTTTAACAGAACACCATTGCAAACACAAATGTTACCTGACTTTGATACAGGCAACCTAAGATATAAGGCTAGAGAAAGATATTCTTTCGGTTGGTCTGATTGGAGAGGTTACTTTGGATCACAAGGTAGTTAACCTTTAGAACACAGGGGAGAGCGACTTAATAGAATTAGGTTCGAGCTCTCCCCTTTTTTATAAATTACTTCTGACAGCGAAAGCTGACATTAGCCACGACAGGAGAAATAACATGGCAAACACGACTTTTTCAGGACCAATAAGAACTGGTTCGATTTCACATACTACTGGTACATCAGTAGGAACAGACGTTAAAAATCTAGGTTGGGTACAAAACTCCCAAGCTTTCTTTGTATCAATTGGTGATACTACTGTATCTACAACTGTTGTTATTCCAGCACGTAGTATGGTTACTGCAATACATGGACACGTAACAGAAATATTTAATTCAGGAACATCTGATGATTTTGATATAGGTACTGCAGGTGATACTGATTTATATGTTAATGGAACATCTGTAGGAGATACAATTGGATTCCATAATATAGGAGGTGCTGTAGCTAATACATCAGCATGGACTGACACAGGTGCAACTGATCAAAGAATAGTTTGCGTACATAATGCTGTTGGTACTGCAGGTAGTACTGGTAAAATGTATGTAGTAATTGATTATCTACAACATCGTAACTTTAACAATGTAGTAGATGTTGTTACTGCTCCAACAACTTAATTTTCATAAGTATTAAGTTTAGTTTATAATAGGGGAGGAGTAAAATTCTCCCCTGACAATTGGAGTAAAAGATGGCAACAAATATTAAAACAGGTGTTGTAAGTTTAGATAGAGGTGTTGGTGGTACTGGTAATTTTATAGATCTAGCCAGCGATGTTTCAATTATAGATACTCGTATCAGAGGTTTTGGTTATGCTAGTAAACAAGCTGGTATAATGAACATAGCTGATACAAGTGGTATATTAATTCAACAACCTATTTATGCAGCAGATACTGAAGATACAATTTATTTTGATCCTTTAGGAATAAGAGTTAACGGAAAAGTTTCTATGACAATGGTAAGTATAACAGGTGGAGGTGCAGTAGATACTGCTGTATCTGCTAATGTAAATGCTTACATTTATTATGGATAGATAAATGAATTATACTACATTAGTAAGTTCAGTTATTGCTACCACAGAAAATGAAGCTACGGAATTTATTTCCCAACTTCCTGATATGGTAGGTAGAGCTCAAGAAAGAATACTTGGGGATATAGATGATATTGGTTTAACCAGTTATACTAGTGTTGCTGTAAGTGCTAACAATGCTTTTATTACAGTACCAACAGGATCAGAGTTAGTTAAAGGATTAGTAGTAGACACTTCAGGTTCCAAAGGTTCTTTATTACAAAGAGAATATGATTATATAATAGACTACTGGCCCGTATCTGTTTCAACTGGTACTCCAAGATATTATGGTTTTAAAAGTAATACACAAATTAAAATAGCTCCAACTCCATCAACAACTCTTGATGCAGAAATAGCTTATCAAACTAATCTAACTACATTAACTTCATCAACACAATCTAATTATTTAACAGACTTCTGCCCATCATTATTGTTTGATGCTACTATGGTAGAAGCTACATACTTTATGAAAGACTATGCAGTATTACAAGCATGGCAACAACAATATGCAACTGAAGCAGCACGTATAAGAAATAGAGCTAGACGTTCAAGAACTAATACAATGCAAGATAACTGGAGTCCAGCTGGCACTCCTGATACGATTCAAAAGGGAGGAAGCTAATGCCAATTAATAGTGCAAGTGGAAGAAATATAGGAGGAGGTAATAAAGATGTATCTTCTCATTATAGAGGTTTTGATTCTGGTAAAGGAAATCCTTATCCAGATAAAGCACCAACTTCATTTAATAAACCACCAAAGCCACAAATGAAAAATACTAGAACTTCTATGGATGGAGTTCAAAAAGGAAGATTAGGTGGACCAAGAAATTCTGCAAAAGATATTAGAGAAAAACCTAAAAAAAGTATTATAGATAGATTAAAAGATTTTGCTACAAAAGGAGAGAATAAAGGAATAGGTCCTCAAGTTCCTGATCTATCTGCTGATCTAGAAAATATTTCTAATGTAGATTATTCTAAAGATAATAGAGATTCTATGTTTGGTAACGCACCTCTAAGAGTAGATATACCAATTACTAAAACTGATAATATAGGTGCTCTAATGAGAGGTCCTAGAAGAAGAACACCGGGACAAGGAAGCTATCAAAGAGGTACACCAACTAGAACTAAAATGGTAACTGCTCCACATAGAAATCCAACTAATAAAAAAGTTAGAGTAGCTGATAGACCTGTTACACGTAAGAAAAAAACAATGATTAATCCTAACAGAGGTTTTTCTGGTGGTGGATTAGTTGCATCTTTATACGATTAAATTTAAGGAAAGATAATGTCACAAAAACAAAAAGGTTGGAAAGATAAAATTCTAGATAAAGCAGCTACTAAACTTAGAAAGTTAGAAAAAAAATATATAGACAAAATTCCAGAAGATGAAAAAGAATATAGTAATGATTTGTTTAAACAAAATAATAATAAAGAAGATAATAATGACTTATTTAAAAATGCAAGTGGTGGTAGAATAGTGTCATCATTTTATAAAGGGGGAAAAATATGATGGCAAATAAAATTAAAATTGAAGTTAAGAATGCAGATGGTACAGTTAATAAAAAAGAAACAGCTCGTATTAAAGAAAATACTAGACGTATGGAAGATGAAAGAAAAAAAGATATGTTTGGTAAGAGTAGAAAAAAAAGAATAACTGAAGTTCCCAGAGATGCCCTTATAAAAGGAGTAAGAAATGTAATGTCTGTAATTCCGGGACAAGTAGGTAAAAGAGGTAAAGAAGATTTAATGCTTAATCGTATGGCTAAAGAAGTAGATAAGAACTATTTAGAAGAAAAATCTAAAGGTGGTTCTTTATCAGGTTCTAAACTAGTAGCTTCATTTTATAAAGGGGGAAGAATATAATGTTAAAAAATAATTTTAAATCATCTAAACAAGCAAGAACAGGTAAAGGAGAAAAACTTACATTAGATTCTTTTCCTGATTCAACAGGTAGACCAACTGGACAAGGATTTGGTGCAGCACGTAAAGGACCTTCTGTTGTAACCTTAAACAGAGGTGGACCAGCTAAACAAAAGTATCCATTAAAACTTAATCGTGGTGGACCAGCTAAACAAAAGTATCCATTAAAGTTAAAAGGTGGTGGAATGCCAGCTCGTATGAGAAATAGATAATGGCAATTACAAGAGCTAAAACGGGTAAACAAATTAAAGGTAAACTTGGATCTGGTAAAAGATTTAAGAAGCTTGCCAAAAAGACTTCCCCTGCTTTAGCTGCTTATATAGGCAGAAAAAAGTATGGAAAGAAAAAGTTCCAAAAGCTTGCAGCTAAAGGAAGAAAACGTAAATCAACTTAATAGGAGGCTATAATGGCTAAGACAACTAAAGTAGGAAAAAAGAAACAAGGATATAAGGCTCGTAAAGATGAATCAATTGCAATGAGAGTTAAAAAGAAAAGAACTAAAAAACAATTGAAAGACTCAAGAGATGATTCTTATGGTAAGTTTGGTTCTAAAGCTAAGAAAAAAGGTAAAATTAATAGAAGAAAAGCTTAGGGAAAACTAATGGCTACATCTGGTACTAATGCATTTAATTTAGATTTCTATGTGGATGAAATCATTGAGGAAGCTTACGAGCTTGCTGGTGGTCAACCACAAACAGGATATGATGGTCGTAGTGCCAGACGTAGTTTAAATCTTTTATTAACTGACTGGCAAAATCGTGGTGTTCTTTTATGGGGTACAGATTTACAAACAGTAACTCTTACTTATAATCAAGCAAAAGAAACATTGGATGCATCAACAGTAGATGTACTTGATGGTTATATGCGAGCTTCTAATGAAAATAATGATTTGCAAATGACTCGTGTATCTTATGAAGAATACGAAGGTATTGTAGATAAAACTTCAACAGGAAGACCTGTACAGTTTGCTACACTCAGAGGAGAGAATACAGTTTCAGTATACTTCTGGCCTGTGCCTGATAATACTCAGACATATACTTTTAGATATTATAGAGTAAGAAGACTATATGATATTACTAAGAGTGCTCTTCAAAATGCTGATGTACCTTTTAGATTTTTACCTTGCCTTATTAATGGACTTGCTTATTATCTATCTATGAAAAGACCTAATACTTCAGGTGATAGAATTATGATGTTAAAAGCAAACTATGAAGAAACATTCCAATCAGCTTTTGAAGCAGATAAACAAAGAGCAGATATGAAAATAGTTCCTAGATTAGGATATATTAATTAATGGCAAGTAATTCTAGAACACCCGGAATTTGTGATTGTTGTGGTTTTCAATATAAATTACATGTATTACAAAAGACTAGTTATAATACTAAGGTTTGTCCTGAATGTTGGGATGGTATGTGGAACATTCAAAACAATCCTTTAAATTATTCTCCTACTATAACTCCTGAAGTTCCTGTACGAGATCCAAGACCTCCATCAAATGTAGATAGAAATATTTCATGGGAGAATGCTACAATGAATTGGGAAGAGCAAACTAATGATTGGAATCTTGTCTAAGTTGTGGTATGATAAAGAAAGTTTGGAGCTAAAGAATGACGACATTAACTGGTACTAAAATTGCAAATACTTATGGTGGACTACTCAAGGTTAGTTCAACAGGAGTAAGTGGCACTCTACAAAATGTTACAGATGGTTATGGTAATAATTCTGCCATTCAACTTTCTAATTCTACATTTAATATTTCAGGTGCTTTTCAATTAGGTGGTACAGCAATTACTGCTGATGCTTCTGCAATTAATGCTATAACAGATTTAACAGGTTTCAATGGCTATGTTGCCATGGTTAGTGGTGTGGCTTATGGTAGAGAGTTAACACGTAGTGCTCCTTTATCTATTACTAATGGTGCAGGACAAGCTGGTAATACTAATATATCTTTACAGATTAGTGGTATAACTTCTGGTACTTATGGTCCTTTACATAAATTTAATATTAGTGAATTTGGAATAGTAGTTAGTGCAGAGACTACTTCAAGCATGACTCTAACTAATTTATCTGTAACTGATCTTTGGGTAGCTCAAACTCTTACAGGAAACAGAGCAACTTTTATTAATGAAGTATCTGCTACTGGAGGTTTTAGAGGAGCTCTTACTGGTGATGTAACTGGTAATGTAGTAGGAAATGTAACTGGTAATGTAGTAGGAGATGTAACTGGTGATCTTACAGGAGATGTAACAGGAGATGTTACTGGTAATTTAACTGGTAATGTAACTGGTAATGTTAGTGGAGCAACTGCAAACTTTAGTTCTAAAGTAAGTGGAACTATGATAGTAGGAACAAGTGCAACTTTTACTCAACAAGTAAGTGCAGGATTTTACTATGGAGATGGTAGACATTTAATTAATCTTCCTTCTGGTGCTGGTGGTACAATGAATGCTATAACTGCTGGTAATGGAATTAATATAACAGTAGATGCAGGTACAACAACAACAGCAAATGTAAGTGGTACTATAAAAGTTTCAGATGCATTAACTATTACTTCATTAGAATTAACAGGTACAGGAGATGGATTACAAGTTAATCATAATGCTAGAATTAATGGTAATGTTACAGCATCTGCATACTGGGGGGATGGTTCTAATCTAACAAACTTACCAAGTGCTTCAACATCTGTTGCAGCTTTCACAGTTAATCAACTTACTGCTGTATCTTCATCTGCATTAGCTTCAGCATCTGCAAGTAGTTTAGTAGTAAGTGGTAATGTAACAGCTAGTGCATATTGGGGTGATGGTTCTAACTTAACTAACTTACCAAGTGCTCCTACATCTGTAGCAACATTTACAGTTAATCAACTTACTGCTGTATCATCTGCTATATTAGCTTCTGCTACAGCAGATAGTTTAGTAGTAAGTGGAAATGTAACTGCATCTGGATATTGGGGAAGTGGTGCTAACTTAACAGGTATTGTGTTACCTGCAAGTGGTACAGATTTAAATTTAAACAATCTTAATGTAGGAGTTAAAACTTCTACTACAGCTCTGGCAGTAAATGCTATTGCATCTATAGGTGGAGATGTTTATGTAGCGGGTGGTAGTATAGAAGTAAAAACAGATAGCGGTTCTCCAGCAAATATAGATTTATATTGTGAAGTTGGTAATGCTCATTATGCAAGATTAGAAGCTCCAGCTCATTCAGCATTTAGTGGTAATGTAGTAGCAACTATGCCTGTAAGTAGTACACAACTAGCAGGTGTTACAGCAACAGCTGCATTTTATAATAAATCTTTTGGTGATCAAACTACATTTGGAAGTGGTATAACTGTTGGAACTAATGTAACTGCTGCAGCTTATTGGGGTGATGGTTCTAACTTAACTAATTTAACACCTTTTACTTCTTCAGCTAATTTAACAGTAAATAATTTAGGAGTAGTAACTGCTGCAAGTATTACTGATTTAACAGCAGGAACAGTAGATGTAACAGGACAAGTATCTGGAGTAGGAATAACTTTAAGTGGTAATGTTACAGCTTCAGGATATTGGGGAGATGGATCAAACTTAACTGGAGTAGCTACTAATGATAGTATTATAGCTCTCGCAATAGCATTAGGATAATAACATGGCAAATACATTTTTAAGAAAAACATCACAAGGAATAGGTACAGGAGCAACAAGAGTAGGAAGTTATACTGTTGCTTCAGCTACACAAACAACTGTTATAGGATTAACTTTAGCAAATGTAACAGGAAGCACCATTTATGTTGACTGTGATCATAATGATGGAGCTACTGATACAGCTTTAGTTAAGACTGCACCTATACCATCAGGAGGTTCATTGATAGTTGTAGGAGGAGATCAAAAAGTTGTATTACAAACAGGAGATGGTATATTTGTTAATTCAGATGTAGCTTCTTCCGTTGATGTTGTAATGTCAATATTGGAGATAACATAATGTCATACCTTGGTAATGGACCAGCTGATGCAATAGCAACATCAAGTCAAATAGCTGATGGTGCTGTTACTACACCTAAGTTAGCAACAGGTGCTGTTACTAATGTAAAGGTTAGTGCAGGAACATTAATGGATGCTGCTGTAAATGCTAATGCAAGTATTGCTCTTACTAAGATAGGAGACAATGCAACTCTTGCCAAGAATGATACTAATAATTCATGGGTTAAAGCTCAAGCAGGATATACTGTATCCTCTTCAGAAACTGGAGCTTTTACTTTTGATTATGATACATACCAAAATTTTATTGTAACTCTTGGAGGTAATATTACTTTCTCAAATCCTACCACAGAAAATGTAGGACAATCAGGAGTAATAGTTTTAGTTCAAGATGGTACAGGTAGTAGAACTTTATCTTTAGGAACAGATTATGAAACAGTAGGTGGTGCTGGAATTACATTAAGTACAGCTGGAGGATCAGTTGATGTTCTACCATATTATGTAAAAGCTACAGGAAGCATTCAATTGGGTGCACCACAATTAGCATTTAGTTAGGAGAAGAAATGACAACCAGAGCACGATACCTTGCAAGTTACCATGCTTCCGTAGGAGCTATAACTAATACAAGTCAAACTTTTAGCACAGCTCAAATAGGAGCAGTTACTACTTTAACTGATGGTGCAAACATTTCTACTGATCTAGCTGTAAATAATAATTTTCAAGTAACTCTTGCAGGTAATAGAACTTTAGATAATCCTACTAATCCGGGTGTTTCACAAACAGGTTCTATATTTATTGTACAAGATGGTTCAGGTAGTAGAACATTATCTTTTGGAACTAACTGGAAGTTTGCTGGTGGCACAGGTCCAACACTTAGTACAGCTGCTGCTGCAGTTGATAGATTAGATTATGTAGTAAAGACTGCTAGTGAAGTACAATCTGTAGTAACTCTAGATATAAAAACGATTGCGTAGTCCATGGGAGTGCTAGGTAACAACGCACTTGTAGGAGCCTCTGCAGCTGGTGGTGCTGGTAGTGATTTCTATAGTCATCAAATTCCAAACTCAGTCAGAATGGTTGCTCCTAGTAGTACATCATCAAACAATTCTAGATTAACAAGAACATTTAGTACTGTTGATTCTAATGTACATTTTACTTTAAACTTTTGGATTAAAAGATCAGCAATAGAAGGAAACAATCCAGTAGGAGCTGCTAGATTATTAAATGTTTTTACTCCTAGAAGTGGTACAAGTGGTTCTGTTTTACAAGAATTTGGATTTGCTGCTACTGGTTCTTATGGAGGAGGAGATGCTTTTGTAATTACTAATACAAATACTGGTGCATATATTTTATCTACTAATAATTTATTTCGTGATACTTCTGCATGGTACAATATTCATATACAAGCCGATCTTGATAATGCTTCAGCAAGTGAAAAATTAAAAATATTTGTTAATGGAACAGAAGCTTCTTATAATGTAGATAATAGAAGTTCATATACTTCTTTAGCAGGAGTAGTAGCTGGTGCTTGGACAATAGGAGATTATTATAATTATGGTTATCCTATTCAAAGTTACCTAGCACAATGGTGTTATATTGATGGAACTACATATGCACCTACAGATTTTGCAGAAATGTCTAATGGAGTATGGATACCTAAAGATGTTACTGGATTAACATTTGGAAGTGCAGGACATTTATTAATGTTTCAAGATAGTAGTGCTTTAGGAGATGATACAAGTGGTAATACTAATGATTGGACAACAGTTAATTTAGCAACACACGATCAAACGACTGATACTCCTACCTTCAACTCTAGTTCTAATGGTGGTAATTTTCCTACATACAATCCTTTATTAAAACCACCTAGTGGTCTAACTCTTTCAGAAGGTAATCTACAAGCTGCACTAACTGTAGATGATAATGGAATTATGACTAATTGGCAAGTTCCACTAACTGGTAAATGGTATTGGGAAGTTTATGTTGAAAATATAGCAGGAGGTCATGGATTTTATATTGGAGTTATGCCAGCAAATACTGATCTTACTATTAATCAAGAATCGAATAATTTAGGACTTGTTTATTATTCTATTAATGGAAATAGTATATTAAAAGGCACTAGGTCATCTTATGGTGATACTTTTACTACAGGTGATATTATAAGTATAGCGGTTGATAGAGATGCTGATACTCTACAGTTTTATAAAAATAATTCTGGACAAGGAACTATAAGTATATCTACTCTTGATGAAGAATTTTTTCATTATATTGGATTTACAGGAGGAAGTGGTCCATGCACAGGAATTGTTAATTTTGGACAAGAGGGAACTTTTGCAGGAAATGTTACAGCACAAGGTAATAGTGATGACACAGGCTATGGTAACTTTTATTATGCTCCACCTACAGGATTTTTAGCTATGTGTTCTGGTAATCAGCCACTATCTGCACAAATAGATCCAGCACAAAATTCAGATGATTATCCACAGAAATTATTTACTGCTTTAGCATACTCTGGAGATAATGGAGGAAGTCAAACAACTGGATTTCAACCAGACTGGGTATGGGTAAAAAGAAGAAATAGTTCTCAAAGTAATGCTTTATTTGATAGTTCAAGAGGAGTTACTAAAATATTAATTTCAAATGAAACTGATGTAGAAGGTACTACTTCTGGATTAACAGCATTTAATTCTACTGGTTACACTATGGGTACTTATTATAATCAAAGTGGTAATACTTATGCTTCATGGTCATGGAGAGCAAATGGTGGAACAACAGTAACAAATACTCAAGGAGATACAGATTCTGTGGTACAAGTTGATCCTTCTGGTCATTTTTCTATAGTGTTGGGTACAGGTGATAATGATAATTGGGGTAATCCACAAACTTTTGGTCATGGATTATCTGCTGCTCCAAATTGTATAATTGGTAAAAAACGTACTGATAATGCAGATGAATGGCAAATATTCTTTAGTGATTATGGAGATTATACTATAGGTGGTTCAAATGCTGCTTGTAATTCTTTAGTTTTAAATAATGATGCTGCGCTTTATACAAATCAAAGTTATAAAGGTTGGGGAGGTGTAATGCCTACGTCAACTGTATTTACATTAGATGGTAATAATTTAGTTCAAAATGGGGATACTTTTGTTTGTTATTGTTTTGCCAATTGTGAAGGATATATTAAATCAGGCACATACGTTGGAAATGCAAATATAGATGGCACATTTATTTATACTGGATTTGAGCCAGCTTTTATTTTAAATAAACCTTTACCAGCAGGAAATTGGAGACTTGCTGATAATGCAAGATCACCTTATAATGTATCACAAGCTGTACTATCTCCTAATAATGATAATGCAGAAGATACTTATGCTAGTGTTAATATAGATATTCTTTCAAATGGTTTTAAAATAAGAAGTTCTGAAACACCTATGAATCAAGCAACAACTTATGTATACTTAGCTATGGCACATAATCCTTTTAAGTACTCATTGGCTAGGTAGAATTAATATGATAAAATACACACTATAACCAAAGGAGAAATAAAATGTGGGCACTCGTAAAAGATGGAAGTGTAAGTGAGATAATTGCACATCCAAAAAGTATAGTAGATGAGAATGGGATACAACATCCTCGTTCTGTTTTTACTATATGGACTAAAGAAGAAAGGTTAGGATTAGGTATCTATGATGTTATCATGGCTCCTACATATAATCCTAATTATTATATATCTCATAATCCAACTTATGAAATAGATGGTGATAATGTCGTACAGTCTATTGAAAAAGCAGGTGATATTAAATTAGAAGATGAAGATGCATTAGATGAAGAAGGTAATAATCTTTTAGATAGGGATGGTAATCAAGTAATCAATAGAGGATTAAAATACAATGCTATTCAAAAAGTTAAAACTGCACAAGCATCTTATTTAAGTCTTCATGATTGGGCTATTATTAGAAAAGCAGATAATGGTACTGCAATCCCAGCTAATATTCAAACATATAGAGATTCTATAAGAAGTAAAGCAGAAGAAATGGAAACAGCTATTAGTGAATGTTCAACTATGGATGATTTTATTGCTCTTAATACTTCTACTTATAATGAAGATGGAACAGTAAAAGAAATAGCACTATTAAATGATTGGCCTCAACTAGGAGAATAATATGGCTTATATCGGTCAAGGACTACAATATGGAAAAACTGATAAAGCTATTGTAACTGCTACTGGTGGACAAACTACTTTCTCTCCTTTAACATATACAGTTGGTTCTGTTGATGTTTTTCTTAATGGTGTATTATTAGATGCATCTGATTATACAGCTACTAATGGTACTAGTATAGTATTAGATGTAGGAGCAAGTGCAGGAGATTTACTTGAAGCCCACGCACAAAAGTATATCTCTTCTTTCACTACAGCTTCTACACAGTTTACTATTGCTGGAGATGGTGGTGGTTCACAAGTTATTAATGATGGTGATACAATTACCTTTGAAGGTGGCACAGATATTACAGCTGCTGTCTGTGCAACAGATACAGTTAAAGTAAGTGCAAGTCCTACTATAGCTAGAACTAATGTAGCTCAAAGTTTTACAGCAGCACAAAGAGGAGCTACTCTTACTGATGCAACTAATACTGGTAATATAACTTTAAACTATGATACTTATCAAAACTTTGTTTTAACTCTTACAGGTAATGTAACTTTAGATAATCCAACTACAGATGTAGTAGGACAATCAGGAGTTATGGTTCTTATACAAGATGGTACAGGCTCACGTACTTTATCTTTAGGAACAGATTATGAAACAGTAGGTGGAGCAGGAATAACTTTAAGTACAGCAGGAGGATCACTTGATGTTCTTCCATACTTTATTTCAGAAGCAGGTAAAATACAATTAGGTGCTCCTCAGTTAGCATTCGCATAAAGGAATAATAAATGTTTAATAACGAACTATGGCAAAAACCAGCAGGTGGTGCAGCTGCAGATTTTTATGACTATCAGATATCAAAGAGTGCAAGGTTTGATGGGAGTGCTTCTTATTTAAATAAAACATGGGGTGCAGAACCATCATCTACTACTCAAAAAACTATATCTGTTTGGCTTAAAAAATGTTCAACAGGTAATGTAAATCCGCAAATGATAATCACTTCTATTGGAAATACAGGTAGTTATTATTTTAATAATGATGATGCTATAGCAGATAATTTTGCTTATTATATGGGTGGTGGTGGAGTTAATGGTTATACTACTGACAGAAGATTTAGAGATCCTGATGCATGGTTCCATTTTGTTGCAATATTAAACTCTTCTGAATCTAATGATTACGATAGATTAAAAATTTATATTAATGGAGAATTGTATGCTTTAAATAATGGTGATTGGACTTTTAATGCTGGTTATCCTAATACAAATATTCCAACTTTAGGTAAAAATGGAGTTGCAAATTATATTAGTAGGTATGGTAGTGCTACAAGATATTTTAATGGATATATGGCTGACTTTATACAAATTGATGGTGCTGCTGCTATTTCTGATTTCGGTGAAACTAAAAATGGTGTGTGGATTCCTAAAGATCCATCAGGACTTACATTCGGTACAAATGGTTTTTGGTTAAAATTTACTAATTCAAGTGACTTTGGAGAAGATTTTTCTGGTAATAATAATGATTGGACAGCTAATAGTATGGGAGCAGACCATCAGACAGGAGATACTCCAACCTTTTCAGCTACTGATGGTAATGGTGGTAATTTTGCTACAATAGGTGGATTAGAAAAAAATACTGGTGGTTTTACATATAGTGACGGTAATTTAAAATATTCAGTAAGCACTAATAATAGAGGTTTTATTGCTTCTCAAGGAGTTCCAGAATCAGGTAAATATTATTGGGAAGTTCGTGCTACAGTATATGGTGGTTCTCAAGACCAATTAATGATAGGAGTATGTGATCCAGATTTATCTCGAGGAAATCTTACACAAAGTAGAGGAGGAGGCCAAACAAATGGAGCTGGAAATTATTGTTTTGAACAATATGGTGGTCGTGCTTATTTAAATGGTACTGAACAATCTGCCGATAGTATAGGATACGTTAGGACTGTTCCTGCAACATTTGGTTTTGCAATAGATAGAGATAATAATACTTTTAAATGGACTTATGATGGAAGTAGTTATAGTTCCACTTATGCTATACCTTCAAGTGGAGTTTTAGCACCATTTATTGGTAGTGGTGGTGGTTCTAATACTGCTAGTGGTGTATTTAATTTTGGAGCTGACTCAACTTTTGGAGGACTTGTAAGTGCTGGTGGAAATGCAGATGAAAATGGATTTGGTGACTTTTCTCTGGCTGTGCCTTCTGGTTATTTAGCTCTGTGTGCTGGTAATTTACCAGTAGCAAATGAAGTTGATCCTGCACAGACTAACGATAATTTTCCAATGAAATTACATAATACATGGAGATATACTGGTAATGGTAGCGAAAGAACTATAGATACTTCTGCTCTTGGTAATGGTTTTGATGTACAGTTTGATTTATTATTACCTCGATCAGATATTTATGCACAAGATCCTTATTGGTTAAATACATCTAAAGGATTATTTGGTGCTAGTTCTAATAATTATTATACAAAATCAAATAGTAATGGAGCACAAGCTCAACTACCTCAATACAATTTTAAATCACAAAGTGGTGCTGATTATGTTTTAACTGGTGGCACATGGTTTAATTCTGGATCATCTCCTGTGTTAAACTTTGGCTGGCGAGCTAATGGTGGAACAACAAGTGCTGGCTCTGGAGATTTAACATCACAACATCAAGTAGATCCAAGTGGAGGTTTTAGTATTGTAACAGCTGTAGGTGATGGAGGTTCTGGAGATAAAACTGTATCACATGGATTATCAGCAGCACCTACTTGTATTATATCAAAAAATTTAGATTCTACCTATAACTGGGATACTTACTGGGCAGAAGGACTAACAGCATCTACTTATGGATTACGATTAAATACTGGTGATGCTCAATTATCTGGAAGATGGGGTACAGTTAATTCTTCTATAATGACTTGTAAAGAGAATTACACTTGGGCAGGTACAGATAACTTTATTTATTATTGTTTTACAGATATAGAAGGTTATATTAAAACAGGTGTCTATGTTGGAAATGCAGATACCGATGGTCCATTTATCTATACTGGATTTAAACCTGCATGGCTTATGGTGCGTTATGTAGGAAGTGGAGAATCATGGGTTGTGTCAAATAATCTTAGAAGTCCAGTTAATCCTGTAGAAAGAAATATTAGAATGAATAGTAGTAATGCAGAATCCGATAGTTCTACATTTGAAATTGATTATTTAAGTAATGGATTTAAGGCACGAACAACTTGGGAAGGTTATAATGGAAGTGGATATAATATTGTATACTTAGCCTTTGCAGAAAATCCATTTAAATATGCAACAGCAAGATAATTTTGAATAAACACTAAGGTATGGTACAATGACTGATAAGACTGCAATGGAATTAGCTCTTAAAGCTTTAAAGAAAATAGAAGAACATGAAAAAGAATGTGGTCTAAGGTGGGCAGAAGCAACAGTAGAATTACGTGGATTAAGAGAAGACACAACTCGTAATACACAAAGATGGGAAAGACTAGCTTGGCTAGTTTGTGGTACACTTATAACAGCAATTATTGCTGCATGGATTAAAGGAAACTTCTAATGTCATCAACATATACAACACGACTAAGACTAGAAAAACAAGGAGATGGAGAAAATCCTAATACATGGGGACAGAAACTTAATCAAAGTGTAATTGATTTAGTTGACTCTGCTGTAGCAGGATATACTAATGTTGTAGTAAGTAGTGTAGATCTTACATTAACAACATCAGATGGAGGAGCTGATCAATCTCGAACTAAAACTTTAGAAGTAACAGGTACTTTAACTTCTAATGTAGCTATTATTATTCCTCAAGTTCAAAAAGATTATATGGTTTATAATAATACTAGTGGTGCATATACTGTAACAATTAAAACAGTTGCTGCTGCTGGTTCATCTATAGCACAAGGTGGTATTGGATCTGTTATTTGTGATGGTACTAATGTACATGCAGCTAATGGTACAGGTATTGGAGCTAAGAATTTATTTGCAGTAAGTGCATCTGATATAGGTGTTGATTTAATTACACAAGCAACAACAGCAACAACCAGAGCTCAAATAGGAATGGATAGTGCATATGTTAGTACTACAGCTTTGATTGATAATGCTGTTATATCTACTAAGATTACAACCACAGGGAGTACAGCGATAGGCAATGCAATAGGTCAACGATTGGTTTCAACAGCAGGACCAACAAGTGCAACTGATCCGGGTTCTCTAGGTACATTATATACAGGAGATCTTTGGTATAAAACTACTGCGTTCTCATAATGGCATCATCATTCTACATAATAGAGGGTGGAGTTTGGAAGAAAGTTTCCGAAGCTAGTATCTATACTGGAAGTGCATGGGAATCTGTATCAAATATTTACTATTGGAATGGTAGTGCATGGGTAAAAGGATTTACCAAAGGCTTTGAATTTAGTAAAACTTTTTCAGGAACTACAAATAATTTTAGTACAGCTACAGAAGCAACTGCTCAAGGATGGAATGGAACAGATAGTGTGATAGCTAATTTAACTTTATCAAGTGCAGCTATTATTAGAAGTAGTTCTATAAGTACTTATGCATTTGAAACTACTGGTTTACCTACTAACTCTCAAGTTAATCTTACATTAGATACTGGAACTTATATTGTAGGTAAAGGTGGAAAAGGTGCTATAGGTTCTTTCTCTGTAGTTATTCCATATCCAGATCCCGGATATAGTGATGGACAACCGGGTGGACCAGCTATACAAATTATTAGTGGTGTTACTATGAATCTTACTAACAACGGAACCATCGGAGGCGGTGGAGGCGGAGGTGGTGGAGGAAATGGTGGTGAAGCCTTTGCTCTTGCTGGAAGTTTCCAAGGAGGATCTGGTGGAGGTGGAGCTGGTTATGGAGAGGGAGGCCCTGTGAATCCCGGACAAGCTGGAGCATATATTAATGGACCTGCAGGTAATCCCGGAACTTTAACTACTGGAGGAACAGGAGTAGGTACTGTTAATAAACACAGTTCTTATGGAGGAACTGGTGGTAATGGTGGTACTTTAGGAAGTGCTGGTATTAATGCAGTTAATGGTGGTAGTGCGCCATTTGGTATGTATAGTTCTGCTGGATCTGGTGGACCAGCAGGTGTAGCTATTAATGGATGGACAAGAGTTAATGCAATAACTGAAGGTACAATTTTAGGAGCAAAGAATAACTAATGGCATATGATTCAGTCACAGCAAAGTTAGATTTTAGACCGGGATTTCATAGAGAGTCTACACGTTATGCCGAAGAAGGTTCATGGTATGATGGTAATCGTGTACGTTTCAGAGAAGGTAGACCAGAGAATATGCGTGGCTATAATAAAAGAGTAGCTACAGCTTTTGATGGTATAGCTAGAGATTTACTTACATGGTCTGATAATGATACTACAAAACATATTATGTTTGGTACAGAACAAAAAGTATATTCATATGATGGTGATTCAAATATTGATGTAACTCCTTTAGTAAGTACAGTTAATTTAGTATCAGTAATGGATTATGTATCTGGTGAAGTAACAATAGCAGTATCTTCTACTAATCATAATTTAAATACTGGTGATTGGATTACTTTTGTTAGTTCTACAGTTACAGCAGGAATAACTTTAAAAGATCAAGTATGTCTTGTTTCTGTAATAGGTGTTAATAATTATGAATTTGTTAATAGTACTCAAGCAACAGGAACTTTTACTGATATTGGTAATGCAGAAGTAGGATACCTTTTACCTACTGGTAATGTGAATGCGATACAAGGACTAGGTTATGGAGCTGGTGTATATAACGCAGGAGTTTCTACTACCGGAATGAGAGCATGGAATGAAGCTGCAACTACTTCTAATATAACTTTCCCTGCAACTAATTGGTCTTTTGATACATGGGGTGAAGATGTAGTAATGGCACGTAGAGGTGGACGTATTTTTTATTATGATACAGATGTATCTGTTACACCTGAAAGAGCTTACCTTGTTACTGCATCACCAAGTGTTAACAATGTAATACTAGTGTCTCCTAATGACAGACATCTTATATCTTTTGGTTCTAATGAATATGCTACTGGTACTTACAATCCTTTACTAGTTCGTTGGAGTGATCAAGAAAACTTTAACAACTGGACTCCAGCTATAACTACAACTGCTGGTGAAACTATATTAACAGATGGTTCTCAAATTATTGGAGCTGTTCGTTCTAGAAATCTTATTGGTGTATTTACTGATAATGCTTTATATGGTATGCAGTTTGTTGGTCCACCTTTTATATTTAATTTTAGACAATTAGGTACAGCTTGTGGATTAGTATCTCAACATGCAGCTGTTAATGTTGATGGTCGTATGGTATGGATGGGTGAGAATAACTTCTTTATCTTTGATGGTCAAATGAGAAATCTTGATTGTACAGTTAGAAGATATATCTATGATGATATTAATACTTCACAACAAAGTAAAATATTTGGTGGAATTAATTCTGAGTTTAAAGAAGTAGTATGGTTATATCCTTCTAGTAATTCAGAAGAACCTAATCGTTATGTAATGTGGAACTATGGTGATAACACATGGGTATATGGAGAATCATTATGGACTACATATGCAGATAGAGTTGTATATGATAATACAATAACTACAAGTAATGATTCTTATCTTTATAATAATGAACCAGATGATTACTATAGTGCTGATGGACAACCTATTACTGCATACTTAGAGTCTGCTGATTTTGATATTAAAGATGGTCATGAGTTAATGTTTATTGATAGAATGATTCCAGACTTTACTATTAATGATGGTAACATACAATTTAGTTTATTTACTAAACAGTTTCCTGCAGGAAATCTTATAGAGAAAGGACCATTTAATATTAATTCTGGTACACAACAAGTACATTTAAGAGCAAGAGGAAGACAAGCAAGAGTAAAAGTTTCTAGTTTTACAGACAATACCTATTGGAGATATGGTGCTGTAAGATTAGATATTAAACCAGATGGACAACAATAATGGCTAGATACCCAGACTTACCAACAGCATATAATATTAAGAATAAAGAAATGAATGACACTTATAATGATCTAAGATCATGGAGTGGTAATTTAGTTAATGAATTAGAAACAAGAGATGCAGAGGAAAATAATAAACCTTCTACTAATATTTATAGTGTAGTAACTATAACAAATATTGGTAGACCTCAGGCAGGAGATGTAGCTTATAGTGCTAGTACAGGTAAATTTAAAGGATATGTTAGCACAGCAGTAACACAAGCATGGGTAGATTTTAACTAACCTTTGCAAACACAGGCATTACAGGATATAATGTCTATAACTAATGGAGTAGAAACGTGGTAAAAAGACCTATGGTAAATCCAACAACAGCAATGCCTGATGCACCTATGTCAGGACTAGCTAACCT
>WLWE01000697.1_pt1 | contig 28254 bp, 25 predicted proteins | sample 6718301 | NCBI WGS metagenome assembly WLWE01 (sample SAMN12718691, study PRJNA515312) | sponge metagenome | isolation source: marine sponge | host: Mycale hentscheli | place: New Zealand: South Island, Marlborough, Capsize Point | collected 2003-05-01 | reverse complement strand
CCTTCTTTGCGGTGCGCTTTGCTGGGCGCTTCTTGGCTGCCTTCTTTGCGGTGCGCTTTGCTGGGCGCTTCTTGGCTGCCTTCTTTGCGGTGCGCTTTGCTGGGCGCTTCTTGGCTGCCTTCTTTGCAGGCCGCTTCGCTGCCTTCTTGGCTGTCCGCTTGGTTGCCTTCTTGGCCGTGCGCTTTGCAGGGCGCTTCTTGGCTGCTTTACGAGGCGCCGCTTTCTTCTTTGACGCCTTGCGTGCAGTCTTCTTTGCGACCGCCACGTTGCCTCCCGTGTCGTTGGCTCTGCACCCATTGCAGAGTCCACTAGGGGAACATTGACACGGGCAAGGGTCAAACGCAAAGATTTGGGGCTTGTTTCGCGTCGTCGTGTCGCGTTATTTCACACACAATGTTTTGTACGCGAACTGTCTGCGTGCGCAGACGCGTTACTCGTGGTGTGCATGTGACGTTGTTCTGGCACTATGCGTTCTCATGACGACGACATTAGGAACACGTGATCCACGAGAACTACCGAACATCGATGCTATGAACGTCAGCGTTCTCGGTGGCACAGGTGAACAAGGACGGGGCCTTGCGCAACGTCTCGCGCGGGCTGGGCAATCGGTGATGATCGGTTCTCGATCAGCAGATCGTGCGCAGTCGATCGCAGCGGAGATCGACTCAGGGGTTGCTGGTGGCAGCAATGAAGATGCGGCGAGGTTTGGCGACATCGTCATCGTGGCGGTGCCGTGGGATGGCCATCGAGAACTCCTCGAATCCCTCGCCTCCGATCTCGCAGGAAAGATCGTTGTGGATTGCGTGAACCCGCTGGGCTTCGACAAGCAAGGGGCGTTTGCGCTGCCGGTCGACGAAGGATCCGCCGCGCAACAAGCGGCATCGGTTCTGCCGGACTCCTCGGTTGTTGCCGCCTTCCATCACATCTCCGCGGTCCTGTTGCTCGACGACAGCGTGAGCTCGATCGAAACGGACGTCCTTGTTCTCGGCGACGACCGCGACGCCACCGACGCCGTACAGGCCCTTGCCGGTCGTATCGATGGAATACGCGGCATCTACGGTGGGCGTTTGCGCAACGCCGGTCAGGTCGAGGCATTCACTGCGAATCTGATTTCGATGAATCGCCGCTACAAGGTGCACGCAGGAATCAGAGTCACCGACGTCTAGACGGCTAGTAGTCAGCTCAGTCTCAGCCGACAGCCATCTCCACGTTCAGGCGTACGTGTGTTCCTCAGCCGGGTAAGTGCGGGTCTCGACGTCGTTAACCCATGCCGACACGGCTCCTGTCATGACCTCTCGCAGGTTCGCGTAGCGGCGAACGAAACGCGGCGCAGGATCCGGGGTGAGACCGAGGAGGTCCTGCCACACGATCACCTGCGCATCCGTGGCCGCCCCGGCCCCGATACCAATGGTGGGAATACTCAAGACCTCGGTCACCGAGGCGGCGAGGTCCGCCGGGACGACTTCGAGAACAACCGCCGCCGCACCGGCCGACTCCAATGCCTTCGCGTCCTGGAGCAGTCGTTGTCCGCTCTCTCCGCGACCTTGCACCCGGTAACCCCCGAGGAGATTCACCGACTGGGGGGTGAGTCCGAGGTGACCGATGACCGGAACCCCCGCCTGAGCGAGTGCTTCGATCTGGGGCAGAACACTGTGGCCGCCCTCCAACTTCACCGCGTGTGCGCCAGCCTCCTTCATGAAACGAGATGAGGTAGCCAGGGCTTGCGCCGGGCCCTCTTGGTAGGAACCGAACGGTAGATCGGCGACGACGAGAGCCTGCTCGGTGCCGCGAACCACGGCGGACACCAACGGGAGCATCTCGTCAACGGTGATCGGAATGGTTGAGTCGTGGCCGTGAACCACCATCGCGGCTGAGTCACCGACCAACAGCGCAGGGACACCAGCCTGCTCGATGACACCCGCGGTGAGCGCGTCGTACGCGGTAACCATGGTCCAGGGCTGACCCTCATCGGTGCGCACCTGGAGGTCGCGCATCGTCACGCGCCGAATCGAAGAATGACGAGACATGGTGAAACTCCCATCTCGAGGCTCCCGTGTGAAGTCCCCGGACGAGAAAAGCATGCCACGTATCGACGATCTGGCTCAACCGACCCGCGAGTAGCATGAGGCCTTCATTCGTGGACCCCCTGCAGCGGAGCCCACCGGGCCCGTTCGGAGGATGCATGCAGCCCGCGCCGGAAGATGCCGACCGCTGGATGGTCTCAGGCGAGGGACACCCCCGGCGTTGGGCGATCCTCGGCGTTCTCATCGTTAGCCTGCTCGTCGTCGTTCTCGACAACACGATTTTGAACATCGCGCTGCCGACCATCCAGCGCGACCTGGAAGCGACCCAGGGCGAGCTGGTGTGGGCGGTGGATTCCTACATCCTGGTGTTCGCAGCCCTGCTGTTCACCTGGGGAGTGCTCGGCGATCGGTATGGCCGCAAGCGCATCCTCATCGTGGGTTTGATCGTGTTCGGTCTGTCTTCCGCAGCCTGCGCCTTCGCCTCGACGCCGCAGATGTTGATCGGGTTCCGAGCGGTGATGGGCATCGGTGGCGCCGCTGTATTGCCGACAACGCTGGCGATCATCACGGTCGTCTTCCCTCCTCACGAGCGAGGACGAGCGATCGGCACCTGGGCGGGCGCCGTAGGAGCGGCCGTGGCTCTGGGGCCTGTTTTGGGTGGAGCGTTGCTGCAAAACCCCCAATGGTTCGCACCATTGACCGGAAACGCCTGGGGATCGGTCTTCTTGATAAACGTGCCGATTGTGATCGTCGGCCTGATTGCCATCTGGAGGGTTGTTCCGGAGACGCGGAACCCCGACGGGCGAAAGTTGGACGTGCTCGGGCTCGTGCTGTCGATCGTCGGGCTGGTGTTGCTGGTGTACGGAATCATCCACGCATCCGAGACCCGCACCTGGATCGATGCGATGGTGCTCGGTCCGATGGTCGCGGGCATCGCCGTCATTGCGCTGTTCCTATACATGGAGTACCGAAGCGAACATCCGAGTTTCGATGTGAGTTTGTTCCGCAATCGGGGATACGCCATCAGCATCGCGGCCGTGTCGCTGTCGTTCTTCGCCCTCACGGGTATTACGTTCACGCTCCCGTTCTACCTGCAGATTTTGCGGGGATTTGACACGCTGACGGCGGGGCTGTGCTTCATCCCCTTCGCTGTCGGACAACTCCTTGCCGCACCCCGAAGTGCGACGACGGTCGCACGATTCGGCTACCGAGCCGTGATGACCAGTGGGCTTGTCATCGTTGCGTTCGCCCTGACATCACTGGTCTTTGTTCAAATCGACACGCCCCTGTGGCTGCTCCTGGGGGTCTTCTTCCTGTTTGGGCTGGGCATGGGCCTGGTCATCGCTCCAGCCTCCACCGTGATGCAGAACGTTCTGCCGTTGGCCCGGGCTGGGGCGGGCTCGGCCGTGCAGAACACGGTGCGGCAGGTCGGTGGCGCTTTGGGGGTAGCGATCGTGGGCACCGTGCTGGCTACCCAGTACGCGGCGAACCTGGCGGCGAGCAGCACCGATCTACCCGACGACGCCTCTCAGGCGCTGCCCGAGGGAGCATTCGCCGCAGCGAGCGAGTCCATCGTGGCGACCCAGCAGGTGCTGACCTCGGCGGCCGAGTCCGGCGTCCCTGCGGCGGTCATCGACTCGTTGACGGCCATCGCGTACGCCGACTTCCTCGCCGCGAGCCACGTGACATCGGTCATCTCGGCGTCCGTCGTTGTGATCGCCGCTCTCATCGTCGGCTTCGGTCTACCCCACATACCTGTCCCCACCAAGAGCGAACCCTCGGCAGACAAGTCGCGTGAGTCTGAGGCTTAGGAGTTCGAATCGGGACGTTCCCGCCACCGATTGGTGATCGGTAGTCGACGGTCACGCCCGAAGGCGCGAACCCCGATCTTGGTTCCCGGAGGGTATTGGCGCCGCTTGTACTCGGCGCCATCCGTCAGGCGCACGATGCGCTCGACCAGCCCGGCGTCGAAGCCGGCGGATACAAGTTCTGACGCGCCGGTGTCCTCGTCGACGTATGCCTCGAGAATGCTGTCGAGGTCGTGGTAATCGGGAAGCGAGTCGGAGTCCTTCTGGTCGGGGCTGAGCTCCGCGGATGGCTCCTTGGTGATCGATCGTGGCGGAATCGGCCCGGTGGACCCAGCGGACTCGGCCTGCTCGTTGCGCCATCGCGCCAAATCCCACACCAGCGTCTTCGGAACGTCCTTAATGGGTGCGAAGCCACCGACCGCGTCGCCGTAGATGGTGGAGTAGCCCACGGACAGCTCGCTCTTGTTGCCGGTCGCCAACACCAAGTGCCCCTCGGCGTTAGACAGGCTCATCAACACCATGCCTCGAATGCGCGCCTGCAAGTTCTCCTCGGCGAGCCCGGTGAGGTGCAAACTCGACTGGAAGGCGTCGAACATCGGGCCGATAGGCACCTCGCGCAGGGTCAGACCGGTTCGTTCCGCCAGGTCGTGTGCGTCCTGCACCGAGTGGGTCGAGGAATAGCGACTCGGCAGCGCGACCCCGAACACTCGATCGGCACCCAGAGCATCGACCGCGAGTGCACCGACGAACGCCGAGTCGATCCCGCCACTGAGGCCGAGCAGGACGCTCGTGAAACCGTTCTTGTTCACATAGTCGGCCAGCCCCAGGCGCAGCGCGGCGTATAACTCAGCGGAATCATCGAGTCGCGCGGTGTTCGCGGGAGTCAGCGGCGCACGCTCGCGTGCCGATGTGTTCGACGCAGGCATCGAGACCGGGATCGAGACCGCCACGTCCTCGCGCGACGACGGTGTGACGCGCGTTGCCGTAAGGTCGGCGAAGAGGATTTGGGAATCGAACTGACACGCTCGGTGGACAAGCTGCCCGGCAGCATCGACGACGAGCGAGTCACCGTCGAAGACAAGTTCGTCCTGTCCTCCGGTCATGTTGGTGTATGCAACGGCTGATCCACTGGCCTGGGCTTGCTCGACGCACAGTTCCAGGCGCCGGTCGTCTTTCATCCGCTCGTACGGAGATGCGTTTAACACCGCCAACAGGTCTGCGTCAAACTCCCGGGCCCATTGGACGGGGCCTCCCTGCCTCCACAAGTCCTCGCAGATGGCGACGCACACCCGGTGGCCGTTCATCTCGAACACCAAGGGTGACTCACCGGGCACGAAGTACCGAGCCTCGTCGAAGACTCCGTAATTGGGCAGGAAGTGTTTGTCGTACCGGGCCAGAGCAGCGCCACGATGAACGAGTGCGGCACTGTTCACCGGACCCCCACGGGGTCGCCCGACCGCATCGGCATCGTCGTCGTCATCGCTGTGGTCGAGATAGCCGATGAGGCATACGAGGTCGCCAAACCCATCATCGGCAATGTCGCGGGCCAGGGCGCTCATCGCGAGCCGGGATGCCTGCTGGAAGGACGGGCGTAGTGACAGATCCTCAACGGGGTATCCGGTGAGCACCATCTCGGGAAGAATCAGCAGATCTGCCTGCCCCGCGGCAGCGTCGGCGGCCGCCTGGCGAATCAGGCGGGCATTGCCTTCCAAGTCGCCCACGGTCGGATTCACCTGGCCCAGGGCAATGCGCAGGACGTTCACTCGTGGAGGGTACCTACCCCCGGGAGTCTGTTACGCGGCTGTAACACGACAGGGCACACTATGGACTCGTGGAAAAGCAAGCAGAGTTCGTGCTGCGCACGATCGAAGAGCGCGACATTCGATTTGTTCGACTGTGGTTCACCGATGTTCTCGGAACCTTGAAGTCGGTGTCGATCGCACCGGCGGAACTTGAGGGCGCATTCGAAGAGGGAATCGGCTTCGACGGATCCGCGATCGAAGGCTTCGCCCGGGTACACGAGTCCGACATGCTCGCGAAACCCGACCCGAGCACGTTCGCGATCCTGCCGTGGCGCAGTGAGGGGCCGGGAGTGGCCCGACTGTTCTGCGACATCTTGATGCCGGACGGTTCACCTTCGTACGCCGATCCCCGCTACGTCCTCAAGCGCACGTTGATGAAAGCCGCAGATCAGGGTTTCAGCTTCTACACCCACCCCGAGGTCGAGTTCTACCTGTTCAAGGAGCGCCCGAGCCCGGGAAGTGTCCCCGAGCCGATCGACCAATACGGCTACTTCGACAACGCTCCGCACGGTGTCGCCCACGATTTCCGTCGACAGGCGATCACCACCCTGGAAGCGATGGGGATCTCGGTTGAGTTCAGTCACCACGAGGGTGGACCCGGGCAGCAAGAGATCGACCTGCGGTACGCAGACGCCTTGACCACCGCCGACAACCTCATGACCTTCCGGCTTGTTGTCCAGGAAGTTGCGATGGAGCAGGGGCTGTTCGCCACCTTCATGCCGAAGCCCTTTCGCGATGAACCCGGCAGCGGCATGCATACGCACCTGTCATTGTTCGAAGGCGATCGGAATGCGTTCTACGAAGCCGGAGCTGATTTCCAGCTCTCGAAAGTTGCGCGTTCCTTCATTGCCGGACTTCTCACCCACGCTCCGGAGATCACCGCGGTCACCAATCAGTGGGTGAACTCCTACAAACGGCTCGCCGGCGGGGGAGAAGCACCGGCGTGGATCTGCTGGGGTCACAACAACCGCTCCGCGCTGATCCGGGTCCCGATGTACAAGCCATCGAAGGGCAACAGCACGCGGGTCGAATACCGAGCGATGGACAGCGGGGTCAATCCGTATCTGGCGTACTCGGTCCTGCTGGCTGCCGGTCTCAAGGGAATCGACGAGGGTTACGAGTTGCCGCCCGGCTCCGAGGACGACGTGTGGGGTCTGACTGCTGCTGAACGGCGCGCAGTCGGCATGGATCCGCTCCCGGGATCGCTGAACCAGGCCATCACGGCGATGGAGAAATCCGAATTGATCGCCGAAACCCTCGGTGAGCACGTCTTCGACTTCTTCCTGCGTAACAAGCGCGCGGAGTGGGAGGAGTACCGCAAGCAAGTGACGTCCTGGGAATTGGACCGCTACCTGCCGAAGCTGTAGGGCAACTCGGACACCTAGGGTCGGGCTCCATGAGCGATCGTCACGCATCCGCTGCAGGCGGTCTCGCTCGTGGCGGTTTCGTCGAGCCGGACAAGGCTCGGGCACTGCTGGACTCGCTTGGGACACTCCCGCCGTTCGATGACGGCGAGGTGCTCGCAGGAGTCGCCGACCAACTCGGCTCCGCAGCCGACCCCGACCTGGCCCTTCGTCAGTTCCTGCGCGTCGTCGAAGCATGCGACGGTCGCTTTCGGGCTGGTCTCGGCGCTGATGAGGCTTTCCGCGGTCGCGTCATCGACGTGGTGGGCGCATCGGAGGCGCTGGGTGATTTCCTGGTGCGCGATCACGCGAGCCTGGACTTGCTCGCGGATGCGGACCGATTAGCGCAACCCCCGTCCCCGGTGGATGCTCGAGCCTCGTTGCTCGGTGCCGTCGGTGCGATACCGCAGTCGCCTGAACCTGTCGCCCAGGCGCCCGCTGATGGTGGATCGGTGGCCGATGCGCTGCGGGTCGCGTACCGGCGGTGGTTACTGGGCATTGCTGTTCGTGACCTCAGCGGCTTGGCCGGAATGGAGTCCGTGGCGGCGTGGCTGAGTGATCTCGCCGATGCGACGTTGGAAGCTGCTCTGGCCATCGCCCGCTACGAGGTGGGTGAATCGGCGTTTACGTGCCGGCTCGCCATCATCGGTATGGGCAAGTGCGGTGGGCGGGAACTGAACTACATCAGCGATGTCGATGTCATTTTCGTGGCCGAAGCAGCAGACGGCTGTGACGAATCCGATGCCCTTCGCGCAGCATCGCTTCTCGCGGCAGGGTTGATGCGGGCCTGCTCGGAGGTAACGGCCGAGGGATCGATCTGGGAAGTCGATGCCGCCTTGCGTCCGGAAGGGAAGCAAGGTGCGCTGGTCCGCACTCTCCCGTCGCACCTTGGCTACTACGAACGCTGGGCCAGCACCTGGGAGTTCCAGGCTCTGTTGAAGGCGCGGTTCTGCGCGGGTGACGCCGACCTCGGCACCCGGTACATGGACGCGATATCTCCGCTGGTGTGGAAAGCAGCCGATCGCCTCGATTTCGTTGCGGATGTGCAATCCATGCGCAAGAGGGTGGAGGATCACATCCCGGCGGACATCGCCGAACGGGAGATCAAGCTAGGCCCCGGCGGCTTGCGCGACGTCGAGTTCTCGGTTCAGTTGCTGCAACTCGTGCACGGTCGCAGCGACGTGATGCTGCGCAGTGCCACGACCCTCGTCGCTTTGGAGGCGCTCGCTACGTGGGGGTACGTCGGCCGGGGGGACGCATCGGCGCTCGCCGACGCGTACCGATTCCTGCGCACACTCGAGCACCGCTTGCAACTGCGTCGATTGCGACGAACACACACGCTGCCCGAAGACGACGCGGAGTTACGGGTGCTTGCGCGCTCTATCGGTTTGCGAAGCGAACCGGTCCGAGAACTCATTGACCAATGGAAATCACACCAGCGTCAAGTTCGTCGCCTGCACGAGAAACTTTTCTACCGGCCGTTGCTGGCCTCCGTCGCGCGCCTGGAAGCCGGAGAAGCACGACTGTCCCTCCAGGCGGCCCAAGAGCGACTCGAGGCTCTCGGGTATTCCGATCCGGCCGGGGCGATTCGCCACCTGCAGGCGCTGACCAGTGGTGTGTCGCGACGGGCAGCCATTCAACGAACACTGCTTCCGGTCATGCTGGGGTGGTTCGCCGACGGCCCCGACCCCGATGCGGGGCTGCTGGGCTTTAGGCAAGTCAGCGATGCACTCGGTGCCACACCGTGGTACCTGCGGCTTCTGCGGGACGAGTCCGCTGCGGCCGAACGGCTCGCGTTCATGATGTCGGCGAGTCGATACGCAACCGACCTGCTCTTACAGGCGCCGGAGTCGGTGCGGATGCTCGCCGATGATGAGGAACTTCGGCCGCGAGGCGAAGCCTCGCTCGCCACCGAGGCGGCGGCGCTCGTGCAACGGCAAGACGACCCGATTGCCGCGGTGGCGGCTATTAGAAGCCTGCGTCGTCGGGAGCTCTTCCGCATCGCGGTTGCTGACCTGACAGACACCATCGACGTTCGTGAGGTCGGGGATGCATTGTCGGCCATCGCCCGTGTCACCGTGGACAGCGCACTGACCGTAGCGACCCGATCCGTTGTGGGTGATGGGCAGCAACTCACTGATGTCGGCGTGATCGCCATGGGGCGCTTCGGTGGTTGCGAACTCGGCTTCAGTAGCGACCTAGATGTGATGTTCGTTCACGAACCACGGCAGGGATCGGATGAAACCGACGCCGGACGACAAGCCACCTCGATCGCGGAAGAACTGCGATCGCTGCTGATGTCCGCCTCGAGCGACCCTCCCGTGGACCTGGACGCGGACCTACGACCGGAGGGCAAGGCAGGACCGCTTGTGCGATCACTGGCGTCCTATGCGGCCTACTACGAACGGTGGTCGTCACCTTGGGAGGCGCAAGCGCTGCTGCGCGCCTTGCCCATCGCCGGACCTCAGGAACTCAGGCAGGCATTCACCGATCTCATCGACCCCTTGCGCTGGCCGGCGGACGGGCTCGATCTCGGGGCCGTGCGCGAAGCCCGCCGGTTGAAGGCCCGCATGGAGGCGGAGCGATTGCCGCGAGGCGCCGACCCGACCGTTCATACCAAACTCGGCCGCGGCGGACTGTCCGATGTCGAGTGGACGGTGCAGTTACTACAGATGGAGAACGCCGGGCAACACGCGGCCTTGCGAACGACGACCACCCTCGACGGGCTGCAGGCGTGCGTAGAGGTGGGGCGGTTGACCGGCGCAGATGCCCGAACACTTCGGGAAGCGTGGCTACTCGCAACGGCGATCCGGAATGCGATCATGCTGGTGAAGGCGCGACCGGGTGATTCACTCCCGAGCGACGTGGGTGAACTCTCGGCTCTCGCCGCCGTTCTTCGTCACTACGGCAGCGATGGAAGTCAACTCAAGGATGAGTATCTGCGCACGACGAGACGGGCACGCTCGGTCACCGAGCGAGTCTTCTACGGCGAGCATTAGGCGAACACGACAGAAGCCCCGGACGAATCCGGGGCTTCTGCGTTTCCCAGGCGCGCGAGGCGAATCGACGCGGAGGGAGTCGAGTGGGATCAGATGTCGTAGTACATCTCGAACTCGTGCGGGTGCGGACGCAGGCGGATCGGGTCCACCTCGTTGGTCCGCTTGTAGTCGATCCATGTCTCGATGAGATCGGCGGGGAAGACTCCGCCGGCCTGGAGGAACTCGTTGTCCTCCTCGAGAGCATCGAGAGATCCCGTGAGGGAGTCCGGAACGGTCGGGATGTTCGCCAACTCATCCGGCGGCAACTCATACAGGTCCTTGTCCACCGGGGCGATCGGCTCGATCTTGTTCTTGATGCCATCGAGTCCGGCCATCACCAGTGCGGAGAAGGCGAGGTACGGGTTGCTGGACGGGTCCGGCACGCGGAACTCCACGCGCTTGGCCTTCGGGGAGTTACCCGTGACCGGAATACGCACCGCGGCGGAGCGGTTGCGGGCGGAATACACCAGGTTGACGGGAGCTTCGAAGCCCGGCACGAGTCGGTGGTAGCTGTTAACCGTCGGGTTGGTGAACGCGAGCACCGAAGGCGCGTGGGCCAGAAGACCGCCGATGTACCAACGGGCGGTGTCGGACAATCCGCCGTAGCCCATCTCGTCGTAGAACAGCGGTTCTCCGCCCTTCCATAGCGACTGGTGGCAGTGCATACCGGAGCCGTTGTCGTTGAACAGAGGCTTTGGCATGAACGTGGCGGTCTTGCCGTTCGCCCATGCGACGTTCTTGACGATGTACTTGAAGAGCATGACGTCGTCGGCCGCGTGCAGAAGCGAATTGAACTGGTAGTTGATCTCGCCCTGGCCGGCGGTGCCGACTTCGTGGTGAGAGCGCTCGACCTGCAGCCCCACCTGCAGCAGCGTGGAGACCATTTGGTCGCGGAGGTCGGCGTAGTGATCGACCGGGGGAACGGGGAAGTAGCCACCCTTGTAACGAGTCTTGTACCCGCGGTTTCCGCCCTCTTCGACGCGACCGGTGTTCCAGGCGCCTTCGATGGAGTCGATGAAGTAGTAGCCGGAATGCTGATTGGTCTCGAAGCGAACGTCGTCGAAGACGTAGAACTCGGCTTCCGGGCCGAAATACGCCGTGTCCGCAATACCGGTGGAGGCGATGTACGCCTCAGCCTTGGCCGCGACGTTTCGGGGGTCGCGACTGTACGGCTCGTTGGTGAAGGGATCGCGGATCGTGAAGTTCATGACCAACGTTTTGGCCGAACGGAAAGGGTCGAGATACGCGGTGGCCGGGTCCGGGATCAACTTCATGTCGGATTCGTGGATCGACTGGAAGCCACGAATCGACGAGCCATCGAACATCAGGCCGTCCTCGAAAGCACCGGTCCCGAACGAACTCGCCGGGACGTTGAAGTGCTGCATGATGCCGGGCAGGTCGACGAATCGCACGTCGATGAATTCCACCCCGTTGTCCTGGACGAACTTCAGAACTTCGTCAGCATTGCTGAACATTTCTACCTCCTGCACTTGCGTGCATCGCCTCGCTCGGCGGCCCTGTGCCGCCGGATTACGATAGAAACTAGGGACAGGGCGTGTCCGGCCGGTATCTCAACTGTTTCGGGAGTGTTAACCGTCCGGCCTCCTACGCTGGGGCTGTGGAGGAGCAGCGCGCGTGGTTCGGCCGACGTGTCGTGGCCTTCCTTATTGACTGGTTCGCCAGCGTTCTGGTGGCTCTCCTGGCCTTCCCCCAGTTTCCCTACGGCTCCAACGGTTCCATGCTCGCCACGCTGGCGGTGTTCGTCGTCGAGATCACGGTGCTCACCTGGCTGACGGGGGCGTCCTTCGGACAGCGGTTGGTGAGGCTGCGGGTGGTGTCCATCGACGGGGGCCGGGTACCGCTGTGGCGGGTACTCGTGCGGACGCTGTTGATTTGCCTGGTCATCCCGGCCGTGGTCTACGACGACGATGGGCGAGGGGTGCACGACCGACTCGCGCATACCCGGGTCGTTCGGGTGGGGGCTAGCTAACGGAGCACTCTTTACCGGCGTTGCCGCCGCACCTGGCGAGGACTGGTCGGCATCGGGCCCTTGGGGATGGGCATGGATTGTTGGGCGTTCCCGATCGCTTCCAGTCGACGACGGACCTCGGTCACTTCGCTTCCACGCAGGTTCTTGGGCAGTTTGCCGAGGGTCTTTTGGATCTGCCGAAGCGTGATCTGGCCCTCTTCGTCTCCGATTTGGATCTCGTAGATCGGGATGTCGGGAACCCACCGGGCGGTCTTCTTGCGCTCACTGGTCAGCATGTGACCAACCCGGGTCGGCGCACCTTCGGACACCAAGATCACCCCCGGCTTGCCGATCACTCGGGAGACCATGTCCTGGTTGCGGTTGACGGCGACCGCGGGTGTGACGGCCCACTTCCCGCGCAGGGATTCGATGACCGCGGCCGCTGCTCCGGGTTGGCCCTCGATGCGCGAGTACGCGGCGCGCATCGCGCGACGACTGAACCAGAACGTCCCGGCGAGCAGACCCATCGGGATAGCGATGAGCACGGCGGTCAACCAGTTGATGAAAATCGAGACCGGGACCGCGATCACGATGATCGTGGCGAGCACGATGCCGAGGACCTCGGCCCACAAGAACTTGTAGACCTTCTGGGTCATCGACCAGTTCTGGCCGATCGCTGCGAGGCTGGATTTGATCTTGCCCATGGCCAGGGAGCCTAGTCCGGCTCGTGCACGGTCACGGCGTCACCGGGTCGCACCGTTCCGGGATGCTCCATCCAGCCGGTGACTCCACGAAGGCCCCACGCGGCCTTGGGGAAGGATTCGGGGCGAGAGCCGTAGACGCGCTCGAGCATTCCGCCGGCGATCGTGCACGGAGCGTTGGGTCCCCCCAGCATGATGACCGCTCCGGAGGCAAAGACCAGGCGCGTCATGCGAGGCAGCGCGGTTAGTGCGTCGATGCCCTCGGTGCAGATGTTGTCGGCGATCACCCCGGGGTCGATGCGCGGAATGCCCATCGCAGTGGCAATCTGCGCGAGTTCCCCGGTATCCACGATCGACACCTGGCGGTGGTTGCGAATAGAGGTTCCGCGGGTGAACACCGTCGACTGCCGTGTATCGGAGGCCATTCGCTCACCGTGGTGGCGATCTCCGACGGGGCCACCCCAATCCAGCTCCAGAACATCGACCGACACCGGCTCGTCGATGTCGGATGGCCACACGTGGGTAGCGACGACGCGGGCGCTCATGTGACGGTGATACGCGCCACGGCACCGGACTCACGGGCCGCAAGAGCCTGTTCATACAGCTTCCCGGCCCGGTAGCTCGAGCGAACGAGCGGGCCGCTCATCACTCCGGAGAAACCGAGTTCGGTGGCGACGTCGGCGAGTTCGACGAATTCCTCCGGGTGCACCCAACGTTCGACCGGATGGTGACGGGGTGAGGGCCGCAGGTACTGGGTGATCGTGATGAGTTCGCACCCGGCCTCGACGAGGTCACCGAGGGCCTGCTCCACCTCGTCGCGGGTCTCGCCCATGCCCAGGATCAGGTTGCTCTTGGCGACCAGTCCGACGCTGCGCGCCTGGGTGAGGACGTCCAGGCTGCGCTCGTACCGGAACGCGGGGCGAATCCTCTTGAAGATGCGCGGCACCGTTTCAACGTTGTGCGCGAGTACTTCTGGACGCGCGTCGAAGACTTCTCCAAGGAGTGTGGGGTTGGCGGAGAAATCCGGAATTAAGAGTTCGACCTTCGTGCCGAGGCCGAGGCCGTGAATCTGTCGAACGGTCTCCGCATACAACCACGAACCCTCATCCTCTAGATCGTCCCGGGCGACGCCGGTCACCGTCGCGTACCGCAACTCCATCTTCTCGACCGATTCGGCCACTCGCCGCGGCTCGTCGACATCGAGTGGCTCAGGTTTGCCGGTGTCGATCTGACAGAAGTCGCAGCGCCGGGTGCACTGCTCTCCTCCGATGAGGAACGTCGCCTCGCGGTCCTCCCAGCACTCGAAGATGTTCGGGCACCCGGCTTCCTGGCAGACGGTGTGCAGGCCTTCGTTGCCGACGAGTTCCTTGATGCGCTGGTATTCCGGCCCGGTGCGCATGCGCGTCTTGATCCACGGCGGCTTGCGCTCGATGGGTGTCTCGGCGTTGCGCGCCTCGATGCGCAAAAGCTTGCGGCCGTCGGCGTTAGTTCCTGAATACACGGTCATGGTGTGATCCCTCTTAAGCTGCCGAGGCGATCGATGACAAACGGCAGAGCCTGGCGAACGCTCACCTCGCGGCCGGTCTCACGCGAGAGGGACGTGACGGAAGCATCGGCGATGCCGCAGGGGATGATCCGGTCGAACGCCGTTAGATCGCAATCGCAGTTCAGTGCGAATCCATGCATGGTGACGCCTTTGGCTACGCGAATGCCGATCGCTGCGATCTTGCGATCAGGTCCGTGCGCGTCGGCCGGAACCCAGACGCCGCTTCGCCCTTCCACCTGGGTGCCGGTGACGCCGAATTCCGCGCAGACGTCGATGAGCAGGGTCTCGATCCGGCGCACGTAGGCGACGACGTCGATGGGATCGGGAAGTCGGAGGATCGGGTAGCCCACCAACTGTCCGGGTCCGTGCCAGGTGATCTTCCCGCCGCGGTCGACGTCGACCACTGGGGTGGCATCGAGGGGGCGTTCGGCGTCCTCGGTCCGGCGTCCGGCGGTGTACACCGCCTGGTGCTCGAGGAGCAGGACGGTGTCGGGCCCACCGTCGACCACGCGCTCGTGCGTCGCCCTCTGCAGGTCCCACCCGTCCTGGTACGCGACCGCGTCGGGTCCGAACCCGACACGGTCAACGACAACGGTGGCCTCTGTCACGCTCATACGGCGATCCTACGGTCGTCCGGCCGCACGACGCCCAGTCGACGAAATGCCGCGTCGGCGGCGTGGCGCCCGCTGATCATGGCTCCTTGAATGCTCGCAGTGGCGCAGTGATCACCGGCGAGAATGACCGGGCCGTGCTCGCCGGATTCGGCGACGGTGAGCGGACCGCGCATGGACGGCAGCGCGTCGTGGATCGGGTAGTGGGCCACGAGTTCCCATCCGGAGGTCTCGGCGCCGTAAAGAAACTGCAGATGGCCTTGCACGGCTTGCGCGACCTCGGTGGAGTCGTCGACGCCGAGGGTGGAGGACGAGATCAAGATCTGGCCGTCGGGGGAGTAGCTCGGCACGGCGTATGTCAGCGGCACCGTGTTGATCACCGGTCCGGATCGCTTGTCGGGAACGGTGATCACGCTTCGCCCGCGGGCGAGTGGCTCGGGCAACGACGTCGTTGCGACCGCGTGATACCAGGTAGTGACGGAGTTGGTCACCGTGTTCAGTTCAGTGGTCAGCCCTGCCTCCTCCAGCAGAGCCGAAGCGTGCGTGGCGTCGGTTGCCACGATGACAACCGACGCCGTGATGGTGCCGGAGTCCGTTTCGATGCTCGCGGGCGTGAGTCGGTGAACCGGTGTGGCTAGGTGAACGGTCCCCGCGGGTAGCGCGTCGTGCAATTGGTCGGGGATCGCCTGCATGCCGGCCCGCGGCAGCGATGGCGTTCCTTTCACGAAACTGGCGAGCACCACGTCCATGAAGCGACGCGACGTCATCAAGTGCGGTTCGAGAAACACACCGGTCAGGAAGGGGCGGATGACGTGGTCAATCATCGTCGCGTCGACGCCGGCCCGGGCGAGCGCTACCTGTGCTGGCTCGTCGACCCGCTCGTCGAACTGGTGGCCGGACAATCTGGCGACGGTGCGCGCGTACGCCGCGAACCGCGCCTTGCCGGTGATCGTGCCCGCTGCGCGGGAGAGGGCGGAGGTATGCCAATTGCCTGGCGATCGGGGGTCAGCGAGCCGCAGCACTGCGCGGCCTGTGGAGGTGGACCGAACGATGTCCATTCCCCGGGTCAGGGGATGCAGGTTCAGAGCTTCGTGGTCGAGGACGCGCGCCGCTTCGGGATACGCCGGGTTGTAGAGCTGGAAGCCACGATCCAGGGTGAAACCATCGACGAAGTCGCTGCGAACGCGTCCGCCCGAAGCGTCTGCGGCTTCGAATACCTGAACGTCGACGCCGTGAATCGCCAGTTCCCGAGCCGCGGCCAAACCCGCGAGCCCGGCACCGACGACGACGACGTCATGGTGCGTCATCGGCTAGGAGCCCTCGAGTGCGGTGCGTATCGCTGACTCGACGGTGGTGTCCTGGAAGGAGAAACCTGTCTCAGTCAGGACCGACGGCAAAACCCGGGTGGAGCCGAGCACCTCGATCGAGAATTCGCCGAGCAGCGCCTTGATGGCGAACGTTGGAATCGGTGGCAGCCAGGCGCGGCCGATCTCCTGCTTCAAGGCCTCGGCGACCTCGGCGTTCGTGACCGGGGTGGGGCCGGTCAGGTTGACGGGCCCGCTGATGTCGTCGTTGTCGAGCAGGAACGTCAAGGCGTTGACCTCATCGCGCAGCGAGATCCATGACCAGTACTGAGTTCCCGGGCCGAGGCGGCCGGCGAGGTTCAATCGGACGGACGGGATGAGCGGGCCGAAGGCACCCCCGGAGTCACTGGACGTCCCGCCGACCGCGACTTTCAGGATGGACACCAGGGGTCCCATCGTGCTGTCGGGCGCGCTGACGACGAGCCCGGTGCGGGCGTGGACCACCCGGATGCCTGCGGCGATTGCGGGTTCGGCGGCGGCCTCCCAGGCCCGCACCACGTCGGCGAGGAAGCCAGTCCCGGCCGGTGCCGATTCGTCGACGGCGTGGTCACCGGTGTCGCCGTACCACCCGATGGCCGACCCGGCGATCAACGCACGGGGCGGAAGGTCCAGTTCGATCATCGCACGCACGATGGTGTGGGTGCCGTTCACCCGCGAATCCAGGATCAGCTTCTTGTAGTCATCGCTCCATCGGTGGTCGCCCACTCCAGCACCGGCGAGATGAACAACGGCCTCGACTCCGGCGAGTGCGTCGAGATCGACGGTCCCGGCATTGGGGTCCCAGGACGCCTCATCCGGCGCGGTGGCGGGGCGTCGAACGAGGCGGATGACGTCGTCTCCGCGGGCCCTCAGGTGGGGCACCAGGGCCGATCCGATGAGCCCCGACGCTCCGGTGATGGCGATTTTCATGGTCTAAGCATGGCGCATAACGGTCCCGTGGGCTTGTCGGCGTGCGGCTTGTTCGGGCTAAGCGAAAACGGTGTAGGCCACGACGCCCACCGCTTGGACGACGAGGAGATTGACAACGTTGCTGGCCATCAGGTTGTGCACCACTTCGGAGTTTCCGTCGGTTCCGGCTTTGCGGTGCGCGGCGAAGGAGGAGAAGAACGTCGTGAGTTCGGGCAGGCTCGTTGCAACGGCCGTCAGGACACCGAGAATGACGGCCGGAACGGCGAAGGCAACGCCGAGTTCGTATACCGAATCACCGAGGACGTCGCCGAGGAAGTACAGGCCGACGAGCCCGGCGATCACGATCAGAACCTGCAGCACGATGTGCGAGCGTCGTCCGCTCCACGGTTTCTGTGCGCTCTCGGATTGCGACGGCCCGGACACTTCCTGCCGTGAGCGCATGACGCGCATGTAGGCGATGTACCCGGCGCCTAAGGCAATGCCGCTCCACAGGGCGCTGTCTTGGCCGGTGACGAGCAGCAGCACCGGCACGACGATGCTGCCGGCGACCACCGCCTGCTCGAACCGGAATCGTGAGCCGGCGATCCGACGCAATTGACCGAACAGCACCGCCGCGACCGTGGCGAGCAACGTGTTGATGATGTTGCTGCCGAGGATGTTCGTGCTGACCACCGTGAACAGTCCGGTGGAGGCGACGAAGACCGTGGCGACGAGTTCGGGTGCGCTGGTGAGGTAACCCAGCAGTTGGCCGGTTGCTGATTGCGAGAGCCCACCGGCGCGCGCCAACTTCCGCGCGGGAATGTAGAGGGCGAAGCGTGCGACGAGGATGATGCCCACCATCGACCCGACGAACCAAAGCCCGGTGATGAACATTACGGAGCGTTACGCACCGAGCTCGGCGTCGAATGCGCCTTCCTCCAGGCGAGACTTGATGGTGCTGAGGAATCGAGCGGCGTCGGCGCCGTCGACGATCCGGTGGTCGTAGGAGAGCGAGAGATAGACCATCGATCGAATCGCGATGACGTCTTGCCCACCCTCGCTGATGACGACCGGCCGCTTGACGACCGAGCCGGTCCCCAGGATCGCGACCTGCGGCATGTTGATGATGGGGGTGTCGAACAGGGCGCCACGGCTTCCGGTGTTCGTGACGGTGAACGTGCCGCCGGAGAGTTCGTCGGGTCCGACTTTGTTGGTGCGGGTGCGTTCGGCGAGGTCGGAGATCCGTCGTGCGATGCCGGCGATGTTCAAGTCACCTGCGTCGCGGACGACGGGAACCAGGAGGCCTCGGTCGGTGTCAACGGCGATGCCGAGGTTCTCAGACTCGTGGTAGGTGATGGTGCCGGCGTCCATGTCGATGGAACTGTTGATTTGCGGGTACACCTTCAGCGCTTCGACGGCGGCTTTGCAGAAGAACGGAAGGAATGACAGTTTGACGCCCTCGCGTGACTCGAAGTCGGCCTTGATTCGGCCTCGTAGGGCAGCAATGCGGGTGACATCCACCTCAACCACGGTGGTCAGTTGAGCGGACGTCTGCAGCGATTCGACCATGCGTTCGGCGATGACTCGGCGAAGCCTGCTGAGATTCTCGGTTCGCCCGCGCAGCGCGGATGGTTCGGCGGTCGTCGGCGGTGATGCCGGTGCTGTCTGTGCGGCCGTGGGTGCGCTGCTCGATACCGGAGCCGGAGCGGCCGCTGGTGCTGCTGGCTGTTGTAGTGAGGGTTGTGCCGGTTGTGCTGTGGTGCCACCGCGTGCCTCCACGGCAGCGAGAACATCGGCTTTGCGAATGCGACCGCCAACGCCGCTACCGGTGACGGTCGAGAGATCGATGTCGTGTTGGGCTGCGAGCCGACGGACGAGGGGTGTGACGTACGCACCGGCGTTCGAATCGGAGGAATCGGCGTCCGGAGTACGAGCCTGGGGAGCACTCGCTTCCGGGGCTGCAGGTGCGGGTACCGCGGGTGCCGGTGCCGCTGGTGTCGGTGCGCTGGCTCCGGTGGAGATTCGAGCGATCTCCGCACCCACCTCCACGGTGGCGTCGGTGTCGGCGGCGATCGCCGCGAGTGTCCCGGACACGGGCGCGGGGATCTCGGTATCGACTTTGTCGGTGGAAATTTCCACGAGCGGCTCATCGGCCTCAACCGCGTCGCCGACGGACTTCAACCAGCGGGTGATGACACCCTCGGACACGCTCTCGCCGAGTGCGGGGAGGACGACGGAGACTTCTGAGCCACCGGATACCGGCTCGGGCGTGGCCGGCTCGGAAGGTGCAGCTTCTGCCGGTGCGGGCTCCGGCGTGGCCGGCTCTGCAGGTGCGTCGGCGGCAACGGGCTCCGGCGTGGCCGGCTCGGCCGGCTCGGCCGGCTCGCTCGGCTCGGCCGGCTCGCTCGAGGGCGCGGTGGCAGCGTCGTCGGGCTCGCCGATGACGGCCAGTACTCCGCCCACCTCGACGGTGTCATCTTCAGCGGCGTCGATGCTGAGCAGCACGCCGGATGCGGGTGCGGGAATCTCCGTATCCACCTTGTCCGTGGAGACTTCTAGGAGCGGTTCGTCCGCAGCGACGGTGTCGCCAACGGCCTTCAACCACCGGGTGATCGTTCCTTCGGTGACGCTTTCGCCGAGTTGCGGCATGGTCACGGTGACCGGCATGTGAGCTCCTTGTGGGTGCGTGAAGTGCGATCAGGCGTGTGCGTGCAGAGGCTTGCCTGCGAGAGCGAGGTGTGCCTCGCCCATTGCTTCGTTTTGCGTGGGGTGCGCGTGGATGAGGGACGCGACATCGGTTGGGTGCGCCTCCCAGTTGACGATCAGTTGTGCTTCACCGACCTGCTCGCCGAGACGTGATCCGACCATGTGAATGCCGATCACCGGACCGTCGGTGAGTTGGACAAGCTTGATGAATCCAGCCGTTGCGAGGATCTGGCTCTTGCCGTTACCGCCGAGGTTGTATTCGTAGGTGGTGATGTTGTCTGCGCCGTGAGCTTCGATCGCTTCGACTTCGGTGAGTCCGACACTGGCAACTTCCGGCTCGCAGTAGGTGACGCGGGGAATGTTGATGTCCGGGATGGGCATCGGTGCCTCGCCGGCGATCTCCTCGGCGACGAAGATGCCGTGCTGGAAGCCGCGGTGCGCGAGTTGCAGCCCGGGGGTGATGTCGCCGACGGCGAAGACGCCTGGAAGATTCGTGCGTAGGCGCTCATCGACCAGCACCCAGCCCCGGTCCATTGCCACGCCCTGCTCGTCGTAGCCCATGCCATCGGTGCTGGGGCCGCGACCCACGGCAACAAGAAGTAGGTCGGCGTCGATGGTCGTGCCGTCTTCCAACGACACCTGCACACCGGATTCGTTCTGGGTTGCCCCGGCGAAGCGGACACCGAGGGAGAGGTTGATGCCTCGCTTCTTATATGCCCGTTCGAGGGCTTTCGAGCAGGCTTCGTCCTCGTTGGGAACAAGGTGCGGTAGTGCCTCAACGATGGTCACGTCGGAGCCGAAGGACTTCCACACGCTGGCGAATTCCACGCCGATCACGCCGCCGCCGAGGACGATGACGCGCTCGGGCACGTAATCCAGCGTGAGCGCTTGATCGGAGGTCATGATCCGGCCGCCGATTTCGAGGCCCGGCAGGGACTTGGCGTAGGAGCCGGTCGCCAACACGAGGTTCTCACCGGTGTACTGCTCGCCGTTCACCTCGACCGTCGTCGGCCCCACCATCTTCCCGTAGCCCTCGACGAGGGTGACGCCTCGAGACTTGATGAGTCCTTGCAGTCCCTTGTAGAGGCGACCAACGACGCCGTCGCGGTACTTGTTGACCTGTGGCATATCGATGCCCTCGAAGGTCGCTTTGACGCCGAACTCATCGGATTCACGTGCCGAGTCAGCGACTTCGGCTGCGTGCAGGAGCGCTTTGGTCGGTATGCATCCCCGGTGCAGGCACGTGCCTCCGAGTTTGTCGGCATCAATGAGGATGACGGACTTGCCGAGTTCTGCTGCTCGGAGAGCGCAGGCGTATCCGCCGCTGCCTCCACCGAGAATGACGATGTCTGCCTGGGGCACAGGTTTCACTCCTGTTCGGGTTTCGGTCGCCTCATTCTTCCACCGAGTCCCCCGGCGGTGAACATCAGTCCCGGGTGAAGTGCTCGACGAGTTCGACGAAGGTTCGAACGGCTGCACCGGTGCCGCCCTTGGGGGTGTAGCCGTAGGCGGACTTCTCGTTGAAGGCTGGTCCGGCGATGTCGATATGGACCCAGGGCTGGTCGGCGGGGATGAACTCGGACAAGAAGATGCCCGCCGAGAGCATGCCGCCGAGGCGGTCGCCGATGTTCGCGATGTCCGCGGTTGCGGAATCCAGCGACGGACGCAGATCCTCCGGGAGCGGCATCGGCCACATAGCCTCACCGGCCGCGTTCGCCGCATCGATCACCTGGGTGCGCGCGTCATCGTTGTTGGCCATCACTCCCGCCGTTCGCGAGCCAAGCGCGATGCGTTGCGCACCGGTCAAGGTTGCGACGTCCACGATCAGATCGGGGGTGTCCTCGACGGCCATCCCGAGGGCGTCGGCGAGAACGAGTCGACCCTCGGCGTCGGTGTTGAGAACCTCGACGGTGGTACCGCTATAGGTCGTGAGCACGTCACCGGGGCGTTGCGCGGTGCCACTGGGCATGTTCTCCGCGGCAGGCACCCAACCGGTGACCTTCACGCCGAGCCCGAGCGAGGCGATCGCGCGCATGGCACCGATCACGGCAGCTGCACCGGACATGTCGGCCTTCATTTCGTCCATGTTGGCCGCCGGCTTGATGGAGATGCCGCCGGTATCAAAAGTGATGCCTTTGCCGACGAGGGCCACGTGCGATGTGGCACCGCGGGGCGCGTACGTCATGCGCACCAGGCGCGGCGGGCGCGACGAGCCCTTGCCGACTCCCAGGATTCCGCCGCAGTTGTCTTTCTCGAGGGCCTTCTCGTCCCAGATCTTCACCGTGACCGGTAGACCTGCCACGGAGTCCTTCGCCGCCTCGGCGAGGTCCGCCGGCGCGAGGGCATTCGGCGGGGTATTGACGAGATCGCGGGTGAAGCACACGGCCTCTCCGACTGTCTCGACTCTGTCGATGATCTCTCGCGCGGCGACCACGGGAGCCGGGACGAGGATCGCGACGGTGCGAACGGGACGGGCGGTCGCCGGGTCGCTGGACTTGAACGCGGTGAACGCGTAGGCGCCGAGGCGGGCGGCCATCGCAACATCGGCGATCGTGGAGTCATCGGTGTCGGGAGGCACGATCGCGATCTTGCGCTGTCCCGTTGACCCACGAACGGCCGAACCGATCGCGCGGCGGAGTTTCTCGCCATCGGTGTCTGCGTCTCGATCACCGATTCCGACAGCGATGATGATTGATGCCTTGATCGCGGTGGGCGACGGCACGCGGATGACCTCGCCGGCCTTGCCCGTGGCTGACACGGCCTGCAAGGCCTCGGCAATCTTCGTGCCCTGGCTCGCGGTGATGCCCTCGCCGCGAACCACCACCTTCTTCCCGCGACCGGGAGTGATGGTGACGAGGAGGGAGTCGGCAGATGTAGTGGCCGGTTTGGTGGTGGCCAGGCTGAGAAGAGACATGCGAGGAACCCTAATCTGCGGCGCTGGTCGGTGGCCGAGGACTACGGTCGGACGATGCTCTCGTGCACTGCCTTGCATGGCCGACACCTCGATGCCGGCGCGAAGATGGCCGATTTCGGTGGCTGGGATATGCCCATCGAATACAACGGAACGGTCGCCGAGCACGCGAGCGTGCGCGAGGCGGTTGGGATATTCGACGTCTCCCATATGGGCAAGGTGGCGATCTTCGGCACCGGGGCCGCGGACTTCGTGAATTCCATCGTGGCCAATGATCTTGATCGCATCGGCGCCGGTCAGGCGCAGTACTCGATGGTGTGCAACGACACCGGAGGCGTCGTCGATGACTTGATCGTCTACAAGTGGGGCGACGATGGCGTCTACATCGTCCCGAACGCTGCGAATGCCGCAACCATCGTGGGGATCTTCGAGGATGCGGCTCCGGAAACGATCACGATCGATGATCAGCAGTTGACGCACGGCATCATCGCGGTTCAGGGACCGAAGTCCGCGGACGTGCTGGCAGCCGTGGACCTGCCCACGGACATGGACTACATGGCGTTCGCGGTGGCGTCGTGGCGGGACGAGCCGATCACGGTGTGCCGCTCCGGCTACACCGGAGAACTCGGCTTCGAGTTGATCGCCCCGAACAGCGTGGTGGAGCAGCTGTGGGATGAGCTAGCGGGAGCGGCCGAGGGCGTCGGTGGGGGATTGGCGGGCCTCGGCGCCCGCGACACCCTGCGAACCGAGATGGGTTACCCGCTACACGGGCAGGACATTTCACCGTCGATCACTCCAGTGGAGGCCGGCATGTCCTGGGCCATCGGCTGGGACAAGCCCACGTTCGGTGGGCGCGAGGCTCTGGTGCGTCAGCGGGAGAGCGGTCCTGCGCGGCGACTACGGGCGTTGCGTGCCACGCAAAGGGCCGTCCCTCGGTCACACATGGATGTTCTGAGTTCTGAGGGCGTGACGGTGGGGGAGGTCACCAGCGGCACCTTCTCTCCGACCTTGAAGGAGGGAATCGCGTTGGCCCTGGTGGACACATCGGTGAGTATCGATGACGAGGTCGCGGTCGATGTTCGTGGCCGACACGTGCCGTTCGCGGTAGTGAAGGCGCCGTTCGTCGCGAGCAACGTGCGGGCGGACGGCTGAGGCAGCCTGGCTGATCGGCGAGGAATCCTCGATCAGCGGGGATTACGCAGGATCGACGACGTCGAGCAGCGACAGAACTGCGCGTAGCGACGTCGCGTCGCCACCGTTGGTGCCGAAATGGGTCGCCGGCTCGATATCGAGAAGAGTTTGGGCCTCGCGGATAGCCGGGTCGGTGGAGGACGTGGCCGGCAGCATCCACTCTCGAGCGCGTGCATCAGCAGTGCTCACGAGCGCCGCGCCCGCGTGGGCGGCGAGACCATCGAAGATGATCGCGGTCTCGCGTTGGGCAGCGGACATGATCGCCGCCTGAGCGCCGCGGGCTTTGGGGGCGGGGAGAGCGTGTGCCGCCGAATCGACGCTGGTGTCCTCGGGTGGCACGCCCCGGAAGGGCTCCAGGAGGTCGCGAACCTCGGCCACGGCCTCCATCCATGCGTGATCGGTTGTTCCTGGCTGCTGTTCGACGACGTCGGTTGCCGGCACGTTCGCTACGAAGGCGATCGCGGCCCGCGACGCGGAATCGTCTCCGTCGATGTGCAAGGCGATCAGCGTGGCGCCGCTGTCGATCGCGCGGTCCACGGCTCTGCGCGCTTGTTCTTCGTCCTCGGGGTCGAGGATCCAGGCGATCGATCGTTCTCGGTCACCGCGGCGCTTGTCCCACCAGTCACGCAGTCGGGCGAGGTCGCCGGTCATCGCGTGGGGGTCGTCGTTGGCCACGGGGGAAGCGTAGTTAGCCGGCGGCCAGGCCAGCCCGCAACTTCTCCAACGATCGAGTGAGAATCCGCGAGACCTGCATCTGAGAGACGCCGACGCGCTCGGCTATCTGGGTTTGGGTCAGGCCATCGAAAAATCTCAACGTCACGACAGTGCGCTCATCTTCGCTGAGCGTCGCAAGGAGTCGCTTGATGGTTTCGGCGTTCTCGATGTCGGTCAACGAGGCATCTAGATCTCCGAGAGTGTCGGCGAGGGGAACCTCGCCGTCGGAGGTTGCATCGATCGGTGCCGTGCTTCGAGCACGACTGAGTTCCAGGGAGTCGAGAACGTCGGCTGGATCGACATCGGCGCGTGCGGCGATTTCGGCGACGGTGGGGGAGCGCCCCAACTCTTGAGCCAGCGCGTCGTGCGCGGCGTCGATCTTTCCTCGCAGTTCCTGCACACGTCGCGGCACCTTCACCGACCACGTCGCGTCACGGAAGTGGCGTCGTATGGCGCCCAAGATCGTGGGAACGGCGTACGTGGAGAAAGCGGAACCACGCTCGGGGTCGAACTTGTCGATGGCTTGGATCAATCCGATGGTCGCGACTTGCGTGACGTCCTCGATGGGCTCTCCGCGATCGGCGTATCGACGCGCGAGGTGGTGGACGAGTGGCATGTGTGTCTCGACGAGCTCATCGCGGACTGCGGACCGCTCGGCGTCGGAGGCGTTCGCGTCATGCAGTCGCTCGAAGAGTTCTCGTTCAGCCACCAACCGCTGATCATCGGCGGACTGTCGTGTCTGCGACATGGGTCGTTAGGCCTGGACGGAGGCGTCGCGAGCCACGTTCCACTGAAGCCGAATGGATGCATCGTCTACGCGCAGGTCCACGTCACCGACGAGTGCGGTCAGCACCGTCCAGGCGAAGGGATTGGGCTCGGCAACAGTCGATGAGGCGACGGTGCTGGCGAGTGTCGCGGACACGACACCATCGGCGACGCACAACTCGCATGTGACCATCGCTCCATCGGGAACCACCTCGATGATGTACGCGAGGCCTTCGTCCATGGCGAGACGAACATCTTCGATTTGGTCCAGCGTCAGGTCGGCACGGGCGGCCATAGCGGCAGCCACCGTACGAGCGATGGCCATATTGATTGTCGCTGCGGGAATCTCTACTCGAACGCAGTCCGGTGTGGTACTCACCCCGTCATTCAATCACTGAATGACAGCGCGTTTACGTGAATCTTTCAGCCCGAAGGGCCCGCTATGGTTCACGCTGGTGGGTCGATGCTGCCGATGGCCTAGGCCGGAGGCACGAGGGTTCCCGAGAAGATCTGCCACGCGAGAGCCGTCTTGGCAATCAAGCTCAACAGGATGTAGCTGCGTTCACCGCGCAAGTAGTCTCGCCACTTGCCGACTTGCTTGTACTGCAACCATTGGACGAGAGCAAAGGTGTTGAAGAACACGAACAGGGTGATGATGATTCCGATGACGAAGCCTGGAATCTCCGGCTTACTTGAGGACCCAGGGGCGAGCACCCAGACCACGATGATGAGCCACGGAACGATTCCGGTCATGCACCCGAAAATGAAGGGAAGCATTCCGCCACCGGGCTGCTCGTATTTCTCCTGAAGCCAACCGAACAAGATCATCGACGCGTTCACGCCGAAGATCGCCATCAGCGCGGCAACGTCGGAAATTCCGGTGATCTGAGCAATCAGAACGATCATGATGGAGGACGACAGCGAGTACTCCACCCAGCGGAAGTAGTTGTGTCCTGACTGCAGGCCGCCGACATAACGCGGGTAGAACCACCGGCTTGCAACAACAAAGTGGAAGAAGGCCGACAGCGCGAAGAACAAAGCCACGCCCCACGCGATGCGGGATTCGAAGATGGTGACCGGGTCGTTCGGCGGAGTCCCTGGCGGGCCAAATACATAAGCCGCGGTGATGGGGAGGGAAAAGTCGCTCGCCAGCACGAGAACCAGCACCATCTGCGCCAGATGGGCGAATCCGGCAACCAGATTGAGTTTGCGAAGACCCGCGAACGAAATACCGGTCTCTGACTTTGCTTTCAGATCAGTTCCATCCATGGAACAAGTGTCGCACCCTCCGCCCTTCAGCGGTCAGAGGCGCGCTCCAAGATGCTCGCGAGGGAAATTCTTGGCACAGTGGAGGTCATGACGCGCATGTCTCGGGTTGTCCTTGCCGCCGTTATCGCCGCGGCGGCGCTGGTGTTGGCGCCACCGGCGGCGGCTCACCAGCCGGTTCCGCTTGGCCCAGCGGAGTCGTCTCCGGCGAAAGGCCCACTTCTGGTGGACGGCACCATCTCTTTCGCACTCTTTGCCGACATCAAGCGGGGCGATCGCCGAGGCTTTCGTTTTCGTTTGGAAGAAGGCGACCGGATGGCCGTGCAGCTGCTGATTCTGGATCGGCCGCCGAGCAACGAGATCCGCAACGCCCGTCTGCCTCGAGTGACGATCACCGATCCCCGCGGTCGCAAGACGCGGATGATCATCAATGAACGAACGGAGTTCTACGAGCCGTACGGCGGAACCGATTACCTGTATCTCTCGCGTGTGGAATCCGACGCGATAACGGGGGAGTACCGGGTCACCGTGTCCGCCAGGTCCAAGCGTGTGGTCGAAACAGTGATCTCTGTCGGCTACCGAGAGATTCCCGGCGAGGTGCGCTACCCCTGATGTGATCTGAGTTGCACGTTGTCGGACTGCCGTCGATGAGGCAACCCCGCGCGCCTGAGACACCGTCAGGTATGCGTATGGGTGGTCGCTCACAGCGCTTTGCAAGACTTGCGAGATGACCACGCGAGGCTGGATCGGAATGGCGTTGGGTGTCGGGCTTGTGATCTGGGGTCTTTCTCAGATCATTTTTGGGACGTAGTTCCACCGGCGAGGTAAATTAGGGCCTCACCCGTGACGCGGTGGGGTACCCACTCTCGGAGCGCTCGGGCTCCCTGCGATTCGTAGAAGCGCCACGAGGACTGCATTTTCGGTTCGTCGAGCACCCACCATTCCAGGCGTCCGTACCCGCGCTCGACGCAGATACGTGCGAGGTTCGCCAGTAGTGCTTTGCCGTACCCGGATCCCCGATGCTCTGGTTGAACGAAGAGATCCTCAAGATAGATGCCGTGCGTACCGAGCCACGTTGAATAGTTCAAGAACCAGAGGCTGAAACCGACTACGCCGTGCTCGGCATCATCGGCGACGTGCGCGAACAGCGCTGGCCGCGGTCCGAACAGCGCCTCGTGCAGGTCAGCCGGGGTCGCCGTGACGGCATTGGGCTCCATCTCGAACTCCGCAAGGCCGACGATCATGTCGTGAATTGCGGCCACGTCGTCTGGTGTTGCCTCTCGGATCACGTCGTCACGCTACCCAAGGGAACAAGCGCCGATCACGCGACTACTGAGGGGAAGGTGCACCTAGTCCGGGGTGCTTGCGGTGAGAGCCGTCGCATAGGGGCTTGCTGTCGCTCAGGCCGCATCTGCACAGGTATACCGTCTCGCCTTCGGCAACGACGTTGCCATCTTGATCCCGAACCACGACAGAATCGCCACTGACCACGTTGGGCCCGTCGGTAAGGGTTGTCACCTGAGTTGTTGCATCGGACATGAAAGCGC
>WLWE01000690.1_pt1 | contig 28340 bp, 46 predicted proteins | sample 6718301 | NCBI WGS metagenome assembly WLWE01 (sample SAMN12718691, study PRJNA515312) | sponge metagenome | isolation source: marine sponge | host: Mycale hentscheli | place: New Zealand: South Island, Marlborough, Capsize Point | collected 2003-05-01 | reverse complement strand
GCATCTAATCCAAATGCTCTCAATGTTGATCCAGCCACTTTGGATGCAGATGCAAGATCGGCTCCAGTTGCAGATGCAAAGTTTGATACGGCCTCAGTTGATGCCTCAATCTCGGATGTCGTGAATCCCAATTTCGCCAGTTCAATTTGAAGAGATGTGATTTCGGTTGCAGTAAATTGGCTGGTGCTTCCTAAGTCCTTTGCTTGTTGTGTAAGTCCAGCGAGTTCCTCTTTTGTCTTTCCAGAGATTGCAGTTAGATCGGCTTGTGCTTGATCGAAGTCCATCATGACTCCAGTCACGTTTCTAAATATCTGGCCCAATCCAATACCAGCACCAAGAGTACCAAGTACACCGACAAGTCCTTTAATAGCATCCTTGTAATTACCTACGTTTCTGAAGTTGTCACCTACAGACTTGTCAAGTTTCTTGAGTGCTTGGTCTCCTTGTTTTGCTGATGCAGTAACCTTCTTGTATTGGTTGCTTAGATCTCTGTATGCCTTTGTGTTTTTCTTTCCAGATTGTTCGAGTAGTAATAATTCAGCACCGAGTCTCTTGGATTCGTTCTTGAGATCTCTTGTGTTCTTTGCGAGTTTCTTGTATGCGTTTGCCTCATCATTAGCAGTCTTCACTGCCTTCTGGTTTATCTTTTGAAGTCTCTCCTTCTCTTGTCTCTGTTGCTTATCGTTTCGCATCTGTTGAGACTGAGTCTTGAGTTTCTGTTGTTCTATCTTTTCAAGTTCTTGGAGTGCCTTTGCCTCCTTGATCATTGCATCCTTCTTGAGTTTGTCAATCTGGATCGATTCTTTTTTTAGTTTGTTTGCCTTTGAGGTGACATCCACAACGTTCTTAATGGCCTTTGCAGAGTCAAACTTTGCTCCACCTATAGACTTCTTCAATGCATCCGCAGTCTCCATGACCTCCTTTTGAAGATTGTTCATCATGGTAATGGTTTGCTTTGCAGAGTCTCGTATACCTTTGAAGATATCTTCTTGATCGAATATGTCTCTACTACTTATCTTCTTTGCCATTGCTTTGTGGTTTGTTATGTTTCTCAAATTCACCCAAGAGATCAAAGTATTCTTGAGTGGTAACGTTTTTAGGATTCAGCCAGTGACCGATCCATTTACTGAGGTGAATTAAGGTCTGACTTATAGTCATTCCAGATCCTTTGTTTGAGAGCATTGTTTCAAGTTTAGTCTCTTGAATCTCTGCCTCTGTCAACTTTATTCTGTTCCCAGTGATACAGAAGTCGAGCTCTGCGTTTGCTTTTTTTATCATGGTATTCAACATCTTTTCATACATCTTATTAAGACCATGTTTGTTGATGTAATCATCGTAGATGATGTCCCAGACTTTGTGATCAACGTCTTCTGATCCAGCCTGGCTATCTATTCGGCAATAGGTGAGTTCACCTTCTGAACATTTGATCCAGTTGTGTAATGGTAGTACCTCGATACTCATGTAGTACCCCTCATATTTTGAGGAGTCTTCTGACTTCGATTTCATAGAGTCTGAGGACTTCTCTTGAGAGTTTGTCCATCGACTCCGTAGTGAGTCCCATAATTCCCTCACCATACTTGTAGAATAGATTTTCTGTGTCTCCATCTTGATCTGTTTTGATTGGATTGGCATTGATTTCAAAATATGTCGGAAACACATCGATATAAAAAGAATCAAAGAAGTCTCCAGTGTCTTTAAGTGTGTAATGTGTTCCAGCCACTTTCTCTGGATTGAGTGCCTCAGTGAATTCTGAGTATGTTCCGATCACATCTCCATCCTCGTCAATACCTTGTTCAAATAGTTGGTCTTGTCTTACAAGATCGAGAATAAATGTCTTCAATGATGGTCTTCTGAATACAGATACCCAGATCACTTTGTTGTATAAAGCCAGGTTGACTAAATTCAATTTTTGTCCGAGTGCAGTCTGCATGATATCAAATCCCATTTCAATCCTTTTGTTGATATAGGAGTGGCCGAAACCACTCCCTATCAATTAACCATCAAACAATATTACGATGCAGTGAAAGTCACTTCACCATCATACCCATCTTTAGAGATTGAAAGTGTGTAACTCTCAGCACTAACAAAAGCAAATGCAATAGTATAGTTACCTTCAAGTGGAAGGTTCTCAGTTGCTGATGCTATTGTCTCAGAAGTTGAAGTCGTATTGTTGTACAATGCGAAGTCTGTATCTACAAGTCCCTTCAATTTGATTGGATTGTATGCAGTACCATAATCGAACTCTGCGTTGAAAGTTACTGATGTATTTGCTACTTGAGTCAAGTCTGCAAAGTTTACATCAATTAATCCTTCAAGATCGTTGAAGTTGATACCAGCCTCTTCTGGAGTGATCATGTACATTGTACCCTCATCGAATAAACGATAGAAGTCAAATCCGACCATGATCTTACTGATTGTTGAGTCAGTAGCAAACATATACTTAGGATCAAACGATGGATTGTCCACTGCGATAGGATACAATTTGTCTCCCACTTTAGATCCGACTAAGTTACCATTTACATCAATGATGTAAACTCCAAACTCAACACAACGATTGTTCTGTAGTTTGCTCAATAATGTAGGCGATGAATCATCTGCCCATAACTCTCCAGAGAAAGAACGTACTCCTTGACGAAGGAATGCTTTTCTTCCAGAGTTTGCTTCCTCAAATTGAGAGTCTGCTTTTGGTAGTTCGACATTTTCGAACTGAGGTAATGGAAACCATCTCTGGCTTTCATCACTTTGGTTGACCAATGTTGACCATGTTGGAACTGCTACAGATAAATCGATAGCATTATCTACTCCAGCATTAGACTTCAAAGGAACCATTATCAATGTGCTTGTTACCGATTGAATCGGCACACATGCTGGGACTCCAGTGTTGGATAACCCCATTTCACAATTACATCCTAATGACATATTCTTAAAGTATTGTGAATTGTATTTAACATTTACAATTCTGTTTATATTTTACTAAGTTGACTCTGAGCTCGACTCCAGAGAGATTTGCATCAAGGATGTTCTCAAACATTCCACGATCTGTCTCCACACCGAATCTGCTGAACGTGATCAATTCATACTCTTCTATAGTTTGAAAACTGCGATCATATCTCACACTTTCCATGAAGGCCTTTGCAAGTCTCTCCATAGGATAGACTACATTGTCTCTGTGGTCTGCGGTGTAATAGTTTCGTATGTCAGTCTCATCCAGAAAGAACATTCTGATCTCACTCTCAAAGTCAATTGCACTCTCTCTCCCTCTCTTAGTCATTCGTATCATTTCCAATAGCCAGGCAAGTGGTGTCTTCTCGGACATTTTATTTGTAGAGATTGTCCATTCTCTATTAGTGGCCATCTTAGTTCCAGAGATGTAGAATGGTGCTGGTATGTATATCGTACCATCAAGTGGAGGATTACTCACCAGTAATGGTTCAACATTTATATACTCATCTGGTACGACCTCTGTGATCGTGTAAACATTGTCAGACTCATCAGTGACCTTCTTACCCACTCTGATCCACTTAGTGTCACAGATATAGGTTCGACCATCTACAGAGTTGTATTCGCCCTCGACAGAATTATCTATCTGAGAGACTAGTGTTCTGACTACGTTTGTGATCTCTGTTGTCATATCCAGTATGCAGTTAATTTTTCAGTACCATTCCATTTACTAAAGTCTCCCACTCCGACATATGTCAAAGTGATAGATGCATCACTATTGCCTCCCTCGATCTGTAAAACATCACCGATCTGATAATCTGCACCAGCAGACTTAATAGTCAAATGTGTGATATGTCCGCTACCAGATGAAGTAGTCAAAGTGACTACTCCACCAGTACCAGAACCACCTATCAAGTTGGCATCACCATCAACGTATCCAGTACCATCAATCAACGTATACGATACAATCTGGCCCAATGAAGGACTCTGATTTATGTATATGTACTCTTGGATAGCCTGGTATGTTTTTATGGCTTCATTATATCTCTCCCACATTAGTGAATGAGGAGTATCAACTACAATGCTATTTTCAGACCTCTGTTTCACACCTCCATACGGAGTCTGTTGATTCAGAAGATCTCTCGCATATTCCCAATATATGAATCCTTTCAACATCTCAAGTATACCTTCACTCTCAAGTATGCGATTCAGACCATGTCCGAATGTCACACCAGTACCATAGAATGGTGTGAGAGTGTTTAGATCCATATTAAATGGATTGAATATCTTGAGGAAGTTTGGACTCTGTGGAACGTTGCTCGAAAGATCAGCAATGAAATCATCGTACAATTCTGCACCAAGTAGATGCACAAGATACTTCTCTTCGTACTTTACGATGTAAGAAGTGATCTTGTTTGTGTCGTACATTCCAGTGGAAAGTTCGTACTTGTTTATGAAGTCATCTGTTGTCAATAGCATCTTTTACTTTTTTAGTTGTCCCCATCCTCTTTTGAGGAATCCTTTAATCACTGAACCAGTCAGTTTCCAGATTGCACCTTTTGGAAGTTTACGATTGTTCCCATTGCCTTCAAAGATGTAGAGCTCGTCATCATTGATCTCAACTTCTAGTGTGACCTTTCCATCTTTACTCTTGGAGTATTTACCATCAACGTGCTTACCATCCCATTCGATGTCAAGGTTGCCTTCTTGGTCTCTGTCGATGCTTATGTCCACTCTCTTGGTGTCGATATCAATGTCAAGTTCTTTCTTCTTTCTTGACTTCTTTTCTTCTTTACGTTCTGACCTGGCTTCTTTGCGATCAGATCGCTTGTCCTTCCTGGCCTCTTGTCTTTCAGATTTGGTTGTTCTCGTTTTCTTTTCCATTTTGTGCCTCCTTTATTTTATTATGGCTTTAAGATTAATGCTAAATCTGTAGCAATATCACCAAATACAAACGCTGGTTTTTGATTGTTCTTTACATATGATACAAGTCTTGCCTCTGCTAAGATTGTAACCATGTTCTTTGTAAAGTCATCTTGATCTAAACCTACAGACATTGCAATGTTGTTTCTGAATCGTACATTCACTCTTGACATATCACCGACAAGATAATCTCCCACTGGCATAAATGTTGAAGAGATCACTCTCATTCCAGCAATGATCATCTCACCATCTCCAGACTGAACTGGTAAAAACATCGGATAAGTGTACATTCCATCAGATGCCTTAGTCAATTGTAGTTTAGCAATATCCTCTGGATTCAATACAACGTGAGTCGGTGTGAAGTTCGATGCTTCAATTTGTGCCTTCGCCACTCTTAATAAATCACTGATGTTTGCATCTTGTACTTCATCGTCAAAGTTTCCATTGTAGCCAGGTAGTCCCATTGATGCATCAATTAAACCTTTGATCTGGTTACCAGCACCAGTTCCAGTTAATAATGCTTGTTCGATTCCTACTCTCACTTGCTCCATTAGATCGTTGTCGATCTCAGCGCGAATAAAAGAAAGGTCTTCTAACATCTCTTTAGATACCTTCACATAAGATGCTATTTTCTTAACCTCTTCAGATATCTCTGACCATGTTGGATCTCCTTCAGTTTTTGCACCACCTTCAGCAGTCCATCCAGTTCCAGATGTTGCAGTTTGTTGTACATAAGTAACGAATTTACCAGAAGTTGCTCCAGTGTTTACGTTCTCAAGGATTCCGTATCTGTTTCTTACAGATCGATCTACTTCAGTATCGAAGTCAGTCAATGCGTAGTCACCAGTGTAATCAGCCGTAATCGTTGTAGTTTTCACATCAAGATTTAACTTTCCACCTTTCTCTACTGCATCCTTAATGGCTTCGATATTGTCAGCATATGACTTGAATAAAGACTGACCGATTGATAATCTTTCTGCCTTTGGAGTTACCGCCTTCTCAGACATTGCTTCAATTCGACCTTCGAATTTTGCGATTGCTTTCTCGATCTCTTGAGATTTTTCCTCAAGACCTTTAAGTGAATCGAGCTCACTTTTTAGACCAGCGACATCCTCTTGTGTAGGGACATTCTGCATCTTTTCTGTGAATAGGCCATCTAATTTAGATATCACCTCTTCAGTTGTTAGATTTGTGTTTTCCACGTTTTCTAAGTTTTAAAATTAATAATTCAATTTATTGATCATCTAATTGATCAAGTTTTCTTTCACAATAGTTTAGCATTGCATCACCTCCCCAGAGTAGATATGAGATAGTCCCACACGCTTTCTCATCAGATGGTTTGTAGTATGTTCTTGCTCTTGACAAGAAAGAGAAAGTTCTCTTAATTGTGTCCAGGCTTAAACTATCACCACCACTGATCTGTTGCGCCCTTAACTTTCCAGTTTGAGTTGCACACTTATTACCTACTTCCTCATTTAACCTAATGCCTCTTTTTGCATTGTCTTTGGCCTTCTGTGGATAGTCAGAATAAGTCTCTTCTTTTTGTGTCAGTCCACTGATCACGTTGTCCCACTTAAACTCATCTATTATGACTGGCTCACTTGGAATAGAGTGGATGATCTCCGACTCTTGTCCAGCAAGTAGTACCAATTGACTTGTCAAGTGTTTAACTTTCATTTCAATTCCATGAAGTCTCTCATCAGTTCCTTTCCCATTGGATAGGGCCTTGATGCAGACGTTCAATTCTTTTGTGAGTTTCTCTATATAGTCTGTCTTTTGTTCTCCTTTGACATCGACCACTGGAGTGAACTCATTAGATCCGAAGGTCACCGCTGATCCTTCGAATAGTTTTATTTCGCTTATCTCATAGAATCCACCAGACTCAAGGTTCTTGTCTTCTATGTATTTTGCTTTGTCTTTTATATATTGGAATCCTATCGAATGCTCCTTAATGATACCATCCTCATAGTCTCTGTAGGCATCCTCGCCATCTGTAGATCGACCAAGTTGTGCCACTGCAAACAATCCGAATGCATCCTCTTCAAGTTTCAAGAACTTTCCGATCTGTTTCTCCCAGTCATGATGTCTCAAGAAAGCAATCTTTCGATTCGATGTTGTCTCTGGCCCACGTTCTTTGATCGACTTACTGAATGCACCCTTCTTGATGATATCGTAGTCTGAGTCCATTGTGTCAAACTTTGAAAGATAGATTGAGACCTCTCTCTTTTGAGTGTCTATATCCTTGAGCTCGAATGCTCCTTTCTGATTGTATAAATTGTTTCTTAGATTCATATCTCTTCTGGTATTGGTTCAGACCATTCAGCACTACTCATTAATGTTAGGGCCTGGCTATGTGTCAAAGTTTGTACTGGAACCACAGATCCATCAGCAATGAATGTAGGTTCATCATTGTACTTGATAACAAACTGAGATTCATCTAATGACTTTCGAATTGTATCTTGATCCGTTTCACCTACTTGTGCAAAATCAATGTTTGGTAAATCTGCAATGTTTATTATTGCGTATGTGTCTGCTATTCTTGTACTCATTTTTTTATTTATTAATTCGTGTTTATGTTGGTACGTCTGTTGTTCTATTGGCTTCAATCATATTGATTGACCTATTGGTATAACCTCCATTGACATCTGTCATTGTCCACGTTGCACCATTCCATACTGCATTGTCGCCCATACGTTGCCACGTTGTTGGTGCAGTTAGTCCGTTGTTATTTAGGTCTGTAGGTTCTCCATTGTTGTATATTGTTGCTACGTCATTTCTTAAGTCTGTACCACTCCATATAGCTACCTCATCTATGTTACCTAAAAATGGGCTTTGGTAACCATTGTTCGCTTCTCCAATATATAAACCACCTGTACTTGTAGATAGTGCTGTTCTATTATACCAATTTTCTGCGCTTGTTTGGTCTACTCCATTTATGAATATTTTACCTTCCGCTCCCGAAATAGGTAAATCCATACAAATCATAACGTGTTGCCATTGGTTCAATATTAATGTATTGTTGGGAGTTATACAATAATAAGATGACGTATCAATGTTCATATGTATTCTGCCGTCTCTTTGATAAATTAAAAATTGACCATTAGCGTTTGTGTTATTTCTTGGAACGTGCAAAAGTATTCTAAATGCATTGTCTTGTGGTTTAATCCAAAAAGAAATCGTTGCTTTGTTTTGACCGTCTAACTCTGAATAAGTGCTTGTGCCTAAAAAGTATTCATCAATTCCGTCAAAACTGAACGAATTTACATTGCTGAAAGGTGGCGGTGTAGGTGTGCCACCATCCAATGCACCTTGATTAATGCGTAGTTGACTATATGATGTTAGTGAATAGAACGACATATTTTATTTTAAGATTGCGACAACAGATCCAGATGCTAATGTCACACCACTAAATGATTGACCTCTCAATGGTGCAATTATTACACCAGCCTTGATCACTCCGTTACTGGCTATATAAGTTGAACGTGCATCTACTCCGTTTACTTTAATTGAGTTAAATTCAGTATCCTCAGCGACATAAATCGCATCTATAGTGTTAGTATATTCTACCGTATTGTTTACGACAAAGGTTCCACTTTGTAAAGCCAGTTCTTCTATGGCCACTAATTGTGATGAACTTCCCATATTGTTTTTATTTATTTAATTGTTTTCATTTTATATTGGTACGTCTGTTACGAAATTACTTGCAGACATATTCTGCATGGTTGCATCATTCGATCCAGCATTGTCACTGATAGTCGGATAGACATCAGAGTCTCCCATGCGATACCATAACAAAGGAGATAATGAACTAATATCATTAGGTATTCCACTATTATAAACTGCATTAAGATTCAAACTTTGATCACTATCCCAGAAGGCCACTTCATCCACATTCCCATCATAAAAACTTGTACCTACACCACCGATCTGAGTTAGTCTGTGATTGCCAGATGCACTTTGTGATGTGCTAAAAGTTGCACCATTTAAGTACAAAGTCAAATTGTTTCCAGATCCTCTGACAATGAATAAGTGATTCCAGGCTCCAGTATTAATGTTGTTACCTCCACTCTCCACAAATGTATAGGTACTAAAATTAATTCTAATTCTTATTTGGTTTCCACTTCTTAACCAGACATAATCACTATTCGTTGATCGACCTACTAAGAAACTAGCACCCAAATTTATTGGTTTAAACCAGAATGATGTTGTGAATGAACTCGTGAGATCAACTTGTGTGAAATCAATTTGTTCATCAATTCCATCGAATGACGTTGACAAAGTATTGAATGGAGGTGTAACGCCACCATTTGTCAATAGGTTACTCTTGACTCTAAACAATCTGTTTATGTTGCTAGTCTTCAAGGCCATTATTACTCTTGGTTGTTTAAGTCTGTTAATATTCTGATCTCTTCCTCTGAGAGCTCGACTCCAAGTCCAGCAATCTTCTCCAGAGTTTCTGCCTTTGTTTTTTGTACGTCTGCCTTCTCTCCTTCATCTTCTTGCAGTGCTGGTAGATGACTGAAGTCTGCCTTCAGATAGTATTCATCTGAGAGTCCCCATTGCTTCATCATTGAGTCGTACATTGATTGAGTCTCTGGAATGATTGTATCTGTATAGACAAGTCTGATCGAGTCTCTCACGTTGGTGAATGTAGTACCACGTTCAGAACTGAATAGGTTTGCATTGAGTCCATATGTGTCGATGATGGCCATCTTATCTGCCGTTAGTTCCTCGAATAGCATGAGGTCTCTGGTAGGATATGACATCGGCTTCCAGTCGACATTGCTCTCTGTGATGATCAACTCATCTTTAGATCTCTTGAACCAATCTTGCTGGATCTGTCTCTTCTCTTCTGGAGTCATTGGAATGGCCCCTCCCATATCGTTCTGGCTTGTGGTCAATATACCAATTGATCCAATGTTCTCAAGTAACACATTACGCTTGTGATATTGGGCCTTGATATTTGATAGTGGATACTTCAATGAGTCGATCCTTGAGATCGGTTTCACCAAGTTCATACCATCATCAGTGGTCAAGTAGATCATGTCTGTCCAGTCAATGATCTCTTTTGAATCATCATCGTACTCAAAACAGAAACGAGTGACCATGTCTTCTGAGTCCATTGCTTGAAGTTTCTTTCCAGAGAGTTGTATCTCTATCTTGTTTGCTGGTAGTGGAACCATCAGATTGCGAATGTCAAATGATCTCTTCGGACAATAGGCAAACGCATTAGAGTATAGTGCATCTTGTACTGATAGCGAGTATACAACATCAGACCATGATTGCATTGCGTTAGGATCTTTGAATAGATCAAGTAGCCAGTGACTCTCGACCTTGTCTCCATTCATATCGTATAGACATGGATAATTAGAGGCCATCATTGATGCTCTCTTGTCGATCACTGATCTGAGCTCTGGTATCTCAATGAAGAGTCTCCAGGCATTGTTTGTGTCCACCCAGACTGCTTCCTTCTTACCCCAGATCTGATTTGCTATCGGTAACCTTCCAGATACTTGGTTGATGAATCTACCGAGTTGATTGTTCTGATTCGTTCCGAAAAAGTTGCTTAAAAAATTATTGGCCATTATGTAAGATTACTTTCTCATGCTACAAAGATACTGATTATTTTCTAAACATTTTGAGTGATTAGATTCTAACCATTTAGATCACAAAAAAAAATATAAAATAATTACAATTAAATTAGGTTATAATAAAATAAAGTTATTATATTTGTGGTGTAACCAACAACGAAAAAAATGAGCAGAGAACAACAATATGAAATCAGACAAAAAGAAATCATCAGTGATTATGAAATGGGTTTTATTTCTTACGATGATTATTGCAGATTGATCAAAACAAATACCGACATCTTAGTGCAAGGTAGAGAAATGATCAAATAACACTAACAACTTTTTTTGTTGTGTGAGGGAGGCGAGAGTCTCCCTTTTTTTATGGCCTATCGTGAGAGTTTCTTGAACATTGATTGAGTGAATATGCTCAGACCAGCAAGACAATCTGGAGCATCGTCATTCTTATTCTTACCATCCTTCGAATAGGATAGGACAGACTCGATGAATAGGTTGCAGTCTCTTGTGTCTCTTCTTAGATATGTGATCTTGTTCTGTAGCCAGGCTGACTGCATGATGATCCTTGTGTCTTTGTTTGTGGTGTTTTGGACTTGTAGGATCTTCGAGCTCGTGATCCTCTGTAGATGTCTGGAGAACATTGCTCCCATCGAGTTTGATTCTACTCGACAATAGGAGACCTTGTACTTCTCAAGCATACCAGCACACAATGGTATTGTGATGTCTGTGTTCTCTCTGTTGTATATGTAGTCCACCAGATAGAACTGATCACCGACCACTGAGATGATTGCCATTGCAGTGTAATCCTTTCCTTGATCTGCGACATCTATGTATGCGATTGATCCATCTACTCCTTTGGCTTGTGAGATTTCGTTGTACTCCTCTGGATCGATGTAACTCATGTCAGAGAATAATCGACCACCAACATCGACTGGTTGTTGCATATACTCAGCACTCCAGATCTCTGGTGCAGTGTGTTTCTTTTTGGCCTGGTACTCCTCTGATGTCATAACCTCATCACAGAAGGATTCTCCTTTATCATTGAGTGCTGGTATCACTATTGTCTGATCATAGATACCTTGTTCAGTGTTCTGGCCTATTACATCCTTGAGACTCCATCTTGTCCCTATGTCTATACGAGAACATCCAGACTCAAATCTTGAGTCGTGTGTGGCTTGTTTCCATTGTATGATCCTCTCGTTTGTAGTGTCTGACATTGCATCCTCTATACCTCGATACAAGTCATCTGTGATGCCCAGAGTCGTACCGAATCCGATTATTGTACCACCGACTCCAGCACCAAAGTATCCGACTTGTTTTGATTGCTGAAGATTCCATCCTTGTAGATTCTTTTTGTCATCTGATAGTCTTATGTCTGGAAATATCTCTTGAAACTTCTCACTCTTTATAATGGCCCTAACATCATAAGAGAACTTCAGATACAATGTCGCAGTGCAAGTATTTCTCATGACTGATGTCTTTGGATTCCTTCCGAGTCTCCATGCACAGAACAACGATGTGATATAAGACTTACCAGCACGAGGAGGCATTGATACAGACAATGATTTGATCGATCCTTGCTCGACCTTCTGGAATGCTATAGCAACATCCTTTAGGAAGGGCCTGGTAGAAAAGAATTCGTGATCCATCTTATGACAGAAGATCCAGAATTTTCGTCTACTCAGTTCCAGTATTATCTGTCTCTTGTTGATCGTCTTGTTCATCATCTTTCATCATGTCAAGTAGTTGCTCATCAGTGAACTCTCTGAGGTCTTCCACCTTGTGCTTCTGTTTTGTTTCCATAAATGATGTAGACATTGCTCGTCTCTCATCATCACTTGAGATCAACTTCATCAATGCAATCTGTAATGGAGGCGAGTCTGACTTAAACCATTTGTTTCTCATTGCCACCTTCAACTCGACTCTATTCTTTACTAAGGAGTCTTTTATAGCATCCACTTTATCCAATTGATGATTGTAGAATGTTGCTCTTGAGCATGGCAGATAGGTTGATATATCGTCTATAAAGACCAGTTTATGCTTCTCTATTGCTTCAAGGCTTTGTCGGAGTAGTTCTTTAGTGTCGTATGATTTGCTCATTTCTTACTTTTTTATGTTCATCCATTACTTCACACCAGAACTTTTTTTCCTTTCCTTTAGTTGAATTGATTTGTTCTGAAATATCAATATGTATTAAATTGTCAATTACGATCTCATTATAGTGACCATTTTTATTTGCCCAATGCATACATTTGTTAGTAATCTCAATTAGTTTTTTTTCTTGTTTACTTTTTTCTTGTTTACTCATCTTATTTGTTTTATGATCCACAAGCCAGGCACTCATCATCTTGATCAAGTTCTGGGTTGTTCTTTATCTCTGGGTTTAGTATTACTTTGAGGTCATAGATCTCTTGGTGAGTTTTCATGTCTTTAAACATTTCTCCAGTGAGTTTGGATCGTAGTCTTTGTATTTCTTGTTTGATGTCTTTCTCAGTCATTCAATCTTTTTCTTTCAATTTATATATATGCACCAGTAACGTCATCTCTCTTATTGTCAGATTTTGACACTTCAGTATATCCTTTTTTCATTGATTCAAATCCTAAAGATTTAATAAATTCTACATTAATAACTTTTAAAGGTTTTTTTATTCCTAATCTGTTATTTTTATAATAACCATTAGACTCCTTATAAATTACTTCTTTTAGAATTATTTTTTTTTTATTCTCAAACAATGTAAGATTACATAAAATAATTTCTCTGGCTTTCATTAAAATAGTGTTGTTTGATCAAGATAAGGTTTCATTCTTTTATTCGTTAAATTGATATATTCTTCAGATATTTCACTTCCGATCCATCGTCTTTTATATATATGAGCTGATTTTGCAGTCGTACCAGTACCCATAAAAGGATCATAGACGATGTCATTGGGTTTACTAAAGTTGTAAATGAAAAAATTAGGCAACCAGTCGCCATACGCAAAAGAATGTCCTTTCGTTTCTTTGTTTGCCCCATTTGTTGATTTTATCAAAACATTATTTACATAATCACCTTTCCTATTGGAAAAATTACAATAATTAAATTTCCTACTTTCTGGATTGTCTTTTGAAAAACAAAATATATACTCATATCCACTACCACACATTGTATCAACTATACAACTTGCTGGATTTCGTTTTGCCCAGATAAAAACTTCTTTTATTTGGTCTTTGTATTCATTCATAATATATGCTATTACACCTTTATTGCCTGTGACTTCTTGAATATTCCAAAAGACATGATACTTCGTGACTCTGAGTAATTCATCGATCCATGATTTTGTTTGTTTAAAATAGTCATCTTTTGATAGATTATCTTCATAATCTTTATAAGACATAGATTGTGGTTTGCCATCCACATTGTTTATTCTGTTCTTTCCGATATTGTACGGAGGCGAAGTCACTACAATATCAACAAAGTCATTCTCCATCCTTGACATTGTCTCCATATTACTTTCGTGATATACTTTGTTTAATTTCATTTTTATAGGTTTTAATTGTTTTCGTTATTTATCTTCAATGTTTTCACCCCATTCATTCATCATCTGTTTAATGTATTTTGCGATGTCTGAGTCTCTGTGTTGTCTTCTGAACTTTCTGGATGTGATGTACTCCTCCAGCACTAATGATCCAAGTCCTAATATCTTGAGATCTTTTGCATCCAGGCCACTGAATCTAGATCTGTCTTTTTTCTTGGATATGAGTCGAGGTATCCATGTTAATAGTCTCTTCAGTAAAAGTATTTTCTTTATCATATTAGGAGTTTAAAAAATGTCATAGCAAAGTATGGGAGTCTTTTCTCCACATGAATTGCCTTGTATGTTGTACGCAAAGTGTTCGAATGCTTCCTCATAAGTTAACTCCTCAGAGTTCTTTGACTCTTCTATAATCTCCTCAATGATCTTTGCAGTGGAGTAGATTATCCTTCCAGAGTTTTCATCGATGCCGATAATTGACTTATTGAATCCATCTAAGATGTACAGATCATGATCTTCTCCATATATCTCTATGATCTGATCAAGTATACTTTCTGAGGTTGTTTCTGTCTGAGGCATTCTTTTTGTTCTTTTGGTACTATGTATCCACTTTTGTATTAAAGTGTCTTAAATCGCTTTATTTTGATGTCTGTGGGCATTATAGCCATATTTTTATCAGTGAGTAAATTGCTAACACAATGATCACTCTGATTGTACTTATCAATATGCCTTCATGATTCTCAAGCCATTTGTTCAAATTATCAAACTTTGACCAGAACAAAAATGACATGATCAATCGATCCATGATAAAAATTGCCAATAAGATGGGAGTCAATATCACACCGACTACACCGAGTAAAAACTTTTTCATATTATTTGTTTAAAAAGCCAGGAGGGAGGTTTTGGAGAATAACGAAAAAAAATGGATACCCTCCTGGCCATTGTTAAAAAACCTATTTCACAAAATTACAATTTATTTTCGAACCATACCGAATGAATACGACCATAGAACTTTGTGTATTTGAATTCTATTCCGAATGTCTCTGCATATGTCATCCACTCCTTTATGCTCTCATCCATGAGCTCAGATCTCCACAAGAATCCAGCTCGTTTGTCTCCATAGTCTGCATTGAATACAATTTTCTCCTCGTCTATATCCATATCCTTCCAGAGTTTTAGAATCAATCTCTGTTTAGGATATCCAGATATGTGTATGTGATCAGACACGATGGAATACTTCTGGATAGTTTAGTTCATCAAGAACATCGAGACAGATGGCCTCACCAAATTTATAGATCTGATCATAATTGACATCTGATCCTTCTGTGAGTATCCTTGAGAGTTTCATTGATGCATGATGTACCACAAGGACAGACTCGTGAATTGGTTTGTTTGATAGCATATGAGAATTAAGATACAGAAATGGTTTACATTTTAGATTTTTGTATTTGTCATCTGGATGATAATTGACCATTGAGTCGAATTGCTCTTTTGACTGATCCATGAATTTAGCCTCTGCAAAAGTTACACCAGAAAGCAAGTTGACTCCAAACCACTTGAATATGTCGCTGACCTCAGCCGATACTATCATGTCAAATTCATTAAAGATTATCTGTCTCACAATGTAAAGTTACAAATAAGGATTAAAATAATTTAGAATGAATTTGACGTATTCGTCTTTCGGCAATGTCACAATAATCTCTACTCATCTCACTACCTATATAGTTTCTATTATTTAGTATAGACATCTTTGCAGTTGTTCCGCTTCCCATAAAACAATCATAAACAATTTCGTTTTCATTTGACCAACTTATTATGTGGTCGTTTGCTAGTTGTTCGGGAAATGTTGCGGGATGTCCTTTTTGTCTTTTCCCTATTCCATATTTCCATATATTGCTCTTAACTTTTGTGTCTTTTATTTTTCTATCTGCTTTGTGTCTATCTGTTCTGATACTTCCATCAACCCTTTTTTGCCCATAATCGTTAGTTTTTAATTTACCCGCATTTTTACAAGGTATTTTTATATAGTTACATATTGGTTTTCCTTTACTAAAAATGAACATATACTCAAACGTATTCCAATATCTATTACATTTAGGATCGTATGGTATGGTCGGCTTTTCCCATATCATTGTATCGTGTAAATTGAAACCTATCTCTTTAAAATACAATGCTTGTTTAAAACTTGTTGATGTTTCGCTTCCTTTTATTGTTGCATCTCCAACAATCCAAACAACTACACCACCGTCTTTTGTTACTCTAAATAATTCTTTCGCTATGCTTTCAAAATCAAAACTATATCCGTTATAATCTCTTAAATTATCGTATGGCGGTGATGTTACCGTCAAGTCAATAAATCCGTCTTGCATTCTTGCCATTGTCTCCAAACAATTTTCGTTATATATTGTATTTACTTTCATTTATTAAATTAAAAAAGCACCCATCTCTGAGTGCTTGTTCGTTACTTTTTAGATCTGACCAACTTTTTGCTGGACATATACTCACCTAATTTTTGAAGAGTTCCAGAGTGTACTCCTTTGCTATCGTCACCACTATAAAGATAAAGCCATATCTGATTCTGGTGCAGTTTGGCTTCTTTACAGAAAGCATTGAGAGTCATGTCATGGTCTTTCATGAAGGCCAGGATCATCTTTCTTGTGGACTGATTAATGTCCTTGAGTTCTTTCGCTTTCATTAGAATGGTAGATCGTCTGATTGATTCTGTAAGTCATTGATGGCATCCTCTTGGAAGTTTCTATCAATACCACCTTGAGGAGATCCGAGCTCTGATGTTGTCATCTTCCAAATCTCTAAAGTGTTAAAGTATTTTACCTCTCCAGTTTTACTTGTCCATTCTCGACCTCTAAGATTGATCGAAGCATTGACCTCCTGGCCCACTGAAAACTGATCAGCAATGTAGCACTTATCTTGAGTCAATTGACATCCTATAAATTGAGGATAGTCTCCTTCTGTCTTAATGACAATCTCTCTCTTTTGAAATTTCTGTGAGATCTGTTGTGTCTCACCTATCTTGTGTAATTTTCCCTCTACGTTCATTTTTTTAGTTTATAGAAGTTCATAAATTTCATCGTACTTTTTTCTGGCCTCGATGACTCTGGCCTTAATCAATTCTATCTCATCCAAATCTCTGTCGATCTTGTACATTCTTATCCTTGACTTCTCTGGAATATGATTGAATCTCATTTCTTTATTGACTTGATCTCTGATCTCATCCTCGATCTGACTCATGTCTTTATGTGCGTTCTCTGGGTATGTCATTGCTTTGAATGTTCTTCTCTGTACATCATCCTCGATCATGTGATCTGGAGTGTCTGTGAGGCAATAAGCAAGGTAAGACTCTGAGCAATCAAACAAGTACATATAAGACTGCATCTGAAAATGGTACGACTTATTTAATGACTTGAGATCACCATCGTGTAAGAATGGGAATGTCGATGCATTGAATGAGCATTTGACATCACCAAGAACTCCATCAATGTATATGTCTGGCTCTCCAGTTATATAGTCATTGAATCGTCTTGTCTTAGCATTCTGATCTGTAGATGTCACATCCATGTTCATGGCTCGATAGAACATCTCTAAGGCCACTGGTTCATTGATGATGCCTTTGTCCAGATACTTGGATTGTATCTGAGTCTTGACTCCATACTTATTCAATAGGACTGCATCTTGAATCACTCCCATTGCAGTTGCTCCCCACTCGTTTCCTTTTCCTCTGCCTTTGGACATCAGAGCTCCCATTGAGGATGCTCTGACATACCAGTTGTCTGAAGGTCTATCCATTGAATACCTCCTTTATTTTTTTAGATTGAATTGGACTCAATGAATATCTACTCACCGCATAATATTCATCGATGAGGTTTCCGTTCTTGTCTTCTTTACCGAATGCACCGAGTAACTTTTGAAAGTCTGAATCTGACAATGTTGGTAGTGCGTTTGATACTTTCGTCTGTTTGATTTCTGTACCAGATGCATCCAAATCGGCATCGCTGACAATCGATAAAATACTGATATATGAGTACCTCCGAAAATACGTCAAGGCCGATCCATATACTTGAAAGGTATTTTGACCTTTGAGACTGACATCTTGTGGAATGTCTACAAATGAACAGATCTCTTCTTTGCTTGGTATGTGATGAAGGATTGTGTTGATCTTAGTTCCAGCAATTGGTTGAGTGATGACCAGTCCATGTTTGGCCAGGATCGGTTGTGCAGTGTTAATGATGGTCAACAGATCGGTATATGTATATCCATATCCTTTTGTGTTCTGTGGTAGTGTAGGCATCTCACTTTGAAAGTTCATAAGTGCCTCATAGATTCCGATTTTTGCTCTCGTTGGAGTCTTTCTTTTTGTGGTTGTTTCTCCCATTTTATTTTAGTTTATAGATTCTTAACTTGTATTTAAAGATTGTCAATGACTTGATCAGTGTCCATGATCTTAATATTGATTTTGATTTTGGATAGTGTACGTTTCCGACTCCCATCTGTTTACCAGAGACTGGATTCACAAGATCAGAAGGTTTCCATTTCTCAAATGGTTTAAGTTTTGAGTCTTTTACTTTTCTGACTTGTAGCCTTATTTCTTGGATCATTTCATAGTCTGGATATCTTCCTATCCATTGTCTACCTCTTGGGCCACTTCCAGATATCAACTTTAATTCATTCAATCTTGCGATCATGTAATTGCCTACCTTGTGCTTTTTGATAAGATTATGCACTGGATACGTTGGATCTTTTTGTATTCTGGATTTGAGCTCGACTAAAAAATTAAAATACTTTTCGATTACTCCTTCTCTTGCGTTTCTGATTTGATTCATTTATATAGGTTTTAAAAAGGGAGGATTTCTCCTCCCATTGATTTAAGATACTTTCTCTAATATTGAAGTGCAACAAGTCTCAAAACTTCCTTTTCTGAATGGATATTCAATTCTGTAAAACTTCAATAATCTATCTGAACTTCTATAAGGATGTGACTTCATTGTAATATCAATAACTTTACCGATGTACTCTTCATGATGATCTTGTTCTGTTTTAACTAAGTCTCCGATGTTTAATGTTAATTTTTTCATTGTGTATAGGTTTTAAAAAGGGAGGATCTCTCCTCCCATTGTTTTTACTTGATTATGAGTCTTTGCATTTTTGCAGTAACCTTCAGAGTTTTATTATCTGTCAATTCATACACTGGTTTGTTCTTAAAGAACTTTCCACATGGCTCTTTTGTCAATGATCCGATATAAGTAGCACCCAAGAAATTCCATAGATAAAAACTATTATTATACTCTGCACCTTTTAGTCTGATCATTTGATGTGGCTTCAACGTTTTTGCTTTTTGTTTTGCAAAGTTCAAAAGTTCAATCGTTGGTTTCATTGTTTCGATAGTTGTTTCAGTAATCATGATATGCGTTTTTTTTTCGTTGTTGTCTTATGACATCACAAATATAAAGATTAATTTAATATAAACAACTATTTATATAAAAATAAATTAATTTTTTTTCTGATCCTTGATTTCTTGGATTCTTTCCTTGTAGATATTCATGATCTCTTGGAGTTCAATCTTGCTAAATTTACGAGTCATGTGTGCGATGCTATCAAGATGATCCAATGTATTCTCTCCGATCCTCTCAAGTAGTCCTTTTCGCATCTGAATGAGGTGGCCATGTCTATGACGATTGCAAGTGACACACTGGCCAAAAATGTTGAGATCTGCATTGAATCTGACATTCCAGTGGTTGTTTGAATTGTAGTAATGACCAGCATCAAATTTGCCTTTGAGGATCTTATGACATGAGATACATTTCTTTCCAGCATCTCGGAGTCTTACAAACTGATTGACTACCTTCTGAACTCTCTGGGCCATCTGTTGAATTGTCTCAAGATCTCTCTTCCGTTGTCTGAGCTCACGACTTTGCTTTGCCTTCTGTTTGTTTTTAATCTTTTCAAGATTGAGGAGTGCTTCTTGTGTTTTGCATTTAGTCTCCCAGCAGAATTTCTCTGTTGTCTTGTATCTTGGTTTAAACTCCGATCCACAATTTTTGCACCTCTTCATAGTTCAACTTCGGCCAGGAGACGTTGATATTTTTCTTTAAGATCTCTATTCTCTGATCTGAGACCATTTGCTTCTGTTTCGAGTACCATTGATCTTCTGGAGAAGTCTTTGATCTCAGTGCTAAGAATTGCCCAGCCAGATTTGATCTCCAATAGATCTGACTCAGTTTCTTTCATGCTCGTGATCAGATCAGTTCTCTCTGGATGTTTGGCTTCGATCTCCTCTCGGCTGATTTTTACCTTGAGATAGTTGTGATCAATCATTGTCTTGATTGTAAATAAATAGAGTGAGTTTGTCATAATAATAAAGGTTTGTTTAACTTGTTTAAATTTGGTCTATGTGCTTGTAATGGATCGACTCCAGCAATCGTAAAACCGAGACCAGAGTTCCACGAAAATAACAAAGGTGATTGATATTCGCTAATTTGACCACCAGTCTCCTTGTCTTTTATCTTCTCTATTGATACCATTGTGTAGTATTTCATTGTCGGATGGCCAGGCATTCTGTGGATGACCAGTGCATCATCTGTCCGATTGACAAAGGCCTTACCACCTTCGCATTCTGATTTCATTGGTAATTTCAAATGTCCCTTAAAATCTCCTTCGGTATACACTGCACCAGTGCGACCACTTGCAGATGTTGGATGGGTTGTGATATATACAGATTTCTGTGTAGTGTTTACGAAGTGCCTCATGTCATTTAAAAATCGATAGTTTCCTTCATAGGTCATGTCTCTATCAAGACCAGTGAATGGATCAAGTAGACAAATATCGGCATCTGACGATCCATAGATGTCATTGAGCTCTTCTGGTTTGTATAGTTTTTTGTTGTCTATAAACTCAACATAGTTCTCCAGATGGTTGTGTAGTTTTGTAATCTGAGTTGTGGTCAAATGCTTAAATGGTACACCAGCAAACCATTGAATCATGTCTCTCATGATCTGTCCCTTTGAGTTCTCTCCAGACCACATGATCACCTTCTTTTTGTTTATGACTATGTGACAAGTCAACATCCAGATCAGCCATGCAGTTTTACCGACATTGTCGTGGCCCAATGCGATGGTCATTTGAGACTTCTTTAATCTGAGATAGTCATCAAGTTGACATCCTATTCCTAGACCTGGCTTAATCTTACCAGAGTGATAGTCCAGAAGATACTTCATTGATGAACCATGACTCTCAATTGACATTATCACCTCCTTTCTTGATTTGTTCCTTTATGTGACTGATCAACTTGTCATCATCATTGGAGAACTTTGGTTGATTCTTGGCCCATGTCGATAGTCTTCTTGAGAGACTAAATGCTTTCATTGTTTCGAATCGCATCTTTCCATTTGGAGTCTTCTCAGTCCAATACATAAAAAAGTCGTTCAACATATCAGATCCATACTTGTCCAAAAAAGGAGAAAGATCTGACTTGAATCCTTCTTTCTTATCCTTCTTATCTTTCTTATCTTTCTTGTTTGGGTTCGTCTGCGTTTCGTCTGCGTTTCGTCTGCGTTTCACTTGCGATTCATTATCGTTTCGCTCTTCTTGATAACTACCATAGTTACAGATAGTTATTCGTGTCGTTTTTGTTTCATTAGTTAGAACAATCATGTGATCACTTTGTAACAATTGTAAAAACCTCCTGGCCTTCGATTTGGAACATCTCCATCTTGTGGCTAATGTCTGAATTGATCTCAAAGTTTCGCCACGTTTACAGACAAATATTTGACCATTGAGCTCGATCTTTTTGTCTTGATAGTTGACCATTGTCAACAAATCGATCCAGTTCCTAAACTTCCAAGAGTCTTGAAATATCCAGTGTGATGTAATATCTCTCTCAATCTTTATCCATCCATTCATTACACCTTAGACTTATAGGTGTAACAAACATGACCATTGATCACTTGCTCCTCATAATTATAGTCTGGAGCATATTCGAAGTCGTATTCATAATATGAACCATTGACTTCAGTGGATTTATTTTGCGTTCCTTTGTGTACAGATTTGACGATACTTGAGAATAAATTTGTAAGATCAAACCGATCACAAAAGAAGATAGTTATATTAAGTTTCTTGTTCGCTTTCTTAGGCATTTTAAGGCGTTTTAAAGGTGTGTAAATAGGTTTTGATATCTGATGTCAATTAACAACTTCGGCATCAGTGAACAACAAATATGGTTCTTTTTTTTGAATCTTGTATCTGATTGCTGAAAAAAAATCTCCAGCCTGACCATTGTCGTTAATCAGTTTTGTCTCTCTGATTACTTGACCATCGATCCAAAGTCTAAAGATAAACAGATGATCTGTGACTTCCTTTGTGATCTTAAAATTAGCCAGGATCTCTCCTTTTTGTCCGACTAAAAGATCTGCTCCTTGTACTTCTATTTCGTTCTGATTCATGTCTATTTAAGTATGGTTTTAAGAATCGTTTGACTTTCCATCTGACCATTGTTCTCGACAATAAGATTGAACATCTCTTCGGCCTCTTCTTTTTTAAATGATAAAGATCCAGTTACCATCATAGGAATCAAATCATTTGGTTTCTGCATTTGAGTAAAATAAAATGTTTTCTTTCCATCTGATTTTATCTCGGTTTTTTCAACGAATGTGAATTGTGTTTTGTTGTTTGACATGATTATTTGATTTGTGAATTTACTTTGTTTAGGTAGTCAAGATATAACTCGACATTGAATGATGATCTGATGACTTCTGTGGAAGGTTTAGAAGACCTCATCCACTTGTCTCTGATCATTATAATTCTCTTTGGATATTTAACATATATGTTTCTCATGATTCGCCCTCCAATAAGTCTGAAATGTTTTCACCCACTGCGTCATCGACTGCATCGAATATCTCTTGATCAACGTGACAAACTGCATCCCATCCATCAAAGTCTGGTCTCGATGAGTAGACATCAAGTATGGTCTGCTTAAATGCTTTGTTCATAATTCTGTCGATCCCCAGATATTGATCAAAGATCTCACAATAAAACTTCATAGTCTCTGCATCTAGGATTAAGTCAAAGGTTGTAAACTCTGAGTATCCATGTGAGTCATTAAGGCCACTAAAAGAACTGAGCTCTGTCTCTGTACCTTTTTTAAGTTTGTACTTGATCTGACCTTGAATCAAGCCAGGTTGATCTTTAATCTCAAGAGTGAATGTGATCATCTCTTCTGTTGTGTCTCTTTCGAGTTCTGTGATTGTGAATAGGTTTTTCATTTGTTGTTATTATTTGTTATTTAAAAAGGGGTCTTTCGACCCCGTTGGTTTTATTTATTTGCTTTGTATTTTAAGTAGATTCCTACAAGTTCTGTAGTAAGAATAATCCATTTCGTTAGTGAGGTCTAGAGTTTTTTGAAAAAGTTTACCATCTCTTTTCGTTACTACTAACGCCACCTCTTTAGTATCTGAGAATAGTGGGTTGATTACTTGCTCTGATAATTCGATTCTTACTATTGTTTCTGCGTTTGTCATTGTGTGTGTTTTTCGTTGTTTGTTGATACAAATATAATATATTTAATTTAATATAAACAAGCATAAAGTGAAAATAATTTTTTCTGATTTCTGAAAGTCCCACCAGCACTAAGATACAGAGGCAAAATTTTTTTTATAAATGTGTTTTGATTAGATATTAATCACGTTTTTTGATTACCCCTTCTGTATCCCTTATGTTTAAAGGATTTCTTCATAACTTTAATTTTTGATAGTAGTATACCTCAGAGGTACTAAAGTGTCTTAAATCGCTTTAAAATGCGTTTTATGGGAATCGGTAAGAATCGACTTTTTTAAGAATTGCATCTCGACCATCTCTCTGAGTTCTCTCTAATTTAAGGTTGAGAATACGAGCTCCGATCGGTTTTATACCAGCACCTCGTTCAACGTGCCATCCAGAGTGACCACCATTCCACTCCTCTTTATAACATCCACAGACCATCATATGAACCTCTTGATGTACGATCTCGAATCCAGTTTTTGTGTTTCTCAAGGTCTCTCTCACATTTACTCTAGAAGAGTTTTCATGAATGTGTCCCATACAATAAACATCTGCACCTTCCATTTTACCCAATGCTCTAGTCAAATTAATCGCACCTTGAGTCACTGGCCCACCTCCACCAGATCCATGAAAATATTTGATTTTGAAATTGCCTACCGATGTGCTTCCTTTTCGTTTCAATCGAACACAAAACCATCCACCGTAACCACCTACTTGAATCTGGCTTCCGTTCTTGTAGTTCATAAGATCAACAAATCGAGCAAGAAGATCAGTCTCTTGAAATTTAATTATTGCAGTCTCATGGTTTCCGTATCCGACCACTTGTATCAAATGAGCATATGGAGAAAAGTATTCGACCATTGTCTCTACTATTGAATCGAAATATCTTGCGTTGTTGTGTTCTGGTCTTATGTCTGATTTACTCGATCTGCGATCTTGACGCCCTTGCATAAGGCACATCCAGTCACCGATGCCCAGAATTGGAATGTTGTTCTCAAGGCAATAATCAAGATCTTTTTTCAGTTTCTCTCTGTCACATTTTGGATTGTCCCAGTGAATATCACCTATGACTGCGAGTTCTAATGAGTCTCCATCGACATCTAGTTGATGGACATTTTTTGAAGATCTTGATAATTTCATTTAGAATTCTTTAATTAAACAATAAGAGACGAATTTTTGAGATCCTCGATTCTTTGCATCCTCAAACCATCTCATGAGTTTGATATATTTTGCTCTCTGGTTTACGACTTGACATCCAGCAGACCATGAATTGATGTCTTCTCTATGGACTTGAATGTTCTTCTTGCTGAAGTCATATGTATTGGAGTGGAAGTTTATGCCATACCATCCGATATATGTCTTACCAAGTTCCTCAGACTTTCCATCCATGTCACCATCTCTGTACACCATGACTCTCGATCCAAGTTGTTTGAGTGAGGGCATTCGACCACGATGTAGGCCATACATCCACACATTGTGATACCACATATCTGACTTTAGAATTGCCGATCCTTTGGCGTTAAACTTCTTAAAACCACCTTTCAATATTGTGAGGCCAGGATGAGTTGTTCCAGTCATTACATCAATGAACTTTGTACCCTCGTATATATAGAACTTATCATCAAACTTATTGACAAGATCATCCTTCGATCTTACTCCAATGATCCAGCGACCTTTTGGATATCCTTTGAATGACTCCAGGCTTTTAACTCGATCAAGTAGTTCCTTGTCTGTATACTTTCTGACCATTACTTCTGTGGTTTACAATTCCATTTTTTCCATACAGAAACGATCACAAAAATCATGATCAAGATACTGACTGCACTCTTACCGAAGTCTGGTCTGTTGATTAACTTCTCAATGATTTGGATCTCCTTATCAAAAGTCACCTTCTCAATGATCAACGTATCTTGTTTGATAATTGTATCGATTATTGTATGTTTTCCATCGATGTTTGTATCGACATGAATCATCTCTGTGTATGTGCTATCTTCATTCATTTTAAACGTTTTTTGATTACTCTCTCGATGTATTCCCAGACATCGTCAAAGATTAAATCAATTTTTTCTGTGATTTCATTTGCTAACCATCCGACCACAAAGGCCACAAGTATAGTTAATCTGGGAGTAAGGTCATTATAGAACAATTCTATCACTCCAATAAGTGAAAAGGAAAGTATTCCAGCCACCACACAAGCAATCAAAATAGACTGCATTTTCATTCTCTTTTTGAGTCCCTTCATTAGAGCTCCAGTCATTCCGATGGCCATAGCCAGGAGGTCTGTAAATTGTTCAAGTCCTTTCATCTTATTTGTAGTATGTTCGTTTGTTTTTAAATTTATCAGATACAATACAAGTCAATTTCACCTTTCGACTGAAGTCATAATATTCTAGTGATGGACTCTCTGAGACTATCACTGGAAGATCTTGGTATCTATATGAAGGATTGTGTGCATTGTAATCTGATATGAAGAGTTGATTCTCACTCAGTAGATAAGTGTCCACCAGAGGTCTTATGATGCAGTCATCCGATGGATCTGTGATGATCTCATAGGAGTTCAAGTTCTCTCTGATCACTCTCTTCATTTCTCTGTTGTTGTATATGATATTGTCTGTCTCTTGATTTGGTTGTCTGTTTCCGATGTAGCCATGAAATCTGAATGTTGACTCAACATCTGATCCACTAAAATCAATACCTTCCTCTTCTTGATATCCGTTGAATATTGCTCTGATCCTTGCAGTGTTCAAAGCATTCTGGATCGAATATGGTTCGAGATCATATTTACCCCATGACAATTCACCAGTGATGCCACTAATTGAATAGGATATTTTTATCTCATAGCACCCTACTCCATCCGATGTTAGAACATCATTCCAGTCAATTGTCGTATAGTATGCATCTGATTCATTTGGGAATGGTACTGATGTCGGAGTGTATGTTGTGACAACATCATTCTTTTTAAGTACAAAAGAGAAGGTATCTGAAGGATCTGAGACTTTCAGCCAGGCAGATGTCTTGTCATTTTTCCAAGTGTCTGAGCTCGGTGAGGCCAAAACTTTATAAACACAACAACATTCCTTCAATCCTCTCGCATCCTCGACAAAGTCTGAAGGTAGTTTGATTGAATCAAATGATTCTTTTGTTCGATCTTGCTGGTCACAATTAGGACAATCTTGTGCTGATGTTGTGAAGGTTGTCCATATACTTTGAGGATCTATCCATCCAGTCGAAGTATTACCAGTCAATGTTGCATGAGGACAACTTGTGACTCTTGCATATCTTGAATATATATTTGAAAGACTTCCAAGAACTTCAGTGACTAACCAGAAACCACTTCCATCGTACCAGATATGATATGTCAATCCATCATGATCAAATGTCCACCAACTTTCACCATTTAGATCACCACCTTTCTCAAGTTGATAGATCGTTGATGATGGTTCTGTTGTTGTTTGAATTTCTACTTTTATACAATCACACATATTGTTCTATTTATGGCCATATGCACCCTTTGATCTTAGTGGTGAATTTGACTCCATTGTTTAAATTTATTTTTGTAGGATCGAAGAAACATTCAAGCCTGGCTATGTTTGGAGATGGGAATGTCAGATCACATCTCAGACCACTTAGTGGAGTCAATGGATTCGATAAGTCTCCATCGTAATCTATTGCAGTAGAACTGATGTATCTGGGACTTGACTCTGTTGGTTCTATTGTAATCATTCCCCAAATTTCTGTTTGTTTCCATGTTCCAGAAGTGATTGTGTGAGTAGCCACCACTCGCATCATCTCTCCCTCAATGATAACGTTAACATTTGTTAAAGGATCATTTCTTTTCAGTTGTATGTCTTGGACAATGTTTGCATCAGAATCATAATCTAAGATGGTCAGATCGTCAGTGTATCGATATGCTGATCCATTTAGATTGTACTCGACAAATGTTCTGAGTTCCCATGTTCCAGTCGTACCATATGGAACCCAATTCTGTGTTTGTTGATCTGGATAGAAGTCACCATCTGCATTTGCTTGGGCGATCCAGTATCTCCAATTATATAGATAAGGATAGTACAATCTTACACCATATTGAGTGGGAGTGTTTATGGTGTTATCATTGATCAGTATTGCTTCAATTTTATTTGATGTTGTTGGGAGCTCGGTGTTTATTGGTGCAGTCAGATTCAATACATAAGAGTCCAATGGGCCAGTCTGAGGAATATTATTCAGACTAAAGTTTGATTGTTGCAATGTGAATGACTCTTCTGTCACAGAGTTATATGCTTCGATTCCGACTCTGACATATGTGACTATGGCCTTCTTAATCCATAACCATTTAGCAACAAATCCAAAGTCATCCTCAACGTTCCCAGAGTAACCAGTAACAGACAGACTTGTGTCTTGATCTGCACTTGTATTCTCTCCATGATCAATGTAGTTTGTTGCTTCCATGTTTATCGTACCAGCGACCACTGGAGCAGATGACAATTGACCACTGAAAGCCAGGACATTGACATTCCCGAATTTCATCCAAACATAGAAAGTTCTGTCTCCCTCCGTTCTGTTTGTCATGTATGTAGTGAATGCAGTATTCGGTGTAAAGGTAAAATCTATGGTTCTGATTGTTCCAACGGTTGCAATGTTTGTGATCTCAATTGTATATCCAGCACCATCTGGATTCAGTGCCGATTGATTTGGTACTCCAGAGATGGGTAAACTTGAAGGCACTAACATTGTGAGATTCGTCTGTGATTCTGGTTGCACCTTGTAGTAAGAATCTGATCCACTAATATATGCCGATCCGACTGCATAATCATTCGATGCTGAATCAATAACGAAT
>WLWE01000689.1_pt1 | contig 28344 bp, 20 predicted proteins | sample 6718301 | NCBI WGS metagenome assembly WLWE01 (sample SAMN12718691, study PRJNA515312) | sponge metagenome | isolation source: marine sponge | host: Mycale hentscheli | place: New Zealand: South Island, Marlborough, Capsize Point | collected 2003-05-01 | reverse complement strand
AACAGCACATGTCCCCGGAATTGGTGGAGCAGATGCGCAACAGTGGCCTGGCGCACCTGACCGCGGTGTCCGGCGTATTTTATAATAAATTTATACTTACGACCCACTTACTGCAACCTTACCCCCTTTAATAGCGAGTTGACGTTCACAGATAGCCCATAGAAGAATATCTTTCGCGGCAATTCCACCAGTTTGACCCTGCTGCGATAAGTTTAAGACAACTGGATTGCCTTGGTTCACGACAGTGCCTGCGCCGAGCACATTTTCATACGTGCTGCTAAGGTTGATCCCTAAATATCCTTTGTTCGCAGTGATATTTGCGCGTTGTGCGTGAGTCATGAAAGGTCTGTCGGTAAGCTTTTGTTGTAAAGGTATGTCCACACCATCACCTTCATTCACTTGCCCGACAAAGGAATACTGAAAAGCCGGAATAGAAGCAGGCATCGGGTAGACCTGACTGAATTCACCGTACAATTGAGATGCGTTTTCAAGAGGTTTTGGAAACACGTTTGCTGCATTAATGTTTAACTGAAGACTATTGTGCAGTCTTCCAGGCTCACTTCCATAATCACCCATTAGGTTATTTGTTATACCAAAGATTGACCCTGCCGCATAATTAGGCTGTTTCGGTGTGGAAATAAGCACGGATCGAACGTTCTGACCGTCTAAACCAAGCTGCAAGTTGCTGTTCACGGTAACTTGATCCACGGTGCTTGCTGCACTAAAACTGCGCACGAACTGGTCGTCAGTGAAAACTAAATTTAAACCTTCGTCAAACTGCCTTTTCATCTTATCCATTGTCGACTCTACCCCTACCGGGTCATCATAGTGAACAAGCGATAGATGCATTTTAGGAAGAGCGATTTGTGCAGTTCCAGCATCATATACCGGATTACCACTCGGGTCGGTTGGGACATTTGTATCACAACAGAGGCGCCTTCCGATGCGATCGTCATCAGTGAAATTGATTGTGATGGTAACTTGTTCAAGCAGCTGCAAAGGAAGATGGAAATACGACATGCCTGGAAACAAGTCTGCCAGATAAACTCGCCATTCCGGCGTGGGATCCGTTCCGGAGGTATTGGCGCAAGCGCGGTAATGCAATTGCACGCTCAAACTTGAATTGTTTGTTGCATTACCTTCAATGAATGGTTGATTGACATCTACGCCGTATCTTCCAGTACCAACCTGCATATCAGCACCGGTGGTAGCGTTATTTGCCAATGAGTCTACAGCAAAGCTATCGGTAACTCCAACGCGAATGGACTGCTGTAATGATCTCTCTCGCTGAGAACGGAAAGAATTTGTAACCCCATAGCGATGACTTAAGCTTCTAGTTTGGGCTACCTGAACACCTCCAATAGTCATTGTAGCACTATCAATACATCCCATAGCACCTACACTAATGGGAAAGAAATAGTTTGCATTGTTGGGGGCTGTAACCTGGAATTGGAAGAAAGAATCCGCAGCAAGGATACCAGCACGCGGCAGGAGAAACCTTACTTGGCGCTGGTCGAAAGTGGACGGTAACACTTCCTGAGTTTCGACAAACTGCGAAGTTCCACCGGCGGTACCTCCATCTTCAGGTAAATTTAGAGCGAGGGCTCTAGGCAAAGACATATTATTCTTTTTGATTTCTGAAAGTGGTGTGCACTACTGTTTATATTATGATAATAAAAAAATTGCTACGAAAATATTAACTTATTTTTACCACATTACGGAACAACTAGTCGGTTTGCATACAATGCGACGGAAATGACACAGAAATGTCGCCAAAATTTTGTCATTTTGAGCTGCAACAACGCGAGGATTTCCCCCAACTTGCTGTGTGACACCAAATCTGACGGTTGTCCTAACCTGAGTTTTATTTGCATTAAAGGCATGCCCTTGCAGGGCGAGGCGACGACCAAAGCAGAATCTGTTTGCCGGTGTGGTTTCTCGCCGCACGTCAATTTTGCATGCTCGAAGTAACTTCATGCGTTCATCATCCGCCAAAGCATTCCAGCTTTCCAGGCCCAGTCCGTATTCCTTGTCGACCAGAACTGGCAAGTTAGGAATTTGCTTATCGTTAATTACGTGCTGATAACTATACAAGTTATCAGATACTGGCTGGAAGTACGAGAATGTAATTGAGTTGACCGGCCTATACATTTGCATCAACATTCCTCGCGCCCTCTGCGCAGTGAGGGGAATCAATTCCTGCTGCTGCACAGACGATTTTTGCAGATTGTTAAGCGTCGTATTAAAACTGCGAATGTCAATTGAATATCCCGATTCCGACGTTACTTGTTTAATAAGAGTTTTAAAGTACGCCGGGGGCGGATTCACACAGGTCGCCATAAATTCCACCTGGTTGACCCGATAAGAGATGCGGGTTCCATCGGGAATAAATACAAACACAGGATTTTTCTTTGTTGCAGTGAGAGTCCCTCCAGGTGTTACAGGAGCGAACTTAAATTCAATATTGGATGCGGTTGTGGTTGAGGCTGCGATACCAGTAATCGCGCCTAAAGACTGAGTGGTGCCAGTGTCGTCAACGTATCCTAGGTGCATACCAACCCTAATGCCCGACACATACCGCTGATCGTTGCTGTTATCTGCAGATTGGAAATAGTCGTTTGCTGCTAAGCTTGGTCCGACAGTTGCGTCCGGTAGTCCAACAGCTCCTGCTTTCCACAATACCTCGAGTGCGTCCACGGTACCAGTGGTAGCTAAATTGGTAGCTGCTTGCAAGGCGTAACCCAACGGACCGCCTTCAAGATCCGGTCCTGCATTAGGGCGGACTGTGGAATTATAAGCAGGCAGATGTCTTAAGTCGTCTACGGACGGGAGCCCGATTTGACCGTCTCGTCTTGTGACCAAGTTGCGAATTTTTGCCACTTGTACCGCACGCGCCGCATCATTCAAATAAATTTTAATCTGAAGTCCATTCACAGCGATTGCCGGGAAGCTTCGATCTCCGTACAGGATGCCGCTCATATAAATTGGAAGGCATACCTCTACTTGCTGATATTCCACAGATCCACTGCCATCAGAAAAGTAAGGGGAGAATGCGTTGACGATGCTCGGTTCCATTGTTTGAGCCGCGACTCCTTCAAACAACTCATGCTTTTGCTGAACACCCTGGCATTTTGAGTAGTAGTGGTGCGTGCCGGTCCACTGTGAGTAGTTGGTCAATTCCTCCAGCACAGTCGTTCCACTGCCATCAAGAATTTGGATGTAATCAATAATCGAGTGCGCTCCCGCGCCCGCCGGATCAAGGTTGGCGGGGACCGGGTTCCCACTCTCCGCCACCAAATTAACAATGCATCGCAAAAAGCTTTCTCTACCGTGCAAAAGAGCACACTCTGACGGAGGAAGCTGAATTGTTATTACTTCATTAGGCTGGTACTCAGTGTTACGGTCTGCGAAAAAGCGACGTTGGACAGTTGAGATTGAATTCATTTTTTTAAATGCGTGTAAAGCGTATGAGGTTCTTTATTTTATATACCTAAAATAAAATAATACGAAACCATGAGTTTAATCACGTTATCATCTGACGAGGGTACTCCCCAAGAATTCGAAAATGCGTTTGGAAGCTCCATTCGTATTCCGGCAGATTCTGAGATATGTGTCCGAAATTATGGTGGTACACTTGTATCGAGTTTGCAAGACCAGTTAGCAAATCAATCCACATTGGCGATTCAAGAAGATTACAACGATTCTTTTGCAGTACTCGAAAGCCTTCGAGTGGGGCAGCTCTCCGGTATTTATTCAGAGTACAGTGATGGTCATTGTGTAAAGATTAAACCCGGAACATACATTGTGAAAGACGACACGTCTTTAGATCTTTCTCGACCTCCTAATCTATCTTTGCGGTCGGCTGTAAGAAGGGCTTTGTGGAACAGTCGTAATCTGGCTAATTGCTTTATCGATTTTGATAATCAACTCGTGAATGGGCAATTCTGTTTCAAAAGATATTCAGGATGGCATTTGTGGGCGTCTATGGTACCCCAAATGACTATTGAAGAGAACAATCCTGGATTTCTCGCAGCAAATCCGACACTTGACCCAAACGACTGGTTCTTTGACGCCAAGCAAAATAGCATTGAAATGACTTCGGATTACCGGGCAAACTCAACTGAAGATCTCGATGAGGTTGTCTTTGATTATCTTCCAAATTCGATTGATAAGTTGAAGGTTTATCAAGGGGACCCGACAAATACACCCGGGACACAGAGTGAACCTTATTTCGGGGGTGTCTGTGAAGTCACATGGAAGCCAATCGCACCGGGTAGCTCTGCTGTTGAACAATGGCGGGCGTTTGTCGTGAAAAGACCGGCGTGGATAGGAAAAATGTCTAAATGGACACTGAATACAACTATTTCCCCGACTAATAACGCCACACAGTTTCCCGTCATAAATCCGACACCATTGTATTGGCAGCTGAACAGTGCTGCGCAAACACAAGCGATTAAACCTCAATTACCAGTAGGTACTGGTGTCAATCGCGTTGATTGTCATTACTTTACTGTAAAGGGTAATTCGTCAAAAATAAAGAATACTGTTTTTGGTTTTGTACCGCGACGATGGTGTTCCAAATTCCAAGAAGATGGAACTATTGACTCGGAAATTGGTGCAAATGACTGGTTAAGTGCCGAGAACGACGAATCTACTATTAAGGGCGTATTCGAGAGTCCAGTAAAAGCATCACCACAATACGGTTTTGCTTTCGATAATGGAGGGAAAATTTATGAAGTTAAATCGAGATACAGTCCTCAGAGAAATCGCATTCAAACACAATACAAATGGACCGGAGTTACAATTTTACCACAAACGGGCCCAGTGGTTCAGAACCATTTCTGTTTCATGTTTGTTGAAGGAACAGGAACAGATGATGATAAGTTGTATTTGCAGTTGTACCACGGGGCTCCAGGCGGTACCTACCCTGCAGGAACAAATACAAATCCCATGCAGCAAGGTTTTGAATTTGTAACAGCTATCCTTATTAACACAGCTACCGATGATGATGAATTTGCGAGTCCGTTGTACAATGATGATTATTACTTTTGCTGTGCACGGGCTGGAGCTCTAGCACCGGCAGTTAATGACTGCGGTTTTGCAATTGTGTACAAGGATACAATCTTGCCACCAGCATCTGTGAATGTGACACAGGGTAATACAAAAATTGTTCCTAAGGAAGATATAGGTGAGTTTATGGTTCTGTTTTCAGGCGGTAAGACTGTCGACAAAAATTACCTTTTGACTCGCAAAACACCAAATCCGTTCTCTGAGGAACTGGTGAATTTGGCAAGCTATTTGGGTCAGTCGTCTCAGTCGTTGTTTTCTCAATCAATGAATGCACCGCAATTGAGCTGGTTTATATCAGAACCAACCCTTCCAAATGCGCAAGGATATTATGGAGCAGATAGTATCACTCTACCTTACCCGTATAGTACGGAGACTAAGAAGTCCAACCCAATTTGGCAAAATACTGCATTGGTACGAAACTTCTACATCACCTGTCCGTCCTTCTCTGGAATCAGAGGACATCTAGGTAATTCCATCTCAGGGTCAACCGCACCTCTCATTGGATACTGTGTGCTGCAAGGAGACACGGGGGAGGAGGATGGTCAGTTTGCCAAACATGTGCCTGAAGAAGTGTGGATTGATTTGAATAACTCAACTGAAATCTTCATAAAATCATTAAAGATTAAACTGGTTAGTGAGTTGAATCGCCCATACGACCAACTTGACAAGTTTAACTGCACAATTCAGTTTAGACAGAAACGCAAGTAATTATTTTCAGTCGTTGTAATAAACAAACTATTCACGATGGCTTTCGTCAACGTGCAAGATGTTATTCCAATAGTTGAAGATGCTCAAGAAACCGAACCAGAAATCGTTGTGAGTGAAGCCTCGAAAGATATTTTTGTCCCGAAATCAGACTCGCCAAAGGAGGAAGTTAACAGTACGGTTGTCGAGGAGAACGTACCTGAAGTTAGTGAAGAGGAAGTGGTTCCTGAAGTGGTACCAGTACCTAAAAGGTCAGGTAGAGGTGCTGATAAAAAGAAAAGAAAACGCAAAGAAATGACGCCTGCAGCTTTGGCCTCGTTGGCAAAAGCCAGGCAGAAGGCGGCTGAAAACAGAAAGAAAAGAGCTGCAGCACGAAAAGTAGAAAAGTCGAAACAGAAAGCTCGTGATGTCACACATACCATTAAAAAGAAAGCAAGTGAAGTTATTGTCAACCAGTCAAGTTCTGAAGACGATGGAGACTATGAAGCATTTGTAGCCTACCGTCGCTTCAAGGCCAAACGTCGCAAGGCAGGTAAAGGAAAAGAAAAGGCAAAAGCAGCGAAAGCGGAAGTTAAGATAGCTGCTGTTCCAGAGCCACCGAAGCTAAAAAGACAAGTGGCAGTGTCATTGGCTGGTCATGCGTCACATAAGCAGTCTGTTGTTCAAACTATAACCCGTCACCAAGCCGCAGACCAAGATCCATGGGCGGATTTATTTAAATATAACTGTTAGTATAGCATTTATTTTTTTCTAATTTTCTAGCGTTAGTATAAAATACAATGTCAAGTGATGATGAGGAAATAGTAGGAGGAAAGGCGTCTGCTTTTCCTGAAATACGTCCAATCGTACCCCTCCAAACTGAAGTATCCGGTTTGAATCTACATCCAAATTTACCCGATGTGCTGGGTGGAGCTCTTATTTGTATGGTAGGGAAGATCAAGGCAGGAAAGTCTGTACTGTGGAATAACATGATACTAAGTGATGATTTCTTTAACGATCTGTTTTCAACGGTGGTTATCATCTCTCCTACCATCCAGCACGATGAGACGTCTCGCTTCGCTTACGAGAAGTATCGTGATAGCTGTTACACACAGTATGATGATGCCATCGTAGAGGCAGTAAAAAATATACAGGTAGAAAAGCTGCAACACAAAGACTCGGACACATCCTTTGCGATTGTAGTTGATGACATGCACGGTGAGTTTAATCATGGGTCTGGGAAGAAAGGGACAGGCCTGTCTAACTTTGCGACTCGTTTTCGACATTATGCGAGACGACATAAAGATCCCTGTGCGTTGATTTTATCATCTCAACGTATGAAAGATTTGACACCAGCGGTCCGTACATGCTGTACGAACATGATGATTTCATCTGGAATAAAAAATCAGAAAGAAATTGAAACAATTTGTGAACTTTATGGCGACGCGTACGGTGGGAAAAAATCATTTTTGAGCCTCTGGGATAAGACTAGAAATGTTCCATACTCTTTTCTGCATTTGTACCTCGACCGAACACCAGCAGAGGCGTACCTGAATTTTTCAGAAAAACTGTATCCTTTAGGTAAAGAAGCAACTGCAGATCATGGAGATAAATAATGACATACAGTGGTCCGATGACGTAGAAAATTTTCTAAAGGATGTGGGGGAGCGTTGTAGTTGTATGGCGTACTTACATGCACAGGCTGAGAAGGTTTATTCCAACAAAAGTATGTACATTGATTTACCAGTGATTGTACTCAGTACAATTAGCGGTTCTCTTAGTCTTTCGGCCGAACGAGTTTTCGGAAAAGAAAATGAGAAGGTGGCTTCTATTGCTTGTGGCATTCTGTCACTTGGAGTTGGGGTTCTAAACACCATAAACTCTTACTTTAACTACAGTCGCCAAGCGGAAAATTGCAAAAATTGTAACATCAGTTATAGTCGTATTTACCGGTTTATCTGTATTCAATTGAAATTACCTCGAATTGAAAGAATAGCGGCTAAGGACCTCATTAGGATGATCCAAGACCAATATGAACGCCTTAGCGAGGTTGGTAATAATATTCCGCAGTCTACATTAATGCAGTTTCGCAAGAAATTTCATGATACGGACATTTCAAAACCCAATATAGCCAACGGTTTAGATCCAATTATTATCCATGGGAGAAATGAGCCGATTCAGGTTGTAATTAGTGACACTGCCGCACAAGTTTCCAGAGATGTTATCAGAAAAGGGAAGAAAAATGCTATGAGCACAATGTCTGTGGCAAAAGAGAAATAAATTATTTTACTGTGCATTTAATAAAAAGACAATGTTGAATCAATACGACGCATCAGCGGCCGGTTTCGGTTCAGCATTGAATGAACAGCTAAGTGAACTACAAAATCGTCGAGCGATGTTTGACTCAAAAGTGTCGACAGCTCGTCGCGGAGTGGAATCATTAAAAGGTTTGGCAAGTGATGACAGGAACGTCAGCTTGCAGGACAGGATGAATATGGCACGTGATGTAGCTGAAGCCGCCACTGAAGGTGGGGTTGGTCTGCACCAGATGTACTCGTTATATTCCAAATACTCAACTGCGGGTAAATCTCAAGAGGCAATCCAGCAGGGAGTTAATCGTTTGCGGGCTCCAGATGTTCGCCCTAACTCCGGTATGGATAATGCGAGAAACGCTGGTGACGTAGAAGGGCCTGGAGTGGAGATGAACACTGTTTCTTCGTCTACTGATACTGCAGCCACGAGCGCACCGAAAGATACCCTCTTTGATGAACCTCTGTTTGAAGAAAAGGGGGCAGATGTGAGCCTTGGCGAGAGATTGAATAAGATGGACGATTCAGTACCGGATTTTATGAGAAGTCCTGCAGCTCGGGGGGACAGCGACGGGGTGATTGAGCAAAAATCCGAAGACCCAGACTTCAGTACCACTGCAGATAATGCAACCGATCTCACAGAAGGTGTGTCTAACGCCACTCCTTCTACTAGCGCGGGTACTGAGGTAGCGAGTACAAGCACAAAAGTTGCAAGCACTGTAGGTGAAGATGTTGGAGCGGATGTAGCAGCAGATGCAGGTGCAGGATTTCTGGCAACCGCAGGCGCTGCATTATCATTTCTCGGTCCTCTAGCCGCAGTAATTGGCACAGGTGTGTCCATTTATGACGCTGTAGAAGCGTCTGAATCAGGAGATTCATCAGATAAGGCTGCTACTAAGATTGCTCAGCAGGCGCGAGATAAAGCTAACGCAATTAAGGCATGGACACCACCTTCCTCGACTTCAGCGGTAATTAGTGCACCAGTACGGGATGTAGCTGGTAAGTACTACTAATTTATATTCCATATAATAAATGGAAACTGTCTTTGAAGGAAAAAAAGGCAGCTCTAGAATAAAAGATCCTTTACGGCGCGTCATCAAAAAGGTCGAAGACTCTAGAATCAAAAAGATCAAACTGTCACAAAAGGCAATTTTTGGTGGTACAGGTAAAAAGAAAAAGAATGGAAAAAAGTGACAGTAAGTCGCACACATGCGTTCAGACGAGACAATTTATATGTGGTAAGTGTCCTGTACTGGTTTGCGCTGAGTGTGTCCTAGATCACTACAATTCGTGTGAGCGAACGGTTTTTTTCTCTGCAGTAGATAAAGAAACAAGAGATGAAGTCTCCTGTGGAGAAGCTTGTACACAAGATCAAGACCGGCTCTCGCTCGATAGCGGACTCCAGTCTGAAAGTATATCTGAATCAGCTTAAGCTTATTTGTACTGCATTGCATGGGCGTGGGTACGCTGGAGATGAAGACTTTTATGATTATGAATCTATACTGGAACATTTAGCATTGAAGACGCCTTCCGTGGCCCGGGCCCGTCTGTCTGCCATTCTCGTTGCATTATCTCCTCGAAAAAGAATCGTTCCACGCAAGGCGAAAGCCAAGAAGGCTTATGAAGCATACAGCATCAGGCTAAAGGAATTAGTAAATGAAAGAACCCGCATTGAGGAAACACAGACGATGTCTGAGAGGCATAAGCGGAATTGGACTACAATGGCGAATTTGAAAGCAGTTCAAAAGGAACTTGAAATGGAGGCGTATGAACTGTTGGATGATGTCAGGAACGTAAAACAAAGCTACGGAGAGACTTTCTTCAAAATTCAGGACTACGTCATTAGTTCTCTTTATACTCTCGATCACGCACCACGCCGAAATGAATACGCCGACGTCCGTATTATCTCCTACGTCGATTACTATGAAAAGATTTCGTCGGAAGAAAAAGCTCGGTACAATTGGTTGGTGTACAGAGAAAAAGATGGAAAAAAACAGACGTTGACGTTTATCTTCAACAACTTCAAAACGATGAAAAAATTTGGTTCACAAGTCATTGCAGTGGGTCCTGAGCTCTGCAAGGTACTGTTGCTATGGTTGGAAGTGAACAAGAGCCCGTGGTTACTGTTAAACAAGCAGATGGCGAAACTCAGCAGGGCATATTTGAGTCAATTGATACCGCGAATATTCTCAAAGTGTGGACATATTGGCAGCAGTCTTATTCGACATATATACGTCAGTGAGTTTTTCGAAGGCGACAGCACATATTTAGAAAAAAAGAAATTAAGTCGATCTATGGGCCATTCTATCTCATCGCAGCAGGTCCAATATCGCTATGTAAAATAAATTTGAACTAATGTGTAATTTTTTATATTGCAATAGTAAAGACTATCTGCATTATCACTAAAAGATAACAACATGAGTGTTTTCGACTCAATTCAGAAGCATATTGTGGCACCTTCCAACAGAAGTAGCGAAGGGAATCTATGGTCTTACCGTGATGGTAATCCACAAATTCGTTTCCAGATTTCTGGAGAAGAAATGGTCTATTTGATGACTGGAACTTTGCGGTTGAACTACGAATTAAAAATTGGTACCGCTGTTCAGACCTCCGTAGATCCATCCGGAATTATTTCGCCAAACAATGACAGAAAAAGAGAGGGTATTTCGTCCACAGCGGAGAATATCATGCTCGATTCAAAGGTTGGGGCATTATCTGTGATTGAAAGCATACAGGTAACGAACAATAGGAACCTGGTTTTGGAAGATATCAAAAACTATAACAGAATGGTGAGTGCTGTGGCGAAAACGAATGAATTTGATAATTTTACGACGAATATTATGTGCGAGATGGCAGCGACCGGAAACGACCAGTCTATGCAGGTCATGTCTAATAGCCGCATGTGGGTCAACACAAAACTTTTGTGTGGGATCTTTATGGAAGGACTTCCTCTCCCTATGGGACCAGCACAGTACGGAACAGGCGGTCTTAATTTGGTCATTAACCTAGCACCCACACCAAACGCCCTCTACGGCGCTAATGCCGGTGGGTCAAATGTGTCATATAAAATTTACAATCCGACGTTGTCATTCAGCACCGCAATCCCGCGCGGAAAAATTCTGCCAAAAATTAAGCAGCAACCGTTTAGTTCAGTCAGTACTTACTATGACGTTTTGACCAGTTCTGATCAAACAACCATGATCAAAACCGGTCTTACGGGTGTAGTTAGCGTACAGACCAACTTTGTACCAACGCAACATATTGCCAATGCTGTTGAGAATGGACTGGCGACTCCGCCACTTCTAAACAAGGGAACGGGTTCGACATATGACACTGTGGCGCCTATCACAAGGGTCACCTACATGAAAGGTGGAGTACAATTTCCGAACAAGTTCGCGACTGATGAATCAAATATTGTCAGTGTTGCAACGGGAGGTACTTTTGTGACCAGAAACCCAACTTTGTTACAGCGGGAATTTTTAGGCGCATCGAAAATCTTAAGCAATTTAACCAGAACTTTAGGAAGTCCAGCCACTGAAGCAGCACCTGGTTCCATAGACGTGGCGGCGTTTAGTACTACATCTGTTGATGGTACAGGTGCATTTACCGGTGTACAGCGCGATATACGCCTCCGGAATTTGGGATTTACACGTGGTACCTTACTGACTGGCGAGCTCAACAATGTACTGGCCGGTATAGGGATGAGATGTGATAAGCTAGGGGCAGGTCTTGGTAGTGATTATAGTAAAGCTCCGCTAAGTTTTCGCGTCGAGTCCAAATTGGACGGACAATCGCCTAATAGTATGTATACTTTCGTACTGAGCAAACAAAACCTATTGTACGGCTCTGGTACGATTATGGTAAAGAGTTAGAAATGTAATTTAAATTTAAACAGGTAGGTGTTATTTTTTGGCGGGATTTTAGTACAATGTCAGTGTTGTCAATGTCGCATGCGGAGCAAGAAATGGAAGAGCTGGATGCGTTCGTGTGGCGTGTGGACGATGAGAGTCCGTTAGAAGAACGGCTTCCACTCCTCTTCGAAGTCGATCAGATCTATTATTTGAAAGAGGATTATGACGAGGAGTCAAGGGGTTATAAACTGAAGGTTAGCAACTCAGAGTTTGATGCAGACATGGAGGAGATAAATCGTCGCATGATGCAGACGAATTGGAGCGATGACATTGTTGACATATGCTCGTTGTACAGACAAGAGTACCACCCTCTTTTGTCAGCTGCATTTCCAGAGAAGGCAGTTATTCAAAGAAAGAGAAAGAGAAGAAGAAGAAGATATTACCCAGAGTGACTGTATCATTCGTAATATACGCATCGTCGAGTGTGTAGAAGGAACGATCCACGTATGCATGGAATCTGCATCGCGTATTCGACTTCTCTTCAATCTCTTTCAACCGGTGCACGGCTGTAAATTTCCATCGCCTCAGAGAACTTTCATTCGCATGGTCGATTGTGTCAGCTGCGTTTAGGCGCATGTCACAATAATTATATAATGAGAACCATAATTCATCTTCATTTAACTGTCTAATCATAAGCATTTGCAGAGTTTTTACAATCTTATCACTCGATTACAGCCACTTAAAAATGTTTGAAAATACACTGTAATTAATTTTAACGGTATACTTTGTGAATATCAAATAACGGTAAAATCCTGGGTGGCCAGGGTATTTCGCTGAAAAACTTTTAAAAACAAATTTATAATACGGTACTACCTTTTTTCACCCAACAAATATAACACTCTCCATCCTGGTTACCTTGGTTCATAGTGATAGTACTAGTATATATAATACTAATTTGTATAAGATTCTTTTTCCATACAAACCGTATGACAGTAACATAGTATTTACAATGGCACATCCAATTTTCAAACGTGCATCTCACACGCGCCCACGCCGGAGCGTGTACTATCGGCGTATTCTCAGTCGCCATCTCCAGAGACTATTTCTTGACTACATCGATCACAGAAAAAATGAGGAAAACGAAAGGTTGGAAATACCGGAGTGGCACCCGCGTAATCATCCGAAATGGGCGGAATTGGACAGGAAATTTAAGATAAGTCAAAAGCGAAAGCGGTAGAAAAGAAAAGTGTGATAATGTAATTTAAGTAATTTAAACGTCATCATTAAGGTCACTCCTTCCTAAATATACTACAGAAGGGGAAGTTGTTGTCCAATCCTTCCAAGTTGTTTGACGACTCGTTCCATTGACGAAGTCTACAAATAGAGTACGTGACGTCGCTAATGGTGGAAGCTCAAGTACTTGCTTCCTTACCTTCTTCACCTTCACGCGCCGTTCCGTGCCAGTGAGATTAAATATCTGTCGAACTTTCCGACTAAACACAGTAAATTCAATGGGATGACGAGTGGTCTTCTTGTACGCAATGTAGAGACCGTCCACCAGCACTGTTATCCCGTCGGTCTCCCAATCTGGAGGCTCTGGAAGGTAAGACTCAGTTGCGTGCAGACCTTCACCGACGTACTGCTCGTAAGAACCGCTTTTGTCCCTGTCGGCGCCGTCGAATAGCAGTGCATAATATGGCACTTCTCCAGAAACTAGCATGTCAAATATAAATTTCTGATGTTTATTCAGAGTCATTTTTATTTGCTGCAAGAGTCGATGTGTAGTCGGACTGTGCGTCGGGCGAAAGTTGTTGAGGTCCAATGTGTACAGGTACTGCGCAACAATGGAAGGATCGAGCCCGTGCTTGAGCTGCCTCACAAAGAAGTCATCACTGTCCGCAGTTGGATTACCTCCATGAATGCTAGGACACTCGTATGCCATACAGCGTCGAGTATGCACCTCCGTTGAGATGGAAACTTGTTCAAAATTGTTCGCACTGACTATGTTGAGATAGGAGGACGATTCAGTAGGCTCGAAATACATCTGCCTATATATCAACGTGTCCTCAGTCACCATGGATTTTAAAGCAGATGCAATAGACGGGTCACCGGAGAAAAATGCTTCGTCAAGGAAGCACACTACCTTGTTCTGAAGGATATGGTTAAATTTCTGAATCTTTTTCATGTCTTCAACCTTTACATAGTTGCAACGGCCAATGATCTCCTCAAGGTAATGCATACATGTTCCCTTCCCGCACCCCTGCTTCTGTGAGAACAAATCAATCCGTTTCTTTGTCTTCTGACGATACTGAAGTATAAAAGCTTGCCAGTCACGGAAATACTTCCAACCTTCACCACAGACATGATCACGAAGCAAGCGTATCCATGGCTGTATGTTACGTCTTACATATTCGTCAACGCTCTCTGATTCCAATTTATGCTTCTCGCAGTACTCGCGCGCATCTCGTGGCTCGATCCGGAAGCCCTGGAACATATTGTGGGCTCGCTTGTTCGATATCCGACCATCATGGCTGGGAACAAAGGTAAGCGTCTCGAATGAGAGACGGTTGACTGACTTATACCAAATATCGACGATGCATTTCTCCCTGGGCTTTCCATTCACCTCCATAATCACTTTACGGTTGCCATATTTGGTGCGAAGATCTTCCACTTTGCACAAGAACTTGACGCAATATCCCTTCCCTCTTTCAGGCTGGTTCCATCGCTTGCACAGTACACTCGGTGGTTTGGTATGCTCGATCATAGCAAAGTGACGGTTACATTCGGTCACGATAAAGTTCTCCTGCTTTTGCGCATCTTCATTAGGGAACGTCATCATTCTTTCCCACGGAATTTGCACATCTTCTTCGCCATATGAATCGAAAGGAGTTCTGCCTGAAACATTGAACAACTCATCGTTGAACTCCATGTCGTCAACGTAATCGAGAATCGGCTTCACCATCGTCGTATCAAACTCCTTCACGACAAACTTTACCTTCAAGTTCAATTGAGTTTGGACCTTATAGGCAATCTCGTCTAGCAGTTCATCAGTAATTTCTTCATCTCTGCAATAAATCATAAAGCCGTCGTGTATCAGGCTAGTGGCATACAGTCCGTTATATACTTTGAGATGTCCACTCGCAGCGCATTCAGAAATTGCAACAGTCAGTACGCACCGCTCAAGGAAATTGTAGTAACGGGCGATAAATTTGCCGAACTTGTTTGTCATGTCAGGTGTAATTTTCAGAGTCTTCTTGACAAATTGTTTATTTGCACTCAACATCAACCGGTATAGCTTTCTCGAATTGTTATGCATCTCGCAAGCAAAGCTTAATATGAAGTCTCCTAGGTTTGGCGCTCTGTTCGATACTTCTCGTAAGTTAATTACGAGCTCACGCTTGATGTTCAACTGCCTCTCCTTCGGATCTCGTAAATCAACCGTCACCCGGAAAGGAGGCGCCTCCCTCGATGTCCAGGTTTCCATATTCTTCCATGCAATGTCATGCGAAAAGATATCCTTGCCATTTAGCAATGCCACAAATAGCTTCTTCACAGCCGTTTTTTGCAATCCAATTTCGATTCCTGCTTTGAACAACTCTTCACGCCCGTCCTGAATATACCAGTCCAGCACCGGGCATGGAATTAAATTAAGATGAAATGCATTTGCAATCAGTGTAGGTGCGGAATTCTTCACATCAATGTCGCGCCATAGAAACTTCAAATCGGATGTAGTGCTGTGTTCATAATCACATGCAAGCGCACCTCTAAGTGCCTTCGAACATGACTGACCGATAGATGGACGCGCAGGGTACACTCGCAAAGACGGGCTTCTCTCAGTACCCTCGTGATACTGCACAAAGTTTGTCTTGTTCTGCTCAATTTTGTATTGCAACTGCTGCACTAAACCAAGCTCGTCGGTAACGCCCTTGTCCTTCAAGTACTGATGGACACTATAAATCGTTTGAAGCGGAATGGGTTCCGTATATTGCAATGTGGCTAAGTTGATGGGGAACAACTCGGTACTGACCCACGGACTGCTACCTTCCATCGGAGGAAGAACACTCGTATAGTTTATTCCAGTCTGATGACCGCCGTCGTCGCGCTTTCGCTTAGAGCGCTGCGATGATGAGAACTGGTCTAGCGACAGAACAGATCGTCCATCAATGGACACTTCGTCCATGCCTACTTCCTCATTGTTTTGTGATGCAGCCCATAGATACTCATTCTCAATCAAGGAGTCGTTCTCCAAGTCTTCTTCCTGCGTGTTTCGGTTTGATGACGCCATCATACGTCGTCGCCTCTTACGATCATTCAGCTTTTTATGCTGCGCTTCTCGTACTAATCTACGGTTATTCATTTTATGCAGTAAGATTTTCCAGTACAAATTTTCAGTATAATTCAAACGCGCGGGGGGGGGTGCGCGTTATCTTTAATGTAATACAACAAAAAAAATTCTAATTTAAATAATTGTAACGGTAAGTTTGGATCTTACCCTACTATTTTCTCTCAGTCTACCGGTACTATTTAAACGTAGTCACGCCACATTTTTAGTTGTTTACCCCCTGTAAACGCCAGTACAAGCATACCTAATTTCAAATCGTTATCGTCACACGGTCTGAACGCAGCGGACCGAATCGCAAGATCCGCAAGCTCCTTTGCCTGACCCGGTACATTTACGCCATACAACCACTTTTTTATAATGTCACGGTACAACATACAGGTTTCCCCGCCATTAATTTGGATATTATACCTGCAATATTGTAGGTACGAGCGTCCTACCAGCATAATTAATTCGCGCTCGAGAAAGCGGTTGCGTGCTCTTAATAACGGCATACAAATTAGGATGACGAATGTGGACAAGTTCCTAATGGTGCAAAATGTTAGAACTATATCGCATACTTTTAAGCAGCAAGGATTTGACGAGCGACACGTCACCTCTGACTTTGTATCCAACGTTTTGAGAAAGTGTGATAACGAGCTGGTGCTGTGTCAGATCGAGATGTACGATATTTTATGCTGTGCCTCCCGTTTACGAAGGACGATGATAGAACAGTATAGATATATTGAGAGCCTTGTATCTGAGCAGATGGTCGGCTCGTTTCTAAATGAGTTCTATCTCGATGATACAATTTCGCGCGACCAGAAATCTCAGTTGAAGGTGATGGCGAAAGAATTCGACAAGAAGCTAACCGAATCGATACTCTCTGATATACCGGAAACGGATGATGGCAAATGCTGGGCAGAAAGAAGGCGAAACGATCTTGAATTTTTAATACAGGATGGCATAGAGTACGAATACGTATGTAGAGATGACTATACCGATTTCAATTTGTACACGAAATTCACCCTATAGTCACCTTAAGAATGCTACTACTTGCGTACTCTCCATTCCTAAAGTGACCTTACGGCTCTACTAGTACACGTACTCTCCATTCCTAAAGTGACCTTACGGCTCTACTAGTACACGTACTCTCCATTCTTATAGTGACCTTACGGCTCTACTCGTACACGTACTCTCCATTCCTAAAGTGACCTTACGGCTCTACTAGTACACGTACTCTCCATTCTTATAGTGATCTTACGGCTCTACTCGTACACGTACTCTCTACTCGCACACGTACTCTGGGTGACCGTACGAAAATAAACTGATTTATAGTACCAGTATTTGTTAGTGTTTACCAGAAAATACCGTTAAATTGGTGTATCACCCTACAAAATCATGGTACAAATACACTGAGACCAGGATGACCAGTCAACTTACATGTATATATATAAAAACTTGCGACACTACATTATCGAGTGACTGAGAGAGTTGCCGTAACTGCATCGAAACGAAGGTCGTTCACAATTCCTAAGGCTTGAGATGTAGGGGGTTGATGACCGGTCTCACCCTAACGGTAACTTGATCAACTGCGATACTGGCTCAGCCCTACATGTACAGGTGCCAGTCTTCGAAAGTAGGGGCTACCAGAGCATCTGGTACAGTAGAACGTAAGCTACTGGAAATGAGTACCGCGGTTAGCTACCTTGGGAAATTTTTTGTTCCTGGTAACGGTAATTTTACCTATTTTACATAGTAAATGGGTACGAATCCCGGTACCGTCATCTTTTTTTTCTCAATTTCGTAATACTTTTTGTACCGTATAAATCTATGTAAAAACATAAAAAAACTCAGAGCACACGACAGGTGGCGCGACCTAGACACCAAAAGTGCGGGGGAAAATGACATAGTACCGTTACGGTAACGGTATCTAGGATTGTGCGGACGTTAGCGGTCTAGATTCAAAATAATATTTGAATACACGTTTAGATCGCCTATAAATTATTTGGTTACGAGTGCTCGTCTATCGAACGAGTGCTCGACCACCGAACGAGTGCTCGAGTACTGAATTCGTACCAGAAAAAAAATAATGTACAGTAAAATTATTTTCGCGCACGCGCGCGCGTACTGTACCAGTATGCGAACTGTATTCTCACCGTCGCCGCCAGTGCCCGCATACAAATTTATACTGTAAAATTACTGTACGACGATCACCACCACCATCAACCATGAACAGCAAAGCAACAACGATAGTGAAGTCTCCGAAAGGAGCGGAGAAGATGAAGGAACTTGAGGCCATGATGACTGAAGAAATGAATCACGTGACAGTGTCTGAGACACTTGTAAGTAACCTGAAACCCGCTTGCAAGCGCTCTTGCGTCGAGGCAGATGACGATACCATTGCCAGTCGCGTCGCGCTTCGTAAAACGAGAAAAAAATTTGATGAAAATATGCAGGTTAGTATATCATCACACTCTTCCTTTCGCGATGTCGCTAACCTGTTTGTCTCAGCAACTGCATGACCTTAAGGAAGATTTTCAAGCGCTCCAGAAGCGGTTCGACGGACTCTCAGCACTTGAGAAGGTGCATGAAGAGAAGTTGGCATCGTGTAACATGAGCATTACTGCTCTGGTGCACACCAAGAAAAAGCTTGAAGAGGAAGTCGAAAGTCTGCGTCGCGAAAACTGTTCTTTGCTGCTGTTGAATAAGCAGTCTATTCAACGGGACGAGCACTACAAAGGACTCCAAGAGAACTACGAAGCACAAAAGGCGTTTCTTAAGAAAGTCCGTCGCACGTGCGAGAACAAGACCAAACGGCTGGAAGTTCTTCTTGAGAGAGAGAGGCGGGATGCAGCTAACCGTGACAAACGCGAACACGCATTGAAAATTCACCTTCAGCGCTTTATGTGCAAGGAAAATGGCGCCGCGAAAACTGTCAGTATCGAGGGCTACATCAACAATGCATTGCGGAATTTCATTATTCGTAAGACATCCTTTGCTACGATAGTGGCCATGAGTCTCAACGAGGATCGGTGGGATGCGAATGTTCCTCTCATGACTTACTACAAGAACTCTGTTCGCGAGCTGGACAAGGCATTTATTAATTACTTTTGCTCTCTGTCGAGATCCCTGCGTGAGCAATATTTTGAAGACAAATGCGGCGACCACTCACTGTCAGGAGAGCCTGTCTTAGTGGCCAGATCCGACCGTTCGATTGCATGGACTGTTAGTACGATAATGAACGCGATGATGTACGAAGTGACTCGAGAAGAAAAGACGGGGAACGTTTGCATGACAAGGCGCGCGCTCAAGTTTGGCAGACCGGATGTTCATCTTAGTTCCTCTACTAATAACCCAATCAAAGCATTCGTGACTGAATATTTGGGTATGGAGCGAGTAATCTATGACAACGACATGGCCATACTTATTCGGGATGGTCATTTGGACCGCTTCGAAGACTTGCCGTCTGGCAAAGCCAGTGAAACCGGATACGATGAAACTCTTACAATCTGGGCCCAATCTGTCCACTCAAAAAATACTCATTGCTGGTTGGAACAGAGCGAGAGACTTGCTGACGAGGTCCGTTCCGCACTGTATGTTCCCAAATTTTGTTTCAGTGGTCCGTGCCCAAACATTGACGGATGTGGAGATGAAAATTGCTACATCAAGTTGAGCCGTAAAAAGATGGCAAGGCACCTAGTTACGGAGAAGCACTGCCCCGATATTTTTGTTGCTTCGATCGATAGGCACCATTGTGCTTGTGTGAGACCACCAGTTGATGCTTCATTGTTCACAGATTATGTTGTGGCAAAGCTCTACGGATCATCAGTCGACTGTGTTCCGTGCAATCAAATTGAAGCCAGCGCATACAACACGCAAGTCTACCAGCATCCTTTCGGCATGTCCAATCACATTCGAACGTACCTGGACAATCTTATGGAGATATCCATGGAACTTGATGAGGGAACCATGCTGCGAATTGTTAATGAAATCAAGGAAGCGAACGCACAAATGTCACGGTTTTACTTGAAGAGTCGCATAGCAATTCAGGAAAATGCTGAGCTGCAAAGCAAGTTGAACCTCGTCATCACGCTTATGAATGACTTCCCTTCATCTAATCCGATCATTGTCAAATTGAGAAAGGCGCTCAGGCGTGATCACATGTGGGGTTGGATTGTCAATTTCAATATCGCCGGCGCAAGCAAGAACTACATCACGGAATTTCTATACGATAAGGATACCAATGCGAGTATCAATCACAGGGGCATGAGCTCACAACGAATCAAGTACACAACGGAGACGTCAACATCGTCAATGGCAGACAGGAGTGTGACAAACATTGATAGTGGTTCATTTGTGGTGCACCGTGAATCCTTGGAAACCAGAGCGCCACCTCAATCGCAGACAGCCGAGAGAGAAAGACCCGAGTTTGCTGAGGCCTCATCATCTTCACCATGGCTACCTGTGCGACTTTCTTCTGCTTACGGGCCTCGGCCAACGGCTGAGTCAGCATTAAGCCAAGCACGACAAATGCGCGACCGCGATCGACTTGAAACGCGGGCTGTAACACGTGCCCGTCTAATTCGCGAGGCGGCGGAACAAAACGTCCCGATCCCTGAAACCGCCAGACCTTCCAACGTAGGTAACTTGAGCATGCGTGAGATTGACCGTGCACTATGGGCCGAATATGACAGCATAGTTACCTTCCGTCACTTCCGTCACTTCGATTCTAACGGCAATCTTGTATTTAATCTTTAACATAGGCATGGCTCGAAGTGATACACACATCGTGTCGGAAAGTGCAAATAATGACAGTGCAAGTTCTCTTCCCTCTTCTATTTCACAAGATCTTTCTTCTGGCGGTTCTACGTATCAACTCTCTCGCGCTCCCAGCATTCGATCTCCCCCGCAACTTGTTAGGAGGGGTTTTGATAACGGCAACTTTTTTGCGCCTCTCCATAACGACACTGAGACGAGTAGTGATGCTGATACGCAAGCTCGTGGATCTACTTCGGAGGAGGAGGAGGTGATTTACCGTCCGGGTGACCGGAGAAGGCGCCCACGATATCGCAACTCTCTGCGCACTGCCATTCGCTTGGACGATGATTCCTTGGCCAGCATGACTTATCTTGATGATGATGATGATGAGGCGGAGCATGACCCACCGGAAATAGCACCTTTGCCTCTAATGCGATCGTCACAGGTTGCTCGCGACTTTCCTGTTTTAAGATCTCTGCCCGATGGTGTTCTGCCTGCAAATATTGACCGACCACCATCTGTTGTTCCTCCTTCTCAGGCTGATACAGATGAGTATATGTCATCTTCCTCTGAGGATGGACATTCCAGTGATGACACCTGGGTACCTGATTCGAATGATGAGATGGAACAAACTGATTAATTCTCTTGTGTATTCTTAAAGTGACCTTACGGCTCTACTAGTACACGTACTCTCCATTCTTAAAGTGACCTTACGGCTTTACTCGTACACGTACTCTCCATTCTTAAAGTGACCTTACGGCTCTACTCGTACACGTACTCTCCATTCTTAAGGTGACCTTACGGCTCTATAGTAAATGGCAGAACCAGAAGATCCTAACGAACGCACCGTGTGGTTTGAAAGCTTCTATTGCGATGGCAATAATTTGATATTTAATACACCCTCTCGCGCAAGACTTGGTCGGTTACGACGTCAATATCGAACAGTCTGGCACTACAGACCCGACGATCGACCATACGTATTTCCAGAGCAAAGAGCAATTCCAGTGAGAAGTAACGTATGTCCAGGCCCAACTTAGCGACTAATAATGCATAAAATTTTATTACCTATATATTAAAGAATACCAGCATGGCTCAGCGTACCGAGTATCATGTCGTAGAATGTAATAGGGCTACTAGTAGAATTGACACTGGACCTTTGACAGGAAAATGGTCTAACGCCGCCGACGTTAGTTTGAAACGCGGTGATCGCGTCAGTGTTGAGGCCTGTGTAATCAACAGCTCAGGGGCAAGTAATCAAGAAGCTGTGATGGAATTTACCGGTAAGAGCGTTATAGTCAACGGTGAAGAGCTGCCATACACAGACAATCATGTCATTTTTGAATTGGGTTTTTATATGACCAACAGTCCAGAAACGTGCCTGAATTTGCCCGTGCAGCTTCCTTACGCGTATGGCGCCGACGACAAAAGTAAACATATCGTGAACAATAATGGAGCTTTTGGCGACGCGTTTCAAGATGATGACTATGTCGTGGTCAACAATCCAAAATCTGTTCGCAATCCCGGAATTGCGGTAAATCAATCTATAGTAAAGTATACAACCGGCACAACAGGGACAGCGTATTCAGCTGCTGTACCCATCTCTCCCGGAGATAATTTTCAACCGCCAACTTCGTTTCCAGGAGTCTTGGATCAATCCACTCTACGCCAGGCTGTTGGGTTAAGTGGTATTATGGATGGAGCATCTCAGTTCCCCTGTTGTGGCATTGGATTTGACAGTTCACCTGGATCTATTCCTCAACAAGTTTCCGCTTGGAATGTTGGAACAAATCTAAATGGTGTCATGAACTGTCCCAGTATATATCAATTATGCGGTTTCATCGGTCCACTTCCGGGTTCTGGTAACCCGTTGTCACCAGATGGTATTCCAACTCAGGCATTTTTTCGATGCAATCAACAGGCCTATACTCCTGCTGCCACTGCAGTAACGCACTTAGTCATTTCTTCAGTGCAATACCCAAACGCTTTGACTAGTGCTAGTACTGAATTTATGTACTTACCTATCGATAGTAATGCACAGAATCCTGTGTCACAAAATTACGTACCGGGATCTACGCCGAAAGATAAATATAATTGCAGAATTACTGCAGGCATGCAAGTTAAGTTAAAGGATGTTATGACTGGTACACCCGCGACATTTGAAGAGTCAGTAGTGTTAAGTGTAAAGACTATGCGTGAGTTGACAAGCTCTTTAAAGTTTGATATCGACCAGTACCCTGGAGCAGGCCCTTTCTGGAACCCAAACAATACTCCACTTCTATTTGATACCAGTGGCGACCCAATAGACGACATCTTTAACATGGTGGTAATTGAAATTGCCCCCAGCACGGCAATATTAACTGGTGGTACTGCGAGCAGGTACTCAGAAATAGAAGGTGGGGTTAACGGTATATCCGCTACCGGAGTATATGGCGCGCCATACGCAATAGGCGGTTGGACGGATGGATTTGCGAACGACCCAAACGATCTTACTAATAAGGCCCGAATGGGTATTGGTTTGACGAACGCGTCTGCTCACCCTACAATGTATATTGGCAACGGATTTGCAACCAGACCAAACAATACAACTGTCGATCCTGCGTACGAAGGAAGACTAGATCCAACAAGAGCCTACGGATTAGGAGGAAGCTTTCTATACGAGAAAAATAAGTGCTGGGGTGCAGGGGCCAAAAATTTGCAGGGGATAGTAGTTAACAATACTTATGATCCAATGCCACAGTACACAAGTTATTCTCAAACAGATGCTCTTATAAACCCTAACACCGGAACAGCAACATACCTAAATGTATTTGATTGTCCCTCAAACCCTAACGATGACGGCGCTAGTGACAATAAAAATAAAGCATTCACTATTAATTCCACTGCTGCTCTGGAAAACAATGCTTATAGTGCGGCAAACTTTATTAATACGAAAAATCGTAGAAATTACAACGACGGAAAGAACTATATCATGGTTTCCCCTTCTTACCAGGGTCCACAGCCTTTACCAAACGGCTCGAATTTTGCACCGGAATTGAAACCAATGACAGCGTTTGTATCCATAAAAATTACAGACCCGTTTATTACCGCAGCTGACGTATGTGCACGATTCGTTGAGGAATTCCATAAGGCTAATCCCTTTATTAAACGTATGAATGGGACACAGCAAAGTGTGGAATTTGCCAAAAGAAATGTAAACGAAGTAATTCCGGCCTTTACGGACAGATTTATCGAACCAGCGGGTTTCTACGCCCAAAACCCTAGTGTGCGTTCTAATTCATTTTTGAATTTGAAAAGATACGTCGACCCAATTTATACAGGCCCGACCATGAAGTGCTTACCGGCAAACCTTACTGGTGGCATAAATTGGATACAGAATAAATCTGCGTCAAGCACGAGGTACGTCCCTGATGATGATACCGACTACCTTAACAGTGGCATCCTAGGTGACTGGAGCTACAATAACCATATTTATGGTAACATGGGTGTCAAAAATTTCAATAAATGGCAAGCCGGAGACATTTTACTGCGTTTAAATACCTGGAATTGCAATATAGCAAATGACGTCTTACAAACAAGCCCTCCACCACCGCTTCAAAATACTTCAACGTATCCACAACAAGCAAGTGGAATCATTATGGACTCATTTTTCCAATTTACCAGCGGTGGGGGCAATTACACAACACCCACTTTCCTTCCAGTGGGACAACAAATTAGTTTCGAAGACTCAGGCTCGACCTCTAACTACAGTAATCAAGAGAATCGTGCCGTCACCATACATTGTGGCACCAATGCTCACTTCGAAATTGCAGTGAATAACATTGAGTTTGAACAAGGTGCATCCAGCCTATACGATAGGATGGGTGTTACCTGCGGGAACTCTGTGGCGGATTTGATACTAGCTAGCAACATCTTATCCACCACTACCGCCCCGGATTTGTCTTCATTTATGTACCAAACTGCAGTAACAAATCCAGAAACCGTGTTTGGTACTTCCTATTCGGGTCCTGGAGCTAACGGGGGATGGGTATTTCCTGGAACAAACGCAAATTTTGTCAGTAATGGTGGAGTTATAGGCCAATTTTACCCAGTTAACACCGAATACATACGATTTTATTTTCAAAGTGACACCTCAGTGACAAAGCCCGGCTGGCAAATTTCAATAAAATCGGTACTCAACGCGAATACACAACCACCTGTAAGCAATAATGCGAGAAATACAGCTTTTCGGGACATACCACGACCGGTTATCATTAACCCGCAGATACCGTTTAAGACGGTTAAAGCGCCGAATCTGTTTCTATCAAAAGCTAGTGGTAATAACACGGCAGAACCCCTTGATCTTTCAGAAAGAGTTCATGTTTTCCAGGGTAACGTTGTAAAACGGAACGAAATTATAGTTACAAATATTCTGTACACAGAGGCCAATATAAGTGATATTGCAAGAGCTATGCGAATAAATGAAGAGTATTCACTCCAATATAATTCACAGAATCTTTCCCCGGATGAACAAGATGCATCTTCGGAATATTATTATGAGATGGACGTCGGTATGGCGGATGACTCGTGTCCGTACAACGATTCTGGTGCGACAGCCAATAGTGCAGTATTCCAACCGAATATGGCAACAGATGCGTATATGAGCTTTCAAAATCCGTTGATGACCACTATAGAGTGTCACTGGCATACTAACCTGGCGCCGAAAAACGCAATTTGGGAAGCTACAAGTTACGCAGACGCGGATAATTATACCGCACTGTATAAGAACGATCCTTCCAAATTAAGTCCTGGTTACACGCCGACCTACTTAAATTCCGCTAAGAGGCGACCTAATAAGTACACGCGGACGTGCCCTTCACAGACGTATCCAGGAATGGGCATGTTAAATAATTATCAAAATACGCAGACTTGTGGAAACATAAACGTATTTTCGAGATGGCAGAGCTCTTGGGAGACTAACATGCCAGAAACACCACGTACGGGAAATGGCATTAAATTTGCTGACCGAGAATATGGAGCTGCATTCATATCTAAGTCCGATAAAGAGGTTAACAGTGACTTTTATGAAGGTTTTAATGGGTGGTTGAATGACTATAGTCTCTCCAAAAAGTATAATGTAGGAGCAGTACCGGTAACCTATTACGAAGGTGTTGACAACGACGGTAACGTTATAGAAAAAACAGTATGTGCTTTCGTCAGTTATGATACTTATGACCCTGAGGATAATAACACAACGACGTGGAAATTGGGCCGCATTGCATGGGGTGACTTCTTTACATTCAGTCCCAGTTTCTATGACAATCCTGCTGTCGTTCCGATCAATATGCAGCAGACTCGGGATACACAGGATGTGTTTGGTACAAGAGGTTTTGACTTGGACAAAGAAGGCGTTCAAGCACTATATAAAGAAAAAGGAGAATATGGCGCCACTGAGTACAGGAAACCAGATAAGAAAAAGTGGCGATGGAATAGAATCAATCATGTGGCATGTGGAACATCAAACGTTTCATTTGATTACAACCCCACTACTTCTAGATTTGCCTTTAGTGGGTTATACAATCCTTTCATACCAAGCCTAAATGATAATCAATTAGACGCTTCATTTAGTGCCTCTGATGTAGGACAAGTGAGTGCGGCTTATAACTGGGCTCCTAACATTTACCAGAACGTCGCTGCAGATATAGATCGCCCAGATTACGTTTCAGAAACCGGTATAGCAATATCAGCCCAAGTGATTGGTCAAACACCAATCCCGTTTGACCACTCTTGCCAAACGGTGAAAGACACGATTGGAGGATGCTATATCAGAAACATCTACTTCCCACCTGAAAAGTGGCAACCTCCAGAATTAGAAACAGGGACGCTAGGAAATTACTACGACCCTAAAATAAGCCAGGACAGAGATACACTGCTGCAAACCAATTGGTACGAATCGATGACGGTCGATCGAACTGAAGCAAACAGACAAAAAATAATCGCTGGACTTACACCTGCAAGTAAGGAATCGTTTAAAGGTAGTATCCTTGATAAAATGGGTTTCACCTACGAGCAATGGTTCCCGAAATTCGGTTCACAGGAAAACAGGTACAGCATTGCGACTTACAGTCAACGAGAAAAAGATGTCATGATGCTCGGGCAGAAACCTTTAATGCTTAACCAAATCACGGACATATCTGATGTACAGCAACTCTCTGTAAATGGGGTAATGGACTGTAATGCAACTTTCTCAACATCAAGCACGGGCATCACAACAGATGATGGTCCATTGAAAACATCGTTGGGTGCATTGGAACAGAATTTTAAGAACGGTACAACCAGTAACGCGCCTGTTATTCTGAAAGGCCTTCCACAAGGTGCATTAGTGGCTAATCAAATGCCACAACTATACTCAAGTGCGTACTTTTTGATTCTTAGCGATATTGTAACTCCTACACAATTTCAGTCAAATGAAATAAACCAGAATGCCGTGTGGTACGCCATGAAGAATTACTCCGCAGGGGACTTTTTCTACTCTAGCAACCAAGATTATTACCACACTGTTACTCGAGATAGGGTAGTCAATCTGATCAATACAGAAATAAGAGACCCAACTAGCGGAAGACTTGCGGTCCTGTCTCCAGAAAGTGTAGTGTTGTATAAAATTGAAAGAGATTTTATACTCCCACCACTAGAGAGCTTTTTACCAGCCCTAAAGGCTGTTGAGGAGGAAGATCAAATTGAAAACATCGCTGCGATATACAATAACTAAAAAAATAATATTACCTATATATAAATAATGATTTCATATATTCTCACGTTTGGTTTTGGGTACTGCTTCCACCGTTACAAATGTGACGACCTCATGCACCTTACAAGACACCTTACTGCAAGGTGTGACACATTATTACACTATGTAATTTCTCTCACATCATCACCTCTTGATGACTACATTTTGGAGTGTAAACAAATGCGGCAAGTAGAAGAACGCCATAAGCTAGTCATGATTGAGTTATGTAACCAACAAAGAAAAGACATTGCACCAGTTCAGACGGACTCGGGATGGTGGTTTTGGTGACTAAGGTAGTTTCATCTCATCTCCTTCTCTTGTGTTTTCTTGTATTTCAATAGTCGTACGAAAAAGTCTACCTATATTCTCTAACGTCACTGGCAAATCTACTTCATGCAGTACTAATCTAATGGTGCCAAAGTGTGCTTGGTAATTTCCAAATTCGATAATAGTATCATCTGGTAGCTCTATAGGAGAATCCATTTATACATAATATAACAAATAAGGGTATGATAGCATATATTTTTTGAGTAGGGTTACGAGTGTTAGTATTTACAGTGGTACTTAGGGTTAGGTCAGTATTTTCAG
>WLWE01000674.1_pt1 | contig 28595 bp, 35 predicted proteins | sample 6718301 | NCBI WGS metagenome assembly WLWE01 (sample SAMN12718691, study PRJNA515312) | sponge metagenome | isolation source: marine sponge | host: Mycale hentscheli | place: New Zealand: South Island, Marlborough, Capsize Point | collected 2003-05-01 | reverse complement strand
TGGGTGATAAGGGTAGATATGACTCAGCAAATCAGTTAAAAACATTAATTGTAATGCAAGTGTTAGGAAACTCTAAATCTTTTTTTGATAGTCAACAAAGCCTTAACGACATAGAAGGATTTTTTACCGATAATGTAATACCTGATGTTGAGTTAACAACTAATAACATAGCTCAATATTTTTTGTTTGCAGGAAGTGATGGATTAATGGATGAGATGATAATGCAACAATGGCAACAAATTTCGGAATAGCCATGGCAGAGATGGAATTTGCGGGTTTAAAATTTAAGGGCGGAAAAATATTTGTAGTTCTTACAGCACTCGGTACTTTACTTGGTGGGGCGTGGGGCGTGTTTGAATTTTATAAAGACTACCTCAATATGAAAGATTCTATTTCATCGTATGTAGCTCCTGACCTTTCAGAGTTTGATAAGAGTATTGCTTTAACTAAAGAAGAAATGAAAAGCAGAACAGAGCTTATACAAACAGAAGTTGAAATGATAATGCAAGAAATGGAAATGATGATGTCAGAAATCCGCTTGGTGTCCGATGTGGCAAACGAATTAAAAAACGACCTTCGGCAAGATGTAAGAAGAGTTGAGAAAATTGTTAATGATGTAGAACAACAAGTTAAAGAAGATGCTAGAGATAACTCTAAAGATTTAAAAATTACCGTAGATACAATTGAAGAAGATATGTCAAAATTACAATCTGATTTAGAAGAAAAGATGAAAGAGTTACAAGAAAGTATTGATAAACAAATTAAATTAACTCTTGCTAATCCTTTATCACAAATGAAATAATGGCTCCTAAACTTCCTAACAACGAATATTTTACACCTACTAAAAAAAGAACGAGCATTGGTCACTCAAACAAATCAAGACCTAAGAATAAAAGAAAGAGATTGACATGGAAAAAATACAACCGTCAAGGCAAGATATAATAGAAGACGTTAGACTTTGGTCTAAAAACTTTTTAGAGGTATCTAATGTACACTTAGGTGGCGTTCCTGCTTGTCCTTTTGCTAAAAAAGCATGGGCTGATGACAAGGTTTGGATTTCTGTTAAAACTAAACACAGTACCTACAAGAAAGAATTAAATGATTGTATTAAAAATTTAGATTTTGCTAAAAAAGAAATATTGATATTTTGTGATCCTTATTACAGCTATTCTCCTGACGAACTGCACTTAGCTACAGAAGACTATAATGAATGGTATAATAGAAAAGACATCTATTTTATGAGTTTTCACCCATCTAATCCAGCTACTGAATCTGAGCAGCAGTTCCTTGTTTCCCCTACTGAAAACAAAGAAATACATGAGTCTTATCCCGAACATAAATATTCTATGATGCTAGTACAAAAGTTCTCGCAATTACAGCAAGCTTCTGATAAATTGCACAAACAAGGTTACTATAAGTTGTGGCCTGACGAGTACTATCAAGACGTTGTGGTATCTCGTGCTAATAAGTATAAAAAGATCAATGGAGGTCTATCATGATGGGCAAAAAGAAAACAGCAATGAAAAGAGGCGGTGTCGCTATGAAGCGAGGCGGCGGAAGTATGGTTAAGAAAAAAGCTGGCGGCGGAAGTATGGTTAAGAAAAAAGCTAAAGGCGGCGCTATTAATCAACATAAAGAAATGGCAATGGGCATGAAACTAAAAGACGGTGGCTCAGTTGGAAAAAAACAACAAGGCTACAAAGATAGAAAAGATGAATCTATTGCTATGAGAGTTAAGAAAAAAAGAACTAAAAAACAATTAAAAGCAAGTGCAAATGAATCTTATGGTAAGTTTGGTAAAGGCACTGGCAAAGGAGTTATTAATAAACGTGGTGGCGGCATAGCTAAACGTGGCATGGGTATTGCTAAGTAGTTAAATGCCAACTTATGCAAGCACAGCTAATTTTGATTTCTCTATTGATGAAATAGTTGAAGAAGCTTTTGAACGATGCGGTTTACAAGATCGTACTGGGTATCAACTTAAAACCGCTCGTCGTTCATTAAATCTTCTTTTAGCTGAATGGTCTAATAGAGGACTTAATCTTTGGACAATACAAAAACAAACAGCAGCATTAGCTGCAGACACTATTGAGTTAAGTGGTACAGCTTTATATGGTGCAGCAGCAAGTGATGCTTCTCAAATTGTAGAAATAACAGATTTAGTAATTCGTGATGCAAGTAATAACGAATATTCTTGTTCTCCTATTAGTAGATCAACATATTTAAATTATACTGTTAAAACTTCTGGTGGTAGACCAACTCAATATTATTTTGAAAAAACAATTAATCCTAAATTATATTTATATCCTGCAGCCGATGCAGCTTATACAATAGTTTATTATGCTATGCTCCGAATGAAAGATTCTGGGGATTATACCAATAATAACGAAATACCTTTTTCTTTTTTACCGTGTTTAACAGCGGGTTTAGCTTATTATATAGCTATGAAATATGCGCCTGATAGAATTGGTATTTTAAAACAAGTATATGAAGAAGAATTTAGAAGAGCTGCTGATACAAATAGAGAAAATGTAAGCTCTCATTTTGTTCCTAAAGCAGGTTTAATAGGAGGAACATACTAATGGGTCGTTACTCATCAGGAAGATTTGCTTTACGAATATCTGATCGTGATGGTCAAGCTTATCCTTATAATGAAATGGTACAAGAATGGACAGGTGCGTGGGTGCATACTTCAGAGTATGAACCTAAATCTCCTTTATTAAATCCAACTAATCATCCAACCGATGCACAATCTTTACAACACGCTAAACCACAAGTGGTTAGTGTTACTATACCTCTTGGTGGTATTTACATAAATGATGAACCTACCTCAACTATTATGAGTCAAGGCGGATCTAATGGTGTTTCTCCTGCAATTGGAGCAAATAGTTTTCAAACTGTTTTACAAACAATACAACAGTTTAATCCTATACCTGCGCCAGGAGCTATGGAAACAGTGCAAGTTAGAACCATGCAACCGTTAAGTGGTAGTTCACAAGCTAATCAAGATACTATAATAAACACACAATTAGGAATAGTAACGGTGGCAATATCATGACAACTTTTGCAGACTTACAAACACAAATAAGAAGTTATACAGAAACATCTTCTGATGTTTTAACAGATACTGTAGTTAATGACTTTATTTTACAAGCCGAACTTCGTATATTTAGAGAAGTAGATTTAGATTGTTTTAGATCTTACCAATTTACTACTCTAAGTGTAGGAAATGAATTTATTGTGTTACCAGGAGATACACCTAGCACAATGGCTTTTGTTCGCACTGCATCTATATATGCAACTACAGGAACAACTGCTAACGTAAGAGAATATTTAGTTCAAAAAGATATTAGTTATATGACAGAATACTGGCCAAACAGAACATCTCAAGGTAAACCAAGATATTATGCTATGTGGGATCAAAACACATTATATGTTGCGCCAACTCCAGATGTCGCTTATAATATAGAATTAGCTTTGAATCGTAATGAAACAGGGCTTTCCGCAACTAACACAACAAGTTGGGTTAGTGTAAATGCGCCACAAGTATTATTATATGCTTGTCTTATTGAGGCATTTAAATATCTCAAAGGACCATATGACTTACTTGCACAATACGAAAAAAGCTATCAAGAAGCTGTGCAAAGACTTGCAATTGAACAACAAGGAAGAAGAAGGAGAGACGAATACCAAGACGGTGTTATTCGTTTACCTTTGCCTTCACAAAACCCATAGGAGAAAAAAATGGCAATAGCACAAGCAGTTTGCAACACATTTAAAAGAGATCTGTTAAAAGGATTTCATGATTTTGCAAGTGGTGGTAGTACTTTTAAAATTGCATTGTTTACATCAAGTGCAAGTTTAGGAGCATCTACAGAAGATTATTCAACAAGTAATGAAATTACAAATACGTCTGGCTCTGCTTATACAGCAGGAGGTCTTGCTTTAACTGGTCAATCGGTTACAGGTGGTACATCAGCATCAACAGCATATGTAGATTTTTCAAATGACCCTCAGTGGACATCTGCAAGTTTTACAGCTAATGGAGCAATGATTTACAACACAACTACTGATGGCGGTTCGGGAACAACGGACGCAGTTTGTATTTTAGCTTTTGGTTCTGACTTTACAGCAACCAATGGTACATTTACTGTTCAATTTCCAGCACCAGGCACAAGTACAGCTATACTGAGATTATCGTAAGGATTTAACATGGCATTGATTATCAATGATCGTGTTAAGGAAACCACGACAACAACAGGAACTGGAACCGTAAACCTTGCGGGAGCAAGTGGCGGATTTCAAACTTTTGTTGCGGGGATCGGTACGACCAATACAACGTATTATGCTATTGTAGCTCAATCTGGTACAGAGTATGAAATTGGTATTGGCACAGTAACTGATGCAACACCTGACACTTTATCCAGAACAACAATACTTGAAAGTACAAATGGTGATGCTGCTGTAGATTTTTCAGCAGGTACGAAAGATGTATTTTGTACATATCCAGCAAAACGTGCACCTTCTCCTAGCATGGATGCAACGGCATATGTAACAACACACAATTCTACTTTAAGTGATGATCAAACAATAGATTCAGGAGTTTTAGCAGGCCCTGTAACAATTACAGGTACGCAAACAATAACAGGTAACTTGGTAATAATATAATGGCTAGTACAATAAAAGTTAATACTCTTACAACACAATCTGGTTCAACTTTAACAATTGGAGAATCAGGCAAAACTATATCTTTAGCTTCTGGTGCTACGGCAAGTGGTTTTGGTGCACTTGATTGGCAGACTAGCGATATTAAAACTTCTACTTTTACGGCAGTAGCAGGCAAAGGATATTTTGTTAATACTACTGGAGGAGCTATTACAGTTAATCTTCCAGCAGGAAGTGCAGGAGCACAAATAGGTTTACAAGACTACGCAGGTACATGGGACACAAACAATTGTACTGTGGCAGCAAACGGTTCAGAAAAAATACAAGGTTCAACTGACGATGCAATTTTTTCTAGAGATAGAGAGGCTTTGCAGATTATTTATGTTGACTCAACTCAAGGTTGGGTAATCACAAGTGTTGCAGATCAAGGTGGTAATCAAGCTTTATATATTACAGCTTCAGGTGGAACAGAGACAACAAGTGGAGATTACAAAATTCATACATTTACAGGTTCAGGAACATTTACCGTTTCATCTGTAGGCAACGCTGCAGGATCTAATACGGTAGATTATATGGTAGTTGCTGGTGGAGGAGGCGGTGGAGGATCAACAGAACCTGGCGGCGGCGGAGGCGGAGGCGGCGGCGGAGGATGGCGAGCATCTTCTGGAACAGCTTCTGGTTCTTACACTGCAGGTCCAGGTCCTTTAACAAGTCCAGTATCAGCTTTACCCGTATCGGCTCAAGGCTATCCTATAACTATTGGAGCTGGTGGCACGGGAGCTGTAGGTGCAGGTCCAGGTCCATCACCAGTAGTAGCTACTCAAGGCGGTTCATCAGTATTTTCAACAATAACTTCAGCAGGTGGTGGTCTTGGTGGTCACCCTAACAGCCCAGCACAAGGTGGCGGACCTGGTGGTTCTGGTGGTGGCGGAGGATGGCAAACAAGAGCAGGTGGCTCAGGTAATACTCCCGTTGTAAGTCCACCTCAAGGTAATGCTGGTGGCGATGGCACTGGAGCTCCTACTTATCAAGGAGGTCCCGCTGGTGGAGCAGTTGCAACAGGAACAGTTTTACCAGGTCCAGCAGGAAATGACGGAGCTTCTGGTGGAGCAGGCGCTGTTTCTCATATAACAGGTTCTCCAGTAGGTTATGCTGGTGGTGGCGGTGGCGGAGGTGCTGGTGGCTCTCCCACTAGCGGTGCTGCTGGTGGTGGTGCTTCTCCTGATGGTAGTGGCGGTGCTGGTGGTACTTCCTTACCTTCTCCTGGTCCAGGTAGATATGGTAATGATGGAGCAGTTAATAGAGGTGGCGGTGCTGGTGGCGGTGCTAGTGGTCCTGCCCCTGATAACTCTAACGGAGGAGCTGGTGGATCAGGTATTGTTGTAATCAGATACAAATACCAAAACTAATGATATGGCAAATGTACGAATTCGTGATCAAGGAAAACTTACACTAAAAGACTCAGATAACTCTAACGAAGTATCTTTACAAAGTCCTTCTACTGTTGCAGCAGATCAAGACTTTATTGTTCCTAACGCTGATGGTTCAGCAAATAATATTATTACAACAAATGCTTCAGGCACATTATCTTTTGTAGATATAAATACTTTAGTAGCATCAGATATTGATTGGCAAACAGGTTCTATTAAAACAGGTGATTTTACAGCAGTTGCAGGGAAAGGTTATTTTGTTAATACAACATCAGGTGCAATCACTGCTACTTTACCTGCTAGCCCAAGCGCAGGAGACTTTGTAGCTTTAAAAGATTATGCAGCAACGTTTGCAACAAACAATTTAACAATAGGTAGAAATGGTTCGAATATTCAGGGGTTGGCAGCCAATTCAGATTTAACAACTGATCGTGCTTCTGTTGTTTTACAATACATAGATGCAACAAAAGGTTGGTTATACATTGTAGAAAATAATGTTGGTGATTTAGAAAATGTTCAATATGTAACTGCAACAGGAGGAACTATTACAACATCAGGTGATTTTAAAATACATACATTTAATTCTTCAGGTACATTTACTGTTTCTAATGCAGGTAACGCTGCTGGATCAACAACTGTTGACTATTTAATAGTTGCTGGTGGCGGAGGCGGAGGCGGTGCTGGTGGTCCTAGTAATGGAACAGCAGGCGGAGGCGGTGCTGGAGGATATAGAGAATCTTTTCCAAATCCAGCCACAGGTGGTTTACCTGTTTCAGTTCAAGCTTATCCTATAACAGTTGGCGCTGGAGCATCTGGCGGAGGCGGTAATCCGAATGGCGCAAGTGCTGCTGGTGGAGTAGGATCGACATCAACTTTTTCTACAATTACATCTGCTGGCGGAGGCGGTGGAGCTGGAACAGGTGGTAATCCTAGTCCTGCTGGTGGCTCTGGAGGTGGTGGTGGACCAAATACTGGACCAGCCCCTTTTAATGCTAATCCAGGAGCTGGAAACACTCCCCCAGTTAGCCCTCCTCAAGGTAATGCTGGTGGAACTGGATCTCCTCCAACTCATGGTGGAGCTGGTGGCGGTGGAGCTGGTGGCGCTGGCGGAAATGGTCCTGCTGGTGGCGGTGGAACTGGTGGAACAAGCACTATAAATTCTTCTCCAGTTACTCGTTCTACAGGTGGAGCTGGAAGCCCTCCTTCACCAAATACTGGTGGTGCAAACACTGGAAATGGAGGCGGTGGTGGTCGTGGTCCATCTAATAATGAAACTGGTCAATCTGGTGGTTCAGGTATCGTTATTATTCGCTACAAGTATCAAAATTAATATGGTAAAAAACATTTATGTCTGAAATAAAAATTAATAGTCAAGGTGAAGTAAAGTTATTTGATTCAGATAACTCAAATTATATAGGGTTAAAAGCACCAGGAACGGTTTCTTCTGATCAAACATTTATACTACCTGATGCAGATGGTAGTGCTAATAATGCACTTAAAACAGATGGTTCAGGTAACTTAGGTTTTGTTGATGTCACAACATTAGTAACCTCTGCTATTGATTGGCAATCAACTCTTAAAACAGGAGACTTTACAGCAGTATCTGGTGAAGGATATTTTATAAACACAACAAGTGGAGCTATTACTGCTACACTACCTGCAAGTCCTAGTGCTGGTAATATTGTAGCATTTAAAGATTACGCAGCAACGTTTGGAACTAATGCTTTAACAGTAGGAAGAAACAGTTCTAACATTCAAGGAGCTGCTACTGATTCATTATTATCTACAAACAGAGCAAGTGTTGTTCTTGTATATGTAGATGCTACCAAAGGGTGGTTATATGTACAAGAATCAAATGTGCAAGTTTTAGGGCCTCAATATGTTACAGCAAGTGGAGGAACTGAAACTACCTCTGGTGATTTTAAAATTCACACTTTCACATCTAGTGGTACATTTACTGTGTCAGATGTAGGTAATGCAGATGGTTCAACTACAGTAGAATATTTAGTGGTTGCTGGTGGCGGTAGTGGCGGAAAAGCTACAGCAGCTGGCGGTGGTGGCGGTGCGGGTGGTTATAGAACAAATAATCCATCTCCAGCTACGGGTGGTTTATCAGTTTCAGCACAAGCATATCCTATTACAGTTGGTGGTGGCGGTGCAACTCAAAGTTCTACAGCATTAGGTAATGATGGTTCAAATTCGATATTTAGTACAATAACATCAGCAGGTGGTGGCGGTGGTGGCGGTGCTGCAGAACCTGCAGGACAACCTGGTAGAAATGGTAGGTCAGGTGGTTCAGGTGGTGGCGGAACATATGGTGGTCCTCCAGGTCCAGGTAGTGCACCAGCAAGTTCAGGTGGTTCAGGAAATACTCCACCAGTTTCTCCACCTCAAGGTAATAATGGTGGTCCAGGTGCTCCACAATCAGGTTCACACGGAGGCGGTGGCGGTGGCGGTGCAAGTGCTGTAGGTGCTACAGGCACAAGTGGTGACGCAGGTAACGGAGGAGATGGTTCAGCAAATACAATAACAGGCTCAAGTGTTTCATATTCAGGCGGTGGCGGCGGTGGAATACAAACAGGAAACCCAGATAACGAAGGCGCTGGCGGAGCAGGCGGTGGCGGTGGCGGTGGAAAAAACGCTGGCGGTGTGGGAAGTGGAACAGCAGGATCAACTAACACTGGCGGTGGCGGTGGCGGATCAGGTCCAGGTAGTGGTGGCGCTGGGGGATCTGGCGTTGTAATTATAAGATACAAATACCAAAATTAATGTTTAACAAAAAAGATTTTTAATATAGTATAAGGAGATAGATATGGCACATTTCGCAAAATTAGGAATTAATTCAAAAGTTATTGGCGTAGAAGTTGTTGCAGATGCAGACTGTCAAAACGCTGATAATAATGAAGATGAACAAGTAGGGATACAGTTCTTAGAAAATATACACGGATGGCCTTTATGGAAACAAACATCTTACAATACACAAGCTAATGTTCACTCTTTAGGTGGAACTCCTTTTCGCAAAAATTATGCGGGAATAGGTTACACTTATGATGAGGACCGTGATGCATTTATTCCGCCAAAACCATTTGCATCATGGGTCGTCAATGAAACTACATGTGTTTGGGAAGCTCCTGTAGCTTATCCAAGTATTACAACGTATAATACAACTTGGACACAAGCAAACATCGATGCTAATCAAGCACCAGATGGAACAAGTGCTGGAGATGCAAGAGTAGCTAATTACGAAATTGCTTGGGATGAAACTAACACTCGTTGGATTTGCAAAGACGTATCCGATCCAGTTAATAATTTTAGATGGGATGTTAGTTCTTCTGCTTGGGTTGCCTTATAATTAATGTTTAGTAAGAAAGTTCTATCCGAACAATTTGTTATTACACATAAAGTCTCTGATCTTCTTAAAGTAGATAAAAAAAATTTAATAGCAAACGCCATTCGTAATCACGTTTTAGAAAAACGTTTAGATAACGAAGATTGGTATGCTGATTACAATTATGTAAAAATAGATGATCATCAACATCTATCTTGGATACATGATTATATAAGAGATCATTACCGAGGAGAATATGGACCTACTCCTATATTTGTTAAAAGAGGTGGTTTAGTATTAATGCCTAATGAAAATTTAGGATCACATCATCATATTGATGATTGGGATTATGAAGCATCTCCTGAAATATCCGTTTTATATTGTTTAAAAGAAGGAGACAAACCATCAACTGTCATGTTTGAATACGAGTTTGGAAGAAACAAAAAAAGACGGTGGAAACAAGAATTAAAAGAAGATACTCTTATTATATTCTCTTCATATTTAAGACATTCCATAAGCAAAAATTTTAATAAAGACCCAATAGTAGCTCTTTCATTTCAGTTCCAATTGCTATAAAATAATGCTATCAAAGAGGCATTATGACGATTGAAATTGACGGCGTAAATAATACACTTAAAACAGACAAGATAGAACCTCAATCAGGTACGGCTTTACAAGTAGGTGCTTCAGGTGACACTATCACCTTGCCTTCAGGAGCCATATTAAATATTGCAGGAACTATAACAAATTCAGGAACGGCAACAGGCTTTGGCGCTGTTGATTGGCAAACTTCCGATGTAAAGACATCAACATTTACTGCTGTGGCAGGAAAAGGATATTTAGTAAATACAACAGGTGGTGCTATCACCGTAAATTTACCAGCAGGTTCTGCTGGTGCTCAAATAGCTTTAGCAGACTACGCAGGAACTTGGGATACAAATAACTGTACTGTAGCAGCTAATGGTTCAGAAAAAATTCAAGCATCTACCGATGATGCAATTTTTTCTAGAGACAGAGAAGCATTGCAAATTTTATATGTAGATTCTACACAAGGTTGGATTATAACATCAGTAGCAGATCAAGGAGGAACTCAAACAACATATTATGCTGCTTCAGGTGGAACAGAGACAACATCAGGAGACTATAAAATTCATACTTTTAATTCAAGCGGAACATTTACTGTTTCATCTGTAGGTAATTCCGATGGAGGCGCTGTTTCTTATATAGTAGTAGCAGGTGGCGGTGGCGGTGGAGCAACTCAACCTAGTAACCGTGGTGGCGGTGGAGGAGCAGGTGGATTTAGAGAATCAAAAGCAACTGGTGATCCTTACACAGCAACTCCAGCAGCAGCTTCAGGAGGTTTAGCTCTTACTGCTCAAGCTTATCCTATTACAGTAGGTGGCGGTGGCGGTGGCGGTACTTACCCAGGTAGTAACGATCCAGTTCAAATAGGTGTTACGGGAAGTAATTCAATTTTTAGCACTATTACATCCGCAGGTGGCGGAGGTGGTGGCGGAGGTTCTCCTCCAGGTACTGGAGCAGTTTTTCCAGGCGCTGCTGGCGGCTCTGGTGGCGGTGGCGGAGGTGGCGGAACTGGACCAGGCACATGTGCTAGAGGTGGTGGCGGAGGAAATAGTCCTCCTGTAAGTCCTCCTCAAGGAAATAAAGGTGGCGCTGGTGGTTTACATCCAGGAAATCCAGGTTCAGGCGATCAAGCTGGCGGTGGCGGTGGCGGTATCTCTGCACGAGGAGAATCAGCTCAACCTAGCGCAAATGGTGGAACTGGAGCAGCAGGTTTACAATCTTCTATAACAGCTTCTCCTGTATATTATTCTGGTGGTGGATCAGCTGATGGACCAGGTGGCGGTGGCGGACCAGTAAATGGTGGTGCAGGTCCTGGTGCTAATGCAGCAGCAAATATTGGAGCTGGTGGCGGAGGTGCACTTAATTCTCCCACAACAGGTGCTAATGGTGGCTCAGGAATTGTAGTTATACGTTACAAATACCAAAACTAATTTGCATCCTTTTTAAAAAAAGGTATAAGATAAAATAAGAAAATTAGAATGCAGTTAGAAAATTATTATTGGTGTTTTCATGGAGCTATACCATCACGAATATGTGATGATATTGTTGCTTATGGAAAAGAATTAAAAGAACAAGCAGGTGTTACGTTTGGATATGATCCAGATAACATGACACCTAATGAACAAAAGAAATTAGAAAAACAACGTAACTCAAATGTTGTATGGATGGATCCTGTATGGATTTACCGTGAACTACATCCTTTAGTTCACGAAGCAAATGCTAATGCGGGTTGGAATTTTCAATGGGATTATTCTGAGTCTTGTCAATTTACAAAATACGTAGGATCAAAAAAACAACATTATGATTGGCACACGGATAGCGGACCAAGAAAAAACGAAAATGGTAAGATAAGAAAATTATCGATGACCGTAGCTTTAGTAGATGGTAGTGAGTATGAAGGTGGTGACTTTGAAGTAAATTTAAATGATCCTCAAAAAGAAGCAATTCATGTTATAAAACCTGCAAGATTAAAAGGTTCAGTAACAATATTTCCTTCTTTTGTTTGGCACCGTGTTACTCCAGTGACATCAGGCACAAGGTATTCATTAGTTAATTGGCATCAAGGATGGCCTCACACATGATGGCATTTCAAGAATATTTTAAAACACCAGTGTATATGGAAAACTTATCTCATTGGGTAGATGACATAAATAAAAAATGTGAAAAGCATTTAGATAAAATTAAACAATCAAAAAAATATAAAGAAAAAGTTAAAAAGAAAAATTCAGATTTTGGTGAGGTAGCTCATTCCTATGAGATAGCTACAGATCCTGAACTTAAATTTTATATAGATCATATTGGTCAACGTTCATGGGAATTTTTAGATCAAATGGGTTTTGATTTATCTAATCATACATGTGTGTTTACTGAATGTTGGGTGCAAGAATTTCCTAAAGATGGAGGTGGTCATCACAATTCACACGTTCATCCTAATAATCATGTATCAGGATTTTTGTATTTAAAAAGAGATGAGGACGGACCAGTGCCCGTAATACACGACCCACGGCCCGCTGCTCTTTTATCAGCCTTACCACAAAAAGATAATTCGCAAATTACTTATGCTACAAATGAAGCTCATTGGAAACCTACACCAGGTACTTTAATACTTATGCCTGCTTACGTTACGCATCAATATTCTGTAGGTGGACCTAATCAAGCGTTTCGTTTTATACATTTTAACATACAAGCAATACATAATAATTTTATGAAAACAGAGGAGAAAAAATGAGTTTTGAAAAAGATAAATACGAAGTAGTTAAAAGAGCAGTACCAAAAGATGTGGCTAGTTTTTGTTATGCGTATTTTTTAAACAAAAGACAAGTAGCAAAACATTTACAAGATACAAGATACATATCTCCTTTTGATGAAAGTTGGGGAACGTGGAAAGATAGTCAAATACCTGACACCTATTCTCATTATGCAGATCTTGTTATGGAAACATTAATGGTTCGAGTACGACCAAAAATGATGGAGGTAACTAAAATGAATTTAGTTCCTACTTATACCTATGCTCGTATCTATAAATATGGTGATATATTACATCGACATAAAGATAGACCATCATGTGAAATATCATGTACTTTAAATCTAGGTGGTGATGAATGGCCTATTTATTTAGATCCTTCAGAAGGGTTTGGTAACAAAGGTAAAAAAGTTATATTAAAACCAGGAGATATGTTGGTATATAGCGGATGTGATTTAGAACATTGGCGTGATGCTTTTGAAGGTCAAGACTGTGGTCAAGTATTCTTACACTACAATAATAAAGCGGGTCAGTTTCAAGAAACCAATGCTTTTGATGGTAGGCCCATGCTTGGATTACCTTCGTATTATAAAAAAGCACAGTAGACTAATTCACTTTTTATAGTTAAAATAGAGTCTTATGACTCTAGGTATTTTAGCCTTTTCAGAAGGACCATTATCATCATTAGGTAAGCAAGACGCCATAGCGGTTGTTACAGGTCAAGCTTTAACAGTAGCTCTAGGAACAGAGGTTGTTGGAGCAGGAACTACTGTTGTTGAAACAGGTCAAGATTTAAATCTTACTCTTGGTGATGAAACTGTTGTAACTACTTCTGTTGCTGCAGTAACAGGTCAAAACATAACATCAGCATTAGGAACAGCGACTGCTGTTGCCGTAGCTAACCCAACCGTATCGGTTAGTGGTTTTGGATTAAATGTAGTCATAGGAACATTCGCTGTAACAGCAGGTGGTCAAGTATCAATTGATGCTTCGTCTGAACCTGATTTAGATTTATTCTTAGGTGATGAAACAGTAACAGCAACAGCTAATACAGGAGCATTGACAGGTCAAGCATTGACCACGGCTCTCGGAACAGTTTCTGTTGAAGCGCTTACAGATATTGCTGTAACAGGACAAGCTTTAACATCAGCGTTAGGAACAATTAGTGTAGTTACAACAAGTGTAGCAGCGGTCACTGGACAGTCAATGACAGCATCGCTTGGTGCTTCTATTATAAATGCTTCAGCAACAGTTTTACCTACTGGTCAAACAGTCAACACGGCTCTCGGCACAGTAATACCAATTACAAATACAATTGTAGAAGTAACAGGTCAGTCAATGACTCTAGCTCAAGGGGATCAAGCAGTTTACGCATGGCAAGTAGTTCCTGACTCTGGCACAAATACTTGGACAAATGTTGATGATTCTGCTACAAATACATGGCGAGATGCAGCGTAGGTAAATTATGTCAACATATTCAAGCAGACTACAGATAGAGTTAATAGGGGTAGGAGATCAAGCAAATGCTTGGGGTACAACTACAAATAACAACTTTTCACAATCATTAGAGCAGTCAATAGCTGGTGTATATACAAAGAATATATCATCTGGCACAACAACAGTTTTAACAGACACAAATGGTCCTGCTACACAAGCAGATAATGAAAACAGACAAGCTGCTATTATATTTACAAATGCGGCAGCCAATCACATTGTTCAATTTACAGCAAAAGAAAAATTATATTTTTTACGAAATGCAGCTACAACCTACACAGTTACAGCTAGACTAGGTGCTTCAGGTAATACCTATGTTATTAATCCTCAAACAAGTGTTTTCTTGGCCACTGATGGTACTAATTGGTATGAACTCCAGACATCGGGTGGCACATGGGTTACTAAAACAACTACCTATACAGCTTTAAGTGGAGATAAAATCTTTGCTAATACAACTGGTGGAGCCTTTACAATTACTTTACCAGCAGCTCCTGCTACAGGAGATGAGGTAAGATTTGTAGATTTAGCAAGTACATTTGATACAAACAATTTAACAATCGGAAGAAACAGTTTAAAAATTAATGGAGCTACAGCAGATTTAACTGTAGCAACCGAAGATGCAGCTTTTAGTTTAGTATACTCAGGCGCAACTTATGGTTGGAAACTAACGGAGAAGTAATATGGCAACTTATGAATCTATCAAATATAAATTTTCAGGCACTGCTGTTACTGGTGTATTGCAAGAAGCAGACAATTTAAGTGATGTTGCTGCGGCAGGAACATCAAGAACAAACTTAGGTGTTGCTATTGGTAGTGATGTACAGGCTTTTATTTCTGCTACGGCAGGAACAAATGCTAACGGCACAAGAACAGTGAGTACATCTGCACCTAGTGGTGGATCTGATGGAGACATTTGGTACAAATATACGTAATTTATTATGCCAATTTATGTAAAAGATGGTGGTACTTTTCGTGAAATAAGTTCAGATGCTGGAACTCAACTTTACGTTAGAGATGGCACATCTTTTACTAACAAAACAATTTCAAATGTTTATGTAAAAGACGGCGGTTCATGGCGAACTGTCTTTACTTTATTTGATACAACATCTTTTTCTACAACGACTGGATCTGTCGCTGTACCAGCAAATGCAAATGCTATTCATTTTCAATTTGCTGTAGGTGGTGGATCTGGTGGTGTAGGTGGTGCTTCTTATGATAAAGCTGGTGGTGAATCAGCAGGTGCTGGAGGTTCTTCTGGAGCGTACATATCTGATAAAGTTTTTACAGTAACAGGTGGCGAAACCCTTACGGTAACTGCAGGTGCTGGTGGAACAGCATCAGGAAATGGATACAATGAAACTGCTGGCAGTGGTGGTGCTACATCAGTTTCAGGCACAAGTTCAGGTTCTCTTTTTTCTTTGGCTGGCGGTATAGGAGGCTCTGCCTCTGGTGGTGGTGTGCAAGGACCTTTACGTAATAACTTTGCTAGTGTTGGAGGAACAGGAACTATTTCAGGTACAGTTTTAACATCAGGAACTACTGTTGATGGTCTTAATATAACAACATTTAATACTGGCCCTGTTGGAACATTTAATTCTAACGGATCAGGAAATGCAGGAACAAATCCAGGTAACTGTGGTGGAGATAACTGTCAAATAACTGGTGGAGTAGGAGGATCTTCTTATGCAGGTCCTGGCGCTGTATCAGGTGGTTCTGGTGGCCCAGCAGGTGGAAGTTCTTCGGCTGGATCAAGAGGATCTGGTGGCGGTGGCGGCGGTGCAGAACCTGTATCAAGTGCTAGTGCTGGTGGCGCTGGTGAAGTTTCATATAGATTTATGAGGATTGCATAATGCCTTTAACAAAAATAGCTTTTGCCCCTGGCATTGATAAACAAGATACCGAGTACGGAGCGGCAGGACGTTGGACTGACTCTGATATGGTACGCTTTCGTTATGGCTTACCAGAAAAAATAGGTGGGTGGATTAAATTAATTAATAGTACTTTAGTTGGTGTTGCACGAGACATGCATGCATGGACTTCTTTAGATGGTGTACGGTACACGGCCATCGGAACAGATAGAAAATTATATATTTATTCAGAAGGTGTAGCGTATGACATTACACCAATAAGAGCAACAGGTTCAATTACAGGTTTTGAAACTTTTTCTACTACAACAGTTACCGTTACAGACCCAAGTCATAATGCAGAGGTTGGAGATTTTGTAACTATATCAAGTACGTCAGGTGCTGTTAACGGAATACCTGCAGCAACAATGGATGCTGAATATCAAATATTAACAGTTCCTACTGCTAATACTTACACCATTACTACGGCAACTGCGGCTACAAGTACAGGAACGTCAACTGCTACAGCGACAGCAACCTATCAAATATCTGTTGGTACAGCCGTATCACAGTATGGTTATGGTTGGGGTACGTATGAGTGGGGTAAAGAAGCATGGGGCGAACCTCGTTCTACGTCTAACGTTACAATAGAAGGACGTAACTGGTCATTTGATAACTTTGGTGAAGATTTATTAGCAACAGTTAATAATGGAAATACTTTTAGATGGGATACGTCTGTTGGCACAGGAACGCCTGCCGCCGTTATTTCAGCTGCACCTACTGTTTCACGTTTTAACTTAGTATCCATGCCTGATAGACACGTATTTTTATTTGGTACAGAAACAACCATTGGTTCAAGTACTACGCAAGATGATTTATTTTTACGATTTGCTTCACAAGAAGATTACAACACATGGGTTCCAACAGCAACAAACACAGCAGGATCTTTTAGAATACAAGACGGATCTAAAATTGTAACAGCCGTTCGATCACGTAACGCTGTATTAGTTTGGACTGATACAAGTTTAAATGCATTACAATTTGTTGGTGCACCTTTTACATTTAACTTAACACAAATAGGAGCTAACTGTGGAGCTGTATCTTTACACTCAGCAGTAGATGTAAACGGTACAGCTTTTTGGATGTCACAAAATTCTTTTTATAAATTTGATGGTGCTATTGCAAAAATGCCTTGTAGTGTACAAGATTATGTCTTTGAAGATTTTAGTATTACAAATCAACCAGAAACTTTTGCTGCTGTTAACTCAGAATTTAATGAAGTAACATGGTTTTATACTTCAAATGATGCAACGCAAATTGACAGATTTGTTACTTACAATTATTTAGAAGATTGTTGGTCAACAGGATCTTTAGCGAGAACAACATGGCAAGATTATGGCGTTTATCAAAAACCATATGCTACAGAATATTCGACAACAGGGATTGCAACTAACAATGTTATTAATGGTTTAACAGCAGGAGCAACTACTTTGTATCAGCAAGAAACAGGTGATGATAACGTAACACTACCAATTACAGCATTTATTGAATCAGGTGATTTTGATATTGCTGATGGTCAACCCTTCTTACATATAGGAAGAGGTATTCCAAACTTTAAAGATTTAACAGGCTCTGTAGATGTAACACTAAAATTTAAAACATATCCAAGTGCAACAACAAACACAACTGTTGTAAGAACAGTCGTTGCTACAACAGAAAAATTTGATCTACGAGGTAGAGGAAGACAAGCAAATGTTCGTATTGACAGTGACGCTGTTGGTGATAAATGGAGATATGGTACACTACGATTAGATGTACAACCAGATGGAGGCAGATAATGGCTAAAATTACAACAACAAGATTTCCTCAAGCAACCCCTCAATATCAACCTAGTATAATTGATATTTTAACAAGGTTGTTAGAGCAGATAGTACAGCAATTAAATTTTGGTTATCAACAAGATTTAAAAGATGAATCGACAGCAAGGACGTGGTTCCTTGGCTGATTTATTTATAAGTAGATCAGGTAGTGCAACAGGAACTATTTACACAGTTCCAACAGCAGATCAAAATTCTCAACCTCCTGTTCCTCCAACGACTGCTTTGGTTAAAAGCATTCGTTTATCTAATCAATCAGGTGGTGCTATTACTACAACAGTAACAGTGTTAGATAGTAGTAATAGTAGTTTAGAAATAGAATTGTTTAAAGAGAGTTTAGCTGATGGTGCAGAAAATGAAATATTAACTCAACCTATTGTATTAGAACAAGCTGATGCAATTAAATTAACAGGTGCAGTAAAAATATTAATAAGTTTAATGGAGATAACAGTATGACGTTTAAAAAAGTACAAGAATCAAAAGAAATTGGTAAAGAAATTGTTGAAGGTCAGGAAGTGGCTATTTTACAACCTGAAGTTCACCGAGAAGTAAAAAATAAAAAAACTGGTTTGGATTATGAATCAGAAGAAGCAGCTAAAGCTGACGTAGATAATCCAGAAACAGACACGACAGTAGATGATATTGAAACTAATATACAAGTAAAGGTAACAAAGTTACCTGATGTATTTGGAAAAACTGAAGACGATTAAGCCCCGCAGTTTTCACAAAAATCATCACATATACATTTATCTAAATCGCAACCACAAGCTGGGCAGTTATTGTCCATTTGCTACCACCTTATGCTTTGCCATGTTTTCTTGAACAAACATTCTTTCGTCTTCTGTTAAAGGTCTACCCATACTAGGAGGTCGAGATTGACACGAACATCCGTCAACGTGTTTCTTGTGATCTCTTTCTACTGCTAATAAACGTTCATGATAGCGACTCACCTTGTCAGCGAGGACAGCTATGGCCTTCAATATTTCTTGGTTTTCCATATTTTCTCCTGTTGATTTAATTTTTGGGTGAGATCTAATTTAAACACGTCTGTCATTATTATCAAGTAATCTTTTTATAATTGTTTTCTTGACAACTAATTTGAAATAGTGTCCCAGCCACTTGGATGCGGTATACAATGTTCTGTTTTTATACCTGGTTTCATTGTTAATAGTATGTCACCACTAATACTTATTCGAGCTGCTTCTTGTGTATTTACTTCTGTGTAGTGTAATAACCCACTAGGAAAAACTATTAAGTTATTTGTTTTTACAGGAATAATGTAACTAGAAAAATTAAATTGATTCCAATCAACAATATACTGATCGGTTGGTGGAATAAATAAACCTGTTTGAGCCGCTAGTTCTTTTTCAAACCGTATGTTGCCCATGTCATTATTACGTACATAATAAACAAAACTAAAGTGACTAGCGGTGTGTTTGTGACTAGCAATATGCTGATCTTTAACAGTGTAAGTAGCCCATGCTTTTGTTATATGAACATCAAATTTATCAGGATTATATCCTTTTGCCGTCATAAACTCTAAAATAGATCTCTTTAATTTTATAAATAAACTAGAATATTTCTTGTCTTTATGTAAATTATCCTTGGCTTCTTCTAAATCAGTAAACATGGTGTTGCCTTTAACATCAGTTGTTGCTGCTGTTCTTCCAGGTTTTTCTTTTACAAAAGACTCTATGTGTTTAGCTATTGTTTGATTATCATTATCTACGTTAGTGCAGTAAATAGTTTCACCAAATAAACTATTGATTGTTGCTTCTTTCTCCATAACTCACCTCTAAATATTCTATTTTTGTTACCCAACTTTTAGGTATGGCGATAGCACCACCACCAGATATGTCATCTTTATCTTTACTGTAAGAACGCATAACTATTATTTTTTCATTATTATTGTGTATCATCCACCCAACTTCTTGACATGTAGCCAAAGGAGCGCCCATAACGTCCTTTATATCTAGCCAACCTGTCTCTGTATCACGGGCATCGAGCCACGTCACACGGACCATCGGCACTTTCTTAATGTCAAAGTTCATATTTCTCATTGCACATTACACCGAATTTGCGTATAAATATAGAATAAAATAGGCAAAGACTTCAAGGCCTGCCTCCTTGCTATAGACAATATCATGAATTGCTAAGGAGAACATGTTTAAAAAGATATTTAGAGGAGTACGAAACGCACTAAAAGGCCCAGCAGGTATGCTAGGATTAGGTGCCTTGGCTCTCGGACCATTAGGTGGAGGCGCAGCTTTATCAAGTTTATTTGGATCAGGCGCTATGAAAGGCGTTATGGGAAAATACGGTATTCCAGCTTTATTAGGTTTAGTTACCGCTGGAGCACTTAAAGGAGAAGGAAAAGAAGAAGCAGTAAGCTTTGATGATTTTGAATCTCAGACAACTAAAAAATATGGTGATAAGTTTGGTGGTAGCCCGTACAGAGGAGAACAGTTTTTAGATTTAATGTTTGAGCCTGGCTCGTCTAAATATTTTGATTATAGAAATCCACAAGGTGAATTAGCAGACTATCAATTTGATGTTGATGACAAGATAATTGAAAGAAAAAAAGGTGGTATTGCTAATCTATATCGAGGCGGAACTGAATCATCAATAAGTGACTTGATGATGAATCCTGATGACTTCATGCCAGATTATCAAATTCCAGCAATGTTAAGTGGTTTCGAAGGTTTACAATCAATAGATATTGAAGATTTGTTAAAAGCTTTATCTCGTAGAAGAAACCGTAAAAGAACTTTAGATGAAATAGCAGAAGAAAGAAGTGATGCTTTAGACACAAATGAAAAAATATCTGAAGGCTATGAAAAGCTTATTGAACAAATATTAAAAGATAAATTAGGTGGTGAATTTAATAAAGGTGGTGTTGCTAAATTAAACATGGGTGGCAATCCTTTTATGGATCGCCAACGTATTAGTGGTTCAATGGGTGGAGGTATGAATCCTCGTGGTTACTCACCTGATCCTACAATAAAAAGTATTACAGGTTACAATCCACTTCGTGCAGCACAAGGTAGTGATGTTTCTGTTGAAAGTGTACAAGCACAAATGAATAACAATCCAGTAGGTATTGCACAATACTTTCCAAGAAAGTTTGGTATGATTAATGGACCAGGCGGTCCCAAAGAAGATAAAATACCCGCAATGTTAAGTGATGGTGAATTTGTGTTTACAGCAAAAGCTGTTGACAACGCAGGCGGACCTAAAGCAATGTATAACATGATGAATAAATTAGACCCTGAGTCATCAAAGGGTAGAGGGATAATGAGTTAATGGTTACAGCAACATCAATTACAAGAGAAGCACCTTTCTTAGAAGATTTTAGAAGACGATTATTACAAGGTGCATTTGATCTAACAAAACAAGCACAACCTGGAACAACACCAAGAGACATAGCAGGATTAGATGTATTACAAACAGGTGCAATGGATCAATATGCAAGATCACTTGGTATAGATCCAAAAACGGGAATGCCCACGGGTACAGGAGCGCAGTATCAACCTTATTTTGATGCAGGTATAGCGTCTTTAAGTCAAGCAACAAAACAATTTGATCCAAGTCAAAGTAACTATCAACAGTTTAGTAATCAATATCAAGCTGATGTAACGCAAGAAGCGTTAAAACAAATGGATCAAGAAGCTCAAAAAGCTCAAAATAAAATGGCAGGTGATGCTGTGTTAGGTGGCACCTTTGGTGGTTCGCGGTACGGTGTTCAAGCTGCTGAAATGGCAACTAATTTACAAGATATAAAATCGCGAAGAATATTTCAAGATTTAGCACAGAACTTTGAACAGGCTCAAGGTAAAGCTATGAGTACGTTTGAAAACCAACAACAACGAAACTTAGCAGCAGCTCCACAATTTGGAGCAATGGGTGCACAACAGTTTGGATTACAATCAAGTGGTCTTGGTGCGTTACAACAATTTGGTGGACTAAGAAGAGCGCAACAACAAGAAGGATTTAATGAACAGTTTAGACAGTCAGAAGACAGAAGAATGCAACCATACAATAGATTGAGTTACTTTGGTGATATTATGGCAGGTATACCTTCTGTATCACAAACACTAACATCTAGACCAGCTCCGTACACTAACCCTATTCTTGGTGGAATAGGCATGGGTCTTGGAGCATATGGTTTAATGAATCAGTAAGGATAATAAATGGTTACACGACCAGATCAACAGCAAGGAATGGAAGACATCTTTGAAGATGAAGTAGCTACAACAAGCACAGCTTTTCCAAGTGTGTTACCTTCTACTTTTTTTCCTGACAAGCCTACGTTATCAGGTGTATCTGCAATGGAGCAGTTCTTACCACTAATGTTAGATGAAGAGTCATACTTAAAGAAATTTGCAACACCAACAATGACAGATGAGCAAATAGAAAAAGCATTTGCTGTTGATGACGGCAGTGATTTAAGAAACATGGCAATTGCTAAGTTGGGTTTTTCCTTACTACAACCAACAGAGGGTGGTAGAATAGGACCAGCTATTGCTCAAGCAGGTCAAGCATTAACAAATGATCTGATGAAAATAAAACAACAACAAAAGAAAGAACAAAAAGCTTCACAGATTGGCATGATTAACGCCAAAATGAAAAGAGATGCACAAAACATTTTAGATAGAAAAAGTGTGTTTGACATGAACAGGCAATTACTAACAACGATTGCAGGAAAAGAATATGATGCATCAGTAGCTGCGGATAAAGTATTAATGGATTTATATAAATCACAAGTACAAGCGGCAACATCAAAGTTTCAAGACTATCAACTAGAAGGTGTTAAACCTAAAAAAGTACAGGTAGCTTTACGTGATGCTGAAGGTGGTGTTGGTGAAGCATTTAGTGCGTTTGTTGTGCAATCAATACAGGACGACGGCTCACTGTCCGCGCCGCAATATTATAAACCTTCTAATGAAATGGGTGCTGATGGTTTACCTCAAATGGAACTGATAGAAAATCCTGAAAGCATTGTAGAAATATCTTTGGCTAAAACAGGTACACCAGATGACTTCGCTTCAAAAAGCGGTGTAACAAAGTTTCAAGATGTGTTTTCAGGGCTTCAAACAAAGGACAGAGCGATACTTACATTAGATAAATTATACGATTCTTTAATGGAAAAACCTGGACGTGCAGGTTTCTTAGCAGGTATTCAAAAGAAATTTCAAACATATGCACAAATATTTAGTGACGCTTATAGTTATCAATTTAATAGTTTTAATACAGAAGATAAAACGTTATCAGACGGTAGAGTTATTAAAAAAGGAGATAAATTTCAGAACTTAGCCAGCACTCTTAACCTTTATTTAAATGATGAAAAACAATTAAAAATAGATTTAGAAAGAGGCAATATTACACAAGACGAATACCAAGGTTTAATACAAGCTAATAATGCGTTTGAACAATTAGGTGTTGTTGGAAGAGCACAAATGGCAGCTGAGTATTCTAAAACAGGTGGTAAAAATAAATTTGGACAATCGTTGTTTGAAAATGAAGAGCAGAAACAAATGATATACAATAAATTAGGTTTTTTTGACACGGAATTATCTGCAAACGAAGTTAGAGCTAATGCAATTATATATGCGATTGCAAGAGCGCGTAAATCATCAGGACGATTAAACTTAGATGACATTGAGCGTGCAGCAAAAGATTTAGATATTTATGGTGATTCATCTGTTGATGTTTTAACAAAAATAAATGTTTTAAAAAATCAATTGGTTGGAAGTAGAAATGATGATTTATCGCAAATTCAAATAATATTTCCTGAATACTATAACAGGATTATTGATGAAGGATATGGTTCTTATGATGGCAGAGCTACAGCAGAATTAATAGCGGGAGGTAAAGAAGCAGGACCTGGAGACTTTAATTATGAGTTTAAAATAACAGAGGAAGGATTGGAATAATGGCACAAGCACAAGTAAACGTTGTTTTAGATTTAAGTTCTTACGGTATTAGTCAACAAATTACTATTAGTGTGCCACAAACTATTGAAGGTGTCACTTACAAAGAAGGCGATATGTTTACTCCAAGAAATCAAATTGAAACTAATTCCGTAGAAAGAATAGTTGGTAAAGTTGCAGGGCAAGTTGCTAAGTCTACTGGCACAGAACAACTGATTATTAACCGAGTAGATGAAATAAACGATCCACTAGGTTTTAAAATGAAACAAGCGAAGCAAGCAGCAAATGCACCAGGAGCACCTGGCTTTATGTCTGCTATGGCTGAGTTTGGTGATATACTTCCTGGCGGACAACCTTTTGAGCCTGGTAAAATAGGACAAGGATTAGCTAACTTTGGTATTAGAGCTTTAACAGGTGAAGATCCCAAATCTAGAATAAGTGATGTCACAGCAATTGGTGCCGACGTAGGAGCTGCTGCTGTTGTAGGTGATTTAATGGGGGCAGATAAAATACCTAATGGTATGAAAAATCTTAAATTAGCCAATACATTTAATAAAAAACTAGCTGTGATAGCAGGTGCGGGTGCAACAGGAAAAGCAGTAGGTAATGAAGCGTATGAGTTAATTAATGATGCTATTCGTTACTTTGAAGGTATACCTAATCCAACAGAAGCTGTAAAAAATGATCAACAGTTAAGAGAACTTCTTGACATGAGAAATGAGTTATTATTCTCAGGTGGTGCGTTAGGATTACAAAGAGTATTTGGTTACGTTAAACCTTTCTTAGGAAACATTCTTGGAGTTAAAAGTAAAACGGCAAAAGAAGCTGCAAAGAAAGGTGAAGAACTTGGTATTCCAATGAATGTGTTTTCTGTATCTGAATCAGGTATGGTTCAAGGCGCAGGAAAAGTTATTGGTCTCTTTCCTTTTGTTGCAACAAAAGCACGACAAGCACAAAACGTACAACGTGTAGCTGTAGCTGATACTATTAACAGAACTATGAATAACTTATCGCCGATAGGATTATTTTCTGAAACAGGTATGTTAGCCAATAAAGAATTTAGAAAAATGGTATCAAATTTTGCAGGTACAAAAACAGTATTATACAACCGTGCACTTGGTATTGGCGATAAAGTAGGAGACGCTTTTCTTCCAACAAAACGATTAAAAGATCAAGCAATGGCTTTGCAAGAATTTTATTATGGACCAGGTGGTATGGCGGGAGCTGGTGATGAAGCCGCTTTAACTGTAGCTGACCCAAGAGGATATGGGAGTTTAAAGTTTGATGAGATAATTAAAAAATTTACTGGGGATGCTGATGATTTTAGAACAGCTATTATGTCATTAGCAACATTAAATCAGGAACATATTACAGGCAGACAATTTAGAAAATTACAAAATCAATTAAACACATTAAAATCAGTAGCATCTGAAAAGAAAAGTTTAGGTGTTGATATGGGTGGTGTTGATGACATGACAAACACCATGATAGAAATATTAAACGACACAGATGCTTATAAAGATTTACAAGACCCAGCAAAGAATGCTTTAGTAAATGAATTTGGTGCAGCGATGCAACTTGCTAATGATTTCTTTTTTCAAAATGTAGGAAAAACGCAAGGAAGAACAGCACAGATTTTAGCAATGGGTGATCCTAATATAGGTAAAGCAGGATCAGATGTTGCTCCAGCTTTCTATACACCTGACATGTTAACAAAAATTTTAATTAATGATGAAACAATGATTGCACCTTTAGCGATAAAAGAAATGAAAGATACTTTAGGAGGAGACGCAGTAAAAGCAGCAGTAAGATCACATCTTGATGAATCTATTAGAGGATCTACAAGTTATATAAGTGGAACCGTTCCAATTGAAAACTTAGCTAAAGAAGGAGTTATTGAACAAGTTCCATTTAATATTCCAATCGTTGATGTTAAAAGCTTAAAAACTGCTTTTGGAATGGATAGTCCTAATCGTATTGCTACGATGAAAGAAGTATTTGGTGAAGAACAATATAGAATGTTACAAGATACGTTAGAACTTGCAACAAATGTTGAACAAGTAGACTTTGGTTTTGTTTCTGACTTTGTTAAACGTCGTGGTTTTTTAGGTGGTGTAGGTGCAATTAGAAATGTTATACCAGGTCTTGCTATGGGCGGTACCGTTGTAGCTAATCCTTTTCAAGGAGTTGGTACTGTTATTCTTGCAAGGTATGGTATGAGTAAAATGGCTGATCCTAAATTTTTAAAAAGTGTTCAAACATTAATGAATCCTGATTTAAGTGCAGAAGCAAAAAACAATGCAATGGCTAGACTAGGAACAATGGTATTTGATGATGAATCAGATAACAGAGACGTACCAGCATCTGTTACAGAAAACTATAATCCTAATAATCCTGTTGATGTTATGCGATTACTTATTTTTGCTGGACAAAACAATGTTTCTTATCCTGGCAGTGAAGATATGGTTATTGAAGTTGGTGATGACGGTAGAGTTGGTAATATAGAAATAAGTAAAGCGCAAAGTAAACAAGTATTTAGTGATAATGCACAAGGCGGCGTTGACAGTGTTAACGAGTTAAACGCAGCATCGATCACGGAACCCGTAGCATCGCAAGCGTCAGATCCTTTCTTAGACGTTGATTTTGCTAGTATGGTCGACCAAACTGGTGTAGGAATGGGTAGTAGTGCACCTACTAATTTAAATGATGCGCAAAGAGCAGCATTAGCAGGTGGTAATTTAGATGAAGCAATTGCTTTAGGAAACAGAGGAATGGTATAATGGCTACTGGACAAAGTATTGGACCAGCAGGAATGGGAGGTGGTTCTTATACACCAAAAGATGAACCAACGTCTTATGTATATACACCAACAAACCAAGGGAACCAAGGCGCAGGACAATCATCATCTAGTTCAGCTCCAAGTGCAGATGAAATAAAAAACACTAAAAGTATAAAACAAAAATTAAAAGATAGTTTAGAGGGCATTGTTGCTAGTCAAGGACAATCGGGTTATGAAACAAGTGGTATTGCGGGACAAAATATTACAGGACAAAACAAAGAGGGACAAAATGTATCTCTTGTTATACCAGCAAATGTACCAGAAAAATTTCATCAGTTTTTAATAAACAACGCAGGAACACAGGCAGCAGCATCTATTTTAAACAACTACGCAGCAAGTGGCGTAAATCCTTATCAACAACAAATTCAAAATTTTAAAAATTTACCTGGAGGTCTTGGAGTATTTAAAGAAAAGTTCCCTAATCCTCTTGTTAAAATAGGACAGGGTATTGGAAACTTTTTTAAAGAAGGAACGTTGCTTGGTAAGTTTTTAAGTAGTTTAAATAAATCAGATCAAAACAAATTAAAAACAATTCAAGATGAAAAATACAAACAACCATATGATCCTTCTCAATATGGTCTAGGTGGATTTTATGAAGATAAAATATATCGTGATTTAATGAATCAAGTAAAACAAAATACTTTGTCTCCTTATGGTATTCCTGATCCTGGAGCAGAAGCATCAGAGGCTGGTATTATGTCTTTAAGTCCTGATCTAGCGTACAAGAAAAGAATTGTAGATAAATTTTTTGGATCAAACAATATTACAAATAAAAGACCAGAGTTAATTGAAAAGGCATATAATTATGTTATGAACGTAAAGAAAAATGATAACGTACTACCATCAGAAACAAATATGATGGGCACTGGTTCAAATATAAATTATTCTCCAGACTACTCTAACTTTCAAGAAGAAATTGTAGATGAAGTAACAGAAAAAAATCAAGCTGGTCCTAACGAAGATAATATGATGGGTAGTGAAAATATCTTTGAAATAGGTTCGGGTAATTTAGCAGGCTCTGTATCAGAAACAGATTATAGCGCTCCAAATATAGAAGGAACAAATCCTAGAGGACAAGTATCAAGCGCACGATCTACACCTTTAATAGGTGGTGATCCTAACGTGCCTTACGGTTATGAAGAAAACATATTAGATGTATTAGCAGAAGACAATATGGCTACTGGAGGATACATGAGCAGTTTTCCTAATCAAAATTTAAATACTCAATCATTATCAGCAAGTGATAATATTGATGATCGTATTATGAAAAACTTACAGTTTGAAAAAATGTCACCAGGAATGATGGGCTATAATACAGGTGGATATGCAGGTATGTCTACTTTTGATAAACTTAAAATGATTGCTGACAGTGGATACCAGTCTTAAAAATATTATTTGGGTTGGATTAATCTTAATAACCGCAGGTGCAACCTACGGAATGATGTCAACAAGACTACAAGCAGTTGAATCAAAACAAATGCAATTAGAAAAAATAATATTATCAGACATCCCAGAAATAAAAGAACGAGTGATAAGACTCGAAGTATTGCTCGAACGAGCATTAGCCGAATAAAATCTTTTTAGGATCTTCACCCATAACTTGACTAGCTAAATCTATTTTAGCATTCAATGCTTTAACAATCCTCTCATCTATAGTATGATCCGCCATTAAATCTACATATGTCACTTTCGATGTTTGCCCTATTCTATGCGCTCGGTCTTCTGATTGTAATCGTACTTCTAATGAGTAATCGTTAGAGTAATACACAACAGTGTGAGAAGAAGTAAGAGTAAGGCCATAACCTCCTGTTTTGGGATTTCCAACAAAAAATCGAAGAGGATCATCAGCATCCATAAACC
>WLWE01000671.1_pt1 | contig 28670 bp, 21 predicted proteins | sample 6718301 | NCBI WGS metagenome assembly WLWE01 (sample SAMN12718691, study PRJNA515312) | sponge metagenome | isolation source: marine sponge | host: Mycale hentscheli | place: New Zealand: South Island, Marlborough, Capsize Point | collected 2003-05-01 | reverse complement strand
TGCATTTATTGCTGCAAAAAACTTGGACGATTGGCAGGCAGTCTTATCGAAATACTACGGCAAGGATGGGCCTGGCAGAGATCCTTCAGAAGATATCGACGAAACGATAGAAGAGTGACCACCCAGCCAGCTAGCGAATCACAAACGATCCGGGGGCACACGGGGATACACGGGGACACAGAGGGGCACACAGGAGCACACAGGAGCACACAGGGGCGCGGTGGTCTACCAAGATGAGACCGATTGGGATTTGAAACGGGCAAAGCCATCTGGAATTTTTTTCGCTATCGAACTTCGTTTCGAAGCGAGCTTGCTCCGGACGGCTGTCTACAATCAATCAACCCCGAGTAGACATCACTGCCGAGACACGTCAGCGGGAAATCTCTACCCGCACGCATTACCAGATTCAACCTGACAATACGCGATGCAGTATTGATGCCACAGACTTTCATGTTGGCGGTAGAACTACCATGGTGGCCGGGTGCAGCTTTCTGGTGCTTTCGAATATTCCTTATTATTCACACCGTGAGGGCCTTTCGCAGCGAATAGATCGGCACAAACAGCCCTGAGTAAGGTCACCGACGGGCGAAGGTATCCAGCGACACGCTTCTGATGGGGGCTGCTAGTAAGAGCCCGTCGCTCGGGATACTCTTTTGGCAATGGTGGAGGTATGCTCGACACACCGCCGGTCTACTAGGGAGGAAGCGAAGCAATGAGTCACGCGGTGAGTTGTCGTCAAGTGGTGTTTATTGGGATCGCCGTCCTTGTGACCTCCACCTCGTTTGCGTCAGGCCCCGAAGACGAATGGAAGCTACGGCCACTCAGCTACAACAATCCTGGCCTGGAGGTCGATCTGGGAGTTGGGCTCTGGGCGTGGCCGCTGCCGATGGATTTCGATCGGGACGGAGACCTTGACCTTGTCGTGTCTTGTCCTGATAAGCCATCCAACGGACTCTGGTTTTTTGAGAATCCGTCGCAGAATCCTGCTGTTGCAATGCCTGTATTCAATCCTGCGATACGTATTGGGCCGACCGGCCAAAACGTGCAGATGAGCATGGTGGATGGCGAGCCGCGGGTACTCCGTGAAAACATCGCATACCCGGACTTCCGAACGACGGGAACAGCGGATAAGGGTGGGGCAGTGATCTACCCCAACGCACGCTTTCATCCCGGCAACACGCGTGGCCGGATGTGGCGATATGTCGACTGGGAAGGCGATGGCGATCAAGATCTAGTTGTTGGTATCGGCGACTGGAGTGACTACGGGTGGGACCAGGCCTACGACGGGAAAGGACGCTGGCGAAACGGTCCACTTCATGGATGGGTTTACCTGATAGAGAACGTCGGCGGAATTTTCACCAACACCCCGCAGAAAATTCTTGCAGGCGGTTCACCGATTGATGTCTACGGCTGGCCGAGTCCGAACTTCGCAGACTTCGATGGCGATGGCGACCTTGACCTGATCTGTGGAGAGTTTCTCGACGGCTTCACTTACTTCCGTAATGTGGGTACGCGGCAAGAGCCACGATACGGCTCAGGCTTCAAACTCATTGCTGATGATGGACAGCCACTCTCAATGCATCTACAGATGATCACGCCCACTGCCATCGATTGGGATGCCGACGGTGACGTTGACCTTATCGTAGGGGACGAGGATGGTCGGGTAGCCTTCGTTGAGAATGTGACTTTTACTTCGAATGGGACACCACTGTTTCGTCAGCCAGTCTACTTTCGGCAGCTAGCTGACCAGCTCAAGTTTGGAGCACTCTCAACTCCATATGCTCATGATTGGGACAGGGATGGCGATGAAGATCTCCTCTGCGGCAACACCGCGGGCAACATCGCGATATTCACCAATCTCAATGGGACAGGGACAAAGTGGTCAGCGCCGGAGCTTCTCACAGTCGACGGCCGCACGTTTCGCGTGATGGCTGGACCATCAGGTTCCATTCAGGGGCCAGCAGAAGCGAAGTGGGGCTACACCACCCTTTCAGTAGCCGATTGGGATGGCGACGGTCGCGATGACATTCTCTACAACTCGATCTGGCCGCGTATCCAGCTACTTCGCAACACCACTGAGGGACTCCGGGAAGAGCCACTCCCCTTCTGGACCCGTGAGCGACCGCCAGTCTGGTACTGGTGGCAGACGGAAGCCACCAATTTACAGACGCAATGGCGAACCACACCGCTGGCTACCGACTTCGATGGTGATAGCCAGTTCGACCTCGTGATCCTTGATCAAGAGGGCTATCTTACCTGCCAGAGCCGAGCCTCTGAGGAAGCACGCATTTTTGTTGATGAGGATGGCGACTCCATTCGACTCAACGCACGCAGCGCAGGCCGCAGCGGCCGAGTGAAACTCGACGTTGTCGACTGGGACAGTGACGGCAGGCTCGATCTGCTTGTGAATTCAGAGAACGCCATGTGGTATCGCAACGTAGCAGACCGGAATGGAAAGGTCGTACTCAAGAAAATCGGTAACCTCGCCCGTCGTAATGTCTCAAGTCACACGACCAGCCCTACGGCTTGCGACTTCGATCAAGATGGCAAGCCTGATCTCGTTCTCGGGGCAGAGAACGGCTTGCTGTACTTCATCAAACATGACGATTGCATTCATTATTCTCACGACGAACTGCAGGTTCGCTCACCAAATGCTGCTGGCAACCCCAGATTTCCGGGCCTCGTACATGAGGAGTTTGTATTTGAGAAGGCAAACTTTCCTCAGTGCCATGCCTCAACTCTCTGCGAGACGCCGCGGGGAATTGTCGCGGCCTGGTTTGGTGGCACGCGGGAAAAAAATCCTGATGTTGGCATCTGGTCAAGCTATAACGATGGTGGAGGTTGGTCGACACCACAAGAGCAGGCCAATGGAATTCAGCATGAGGGGTTGCAACATCCATGTTGGAACCCGGTGCTCTATCAACCACTAGGCGACGGGGCGACGATGCTCTTCTTCAAGGTCGGGCCTGACCCTTCACGCTGGTGGGGTGAACTGGTGATTAGCTACGATGGCGGACGCTCTTTCCGCGACCGTCGGCGATTACCCGAGGGCATCGATGGACCGGTACGCGGAAAGCCCTTACTGCTACCGGATGGTAGTTTGCTTTGCCCGTCGTCGACGGAACATGATGATGACTGGCGGTTTCACTTTGAGCGACTGCTTGATCTCAAGCAGCCTGAACTCGGCACGGCATGGCAACGATTTGAGCCGGTAGAGCAGCCGTTTCAGGTCATCCAGCCAACGCTCCTTAAACTGGCTGATGGTCATTTACAAGCAATGTTTCGCTCGAAGGAAGAGCGGATCGTACAGGCCTTCTCCAGCGATCAGGGACAGACATGGACCAAACTCGAAGCATCAAATCTACCAAATAACAACTCAGGCATTGAAGCGCTCACGCTTGCCGACGGGCGTCATCTCCTACTCTATAATCATCTCAGCGGCGAAGGCCGCGAGGATGGCTGGGGCAGACGCAACATGCTTCATCTCGCGATTAGCAGCGATGGCCTGCAATGGAAGGCGGCCGCGCTTATTGAGCAGGAAGATTCCGGTGAATTTTCCTATCCAGCGATGATCCAAACAACTGACGGCCTCGTGCACCTGACATACACTTGGAATCGAGTTCGCGTGAAACATGTAGTGGTCGACCCAGCGAAGCTCGAGGTCAGCAGTACCATTGGTCTTGGACCGTGGGAAGCACCCTAAGACCAACTCGGCACACTCACCTAGCCTACGATGAAAAAGTGTGTTATCGCCACTGGTACACGCGGTCCTGCTCGAAAGAGCCAGCCGGCACAATCAGTCGGTTTGACCGGGCAAAGGCTTTCTCAGTAGATTCAGGTTATGAACATACCAACCTCGCAAGCCGCCCCACTGTGGTCAGCAATCTTCGCTGCTGTTATCGCCTTTAGTCCTTGGTTCACTGAGCAGTCCTATGCAGCTGATCGACCAAACGTCGTCTGGATCGTGTCTGAAGATAATTCGCACCACTATCTAGAGCACTTTTTCAAAGACGGAGCGCCGGCCCCGAATATCGAAGCGATGGCGGCTCACGGAATCACTTTCGACCATGCGTTTTCAAACGCTCCAGTTTGCTCGGTCGCTCGCTCGACTCTGGCGACCGGATGTCTAGGGCCTCGGATCGGTACTCAGTTTCATCGCAAACATACCACCGCGACACTTCCACAGGGACTACGAATGTTCTCCGAAGTTCTGCGAGATGCCGGCTACTACACATCAAATAATTCCAAAACGGACTACAACGCGACGCCTTCGAAAGAAGCCTGGGACCAATCTTCGCGAACAGCGAGCTGGAGAAAACGGAAGAGCCCAGACCAACCGTTTTTCCACATGGAATCACACGCTCAGTCGCATGAAAGCTCGCTGCACTTCAGCGAGGAAGTCTTCGAGAACGAAAGGACGACCACTGATCCAGCATCGATCACGTTGGCGGACTACTTTCCGGACACTGCAAAATTTCGCTACACGCATGCCCGTTATCACGACCGCATGGCAGTGATCGACGAAATTGTCGGTTCCACAATTTCAAAGCTGAAAGAAGACGGTCTGCTCGAGGACACATTCGTCTTTTACTTCGGCGACCACGGTGGGGTGCTGCCACGAGGCAAAGGCTACATTTACGAATCTGGTCTTCACGTGCCGCTCGTCGTGCGCGTGCCTGAAAAATGGGATCACTTGGTCGATCGCAAAAACGGCTCCCGAGCCCAAGGTTTTGTCAGCTTCATCGATTTCGGCCCGACGGTGCTGAACCTTGCCGGAGCCAAAGTGCCCGAGCAAATGGACGGAATGCCGTTCCTCGGTAAGGGCATAACGGCGGGTGAAGTTGATGCACGCGACGAGTGCTTCGGCTACGCCGACCGTTTCGACGAAAAGTACGAGTTCATCCGCTCGCTCAGAAAAGGTAAGTACCAATACATCCGATACTTCCAGCCATTCCTGCCAGACGGACTGCAGAACAACTACCGCTACCGCATGCTCGCATTTGCGGAGTGGCGAGACCTCTACAAAGCCGGAAAACTGAGCGGCCCGCAACTGCAGTTCTTCGAGAGCAAGCCAGTCGAGCAACTCTTTGATACAGAAGCCGACCCGCACGAAATCAATAACCTCGCAAGCAATCCCAGATATGCCAACGTTCTGAAAGACCTGCGAGCCCGCCTGGCCACGCAACTGCGAGCACTCCCTGACCTTAGTTTCTACCCGGAAAGCACGTTGGTCAGCATTATGGACGACCCGGTCGGCTTCGGGCAGAAACACAAAGCAGAAATCACTCAGATGGCCGACATTCACGATCTTGCCCTGCTGCCATTTTCAGCCGCCGAGGCAAGACTTACAGCCGCTCTTCAGTCAGACAACGCTTGGCTTCGGTACTCCGCAGCCATGACCTGCAGCGAGATCGGCATCGAAGCGGCTAGCCTCGCGGAAGAAGTCGTCCCGCTTATCGGTGACAAATCTCTTACGGTTCGAATCCGAGCTGCTGAGTTCCTCGGCCTGATTAACAAAATCAATCCACAGCCGATATTGGCCGATATCGTTAACCGAACGTCAAACCCTGTCGAAGCCGGCGAAGCATTGAACTCAATCGTCTATTTCCAAGACTGCCACCAGCCGGCGTACCCCATCGACACGGCAACGCTCAATCCTGTAACCACAGGCGATATCATCACACGCCGCATTGATTACCTGAACGGCGAACCGTACAAAAGTAATACGCGCAAGAAGCAGCCGAAGAAAAAAAAGTAATCGGAAGGTGCAATACGCTCTCACCCCAGGCGGCGGATGGCGACCGGCTTCTTACGTGTTTCGCGCCGGCTAGGACGTATCGTTTCCACCCCTCTTCTCACCGATGCCCGAAAGAATCTCCTGACGAACGGTTTCGTCGTGCTCGTCTGCAAGCCGAGCTTTTAAAGCGTCAACAATCGCGATTGCGATCGCTGGCATACGACGATGCCATTGTCCAAGCGCCCACGCCGCTGCACCACGAATAACAGGCTCGTTGTCGTGAAGGACACCACAAAGGGACGTCAGGCCGGCTGAAATAGTACCGCTCGCCGATGGATGATTTCCTAATGCGATAGCAGCTGACCGCAGCAAACCAACTCGTTTGGCACGTAGGATCGGTGAATCATGAAACTTTGTGCGGAAAGCTCCCTGATCGAGACGTAACAGGTCGACGAGGGACGGCATCTCTTCATTTTCTAGAGCTTGGAGCTCTGGGTCTTCGGTCCCCGGGGCATGCCGATTCCACGGGCACACCTCCTGGCATAGATCACAACCGAATATCCAGTTCCCAAAATGAGAGCGGAGGGAGTCCTCGACAGGCCCTCGGTCTTCAATGGTCAAGGCACTGATGCATCGAGTTGCATCAAGAACACGAGGCTCAGGCAGCGCGTCTGTCGGGCAGATATCGAGACAGGCAGTGCACGTCCCACAATGATCAACTTCTATGGGTTGATGAACGGGAAGTGCGACCGTTGTAAGAAGACCTGAAAGAAAAAAATAGCTTCCTGCACCCTGGTCAATCAGCATGGTGTTCTTACCAAACCAGCCAAGTCCCGCACGGGCAGCAAACTCTCGTTCTGCCAATGGCGCGGAATCGACAACACCTCGAGTTCTGCAACCTGGTATCGCGCGCTCTAGCCACTTTCCAAGCTCATTCAAGCGTGAACGCAAGACGTCGTGGTAGTCACGCCCAACAGCGTATCGAGCAATCTGTCCACGATCGGGGCTTTCCCTTGAATCAACAGTCTTTGCCTCATAATCGGTAGCCAGCATGATGACGCTTTGCGTACCGGGCAGCAGACTCTCAGGGCTACTGCGGAGCGGGAGGTGTCGTCGCAACCAGTTCTCCATGACACCGGCAAACCCCTGATCGAGCCATTGAGCAAACCGATCTTGCCGTGGTGGTGGTTCTGCCGACGTGATGCCAAGCCGTGAAAAACCGAGACGACGTGCCTCCTGCTCGAGTCTATCGAACACGCCGTCGCCCGGGTTGGATGTTTCTGCTGGCATTTGCTCGAAAGCTAGGGGCCTTACGGACTTTGGTTACTTCTATTAATCAACGTCACGCCACTCGCATCGGTTTCTAATACATGATTCGATAGCTTTCCGGCAGAACTGCTATAGCTTCGCACAGCATAGACAGTATTGTCCTACAACAGCAGTGTCGCACAGAAAATTTCCAGTAGTTAGCTTCCTAGCTAGCTCGGTCTTAGCCACTCCAAGGGCTTTCAACCGCCATGCAAAAACATCATAAAACACTCGGACATCGCACAAACCGCCCAATTGCTGCCCAAGTCGAACAAGACGTCTCACAGCACGAAGTGCGGAGAGGCTCAACAGTCCACCGTGCCTACCTTGCATTCGCAACCGTCGCGTTGGGTGCAGCACTTCTGCTCTCACTCGCCGGATGCCAGACGCCAACGCAACCAACCTATAACGGTGCCATGGTTCCCCCACCACCAACCGGTGCCATTGGCCAACCAGCTCCGTATGGCCCGCCGAGTGCACCTCAAGTTTCATACGCCCAAACACCAATGCCTGGTCCTGCTTCAACGTGGCAGGGTGCAACACCACCTCCCACAGGCTACCCACCACCTGCCGCCCCGACACAGCCGGTAGCGCCAGGAACCCAGCCCCCTCCAGCCGCTGGATCAACGTGGAATTGGTCGCAGAGTCAACCACCAGCCGGAACCCCTGCAGCCACCGGACAACCGCCGATAGCCCCATCGAACGGAGCCGCTGCACCGCCTGCCACAACGCAACAACCGCCCCCAACATACAACCCAGGCTACGGGGCACCTCCGCCAACCGGCTACCAGCAACCCCCGGCAGGACAGCCACAACCATGGACAGGACAATATCCCCAAGGCACTCCGCAAACGCCTCAACAGCAGACAACAAACGGTAGCTGGTGGCCCTTCTCTGACCCCAATGCCGTCCCACCAGCTCGTGCAACTCCAGCATCTGTACCTAGATACTAGTCCCCTGAGTTGACAGCGAAGGTTTCTTTGAATTGGCTTTTGTCATAGTCTCGATCTTTCGTCTCCCGAGACGCGTAGCAGTAATGCCTCCGAGGCATCCGTCTTATACGGTCAGTTTGGGTGTTGCGAGGCTTAACTCACACTCCGAAGCCAGTGACAACGCCAATCGTATCCGTTGGAACTGTGTGCTCTGTTACCATAGGGCCGCAGTGTATTGAAACTCAACTTGAAGTTTTCTGATGTTCTGGAACTGGTCACCAATACTTCCACAGCGACTTCGTTCATCGATTAATGCATCGACCTATGCCATGGTTGATCGCATTGAACACCTTGAACCAAGCATGAAAGCTCTTGATGACACCAGACTACGTCGACTCGGGAGGTCTCTCTCCTATCGTGCGAGATCGGGTGAACCAACTGATGACCTGCTCATTGAAACCTTTGCAGCAACTCGTGAAGCTGGTCGCCGCACTCTTGGGATGCGACATTACGACGTGCAACTTCTGGCTGGGATCGCACTCGTTAACGGATCGATTGTAGAAATGCAGACGGGTGAAGGAAAAACCCTTGTCGCTACACTGCCGCTAGTTCTTTATGCACTCGCCGGGCGGGGTGCTCACCTTGCAACGGTAAATGATTATCTTGCAAAACGTGATGCCGAATGGATGGAACCAATTTTTAAAGCACTTGGTTTAAGTGTTGGCATTGTTGAGTCTCAGATGGATTTTGACGCTCGTCGAAAAGCGTACGCAACGGATGTCACTTATGGCACTGCAAAGGAATTTGGATTCGACTTCCTGAAAGACCGCCTGATGCAGCGAGAACTGAAGGAAGGCCGAGTAAACCTTGGGGCAACCCTCATGGGAGAAGCACGTTCCGGTGAATCGAAACTTCTCCAGCGTCCATACTGGTTCGCCCTCGTGGATGAGGCAGACAATGTTTTGATTGACGAAGCCAGAACACCGTTAATCATCTCTTCGCCTGACGGAGAAATGGGAGAACGTGAGCAACGGAAGGCGGCTCTGTTTCAATTCGCTTGTGAATTGGCCGGCGACATGGTTGCTGATCTTCACTATGAATATGATCCTCAAAAAAGATCGGCCGAACTCCTTGGTGTTGGTCGCAGTGCCGTGCGGGCATCAGAACGGCCTCGATTCGTCGACGCAGTGAGCATGCTTGAACTCTATGACTCGGTTGAACTTGCCCTCCGGGCCAAGATTGCTTTTATTCGTGACCGGCACTACGTCGTCCGAGACAAACAGGACGAACCCGGCCAGGAGATTGTAATCATCGATGAATTTACTGGTCGTATTGCCGAGGGCAGGTCATGGCGAGACGGGCTGCATCAGGCTGTTGAGGCCAAAGAAGGGCTCGAAGTAAAAACTGGGCGTGGTGGCCATGCAGCCCGAATAACAATTCAAGATCTTTTCGCAAGGTGGCCAAACTTGGCTGGCATGACAGGAACGATCGCGACGAGTGCAAGTGAAATCGGTCGCACCTACGATGTCGGAATTGCAATCGTTCCAACCAATAAACCTGCAGTACGCCAACGCCTCGAGCCAAAGGTGTGTAAAAATTACGATGAAAAATTGCATGAGATTGTTAGTGATATCAAAGATGTTCACGTGACAGGACGACCCATACTGATTGGCACACGCTCGATCGATAAATCAGAGGATCTTTCCAAAATCCTGACATCTGAGGGCCTACCTCACACTGTTCTGAATGCGCGAAACGTCGCCTCAGAAGCAGAGATAGTTGCCGCAGCAGGTGGTCGTGACCAGATCACCGTGTCAACGAATATGGCGGGACGCGGTACTGACATAAAGCTAGGAGATGGTGTTGAGGAACTTGGTGGACTCCATGTCATCTGCACTGAACTTCACGACTCTGCTCGAATTGACCGACAATTGGTTGGACGATGCGGCCGTCAAGGCGATCCTGGAACGTGGCGGCAGTTCTTAGCTGTTGACGATGACATCCTGATTGAAGGGTATGGACCAAAACGTGCTAAACGAGTAGGCCGCCGACTCCAGCGGCAACTCGATAGTCATCCTGAACGACTGCTGGCTTTCTTTCAACGCGCTCAACAGCGGGTTGAGGCTCGGCATCGACGGCAACGGAGAGCGCTTGAATACATGGAAAGACAAAAAGCTGAATCGCACATCCAAATGAGTCAGGACCCATATCTTGACGCCGCGAGCTAATTTTCTCGTCTAAAGGAGGCTCGCTGTCCCCGGTTCCGTAAACAGCTCAACATCGGTAAGCTACGGCATGTTGGGGAGTCGCAATATCCCCTTTTCCACAAAGTCCGGTTGACGGCTTAGGCACGCATTTGTGAATGTCTCAGCCTTCTCGATTCAGGAAAACCATATGGCTTGGAACGCACACAATTGGTTGGCAAATCCGCCCAATTTTGAAACCTCTCGCCCGCGTCACGTTACAGAGCTCTGCCTCTCTCTGGTTGTTGTCATGGTGATTGGTTCTGCGTCAACGTACGTCTGGTCGCAGGAGACCGTTTCACCTCAAGAAAAACCTGACTCCACGAACCAAACGGTTACAGAAGAGGACACCGCTTCGGCCCAAGACCTCAAAACACAACCAACCACACAACCAACCACACAACCAACCACACAACCAACCACACAACCAACCACACAACCAACCACACAACCAACCACACAACCAACCACTCAACCAACCACTCAACCAACCACTCAACCAACCACTCAACCAACCACTCAACCAACCACTCAACCAACCACTCAACCAACCACTCAACCAACCACTCAGACCAACGAAAACAGTACAGACTCTTCCACTGGCACTCGTTCAGAGAAGATACAACCCACGACTAAGACTCTTGCACCGCCACCTTCTTCAGATACTTCCTCAGCATCAGGTCCAACTATGCAGACCACCGCCGCTGACGGCACTGTGTCAATTGTTATTCAGCCGACCACCACGGCACCACCGCCCTCTGCCGAATTCACACGTCCGCCGAACCCGATCGAACCTCAGAATCCGTCAGTGGTGAGTTCTGCAGAGACTACCACCTCTCCGGATAAGACTGCTGCGACACTGTTACTTGAGCGAATTCTCGAGCCGCTCGAGCTTGGCGAAGCCAACAATCGTATCGACCCAAGTCGCAGTGCAACGCTTTACGCAAGACCACTGCCACTCATCGAGGCACTTCAGCGGTCGGGAGATCGGAGCCGAAGACTCTGGATAACTCAAGCGTATTGGCAGGTATCACGAGGGTACGCCAGTATTCGGTTTGCAACTGAGGCCCGAGAACGTCTTCAATTTATCGCACCCGGCAGTGACCCGCACGACCAGATGGTACTCGACGTAGCAAGTGCGGCAGCCGAGGCAGACCTGGCAGACGCTCATGCTGAGTTGATCGCGGCACAGCAACAGCTTGTTGATCTCGTCAGACTGCCAATAGGTGAACCAGCACCGTGGCCGGTCGATCGTCCTCTTGCAGGATCCTATGAAACCCACTTTGCTGCAATCTTTGCGACTCGACCCGCAACAGGACGAATTCGAGCGATCGATCGCATGCTTCCGAGTAAGCATGACGCAGTCGAGGCACGAGCCGTCGCCGTCGAGGCAGCAGAGTCTGCCATGAACCGTGCCGAATCTGACCATGCTCGCGGCAAACGTCCTATTGAGGCCGTCGTTGCAGCTCATCGAATGCTTCGCCTGCAGCAGCAAGAATTTGCAGAGTCACTTGCGACATACAATCTCGATATCGCAGAGTACGCGATGGCAGTCGCAGATACATCCGTTCCCGACGACCGATATGTATCGATGCTCATTGGAACACCCATCCAATGGAAACCACAACCTGCTTCGAACGTTATCCCCGCAACTGGACTCCAACCGATTGAGCAGACAACAACACTCCCGCAGCCATGACCTGATAGGTAACTTACGCGATACTGATTTGCGAATTACCTTGGCTTGCGTCAGAAATCCATTGGCACCCAATCTGTAAAAAGGTGGGCTAAAGTTCACAGCACGCATGCCTGGCGTCTTGAGAAAATGACCTTGCCACGACCCGTCTCCCAGAAACACACACACGAAGAGCATGCCTGCGACGCTACCCCACCAATCCTCTGACACTCCAAAACACACGCGTCAACATCTCAGAATTGGTAGCGTCGATGTTGATCCTCCAGTCTTGCAGGCGCCTATGGCTGGCTACACAAATTATGCCTTTCGGCAAGTTGTCAGAGAATTTGGTGGTGCTGGGCTGCTGGCAACAGAAATGATTGCGGCCCGCAGTGCCATTTGGCTTGAGACCAACAAAAGTGAACACCCAGATCGTCTCTGGGGTGTACGTGAGGAACCTCGACCGCTTGCCGTTCAGATGTGGGATAACGACGCTGAAAATTTAGCTCAAGTCGGCAAACGACTAGCACAAGACTTTCAGGTAAGTGTCATCGACCTGAACTTTGGCTGTCCTGTTCGTCAGGTAACGGAAAAAGCGCATAGTGGATCGTGGTTGCTACGCGACCCCGAACGTGTTGGTGAAATTGTTCGCCGTGTTGTTGATGCCTGTGGAGACACGCCTGTGTCAGCGAAAATCCGTCTTGGATGCTCCGAAAATTGTCAGACGGCGATAGAAGTTGCTCAGCGCATTGAAGAAGCCGGGGCAAGTTGTCTTACTGTTCACGGTCGCGTTGCAGCTCAATACTTCAAAGGCGAAGCAGACTGGGAAGCTATCCGTCAGGTGAAGCAATGCGTCTCGCGCATGCCGGTGGTTGGCAACGGCGACATCACTTCCGCGGAGGAGGCCGTTTCACGACTCAAGAATTATGGTGTCGACGGAGTAATGATCGCGCGTGAGTGCCTAGCGAAACCCTGGATTTTTTCACAGGTTGCTGCGCTTCTGCGGGGAGAACCAAAACCGCCCGATCCGACACCCGATGAACAAGAGAATATCGTCCTCCACCACTACGAACTCGTTTGCAGCCGGTTCGGTGTAGAACGCGGAACGCTCCTCATGAGAAAATTTGCGTGCTCATATGCACAAGGAATTCCTGGAGCACGAGACTTCCGAGGACATGTCTCCCGTGTCACCACTCGGCCGGAATTTCTCGACGTTGTTCGTCAATATTTCCCAAAACGTGAGATAGACTGAAAACATGTTTTTTCTGCACCTACTAGAGGTCTTCAGAAAAAATAACTCGATCTCATTGTCGAAATCAGGGCCTGAATCCTCTAACACAATGCCTCCCGGCACACCAGATGCCGACAAAGACAAACCAAACGGCCTCGCAACCGTCCCTCTGAAACCAATATTGAAGAATTCGGCGACATGGGGGGTTTTCGGTAGATTTCCCCGCACATTCAGTTCCCGAACTGTCGGAACCCTATAATAACCGTATAGTAGTTATGCAGAGAGATTGTGCTGAAGGGTACATCTCGTGCCGACATGTTGAGATGATCTGATTACAACGTAGCACTGGAGTTTACCGGAATGACACAGCCCTGGATCGAAGGCCGTTTTGAAGAAAATATGGTTTTGACAACGGTCGAGCAAGCTATCAATTGGGCTCGTCAATCCAGCATTTGGCCGATGACGTTTGGCCTGGCCTGCTGTGCAATCGAAATGATGGCAGCGGGTGCAAGCCGATACGACATGGACCGCTTTGGTGCCGGTGCGTTCCGTGCCACGCCACGACAAGCCGATCTGATGGTTGTCGCTGGAACTGTGACTTACAAAATGGCGAGTAGAGTACGGCGTCTCTACAACATGATGCCCGATCCGAAATACGTTATCGCCATGGGTGCGTGCACCACAGGTGGTGGGCCATATTTCAAGTGGGGCTACCACGTTGTGAAGGGCGTTGACCTCGTTGTTCCTGTCGACGTGTATGTTCCTGGCTGCCCGCCACGTCCCGAAAGCCTGCTTGAAGGTCTGATGAGAATTCAAGACAAGATTATGGGGCAGAAACTTGCAAAGAAGGCTGGCGGTGCAGGAAAAATTGCTGATGAACTCCCAATACCACATCACTCCGGTTACGTTTCTTCAGCCGTTAAAGATAATGGAGAACTTGTTTACGGTCATCAAAAGGTGAAGTCATAGTTCTTTGTTACGGAAATTCGAAATAGAAAAGTCTGGTGAATTGAATGAGCGAGCGGCTAGAAATTAAAAATGTTCATGTTGCCGTTGAGGGTCAGGAAATCCTCAAAGGAGTTGATCTGACAATAGGCAGGGGCGAAGTGCATGCGCTCATGGGGCCAAACGGATCAGGAAAAAGTACGCTTGGGTATGCCATTATGGGGCACCCTTCTTACGAGGTGACGGAGGGCTCCGTCGAGTTAATCGATAGCGATGGTACACGACATGACATACTCGCCATGGAACCTGACGTACGAGCACGAGCCGGTGTTTTTCTGGCATTTCAACGACCTATGGCAATCCCGGGCGTCCGGCTCGCAGATTTTCTTCGTCATTCTGTAACGAACGTTCGTAATCCTGACCGAAAAGAAGGTCAGGAACTCATGCCAATGCGAGATTTTCGCAGCGAACTGAAAAACAAGATGCAAGAACTGTCCATGGACTCTGACTTTGCTCGCCGGTACGTCAATGATGGTTTTTCTGGTGGAGAGATGAAGCGGGCAGAGATCTTGCAGTTGGCAATGCTTCGACCCCGCTTCGCCATCTTGGATGAGACTGACAGTGGTCTCGACGCCGATGCAGTGCGTCTCGCAAGTGAAAGTATCGCCCGAATCGGTGGAGCAGAAATGGGCATTCTGATTATCACGCACCATGAGCAACTTTTAGAACACAACATCCCCTTACAAACCCATGTCATGTTAGGTGGACGTATTGTTGAATCAGGAGGCCCAGAATTGGCAGCCGAACTTCACAAACAGGGCTATGATCGAATCAGAAAGGCTTACCCTGAGGCAGCAGCTGCTGAAGAAGCCATGGAAGCAGAACGTCGACTTGAATCCGCAACATCCTGACGCACCCAACACCCTGAAAAGGAAATCATACGATGTCTATTGATACTGAGGAATCTTCGACGCTCGCGCTTGGGGAGATCAATAAGTACGATTTTCGTACGAACACTCCTACCGTTTTTAAAGCACGTCGAGGACTCGACCGAGATATTGTTTCACAGATTTCTGAAATGAAAAAAGAGCCGGCCTGGATGCGAGATTTCCGACTGAAATCGCTCGACATTTTCAACTCGAAGCCCATGCCAAAGTGGGGCGGCAATATCGGCATCGATTTTCAGGATATTTTTTACTACCTCAAGCCTGCTGAGCAGCAGGGTAAAACCTGGGAGGAAGTGCCAGAGGAAATCAAGAAGACCTTTGACCGGCTTGGAATTCCAGAAGCCGAAAGAAAATTTCTTTCGGGGGTAAAAGCTCAGTTTGAGAGCGAGGTTGTTTACGGATCACTTCAGGAAGACCTTGCAAAAAAAGGTGTCATCTTTACCGACACTGACACCGCGGTGCGAGAGCATCCAGACCTCCTCAGGGAGTACTTTGGAAAAATAATCCCACCAACTGACAACAAATTTGCGGCTCTCAACTCGGCGGTCTGGTCAGGTGGCTCTTTCATATATGTCCCCAAAGGTGTCTCTATCGAGTTCCCCCTTCAGGCATACTTCCGCATCAATGCTGAGAGCATGGGGCAATTTGAGCGGACATTAATTATCGTTGATGAGGGCGCTCACGTACACTACGTTGAGGGGTGCACCGCTCCGATGTACTCAACCGAGAGCCTCCACTCCGCAGTTGTCGAAATCGTTGTGAAGAAACATGGCCGTTGCCGGTACACAACTATCCAGAACTGGGCGAACAACATTTACAATTTGGTAACGAAACGCGCTCTTGCGTATGAAGGTGCAATGATGGAGTGGATTGATGGCAATCTCGGAAGTCAACTCACCATGAAATACCCGGCTGTGTACATGATGGAGCCTGGTGCTCGCGGCGAAATCCTTTCCATTGCATTTGCGACCGCCGGCCAGCACCAAGACGCTGGCGCAAAACTTGTTCATGCTGCACCAAATACCTCTGGACGGATTGTCTCCAAGAGTATCTCAAAAAATGGTGGTCGCTCAAGCTATCGCGGACTCGTTCGAGTTGAGCCGGGTGCAAAGAAAAGTCGCTCGAGTGTCGTTTGCGATGCACTGATTCTTGATGATATTAGTCGCAGTGACACATATCCATATATTGAAATCGAAGAACAAGACGTCTCGATTGGTCACGAAGCAAGTGTTTCAAAGATTGGAGAAGAACAGTTATTTTATCTCAAGAGTCGCGGTCTCTCCGAGGCTGAAGCGAGCACGATGATCGTAGGTGGTTTTATCGAGCCACTTGTCAAAGAACTTCCAATGGAATATGCCGTCGAGATGAACCGTCTGATCGAATTACAGATGGAAGGCTCCGTCGGCTAACTTACTCCTCTCCCCTGACTTCACTTATTCTGGCTTCATGACGACGACAACCGCCCCTGCCTCACTATTTAATCGCGACGCTTTCCACCAGCTACTTGCTGAAAATCCTCTGCCCGAATGGGCGGACCAGCAACGACGTTCCTGCATGGATCAACTCGAGAAACTCGTGTTACCAGATCGTCGTCAAGAACACTGGATGCGAACAGATCTTCGCATGTTCAAGCCGGATATGTGGGGCCTGCGACCGGCATCTTCTTCTGAACCACCATCGGGGCTTCTTTCGGCACGATTTCCATCCTCCAATGATCAATCTCATGATGTCCAGACAATGGGACGGCCTGACTATGCAGGTCATTTTAAGACAATAAACGGCCACGTTGTTCAGAATGAAATTGACCCGGCTCTTGCTGAGCAGGGAGTTCTCTTCGGTACAGCCGAAGATGTGCTTGCTACTAGCGGTGACGTGCTGAAGAACCACTGGCTACAGATCATTGATTCAAAGGAAGACTATTTTGCTGCTCTACACGGCGCGTTTCACCGAGGCAGCATGGTCCTTTATGTCCCGCCTGGTGTCCGCATTGCAGAACCAATTCATTGCCTTGCTGCCATTGATGACGGTGGTGTCGACACATCGCATGTACTTGTTGTTCTCGGAGAAGACGCTGAGGCTACCGTTCTTACAGAGACTGCTACGTGTGGAACCACTGGATCAGGAACTGGCTTCCACTGCGGTGGCACGGAAATAGTCGTGGGGAAAAATGCTCTCCTTCGAATGGTGAATATTCAAAATTGGGACCGCGGAGTGTGGCACGTCGCTCGGCAAAAAGCAGTTATTCACGAAAACGCGAAATTACAATGGACGCTTGCAGCACTTGGCAGCCGGTTGTCTCAAGTAGCCCAAGATGTAGCCCTGGTTGGAAAAAATGCTGAGGCTCAAGTCAATGGTGTCATGTTTACTGAAGGCAAGCAACAACTTGTCTACAACACACTTCAGCATCACGAGGCCCCCTCCTGCCGCAGCGACCTTTTGTATAAAGGGGCACTACAAGACCGCAGCCGACTTGTATGGCGCGGAATGATCAAGGTTGACAAGGCTGCGCAGAAAACAGATGGCTACCAGCGCAACGACAACCTAATGCTCTCTGACGCGGCACGGTCAGATTCAATTCCCGGTCTTGAAATTGAGGCTGATGATGTTCGCTGCACCCATGGAGCAACCAGCGGTCGCGTTGATGAAGAGCAAATTTTTTATGCACAAGCGAGGGGATTGTCTGCAGACGAAGCCGCGAGACTCGTTGTTGCAGGATTCTTTCAGCAGGTCTTCGACCGCATAACAATCGCCTCTGTTCGAGAGGCATTGGCAACTGCTATAGGAAGCCGAATCCGTCGAGTATCATAATCCAGCAGAAATAGTCATCCGTAACGCTCACCCAAAGCCCTTCTTTCATGCCAGAATTTATTCATGTTGCCGATGTAGCTGACGTTTCAGATCCGGGAAAAATACTTGTCGAAGTTGATGGCGAAATGATTGCCCTCTTCCATGTAGGTGGTTCGTTCTATGCCATTGATGATGTTTGCACTCATGACGGAGGTCCGCTTGTCGACGGCGAACTTCAGGACTACACAATCGCATGCCCAAGACACGGCGCAAAGTTCGACATCCGCACTGGCGCAGCTCTTTCGATGCCAGCGATACGACCCACCCTCGCGCATGATGTAAAGGTTGAAAACGGAAGTGTTTCTGTACGAATCAGAGAGCCCGGATCGGGGCCGAGCGGAAATCACGCGCCAGCCAGCGTACCGGCAGTAGGAGCCGTACATGCGGCTCCATCGCAAAAAGAAGACACTACTACAGGATCACGCGACGGGACCTCAGCTAACACAACATCAGCTAACACAACAACAGATGGTGCACCAGCTGAAACGCAAAGCCTTACAACTCAGACTCTCTCAGAGGATCTTGTTCGTGAATTACTAAAGCAGGTGAAAGACCCCGAATTATTCGTAAACATCGTTGACTTGGGACTCATTTATGACGTTTCTTTCAGTCCGGCTCCGGATCAATCGAAACAACTTGTCTCGATTGACATGACGATGACAAGTCCAGCCTGTCCTGCTGGACCACAATTGATTGCCGACACAAAACGTGTTGTCAACACGCACGAAAAAGTTGCTGACGTCGAGGTTCGGATTGTTATGGAACCACCGTGGACACCAGACCGAATGACCGACGATGCCCGCGACCAACTGGGAATCTTCTGATTCCTCTTTCAACTGCACTTCAGCATGCGTCTCTTACTTTATGAATGGTGCTGCTCGGGTGGAATGCAGAGTGAAATTGCTCGTGACATTCTACAGAAGGCTCCTCTTGAAGACTTCCTGAGGGAAGGTCGCCTCATGCTTGAGACACTCGCATGTGATGCTGAAAAAAACGTGGCTATGGAAGTCACTGTAATGGTTGACGCAACCCTTCCCGTGACGGAAGTGCCGCACTTCTCTGAACACATTACTGTTAAGAAAATTGCTCCTGGCAAGAACCGATCGTCTCTTCTTACCATGGCTTCTGAGGCTGACCAGATCATTCTCATCGCGCCAGAAACTCATGGCATTCTGCTCCAGACCATCATCGCCGTTGAGCAAGCAGGTTTCGGAAACAGGCTTGTTAATTGCCCAACACCTTTCATCCATGCCGCGAGTGACAAGCAGATGACATGCCTGATACTCGCAGCTGCTGGCATCCCAACACCGGCTGGTTGCACAATAGCCACTGGCGGAAGGCTTCCTATCGGATTCCGACTACCTGCGGTCCTCAAAGCTCGTACAAGTGCTGGATCTGACGGCCTGTTGATAATCCAGGACCGCTCCGATTTTATCACACCAGAAACAGACTCACGACTCGAATGCCACGTTCCAGGCATCCCGAGCAGTGTCTGTTGTCTCTGTCGAGCCGATTCAATCGTCCCACTACTCCCATTCGAACAAGTGTTCACTGACGCCCAACAGCCGGTGTACATCGGTGGTCGTCTCACTCATGAACGTTTTCATACTCGGATGCAGTCTCTTGCAGTACGGTCAATCGACGCTCTCAACAAAACAACGCAATCCAGAGCCCGTGGCTGGGTCGGAGTTGATATGATTCTGGGTAGTTGCGATGACGGGCACGACGACCGAGTGCTTGAAATCAATCCTCGTCTGACCACTTCTTTTGTTGGCTTATCTCGTGCCCAGCACGGTGGCCTCATTCATCCACTCCTCAATCACGTCCAAGGCGGGGAAATCGACATTGGGCCATGGAATACTGAAGCTTGTGAGTTTTCCTTGGCGTAACATTTACACGTAATGGTTTTCATTCATGTCACCAACGTCGATCAATTCATGGCTGGCTTTTGATATTGGTGGAGCCAATATCAAGGCTGCTGACGGACGCGGGTGGTCCTACAGTGAACCTTTTGCAATGTGGCAGGAATGGAAGCGACTCCCCGATGTCCTCGCTCACATAAAAAGCCTCCACCCGTCCAGCCACTATGCCGTCACCATGACGGGTGAGATTGCCGACTGCTTTTCTGGCCGCAGCGCGGGCGTTAAGCACATTGTTGGATCATGTTCCGCTGCCCTAGGCAAAAGAGACGTCGTTTTCTATGGCGTCGATGGCTCACTTCTTGGGGCGGCTGAGGCTACGCACCAACCGCTCCAAGTCGCTGCTTCAAACTGGCATGCTTTGGCTCGACTCGCTGGCTCAATTATCTCTTCAGGGCGTAGCTGGCTGATTGATATTGGCTCAACAACCACTGACATTGTGCCCCTGGCATGCGGACAGCCAATTCCTCAGGGAACCAATGACTGGGATCGGCTTCTCTGCGGTGAACTCGTCTACACGGGCATGGAACGCACGCCAGTACCTGCACTCAGACAGTCGCTGCCTCACCGGGGGGACTCACGGCCAGTTGCATGTGAGTGCTTTGCCACGTCACACGATGTCTGGCTCCTTCTCGGTGTCCTGTCTGAAGACACCCAATCAAGCACCACAGCCGACCACATGCCGGCTACTCGTGATGCGGCTCGCGTTCGTATGGCTCGTTCTATGCTTCTTGAACCCGCATCATTTACTTTTGCGGACGCGATTGAAGCAGCAACGGCAATTGCCGACTCGCAGACTCGTTTGATTCAAAGTGCTATGGGGCCAATGATCCAGAACCCGCTCCCGGAAGATCGTGTCGTACTAAGTGGACAAGGTGAGATGTTGGCAAGAAGAGTTCTTGATCATATGAATTGGGATCCTCAAATACTTTCTCTCAAAGATATCATGGGCGCTGATCTATCTCGTGTCGCTCCGGCGCACGCCGTAGCAATGATCGCGCAGCAGATATTATGAATCCAATGACATCAAAGGAAGAAAGCCCATGGGAATGGCAACGTGGCTGGCTTCGCCAACCGCGCGACAGAAGTAAAGGTCTCCGTGTTGTGGTCAAAATCGGCGGTAGCCTTTTCTCAACTTCTGGATGGCAACATGCTGTTCAATCTCTCATTGCACATGAATCACAGTCTAACCATTCAGTAGTCATCCTTGCGGGGGGAGGTGCCCTTGTAGATGGGCTACGAGTCATTGATGCAAACAGCTCACTACCAGATCCTTTGATGCACGACCTTGCACTTGAAGCCATGGGGATTACGGCTCAACTCCTAGCGGCAACATTGAAATTACCACTTGGTGAGGAAGCGACAGGCGCCTCTCCGATCGTACTCGACATCAGGAAGCAGGGCGTGGCAGGTAATGCAATTGAATCTCTTCCACATTCCTGGGACACAACAAGCGACTCAATTGCGGCTGCTATTGCCACTACAACAGAGTCTGCTTTACTGCTCGTAAAGAGCACTCCGCCGCCGACACATGCCATTGAATGCCTTGCATCCAATGGATGGGTAGACCACTCTTTCCCAAAAGCGTGCATCAAATTAGAAAACATTCGCTGGGCAGCACCGCGGCAGTAGAACGCATCAGTCTCTCAGCAACCAAGTACGGCTCCGGTGAACACGTTCATTCCCAGCAGATACCAGACTGTGGGCGGGATGCGAGTGCCAGTTGCCGTTTAGAGCCAACATCTTGAACCTCGACAACGTCTTCGAGGAAGGCCCAGGGCTGAAACTGAACACCTCCGGAGGCACTAAGAATCCACCGACTCCCTCGTTTCATGCCGTGCGCAACCGTTGGCACCTGCTTTGGAACTTCGTAGCGTGAGAGCTGAACCGAAGAGGGATCTTTCAATAGCGACAAGTCCAGCCCTGCTCGATCGGCAAGCTGCCTACTATCAATTAAAGCTGCGACAACTGCCAGATCAACACAATTCATCAATTCACGAAAAACTGGCTTCTGCGATGATAGATCGTCGTAATACGCTGTCATCCGCTCACACCAACGTGCAGCATTCATATCAGTACGTCCACTTCCTCGCTTCATGCCCTCTCGAACCAGAAGATCGGTTTCAGTCAGGCATACCATTTTCCCACCCGTGAGCTTCCAGCCGAGTTCATCAGGGTCCCGTGCAATGGGGCTATATTGAGCTTCCAACCAGAAACGTGGCAACATTGTTGAGCCGGCGGTAGCCTGGACCATTGAAAGATAACTCGGCAATTCAGCAATTTCTGATGGCTCCAGACCCATACCAATTCGCTTCATTCGATAATCTGCGGCTACGAGAACCTGCGCGAAGTGTGTATCTGCGGGTACCCCTCCAACCGTCACTTGCTGAGGGCCCAAGGCTTCCTCCATTGATCGAAAGATTTTCTGTGGATTTGGCATCTGCTTCGTTGAACTCAGAACTTCCTGCAGCCGAGCAATGCCCTCGGGCGTTGGATCAATAGAGCAACGCATTCCACCCATGCGTGCTGCATCAATTGATCGAAGTGCCACAACCAAATCTTCAAGCAGTAACAGAGGCCGACCGCTCCTTGCACCAACGAAAATACCGGTTTCATCAACAGCAATTTCATCACTTGGTCCAGCCAAAACCAAATCGTGTCCGTCAGGGTCGACAAACACGTATTCGATTTGCTCTAGCCCGCCAAGCGTCAAGACTTCTGGAGAAACAAGTTCGTGTTCTGTTACAGCCCGCTGAACATCTTCGAGAATGCGTTTCAGTGAAACCTTTTGAAGCTCACAACGCTGTCCTGTCTTCGACGGGTTTTCACTGAGAATTTTTTTTCGCTGAGCGGCAATGCTCTCAAGTGCCTGTGGTTCAATCGTGCGAACGATACCGTCGGTATCAACTGAAATACCACCAACTGCTTGGGCACCTAGCCCACCACCAGCAAATTGGCCGAATACGCGATCAGTACAAAAAACATTCAGGACTACAAATAGCACAACAGCACAACACGTCGTTGCAAAACTGTTCTCAAAGACCGTAAAAAAATTCATTCGTGTGCAGCTACGCATAAAAACCCTCATCATCACGTTCGACTGGAATTCAAATCAGGCCAACTGTTCGAGCAACGGTATGAATTTGTAATTGCACGACAATGTAGGTGTGATGCTAGCCTCAGCACGCCCTTGAGGGCAAACCCTCTTTAACGAAGCAAATGTAGCTCGAAAGGCCTATTCTTCAATGTTTTCATGAATTCTCGGACTTTTTCCTGTTAAATTACGGCTTACTATGCGATGACGTTTGGGTTCGGTTTTGATTGATACTTACGAGTGCATATCGCAAGGAGAGCCCCGAGTGGCCATGATATAAGCATGAATAACGATAAATCTACTCCACTCGCCGATGCTCATGTCCTTGTTCGGGATCCTGCCAATGGCCCGATGCTTAATCCACTCACTCCCGGAGACGTCCTCAGCCTCGGTCGTGCACCTGGGAATACCATTGTGCTCCATGACGAGCGGGCAAGTCGAAATCACGCCGAGATACGGTTTAACGACGACGGGAAATGGGCCATTCATGACCTGAAAAGCCGAAACGGCACAACGGTCGGTGCCAACGAAATTACATCAGAACATACGCTTATCGACGGAGACACGATTCAGATCGGATCCATTACGATCCTTTTCTGTGAAGGGGCTCCGCCATCGTTATCTGAGGCGGATGAGTCTGGCACCGATGGCACTGGCATAACCGGTGAAATGTCTGCCGAAATCGCTGAATGGCATTCAACGATTCGCTATCGTCGAAACCGTAGTCGTTTACTTGATGACATACGTGAATCAGCTCGAACTGCTCCAAAAGTAGGGCAGGCAGCTGCAGAACTGTGCCGACTCGCATTTACGCTAGGTCGTGCCACAGAAGTATCATCTGCTGCAAACCGCGCTCTTGAGTCTGCCATGCTTGGATCGAATGCGAGCAAAGGCATGGTTTTGCTGCCAACGCCTGAGGCCATTCATGAAGAGAGGATGACCGTAACTGACTTATACGGTGTTGCCGCAGTACCCTCAGACCTTCGCGTTGATGACATTCCAACGAACCTGGTTGAAGCGGCCCTTGCAACAGATGAAGCAATCTTAGCAGGGCCGGAGACGGTTGGTGCACAGCCACCAGCAATAACCATAGCCGCCCCCATACGCGTGCATGGAAAACCTGTCGGAGCAATCTACCTCAGTAGTGAGCCGAGTAGTGATGAAAAATCTCCTGACGATCTTGAGTTTGTAATTGCTGTATGCGACGCCATAGGTCAGGTTTACACAAATCTTGAAGCTCGAAAAACGCTTTCGACCCGACTTGCGACAGCAGCTAGTGAAAACAAACTGCTCAAAGAGCGGCTTGGTGAAAAAACACGCATGGTTGGTAACAGCCCTGCCCTTGCAACAATCACAACACAGGTTGAGCGTGTTGCGAGTACAAAAGCCACGGTCCTTGTTCGAGGTGAAAGTGGTGCCGGTAAAGAATTAGTCGCACAAGCCATTCACGATGCAAGTGATCGCAAGAGCGGCCCTTTTGTCTGCCTGAATTGCGCTGCTTTGTCAGAGACGCTCCTCGAGAGCGAACTGTTCGGTCACGAGAAAGGTGCTTTCACTGGCGCGACTGATAAAAAGGCGGGGAAATTTGAACTTGCTGATAACGGAACACTCTTCCTCGATGAGATCGGTGAGATGAGCCCCACCATCCAGGCAAAATTTTTGCGAGTGCTCGAGGGGCATGCATTCGAACGAGTAGGAGGCAGCACCCGACTCAAGGTTGATGTACGAGTCGTAGCAGCTACAAATCGTCACCTCGAAGATGCTGTTGCAAGTGGTGGATTCCGACGAGACCTTTACTTCCGACTGCGTGTGGTCGAAATTGCAGTGCCTCCACTGAGAAAACGACAAGAAGATATCGAGTTACTTGCAAATCACTTTGTAGACGTATTCAGTCGAGAGACTGGCCGAAAAATTGAGGGCTTCAGTTCTGCAGCCATTGGTGCAATGCAGGAATACCATTGGCCCGGAAATATTCGTGAATTACGAAACTGCATCGAACGTGCCGTCGTTCTGAGTTCGAGCAGCATCATTGATGTTCCCGACCTTGCTCTGAGCACTCTTGCCTCGCCGGGCGATACCGGTCGAATAGAATCCGTGGGCAATACTTTCACTCCAGAAACATTAGCTACAATCGAAAAACGTCACATACTGGCGACGCTTGAGTGCACCGGTGGCAACAAGACAAAAGCAGCGAAACTCTTGGGCATTGAACGATCGACCCTTGATCGTAAATTTGCTCGATGGGGCAAGACCGACTGACTAGAGATTAGCTGGCTAAAGACCAAAATATCGCTTCCATGCTTCAACGTCTCCTGGCCCCGGATCCGTCGGCTTTGTTTCTTTCTGTCGCGCGCGTTCGTTCATCGCCCGACGCCTCCCTGTGAGCCATTCATTGCTATCAACAGCACTCGCTCGCCGACGGCGTGCTGCTGCCTGCACTCGCCTATCACTGGAAACGACAACCAGGCCCGTTGGTGATTCCTCCTCGACCATTTCCTCGATGAGTGAATCTGCATCTGGATATTCCCGTGCAAACCATACCCGGATGGATCCATGAAGGTATCTTGCAGGAAGACCATCGGGGGCATCTGCCGCATCAAAAACGACAATTGTCTGCTCCGCCTCAGCCCCAAGTAACTCCGAAAGGTGATCTAGAAGCGCTCGACGAGACTGCTCGAATCCAAGTGGCCCTCGCGCATCACCAAACACACCTGAGGCATGTAATAGGTTGTACCCGTCAATAATAATCATTGCTCTACAACTAGCTGGAGAGGCGATATTTCACTTTTCCGTGAACAATTGTCGCAACAGCTCGTCCGCGTAGCGTCCATCCATGAAATGGTGAATTCACGCTTTTCGATGAAAAAGAATTGACATCTACTTGCCATTCATGAGATGGATCGATAATCGTCACATCAGCAATCGCACCTGGCCTGAGAGTACCTCGATTAATACCAAGGATTCTCGACGGTAGTAGACTAATTGCTTCGACAAATCGTGGCCAATCAATACGACCAGGCTCAATCAGACGTGTCACAGAGAGGCCAACTGCTGTTTCCAGCCCAAGGATGCCAAACGGCGCTCGGTCTAATTCGAGTAGCTTTTTTTCTGGCGCATGTGGAGCGTGATCTGTTGCAATACAGTCAATTGTGCCATCAGCAAGCCCTGCAAGAATCCCTTCGACATCTTTTGCTGTTCGCAGCGGCGGGCTCATTTTGAAGTTTGAATCGAACCCGCGAAGAGATTCATCCGTCAGCGTAAAGTGGTGTGGGCAGGCCTCCGCAGTGACCCGAACGCCGTGTGCTTTTGCCTCTCGGATGAGACTTACGCCCTGAGCTGTTGAAACATGCATGACATGAAGGCGACCGCCAGTCACATTTGCGAGTGCAATATCTCGCCCAATCATGACTTCTTCTGCAGCTGCCGGCATACCTTTCAGGCCAAGCGACATAGAAACAAGGCCTTCATTCATTACGCCACCATGAGAAAGCTCGAGAACTTCTTCATGAGCCAGAATTGGTTTATCGAACATTCGACAATACTCGAAAGCCCGACGCATCAACTCGGCATCGTAAACAGGTGATCCATCGTCGCTGAAAGCAACCGCCCCAGCTTCAACCAATTGACCGATTTCGGCCAGTTCCTTTCCTTCTCGTTCATGGCTTACACACGCAACAACAAACACATTGCAGGTATCTGCTCGTGCCGCTTTTTGACGAATAAACTCCACGTTTGCCTGGGTATCAATCGCCGGCTCTGTGTTGGGAATACAGGCAACACTCGTAAAGCCACCCGCGAGGGCTGCTTTGGTCCCAGTCTCGATAGTTTCATCCTCTTCACGACCAGGTTCACGAAGATGCACGTGCATGTCGACCAGTCCCGGCGTAACAATGAAACCATGGGCATCAATCGTCTCATCAACTTTTCCAAGCGGCTGACTACCATCATGACCAATGGACATTATCAAGCCATCACGAATAAGCAGATCGTCTACTCGATCAATCCCCTGATCTGGATCAACTACTCGTCCACCACGAATTAACATGGATGCCATTACTTTTGCCCCTTATGTTCTGAAGAATCTATTGTGAGGCCATTTCTCTGCACTCCACAGATGAGCCAAAGCACTGCCATTCGTACGGCGAGCCCATTGGTAACCTGATCCAAAATTAGCGACTGAGGGCAATCCGCTACATCCGCAGTCACCTCAACACCACGATTAATGGGACCAGGAGCCAGAATAACCAAATCATCTTTCGCACGACGAAGACGGTCCCGGTTCATGGCGTACAAATGGGCATATTCTCGGACTGAGGGAAATGGTCGTGTTTTTTGTCGCTCGAACTGTATCCGTAAAAGATTGAGAACATCGCATCGCGGTAAAATAGCATCAAGGTCATGTGACACCTCTACTCCAAACTCTTGCCAACCATCAGAAACAAGAGTGGGCGGGCCACAAAGAATCACTTTCGCACCAAGTTTGGTCAGGCCCCATAAATTCGACCGTGCCGTTCGACTGTGCGCAATATCACCAACCAGACCAACAGTAAGGCCTTTAAGATCACCAAGGCGTTCCCGAATTGAAAAGATGTCCAACAATCCTTGAGTTGGGTGTGCATGCGGTCCATCTCCGGCATTGATAACACCAACATCAAGATGGGAGGCAAGTAGATGAGGTGTTCCAGGTGTTCCGTGCCTGACGACAACTGCATCGACTCCCATTGCCTCAAGATTTTTGGCAGTGTCAATGAATGATTCACCCTTGGACAAACTACTTGTCGAAGCCGAAAAGTCGATAACGTCTGCTCCCAGACGGCGAGCAGCCAAAGAGAAACTTGTTTTTGTTCGGGTGGAGTTTTCAAAGAACAGATTCACAATAGAAGCACCCGAAAGAACATCGATTTTTTTGCGACATCCTTGTGTGGCTTCTTTGCACATAACGGCAGTATCAAGAATCAGGCTGATTTCCTCAGCTGAAAGTTCTTCTAAGTCGAGTAGATGGCGATGCGTCCAACCCCTCGGTGGGAGATCCCCCCGGAGTACCACTGGTGCGACGGTGGACGATTTTGATTGCGACATGAAACGGGCCCTGCACAACAGTTAAAGATGGGCAAAAGAAGTCAGCCAGGCAGAGTCTACCAGCGGTCTGCCGCGTCGTCATTACCTGAGAATGCTGGACTTGCTCCAGGCCCGAAAAAAGATCTACCTTCTCACTTGAAATACCTTCCAACTGCTGCCGCTGTCCCCACAAAATAGCGAGTTGCCGTCGGGAGGACGGTTGCTTCCCTCGGTACAAAAAACTCCATGCACCGACCATATACAAAAGTTTTCATAAAACGCCCTACCCCGCGAGTCGATTCTTGTAGCGATTGCCTATACGGAATTGGTTTGCGCGTAACGCTGCTTGCCATCGGTATCGGGATAACAACTGGCTGCAGTTCTGCCATCTCAATGAGGGAAGCACTTCGGGACGGCATCGAGCAGGCCGCAGCAGTATCCCAACTCACTGTTCTCAGTGATGTTGAATCTGACCCATCGACAAAGATGACTTCTGACGAGGCCGCCACTGCTTCGTATGCACCAGAAACTCCTGACTCCCCAACTTATATCGACGAGGGTGAGTTCGGAATGGATGAGCCACATGACGTCTCTCTTGATATCGAAGCAGCTGTCAGCACACTATCAGAAACAAACAGTCTTGATACTGCGTCAAAAGCAGCGCTCGTTGAAACACTTGAAATGACCCCGCAAGCTGATTGGCCAGTTGTCATTGAAGAGTTCACTGCCACGCT
>WLWE01000667.1_pt1 | contig 28826 bp, 31 predicted proteins | sample 6718301 | NCBI WGS metagenome assembly WLWE01 (sample SAMN12718691, study PRJNA515312) | sponge metagenome | isolation source: marine sponge | host: Mycale hentscheli | place: New Zealand: South Island, Marlborough, Capsize Point | collected 2003-05-01 | reverse complement strand
ATATTTTTTTAATTTCCTTAATTTTTTCCGCTCCTTAATCCGCAATCCCTGCATGACCCCCTTACAAATTTGCCCGTTTTCCCCGTTTTCCGCAAATTTTCAAAAAATTTTAAATCAGACCACCAATAGAATATTATAAGAAACAAGGAGTGTTGATGAGTGCTGATAAAACAGTGATTTTCAATTGCAAAATTTTTTATTTGATGATGATTACAATTTTGTTTTCATGACTAATATTTATCTCATTTAAAAAAAAAATAAATTATTATCAACACCTTTCAACACTTTTGATTTAATGACTAAAGTTTATTTCATGATGATTATAATTTTATTTTCATCACTAAATATTATTTCATTTAAAAAAATAAATATTGGTATCAACACCTTTCTACACTTTTGAACGGTACCAATACCAGGCACGGCTTTTTTTTATATTTCAACAAGTTTTTTTTTCTTCTTTATCTTTTTAATTATCTTTATCGGCTCACTCTTTTCAATTCCTGCATCCAGTCCTGACGGTACAGAGCCGTAAGCCTCATCTTCATCATCATCATCTAACTCAGACTCAGACTCACTGTCATCAAGGAACTCTTGTTCATCACCATATACCTTCTTGAAAAACTTTGTATTTAAGTAATCATGTGTTCCTTGAGTAAAAGTAATCTTCATACCAGTATTATATCGTTTCCTTGTAATACCTTTTAATTCATATATCATTTTACACATAGTCCTTATACCTAACTCACTCTTAATCTTTTGTTTCTCACAATATTTATTATATCTACTGTATATATCAGTTGCTTTGTACTGTCCTAAAAACTTCTCATAATTGATAAAATAATATAAAGTAGGGATACTCATTTCAGTCATGATTTGATAATTGTCAGTTTTAGGTCTATCATTTCGGGGCTTGAATTTTGTAATATCAACATTAAGTAAATATGTATATAAATTTGCTATCTCGTCTTCATCATTTACTTTGTCAAAATATTCACAGTAATACTTTGCTGATAGTTTTTCACCTGTTTTAAATACAACAAACCGTCTATCATCGGGGGGTATATCAACAACAGTTAAGCAATTACTGAAGAAAAAGAAACGGCTACAATTCCTGATAGGATAAGGTCTTATACACTTTTCATTAATCTGGTGTTCTTCACATGTTATAATATCTTTTATTGACTGGTTATTACCGAATCCGTCTTTTGAATCAACTTCATTAAATTGATAGATTAAGTTATCTTTCAATGAACTTGTAAAATTACCAAAAGCATCTTGCATATTACTTGTTCTATGTACAAATTTCTTACCTATAATTTTACTCAAAGCATCAATCATTGAATCTTTACCAGCTCCTTGCTCACCTCTCAATATAATTGCTACCTCAGGTTTTTCATGAGGTTTTTGTACAAGATGTGCTAAATAATTAATTAAGTAATCTTTTGACTTTTCGTCCCCCCCTGCTAAATGCTTACAATGATTAATAAACCAGTCGGGTTTTGTAAATGATTCTTTCTCTGCAACATTAAAACCCGTAAATGTATTGAATATAGAGGGGTGTGTATTGTTAATTTTACTGTAAGGGAAAAAATCCATATTTTGAAATTGTCTCTTTTCAGGGTCTTTTAACCAGTCTGCAATAAAACACTTTTTCTTAATTGCTCCTTCATCATCTCTTGCGTTGTAAAATATTGATTCACACCTTGCTCTTATATTGTCATGTACAAATACCTTTTTCTCATTTGATATTGGGCATATATATTCTTCAACATATAAGGTAGGCACAAGTATTTTACAAAACTTCTGTTCAAATTCTTCTTTGACTTCGGCATAAGACTTTTCAATACCTTCTTCTTTTGTATTAGTCATCAATGATAAATCCATCTCGTGCTTAAAAAAACTCTTTTTATGTGTCCAGGTCATACACATTTCTTTTGCAAGGGGTAATTCATTCAAATCTGATAAATGTAATTCAAAGGACTTGTCAAGTAAAAAACCGTCATGAATCAAAGCACCAACATTTTCAGGTCCAACATATTCAACAGCTTCAAACAATAATTTATTTTCATATTGTTGAATTAATTTACTCCACAATGAGGCAGAATTTTCAGGTGTTGCATCAGGTATATATACTTTTCTTATCCTTTGTACTTCATCATATAACAGTTTTACAACTTCGGGCCAGTGTGATTTTTTCTTTTTACCCGTTATACAAGAAATTAAGACATCATGTTTTGTCCAGCTTTTTATATGTTCATTTAAAAAAGCTTTACGGTCATCACAGTATTGTTGAAGTAAAGGAGTCAAAACTTTTTCCTTACCTGCTAAGTACAAGGCAACTCGAGGAGCGCAATTGTGCAGGTCAATATCTTTGTAATTATCTTGAGCTAAATAGTCTCTCATTTCAGCTCTCATTCCTTGAAATGTTAAACCGTCCCCGTAGCATCTTTCATTACATTCTAATGTCTTGTACTTATATACTTGATTCATTACTCCTTTATTACCGTGGGCTGTTTTAATATATTTTTTCATGCAATTGACTGTTAATTTGCAATCAGCAACTGATTTTTTTTTTCCTGTTTTTCTATTTATCTCATCCTTTATATTCGGGCAAAAAATATCAATTAAATCAGATTCTTTAATACTGTTTAAATAACATAGTTTGTTGTAATTTGATTTTTCAACATAATTCAAAACTTTAGTCATTGACTTAATATTATCACTCATTTTTTTATAATATATATACAGATATTATTTTTAAATCAATTTTTTTTAATTTAAAATAAATATAATTTAATTAAAATTGATTTAAAAAAATAAAAACCTGTATATATATATATAACAACATGCCCAAAATATTTAAAGATGATGCCGAAAGATTACAAGCCAATGTGGATAGATTACATACTCAAAAGTTAGCAAATCACTGTAATACATATAACAAGAAGGTTAAAGCCGAAGTTGATAAACCACATTGTTATAAGAAATTCCGAGATAATTTTATGAAGTTAGTTGCAGGTTTAGATTCTTATACTGACAAGACTTATAAAAAACATATAGGTTTTTGTACAGTTGAAGAAGTATATGAAGCTTTTGAATATGGTGCAGAATTTTGCATTTGCGAACATAAGATTAAAGTTGTTGCGATGGTAAGATATATGAACCCTAAAAATGAAAAAGAGTTTGTTTTCAATGTAGGTTCTTCATGTATTATAAATGCAACAAACGATATGTTAGCAAATGAATTGAAAGAACAATTAGATGTAAATAAACAGAAAGCCTATACTTGTAAGTACTGTGATAAAGTTTGCTTAACTGAAAAAGGTAGAGCCGAAAAGAACTTTGACCTTAAAGCTCATCAGTGTGAAAGATGTTCTAAAAAACACTGGTGTAAAGCATGTAATAAAAAGGAAACTCCCGAGGTCTGGATGCCGATGTGCAAAGGGTGTTGGTCAGACCGTATGAATGCTATGAAATGCATACCTGTTGTTTAATCATCAAAAGGGTTTCTCAATTTATGCAGTTGTTCCATACCTAACTGGAGATAAGGACTTTCAGTATCAAAATCTTCTAAATCTTTTTTTGCTTCTTTAAGTAGTAATTCTATTAAATCAAGTTTTGTATTTTGTTCAGTAATTTTTAATTGTTCATTTAAAGAACTTAGCGTACCAGCTATTTTCTTTAAGTAATGCGATATCTCAATGTACTCATTTTCTTTTATAACCTCATCTTTGGCTTTAATTGCCAAGTACTCATTTAATTTATGTATTTCTTCCATTATTATATTTATATATAATATATTTAAATGGGTTTTATTTGTCCTGTTTGCAACGAAACCTGGTTAATCTATAACTCTCTTTGTGAAGATTGCAGAAAGGTCAAACATACAATGAACTTAGTTGGTAAAGAAAGATTCATGACAGCAATTGATAGACTCTTCATTTTATCTGAAAATAAAACAGTTAAAATGTTAGAAAAAGAAGAGAAAAAACCAGGTGTAATCACAAGATTACAGGCATCAAAGGGTATATCGGAAAAATAATCTAATCTATATATATATGGAAGATATCCACAAACAACTTAAAGACATTTTAAAAGTTATAGATGCATCAGAATTACAATATTGGGCGTGTGGCGGAACACTTTTAGGAGCTGTACGGCATAAAGATTTTATACCTTGGGACGATGACGCTGATATTGATATGTTAGATACAATTGAAAATCATGAAAAAATATTATATCTTGAACCTTACCTTAATTATTTAGGATATGGTTTAATTCCTATGTATTACGGATATAAGATATTTTCTTTAAGTGGTACTGAAATAAAAAAAGATTGTTGGCGAGAACACAAGAGGGTATTTAAAGAGCTGCACCCACTTTTAGATAGACCTAAAATAGCAAAAGGAGCCAGTAAGACTTATGTAAAACCTAAAACAACTCAATACCATGAATATAAATATCCTTACTTTGATATATTTTTAGTAAGTGAAGTGGGTAATAAAATAATATATAATGATGCAAGTAATAAAAAGTTTTGGTACAAAAAAGATGAATTATTCCCCTTGAAAAAAGCACAGTTCGGAGACATGCAAATACCTATACCCAATAATCCTTTACCTCATTTATTTAGAGGATACGGGAAAGATTGTTTAACTACTGGTAAAATATATTATGACCACAAAAATGAGAAGATTATACCTTTAAAGGTTTTTCCTCTATAGTCTTTACTTCTATTAGTTCAGGGTCTTTGTACGGTCTGTTTTTCTCAATCTCTTTAGGATTCAAACAATCTTCTTCGGATTCACAATTATTTATTTTTAACTCTCTTACTAGACTTTCTTGATACATGTCGAACATAATTTTTAATTCTTCTAACATTTTTAATTTTCCTAACTGTATTAACTTATCTTTATCACCTAAAGTTTTCCACTCGTTTTCCCAGCTTTTCAACAAATCACAATTCAAATCCATTTATAAATAAAGCATAGAAAAAAAATATAGTATTATTCTATATGAAAATCTCAGAAGTTAAAATAGTTATTCCAAGTTTTAAAAGAGCTAGAATATTGCAAAACAATACTTTACTATTACTTAAAAATCATAATGTACCCAGAAGGATGATTGATATAATCGTAGAAACTCAAGAAATGAAAGAAGGATATAAAGGATTGTTAGGTAATTATAATATCATTGTAAGTAATACTAATGGTATATGTGAAAAAAGAAATTTTGTAAGAGACTATTATAGAAATCATACAGATTACAAGTACATATTCAGTTTAGATGATGACATAGAACAGGTAAAAACTATCAAAGATGAATGTCCCAATATACTTAGTATTATCGCAAAAGGATTTGAAGGTTGTGAAAAGGCATGTTTAAATTATTGGGGTATTAATGAATTGCATAACACATTCTATATGAAAGGTAGTAAAGAAGAAACAACAAATTTAAAATACATATCTGGAGCTTTCCAAGGTATTATAATTGATAGGGAAAAAGAACAGATATTTTGTGATATAGACCACGGTGAAGATTACCAGTTCTCAATGGAACATTTTTTAAGAGACGGCGGTGTATATAGAATGAATCATTATTATCTAAAGACAAAATACTTTATAACTGAAGGGGGTATTTGTGAATCAATGGGAGGTAAAATCCCACGGATTGAAAATATGAATAAAAATAGTGAGTACTTAGTTCAAAGATATGGTGATATGTGCAAAATTAAAAAAGCCCAATGGGGCAATGACATCAGATTAAATGGATACTTCAAACATCATACTGTTGATTAGTCAAATGAAACTACTAAAGGGTTTTTGTCTGCTTTATGTTCAGCTATAGTTTTACCATCAATTCTTTTTGTATGCCCGTACTTTGTATATGCAACAGTTTGGAAATTTCTTACATCTTCTACAATTGATTCAAAACATTTTTTGTGATACTTTCTTTCTTTATAATCATTTGATACTCGGAATCTTCTTAATTTTTTCCCACATAATTTACATAATTTAGCGGGAGGCTTATACTCTTCTTCTAAATCATTTTCCATATATATATATAACAACATTTTTATTCTGTCGCGAGTGCCTTTCTGACATGTAATTGTATCATTGCACGAGGTGTATTTTCAAAAGTATCTAAAGCAATAATCTCATTGTTCGGAGTGACTAAACGACCTTTTATCTGATTTAATTTTATTTCAGTCGGGTTATTTAATGCAACATATAAAGGATTAAATACTTCATAATCATAATTGGTAAAAAATGACGGGTCATCAACCAGAAAATCAGTTAATTGTACTATATCTTGTTTAGGTAAGCTATTCAATACTTTAACAGCTGTATTTTGTTGTCTGGATTTATTACCTTTAACAAAATTACCTTCATAAGTAATAGCGTCTAATGTTTCAACATGAAACTGTAGATAAGGGAAAGTTTCACTTAAAATCTTTCGTTTTTCTTCTGGGAGAGTCTCAGTGTATTCTATCTGATTAGGAGGATTATTTTGAAGATATATTATATTTTGGTATCTGATATCAGCAGGGGCTTGGGTACTTATTACTAAATTTGTTGGTAAAGTATTGCCTAAAATAGTAGATAAAGTATTACGGGTATTATTTTCAGTCCAAGTACTAAAACCTAGTCTGTTAAAAAACTCTCTTGTTTCTTGTCTTCCATCAAAACTCATAGAACCTAAATTAGATAAAACGAATGCGTGTGTATTTCTGAATCCTGTACCTCCTGGTCCTATCAAAAAATCTCCTGGTTCTTCAACTTGTGTTGCAAAACTTGAGGCTTCGGTATCTTGTCTATGAGCAGGGATAGCATGTATATCTTGGAGTTCAAATCCGTTTTCTGCATCGCAAACACAAAATGTAGGCATGAAACCCGCCGCTACAGGGAAATGGTCAATGATATATTCATCAAATTCAAGTTCAGGGTCCTCAACTAATGGGTCCCAACCTTGTAAAAGATAGACTGAATATTCAGATTGTTGGATATAAGTTTCTGGTCCCGATGCTCTTGATATAACAAAAGTAAATATAGTATCAATTGTCCCGCCTGGAGTGAATCCGTTAAATCCCTCTCTGTTATTGGTATTATGTATTAATCTATATGTACCTGTTCCGTCCTCATTTATTTGGATACCAAAATCTAACTCAATATTTGTTCCTGTACCTGTTTGAATACCAGGAGTAGAGCTGAACCTCAATCCAACAGTTCCTTTTTTATCTGAAGAATTTAATTGAAAACTCACCATACCGCCGTTAAGAGCTAATTGAGTATTAGAATAAACAAATGTATTATCAGCAGTAGAAACTATTGAATCATTAGTAAGAGTTGCTGCACCATCAAATACTCTTAAATTTTCTATTGGGTCTATGTAATCATCTTGTAATTTTCCTAATCTTTTATTTGTTGTATATGTACTCGTAATACCAAATCTTGAAATAATTGGAACACCTTGTTTATTTATATCGTATGAAATTGAACCATTAGGTCTTAATTCATAAAAAAGGAATTTATCATTAAAAGCTTTGCAAATAGTTTTTATTATGTTAGCAGGTTGTGTCGGGTCTAAAAACCACCTATACTCACCTGAAAAAAAGAACTCTTCTTCAATAGGTCCTTCTCCTGGCGGAACTGCTCTTGTCATGAGTACGGAATAAGCATCATAAATTTCAGCCCATTGTATTCCTATATTTACTCCGTCAATGCATAATCTTAAAATAACTTTATCCCTATCATCTAAAAGTATTAGCGGAACTAATAAATATTCTTTACTATCATAAGCAACATTTAAACCTAATCCTTTTACAAAAGCTACCTCACAGTTAGGAGGAAATGTAATAGTATCTTCAAAATAGTTATCAAAAGTTCCATCTGTTTTTGTAGTAAGTGTAATCAATTGCGACATTTATAATATAAATATATATTTTTTTTAATTAGTAATTAACAACTCTTCTCTACTTTTTATTTCTATAGTCATATTACTTTCAATAATTTCAGAATCTGGTTTATCATCTATATCAGTTATTTTAACCTTGAATTCATTTAAATGCAAATCACCAGCATTATTTAAAGAAATATAAATTTTTTGGGGTACATCTATACTGCTTAATACATAATCATCAGCTGTTTGAGTCGAATTCAAAAAAGCTGTAGTTTGATATATGCACCTGTCCATTGCCCCTATTTTACCGTTATAACTTTGAATGGGTAAGTTATCAATATGTATTCTATTATTGTTAATACCTGCTTCTGTATCTACTTCTTGTTCGGCATCAAAGGTAGCATAATTACCCTCGTCTGAACCACCACCCCCGTGATTATAAGGGAAAATAAAATGACTTACAGTATCTGAACCGTCTGGTATTCCTTTAGAAAATCCCATTTGTAAAAGCACGCTATCTGATGCATCAGTTGTAGCAACAAATCCGCTTTTACCAGTCATGTTATATCCTGAGCCTTCATCTAAAAATTTGGTTATCAGATTATTACCAAATCCGTCATTTATGCCTATAACCCTGTTTGATAAATAATTTGTATCTTGGTAATTTTGTCTATATAAAGGATTTGTAAATAAATAATCATAAGGATTGTAATTGGATATTTTGCTATTTACAATTGATTGACCCATAAATCCCGTCATAGGTTTTTTAAAATCTGGTGTTGTAAATAAACCACACTGAAACCCTCCAGCAGCATCAGGTGTATAATAATTTATTGTCTTATTTTGATTGTTGTAGTTAAAGTAATTTGTAGTACCAAAAGGTTCAAGGATATCAGAACAAAAACACTTAGCTGTTTCTTCTACCTCATAATCTGTTCCTGCTGAGTAAGGTCTAGCCATCATCTTGATTATTTTGAAAAATTTAATTAATCCTACCATACCTGAGATTGCTGTTTGATTTCCGTCGCATTTATCATTACCTCCTAAACCGTACAGAGCTTTTTGAGGAGAACCTGTGGTAGTTGTTGCTAATGCTTTAACAATTGTTCCCTCTTCGTCAATACCAACAACTAACCAAGGTGAAGTAGTTGCAGCCTTTGACTGAAACACACATGCTAATTGTACCCATTTATCAACAGTAATAGTATAAGGCGAATCATCAGAAGCTTTGACTAATGAAAGAATTTCCTGGTTTCCGTCTCCTTTACTTATAAGAATATTATTAGCACCAATATTGTTTTTAACAGCTAACATAGTATCAGGAATAGTTGCCGAAGCACCTTGAAGACCTTTATAACTAAAAACAGCCTGCCAACCAGTAATTACAGTATCAAATTTACAACACATAGATAAACCGTAAGCACCAGATTCAGGAGCTGACATGATTGTTGGTATTGCAGTTCCTTCTATAACATTATTACCTGAATTTATTACACCTCTACCGTTTTCATAGCCTCCTCCTATTGTCCCCCACATATCGGGTACTTTATAAAAAGCGTTTTGATATCCTGTAGCTCCAGAGTTAAAACTCCTTGAAACTGGATAAGCTGTTCTGTATTGACCTGGGGCATCAGCCATTGAAGCTCCTTCAGCTCTACTCCAATCAATTGTTCCCGCTCCCGTTTTAATTTGAAAAGAATTCCCTTGGATTCTTCCACCATTGTTATTAAATAATGATGACCAGTTATTCTGGTATCCTCCCCAATAGTGTGAAGAACAAGCCCCCCCGTCATGATTACTTCCATAATTAAACCACAAAGGTTTATAAACACCTCTTCTACCTGTAGTGTTAAATCCTGATGATACAGGGTCTCCATCAGCATTGTACCACCTCTCAGCTGTCCCGCTTGCTTCGTCCATATCCCAATGTGCAATAGTGACTCTTGAATCTTTATCTAACTTATAACACATAGTATTTATAACAACTTTAGGGGCATAGTATTCCTGTTTAGCAGGTTCAGGTGGGATTCCAGCACCGTAAGTTTCAGCTTCAAAGGTAATATTTACTAAGGCACCTTCTGTTGATACTGGTTGTAATAAATCTATTGGGGTTGTTCTTGAATCAACAACTTTCCAAGCTCCATCACCGTTAGGGGCTGCTAAATTATGCATACCCATTTTAATGACTGGTTCATTTGCATTTTCTCTTGGGTCAATCCATCTTAACCATAATCCTATATTAGGTGCGCCTGATGTAAAGTCCGATAGGTTAGCGGGAGGGGCAATACTATCTCCACTTATTTGAGCTGTACATAATACAAAATCTTTAGAAGAACAAGCACCGCCAACAACAAAAGTACATAAACCATTTATCATAGAAAGGTCTGTAGTTTGATTATAAGGAACTGTATTTGCGGGACTATTATCATTATCAACTTGGGGTATATTTGTAGTGACTGCCTGGAAATCAAACATTCCCATAGCATTCGTTAATTTATTTGTTGCGCTGTCTTGACTATCATATCCAACCTGAGGGGTACCGTCGGCAGTTAAATAAGCAGCACCTGCGGACATGAAAGGAGATACACCATTAGCTCTTTCAACAGTTGCACCACCTGCAATCTGTGTTCCTACATAACTTTGAGTATCAGCATTAGCACCAACACTTCTTAACATACCATATCCTGACCTTAAAGCACCTGTATGTGATATTTGATAGTTCATTGTATCGGCGGCAACAGATGCAATCCCCTCGGCAACAACAACTGGATTGTATAAATCTGATAAGTCATTTTGACTGTTTGATACTGGTACATTAGCAAATTTAATCTGTATTCTATGTGTTTCATCTGCTACTCGTACAACATCACATGTAATTTTTACTCGGTTTTGCATTAAATTACAAACAGTTTGAAAGTTATTAGCTAAAGTATATATGTCGTAAGTACCTGCAGGAATTTCACCACCATATACATTATTATAATCAGCGAAAAAGTAAATTTTACTTGCAACATCCAATGTAAGGGTTTCATTTTTCTTTAATGATATATTATTTAGACATATATATGAGTATGGCTTTATATCAATTGTGTTAAATAATCTATTAGTGTATTGGGAACCTTCACCAGCTAGAGTTATATACATTTTATATAATTATGTAATAAAAAAATATTGATTATTTATATATGAAAAAAGGAGCATTTAAAGTAGAGCCTAAAATGAAAATTGTTATGCCTAATACAAAGATTGCAAAGGATTATGGTAAAAGAAAACCAGACAAATACAGTACTCAAGCACATGATGGTTTAGTTATTCCACAAGTTAAAAATCACATGAAATTCAAAGAACCTAAAATGAAACAAAATGATATATTTGATACAAACGGTGATGGCAAAGCAAGTAAATTTAACCCTGAAAAAAAGGAAGAGAAACCTAAACCTGGTAAGAATGCTACAAAAGGACGGTTCGTATATTCATATAAAAAACGGATATAGTGTAGAAAGGTGTAGATAAATCAGCACTTTTGACTCATTTAATTACAAATCAATGATGATTGCAACTTTTGTCATCATCATCATATTTTTTCATTTGCAATTGAAAATCACTGTTTTATCAGCACTCATCTACACTCTTTTATTTAAAAGAAACAAGAACATAAAATGATTACTCATGACTATTTTACAATAAGGAAATTTTATCTACACCATTTATCTACACTCATCAACACTCTATCAACACTCAATATTAAGGATGTACAATTTATACTCGACTACACAACTATACAGAATTATTTTCTGTGTAATAGATATACAATGAGTGATTTGTTCCCCAAGGACATGATGAAAGAAGAAGAAGATGAATCTAACGAAGTAGAAGATAAACCAGTACAGGTTATTGAGATGAATGTATCAGATAAAGAAGAACTTAAGGAGCCAATGGAAAACAAAGAAGAAGATTTAGATAAGCCTTTTATAGATGAAGATACTGATGTAGAAATAAAAGCTAAACCTAAGAAAAAAAGAAAACTTACAGAAAAACAGTTAGCAGCACTTGCAAAAGCGAGAGAAGTGTCAAAATTAAAACGAATGAAGTTGGCAGAAGCGCGGAATGCCGAGGCAGAAGCAAAGAAACAGGAGAAGAAAAAAAAAGCCGAAGATAAAAGAAAAGCAGCAGCTGAAAAAAAGGCAGCACAACTGGCTGAGATTGATGCCTTCCAGATTGTTAAAGATAAAAAATATTCCTTTACTAAAGATGAATTAAATGCTTTATTAGATGATACTTTAGAAAGACACGAGAGTAAAAGAAAGAAAAGAAAAGAGGAAGAAAAAAGAAGCAAACAACCTAATGTAGCTCAACCATATCCTTACGCATTACCTCATGTACCTGTACCGCAACCTTATCCTATTCATATGCACCCTGCTCAACCTCCTCCAATAGCTCAGATGTCTGGAGAACAAATAAGACAAGTCAGAGCAGGAAGAGAACAAAAAAAAGTTAATGATTTTATGAATAGTTATTTTAATATAAATTAAATCTTACTATATTATAATAATGTCTCGTAAAAATATTGGTTCAAAAGAAATGCCTAAAGAGAAGAAAGATAAGAAAGGAAACTATAAAATATTACCTGTTAGACCTTCAGAAGACTTCGGTAAAATTGATAGAGAATTACCAGTACCTTTACAGTCAATGTTTAAGAAGAATGGCGCAGTTTTAGGAATCATGAGTCCCCCAGGTTCGGGTAAATCTAATTTCCTATCATCTTTGTTATTGCAAGAAAATTTGCTCAAAGATTTTTTTAACGGTGGTCTTTATGTCATAAGTCCTACTATACATAATGATTTAACTAGTAGATTTTTAAAAGAATATGCCGACTTTGTAAGTGATGAATACAGCGAGGAAATGATGGAAGAAATTTTTAAAAACATAATGGCTGTACCGAAAGAAGACCGAGAATATTGTTGTATTGTATTAGATGATTGTATGGGTTCCCTCAAGATGAATACCTTTTGCTCTAAGATGGCGAGTTGTTGTAGGCACATGAAAAGCTTACAGGTATATAGTACCCAGAGTGTAAAATCATTACCTCCAAATTTAAGGTCAAATATTAGTCATACAATTACATTCTATCAACCAAGTAATAAACAATTAAATGATATAGTTGAACTGCATTCTTGTTTTGGTGGTGAAAAAGTATTTTTAGAAAAGTACAAAGAAGCTTGTGGTGTTAAATACGGATTTCTATTATCAGACTTCAGAGATATGAAATTATATAAATGGGGTGCTGATAGACCTGAGCCAATAGAAATATTTTCAAGATATAATGATGACGGTACTATTAATATGGATACAGGAGAAGGCAATAAAGGTTTAGTATCTGGAGATTAATTCATGAAGTATTTTTTGTGAATCTTTTAATTATAACATTTTTTTTATAACATATATTTATAACAAAGATGGAAAGTTTTTTAAATAATTTCGAGGCATCAAATGCAAGTTATAATAGAAGACAAAACGATATTCAAAATATAAATGATATGGGACAAGAAAGATATGACGCACAAAAAGCGATGGGTCAAGCTAATTTTAATACAGCCAAACAAATGGTTGCTCAATCTAATCAAGCTACCCAATCTCAAGAAGGTATTGAAACAGGTTTTGCGGGTGTAGGTGCCGAACCTCTTGTCAAAGGTGTTGTCGATATGGGAGCAAAAAATTTATATTCAGCAGGTAAAGCAGCAAAAGCCGCAAGACTTGGACAACGAGCTGAAGCTTTAGAGGCAGGTGATACAGAAGCAGCCGCAGGATTAGAACAACGAGGAGGAGCTGAAATAGCATCTGATGTAATGGATTCAGAACTTGCCCAGAATGTTGGAGCAGTTTTAAAAGCACCAGGTCAGTTAGTTTCAAAAGCGGGAGATTTGGTAGGAGATGCAGGTAAAGCTATAGGTAAAGCAGTATATAGAGGAGGACAAGCTTTGAAATCAAAGATAGCACCACAATTCAGGAACAGAGGTGATGCAACAGAACAAGAGGGTACCGAGTTAGAACCTCAACAACCAACAGAACCCTCAACAACTGAGACAAGTTTTGGAGGACCCGAAGTTGAAGCACCAAGAGGTAGCATGCCTCAAGAATCATTAGGAAGAGCACAAACCGTTGAACAACCTGTTGAAGATTTACCAGCTCAAGGAGGAGTAAGAAGTGGTCAAGCTATTGAGGAAAGAACTTTACAACAGGCTGGTGAAGGAGCACAAGACGAAGCAGATACTTTAGTAAATACAGCAGGAAGAGAAGTAGGCTCAGCCGCAGCCGATGCAGGTGCAGCAGGAGAAGCTGGAGCAGCAGGAGCAGCCGAAGCTGGAGCAGGAGCAGCAGGAGCAGCAGCCGAGACAGCAGGAGCAACAGCTGGTGAAGTAGCAGCAGACGCAGCCGCAGCCAGTTTAGACGCAGCAGCAGCCGCGAGCGAGGCAATTCCAGGAGTTGGAACAGTTGTGGGGGGACTTCTTGCCATTGGTGGCGGAATTGCTGCATTATTCGAGGGAGGTAAGGCACATAAGTCAAAACCCAAACCTCCCCCACCTCCTCCTCCTCCTCCTAAATTAAATAGTACTGCTATATCAGAATCAGCCCCCGTTATGGATAGTTCAATTTTCAGAGCAACGGGATATAACGCATTAGCCTAATTAATTATAAGTTTTTTTCTAACAATTATACTATATGTTTGGCGGAGATATTGAAACAGATAGTATGATTTTATTTAATTATTTAGAACCTTTAGATTACTATATAGGTACAGAAAGAAGAACAAATCAGTTTAAAGACTTTACATGTCAGAAAAAAGGGGGAAGTGTTTTATACGGATATACTTGGAAAGGATACTTGAAAAAGGATAAAGATGGTAATAATATATATAGGAAAAAATCCGACAAATATAAAGGTTTATATGAAACAAAGTTTAAAGCAGAAAATCCAGAACTTGAACAAATATTTAAGGAGTTCATGAAAATGCATTATCCCAGCTTTGAATTTTCACAAGTACAAGTAAATAAAAATTATATATCGCCTCCTCATTTTGATTCAGCTAATACAGGTGAAAGTATTATTATAGGTTTAGGTGATTATACAGGAGGACACCTTTTTATAGATAGAAACGATTATGTAGAAACTGTTGATATAAGAAACTACATGTATAAGTTTAATGGTTCAAAATATAAACATTGGGTAGGAAAAATAAAATCAGGTTCAAGGATTAGTGTAGTTTTTTTTAATTCAAAATGCTTAAAAGCCAAATTAATTTAATTAAGTATATTTTTTTTATTATATTATTATATAAAATGTTTAGACCTAAATCAGATGCCGTTAAGATTGGATATGACTCTATAAGAATACCCGCGAGAAATGGTGTATCATTCACACCAGAAAATAACCAGCTTGTTGTTGATATTACCCGTAATGTTGGATTTGCCGATTTAAGTAATAGTTTTTTAGAATGTGATGTCTCATTAGTTTTAGGTGCTAACTCTGCTAAACATGCATTCAATAAAAATTGCGGTGTTCTATCATCAATCCGTACAATGAATGTAAGAAGTGAAGGTAGGCTTATTGAGCAGCTTGACCATATGAACATATATGCAAATTTACATTATTTAGCATCAGCTGACCAAGGAGTAATAACTAAGAGAGAAAGAACAGAAATGTGTATGAAAGACTATAATCAAACTAATAATCCCTGGTGTGCTCGTAATTTACCAGTTGCCGCAGGAGCTGCCGCAACAACAGTTGCTGCTAAACCAATTACTCAAAAAGTAGCTCTTCCTCTTCTCGGAGGTCTTTTTACTACCTCAAAAGCTTTTCCCCTTATGTCTGCACCCTTAGAACTTGAATTAATATTAGACCAAGCTTCTCACGCCTTACATGTTGTTGATGGTATGGAAGATGTTGAATGCGATGATTTAGATGGTGATGCAGCAAATCCCACCCCCGTTAATGTTTTTGTTATTACTGCGAGTGATGCTTATGGTAATGCTGCTGAAGGAAACCAAGTAAATATGGTAGCAAATTGTCCCTGGCGTGTTGGTCAAAGAGTCGAGGTTGTAGCCTCTATTGACGGTGCCGCCGAAGTAAGTGGTGAAACAACAATCACAAGTATAGGTCAAACTGTTGGTAATAAAATTGCTATTGTTGTTGCAGATAGTTTAGGAGATATTCCCGCCGATGCAACACCAAAAAAAGCAACAGATATGGGTATTACTGCTATTAAAGGTGGTCAAGTATTAGGTGATGCTCCATCTTATAGAATTGATAATCCCAGATTAGTTGTTAGTAAAGTTATCCCTCCTCCTGAGCAAGTTAAACAAGCTGCTACCGCAATGGCTAAAGGTCAATATACTTACAATATTACTACATATACAGATTTTCAAAACGCTATTGATTCAAATGTTGTTAATTCTACAAATATGGTACCCGCTGACTTAACCAGATGTAAGTCTATTTTATCTGTACCTGTTCTCATGAGTGATATTGATAGTACAAAAAATGACTTTGCATTATCTGGAAGACTTGATGATGCTAAAGAGTATCAGTATCAGATAGCAAACATTCTCAGACCAGACCGTCGCGTTAATGTTGAGAGAGAATCTTTTGGAGAGTTTGGCGCACATGCTTCTCCTTACTCAAGACCAACATACGCTTTAGGAGGTCGTACAGCAGGTCTCCACTTATATGAAGTTGAAAAAGCTTTATCAGCCGCAAACATTCCAGTTCGTAATTTAAGATTTTTGACTAACAATACTTCAGAAGGGGACGGCTCCTGGTTAGTCGGAAGAACTTTAGGACCTTATGGACTTTCTGAGAATCTTAATGGTGTATCTACAATTTTATACTTAAACTATAATTCAGTTCATGCTGCAAATATCTTACTTCACAACTTTGTTGTACATGTCAGAACAATAGGAATAAGTATGGCTGGTGTTGAAGTTTTCAATTAATTTTTTCTTCTTATTTATTATATGCCCTCGCCTAAAAATAAAAAATTATATGCGAAAGCTAAAGCAAAAGTTATTAAGAAAATACCTAAACATTCTGCATACCGTTCAGCTCAGATAGTAAAGGAATATAAAAAAATGGGTGGTACATACAGCGGTTCAAGAGCAAAAGGTAAATTAACAAGATGGTTTAAGGAAGATTGGAGAAGCCAAACAGGTAAAAAAACTTATGAAAAAAAAGGAGATATCTTTAGACCTACAAAAAGAGTATCAAAGGATACACCTACTACAATGTCGGAATTAACAAAAGCCCAGAAAGCAAAAGCAATGAAAGAGAAAAAAGCTACTGGTAGAGTTAAAAAATACAAAAAATAAATTATATTGTTAGATATTATAAAATGCCTACAGGACCTGGAAGTTATGGAAGTACAAGAGGGAGACCTCCAATGAAGAAAAAAGCAAAGCCTATGATTAAGAAGAAAGCTAAGCCTATGATGATGAAACCTTTATCAAAAAGTAAAATGGAATTTCTTGAAAATTATAAGAAAGGTAAATCTAGTAAGCATATGGCTAAGATAAAATTATTACTTAAGGAAGGAAAACCTATTAAACAAGCTATTGCAATGGCTAACAAGATGGTGGGAAAATAATTTTTAAAAAAATGATTTGAAGACAAAACAGGTAATAAGTATATATTAAATAAAAGACATGTCAGAATACCGCAATTATCCCTGGGTTAATACTTATATACAGCACCTTGTTATGAAATACGGAAATGATTTTATATCACCACAAGAATTATATGAATATGAACAATTATTTTTAAAAAAAGTTCCAGAATTAAGAGCAATTGCAAAGGTGAAAAAATTACCCCAATACAGTTTTCTTACAAAAGACCAACTTTGTTTAATGATTATGAAAAATCAATCTATGGACAAAATTTTTGAATCAAAAGGTCCAGGATACTATTAGTTTATTTCTTAATATTTCAGCATTTTTTTTATATTGTATTATAATATAAAATGAGTGGTTTTGACATGAGACAAAATTTAGGAGACTTAACAGTACGCTATGTACAACTTAGACCAGTAAATCAAAACAGTAATAACCAATATTCTTATAAAGGTGGTCTTCCATTAATCAGATTTGAGATTAATGATAGTATCGCACCTTTAATGTTAAATGCATCTCACCTCCGTCTTTGTGGTAAATTTACAGCAGGTAAAGCCGATGGAACAGCTTTTGCTCAAGGTGCCGCTTTAGAAAATAACTATATCAATAGATTTGCAGGAGTTGCTGGTATGATTGATAATATTACAGTATCCAGTAAAAGACTTAACAGTACAATTGAGAGAGTACAAAACTATAATCGTTTAGTTCCTTCTCTTGTATCTGGCTTACACGGTAAAGAGGATATTATGGGAGACCTTTTCCATCAAGGTGGTTCATTATTCAATAACTGGATGATGAGAAACCAACTTATTGCCCGTTCTCCTGATGCTGTTTCAGGTACAGAAAAAGGTAGAGATTTCAGTATTCCCTTATATATGGGTATGTTCCAATCTGGTAATGATATTAACTTATCCCGTCAATCAGGACTTTCAGGATTAACTATAGATATTCTTTTGAAATCCGACGCAAATGTGGTGTGGGGGAGTAATTCTAATACAGATAATGCTACTTATAATGTAAGTGATTTATCATTAACTATACCTTTAATTGATGTTGCTGGGCAAACCGCTGCACTTATTGAAAAAGCACCCCCAACAATGAACTTCAACACTTGGTCATCAATCTTTACTACAATCAACTCTTCAGCTGCTGTAGTATCTTTGAATCCAGGTTTATCAAGGGTAAGCTCATGCTTATATAATGCAATTAACTCTAATGAGTTAGGAGACCAGAGATTTGACCCTGGACGTCTAGGTAATATGGGACAACTTGATAATTTAAGATATACAAAAAACGGTATTCTATTTCCCTTACAGTACAGAATTGATACAACTGATAGAGAAAACGCATCAAACGCCCAAGGAGGAGCTACAGGTGAAACACTAAAAGTAAGGTCAGTATCTGTTAGAAATACTATTGAAGGTCTTTTAACATCAGCTTTCTTTCAGGCTAGACAAAATTTACTTGCCTTCAATGAGTTTGATGCTTCGGTAGTAAATGTTAATCAAACTGCATCTAAAGAAGGTAATAATGTTAATACAGATGAAAGTTTCGGTTTATTATATGATAAATTCGGAGCTGGTACAGACTTTTCTACATCAACCTGGGCTGTTGAACTTAAAGCACCTGATGTTATAGGCGATGCCGCTACTTCACAATCACTCTTTGTTTATTTCCTCAACAAAAACACTGTTGAGTATTCCAGTGGAGGAGTTAATATCATCAGATAATTTTACTTAAGTTTTTAATTATTATCTATAGAAATATTATCTATAGGTATTATATATGGAAGGCAATAATTCACTACAATGTTTATATATGAAAAAAACCGAACACGGCTGGGGAGTATTTACTAATAAATTTATCCCTGCAAATTTCTTAATAGAAAGAGCAATCATGTACAGGCTTGTTAATGTTGATGGAAATGAGAATCCGCATTTATTTACTTGGAGTGATGACCGTAAGACCTGGGCAGGAGGTTCAGGATTTACACCTTTTTACAATCATTCGGAATTACCCAACATAAGAAAAGAAGGTGATTTAAAGAACGATGTATTAGAAATATATGCAGCACGAGATATTAATATAGGTGAGGAACTTGTCGGTGCATATTTTTCCAAAAAGTGGCGTAAATGTTTTCAAGATTTTTAATTTTCAACAAAATTGATTTCAAAAATTCAGTGTCATGTAAATTAATTTTACAATGAGTTTAGAAGATATCAAAAAACAATTTCTCGAGCATTTCTATACACCGAACTTCTTTACTGCCGAACATCTTGAATTAACAAAAGATGAGGCTGAAGAATTCAATAAAGATTACTTAATACCTTACGGACAATCGGACGAGTTCCTTGAGATTATGATTGAATTAAAAGAAAGATACTTAGAAGATAAAGAAAAAAAAAGAAAGTGGAAAGTATTTAAAGAGCACATTAAAGCAGGTATTGCACTGAATCTACTTACACAAAGTCAATATGATAGGTTAGATTCTATTACAGATTTTGACCTTGTATGTAAATATTTAGATGATATAGATTCAAGTATTCAAACTTTATACCCAGTAGAAAAAATTAATGTTTAATTGCTTAACAGTACATCAGATTTTTTATATTGTAGTATATTATAAACATGAGTTTGAATCCAGTTGTTGCCCAAGACACAGACAGAACTATAGACACACTTACAACACAAACCTTAGACCGTGCTGTAAATGCCACTATTGAAACAAACATCCTCAATCCAGTGACTCACAATTATAATTATGAAACTGGGGGACAAACTACTTTTAGATTCCCCAGCTCTGGCGTACTTGATGCCCCTAACTGCTCATTAGTTTTTAATCCAACTTGCACAGATGATAAAGCTTGTTATCCTCTTTCTTCAGGTGGTCAAAGTCTTATTGATAGAATTACTTGCCGAGTCGGCGGTGTTATTCTTTCTCAAGTTTTGAATGTTGGTGAATATTCTACAATGAAAAATCAACACGAATCTTTAGGTTATCAAGCTTCGGTTCTTGACATGAGGCATTGCTCTTCCAACAGGTATCAAGAATATATCAGACCTGATGTTGATTCAACAAAGCCTAACTGTGCTGCAATTGTTAATGTTGAAATTGACCAGGCTTCATCTTGGCACGAGTACATCCCCGCATCAACTCACGAAGTACAACCTAATAGACGCATTACAGGTAATAAAAAAAGTACATCAGAAGTTATCTTAAGATTGGGTGATTTATTCCCATTCTTCAAAGATAATAAGCTTCCTCTTCTTGCTATGGCTCAGGTAGAACTTCAGATAGAATGGCTCCCCGCAGGTGCTATCGCTGATAATCCAAACAGTGCCGTTATTTCTTCGGACCCTACTGATTTAACATCAGGTGAAATTAAAATAGATGCTGACCAAGTCCGCATGAATGTTGATTATATACATTATGATGATGAAGAAAAAGCTAAGATTATGAATAATGTTAATCAAGGTATGAGATTAAGATTTACAGAAGTGGTAGTCACTAAAGGTATTAACCCTGAAGCTGGAGGTGCAGGAACCGATGTCACTAGTACTCATATTATAGGTATGGCGGGTAAAGAAGTTCAAGGTATCTATGTTAAAAAATTATTTGATGTCAATTCAGCTACTGGACAAACAGAAAAGGACAAACTTGGACACAATAACGAATATCTTAATCAGTTTAGGTCTCAAAATATAAGTTATGAAAAATATAACTGGGTTATTAATAACTTCCGTGTATATTCTCAAGATGTCGCAAATGTTGCCGAACAACACCAATATGTAGGTATGGTAGCTAATAATGCCTTCCAGCCTCCTCCTTGTGCTTATGATACTATGAATTATAACGCCAACTTTAAGAATATACTTTTATCAGAGGTAGCTGATGAGGGAGCCGATACAGCATTTACTCAAAAAGCTATATTAGGAACTCAACACTATATAGGATTAAACCTTAAAAAGTTTGCGGAAATGGGTGCAATGTTTCAAAACGGTACCAGAATCGGTACATCACCAATTGAGTTTGTATATACCCGTAGAGGAGTTGCTGATAGTTTAGCCCAAGTTGATTTAACCTTTTTCATTGAATATTCAAGAACCCTTGAAATTACACCCTTAGGAGTAAATGTCATGGATAGTTAAATAAAAAATCTATACATATAGTATATTCAACATGTAAAAGTATAAAGACTAATTGCATTGACCTCCTCCCTTATTTTTTTTATATAGTTTTTTATAATTATTATCTATTATAATTATAAATGAGTACATCAACAAGTTATCCCAATACTTTGATTTATGAATGTTCAAGTGCAAATGCAGAAGTAAATATAGCATCTAATGAATGGATAAACAGTTTTTCAGAAGGTATAGATTTAATGCCTGGTGATACTATCAGAATATTAGGTAGTTTTATTAATGAAAAAGGACAAGGAGACCAGATAGAAATAACAGAAGAAAACAATAAATTTACATTAGAATATATCCCAATACATAATTTATATCAGTACAACAAGTTAAGTGATGATTATATTAAACCTAATGATGATTCAAGAACAAAGGTAGAAAAAGCACAGTTTAGTTCCTTACTAAATGTAGATAAGCCTAAATTTTATGATGGTAATGGTTCTCCAATATATACATTTAATCCTGAGTCTGCTACTGAAGAAGCGGTAAGAGCGGAAAGATGGTATGATACGATTGGTTGGAATACATATAATAATATTTATGGGTATCAAAATGTAAATCCAAATACTCAATATTATGATTGTGAGTTAATTAAAAATATAGCATGTCCCCATGTGGACGGAATAAGATTAGAATGGTGGGACGGTCAAAACTTTGATAACCCTAATTATATTCATCAAGAAATAGATTTTGATAATGAAGGAAACCCTTGGGGAGGACCAATATCTCCATATGCTGGAGAGGGTATTAACGGAAGTAAAGTAGAACAGTTAGCTTTTGCATCTCAATGGGTTGTATTTAAATGGAACGGTGATTCAGACCCAACAAAGGCAAGTTTTACTATGGAGTTAAAAGACCCTTTCGGCGTGACAGGAAAAGTTATGGCACTTAGATACACTACAAACCCTTTAACTTATTATGATAATTATACTGATATAACTTTTGCTAAAGGTGATTATCCTATAGCTACTTTTATGGTAGGAGACCACACACAGCAGACAACAATAGACCCTTCTATGATAAATCCAACAGGTGAAGATTCTGATAGAATGGGTAAAGGTTTTACAAACTTAAAATCTGGAACTATTGCTGATAAAAATTTTCAAAAGGTAAAGAATGGTCCTTTTTATAATGCATCTAATGGACCTGTTGATAAAAACGGCAGAACTTGGGCTGTAGATAATTCTTATGAAGATTTTATGTTTTCGGGTTTTACTAATGGTAATGAAAATAAACAAGATACATCTATCAATTATGATTTCTATTGTACTGGACCTAACCCTTATACTTTATACATGAAGAATTTGACTGACGGCGGGGGTAGCAATCAATCAACATTAGCACCCCGAGTGGGAATATATTACAATTCAACAACTAAAAAATATTATTACCAATTAAGAATAAACAGCTCATTAGGAGATGATGATTATAACCCTTTTGTACCAGAAATTTATTATGCTTTTCTTAGACCGTACAATCCAGAAAATCCGCAAGATACAGATTCAATAGGTAATAGAGTTTATCTGCCTTTATCAATAGCTATACCTGAATTAACTTACGCTAATGATAAACCTAGTGATACAGTTTTAACACCAACTGAAATAGGTACAGGTACGCCTAGAGAATATGAAGACGGAAGTGCAACCAATACTTTTACTACAGGGGGAATGAAACTAGGCAACTGGGGTTGGTCAGATTTAGATAGCGACAGTTATGCAGTAATACCTGGAGACAAGTACCAACAAACAATAAAGCCAGGTTTTCAAACAAATGTAGGCATGTCTATATTAATGAACAATCAAGTGAAATCTCAACACCCTGTACCATATCAGGACCCTGATTTTATTGAAAAAGTATCAAGAGTAGCGGGAGGTTTTCCTTCTACTAAATATGAAGAACAGTTAGAAGATATACAAGCATTTAGGCAAGACTGTTATTTAATACAAAGTAAAAAGGCAAACTTTGAAATACCTACTGGCTTTTATACAAGTGATAGATTAGCTAATGTTATAAATGACCTATTACATTTAAATAAAGAAGGATATGATAATACAATAGGAAAAGGACAATATACTTTATCAAACAAAGATAATAACTGGGCGTACGCTCCAGGTAATGTCAATGGACCTTTTATCATGACTAAAATACCTGAGATAAATGGTGGAATAATACCACCTGATTTAAGTGAAGATAATATCAAAAATCCATCATTAAGTAATAGATTACCAGGGCTTACATTAGAACAGGATATTTATACATTAGAAACTGATACAATAGCTACAGATGGTAAAACAGCTTATGAATTAGCTGAAGGTATAAACTCTGATGATGGAATAATAGCTACAACACCAATGAGAGATAGCTATATAGATAAGGGACAGATGATATTTTGTCCTGCACCACCAAGTTTAATACAATCTTACAAGACTTTTATTGACCCCGATACAGCAGAGGTTTTAGAGTTAAGCGATGAAAATGTTTCTTCTAATACACCTGGACTTCAGTTATCAATGAATATAAATTTAAAATGGTACGAACAGTGTAATGGAATAGCAGAAAGAGAGGTACCAATATTTATGGGTCAAGGACCTTACACCGCTGAAGGACAAAAACATGATTACTCTGGTACAGCCTTTAGACCTGATTTAGCCAATGAGTTAGGAGAAGGTGTGTTAGCAAGAGTAAAAAACCTACCAGTAGGAAATATGGTGACTTATGATACACCTACTAAGCCTAACAATAGTTATATGTTTGGCTTTGACCCTTTTGCAAACTATAATAGAACTTGGGGCGGATTAAGTACAGGGGGTTTGACACGGTTTATAAATGGAGCTAATGACTTAACTTTTCTTTTTGATAACGATGAAGAACGCTTTGCTTTTTCAAATACTTATACCCCATTTAGACCTGCTGGTTTTGAATCAAGTAAGGATAAAGACGAATTTACCGTAGATGATGCAGTACCGAGTGTATTGATAAATACTTTATATGATGGATATAATTTATATGCTACAACTCAAATATATATATTAAGTTTAGCTGCTCCTCCAGTAAGTAAAACTTCAAGTAATGTAGATTTAAGACAGGGAGACATGCCCTCAATACAAAATCCTCTTAAGCAACAAGCAGGTGCTATTGATTTGTGGGATAGTTTAGGTTTTATTGACTTACCAAGTTATACGGAAACGGATGGTACATATAATATTACTGAAAATCGTTGGTTAAATGATTTATTTTTTCAAGAAAGTTTAAAAGAAAAAACTGGTAAAGTTCCAATATACAATACAGCTGATATAAACCCAAGTGCAAATGCTGCTAACCCTGCTAAGTCTCAATGTATTATTACAATACCTAACAGACAATTTTTAATAGAAACTATTTCAACTGAATTTAAAGCCCTTAATCCTCCTTCCCTTACTACATATCCTTTTTATCTTATTGGTTCATCTATACCCTCAAACTTTTATCACGGCAGTATAACAGGTACAGAATTACCAGTAGTAGGGATATGTAGTAGAAACTTTAATGCTGGAAGTTTTGTATTTGACTTATCACAATCATCAGTAGAATGGACAATCAGCGAAAAAATTACTTTAACCAGTATTCACACAAAAATTTTAAAGAATAACTTTGAACCAGCAACAAATTTATTCGGTAATAGTTCAGTTATATATGCTATAACAAAAGCTGGTTATTACAATCAAGTCCCCCAGCAAGAAGCAGCAGAGATAGAACAGCAAAGAGAAAAAGATATAGAAAAAGAAGTAAAAGAGGTTGAAACACAACCATATATTGTACAACCTCCTGCAACATACATGATACCATCATATGTTTATCAAGAATTATTACAAGCCGATGAAGATGATTCAGATTAAAAATCTCACATAATAATATATGAGCGACTTTAAAACTAAAAAACCCTTATATAAACCTGTTAAAAGCGATAAAAAAGGTAAAAAAGGTATGGTATATGTTAAAAAAGATGGTAAAAAAAGATTGATACATTTTGGTGATAGTTCTATGAAGGATTTTACACAACATAAGGACCCAAAACGGAGAAAGAATTACCTAGCTAGAAGCGGAGGTATAAGGAATAAAGCTGGAAAATTAACAAAGAATGATAAAAACTCAGCCAATTATTGGAGTAGAAGAGTAAATTGGTAAAATTATTTTCTAACTTAATACTAATGATAGAATCAATAGAATTTGCAATCCCATCTTACAACAGACCTCAACTTTTAAGGAGTTCAACATTAAAATTGTTAGTCAATGTATTTAAGATACCAGAAAAACAAATCACAGTATTTTTAGAAGATGAAGAACAGTTATTGCAGTATAAGCTAGAACTTCAAGATTTTAAAGATATTAGATATGAATTAAAAAAAACTAATGGTATAGGAGAATTAAGGTCGTACATCAGGAAATTTTATCCTGTTGGTACAAATGTTGTCATGTTTGATGATGATACACATAGCGTACTTGAAATGAAAAATGAAGGGGACAATAATGATAAAAAAGATAATAAACTTACTACAATGAATGAAGAAAGTTTTAAAAACTGGATAAATGAAGCTTTTGATAAATTAAATTCATCACCTGGTAAAAATTTCGGTATTGTCTTATTTGATAATCCTTACTATATGACTCGTACAGTCTCAAAAAATTTGAGGTATGTATGCGGTAATATTGTTGGATTTATTGTGCAAGAACATGAACCAGAAGTAAAGATAGCTCACGGTGAAGATTTTGAATTTTCCATAAAGCTGTTTAAAAGAGATAAAGAACTGTTAAGATATAATTATATAACAGTAAGGACAAAACATTACGCTCCTGGAGGTATATGTGATACCTACGGGGGAGAAAATCAAAGAGAAATAAAAGCAAAAGAAAACCTAGAATATCTAGTAAATGAATATAAAGGGGCATTTACACTGTATAAAAAGAAAAACGGCAAGTATAATCTAAGAGTTAATAGTAAGTACAAGGTTTAATTATGTTTATCTTGCATGCTCATCATATACCTAGAAAGTCTTTGTTTATCCTCTGTACTCATTGAGGGACCTAGACGCTCAAACTTTTCAATAATATGTTGTCTTATAATATTAGCATAAACTAGGTTAGGTGTTAAGTCATCAATAAAGACTCTTTTGTGAAGTCCTAGAAGTTCCTTGAAATGTTCCTCATCTTTATTATTAATTTCACTCATCTTGTTTTAATATATTACCTGTCTTATCTTTAAATCAATTTAATTTAATTGAAAATAAAAAAGTTATATAAAGTAAAAAAATGTATATATATTATAACAAAATGACATCTAAAAATATATTTAAAACCGCGCATATTTCTCACATTGATAATAACCTTTCCGTACAGGGACTTATTAATTACTTTGATGAAACAGGAGAGTATAAAAGAACATCTGAAAAAAATGATGTATTGATTCATGCTCTTAAACACGGTAATTTAGGTTTTTGTGAATATAAAGACCCTGAAGAAAAGCATTTTGCAATCAGGAATTTCAATATTATGAGAAATTATATTATGCAGCTTGAAGAACAGAACAGACAACTTTATAAGAGGTTGAATAAGGCTGAAAAAAGATATCATGCCGCAGAAGAAAAATAAAAATCTTTCCCAATATTATGGAACAAATAAGTATATTAACAAGTAAAATAAAAGAGTATGAATCTAGTATTAAAAAATTAACTGTTGAAAGAAACAGATATGAGAAAGAATGTTTTAAATTAATTGATGAATTAAATGCAAAAAGAAGTATGTTAAATGAGATTGAAAAAATTATATTCAAAGATAATAAGAATGAATAAGTACAAGATAATTAAGATTACTAGTAGAATAAAAAATATATTGAATGTCATGATATATGATGAAACTTCAAGAAGATTATATCAAGGGATTATTACATTAAAAAAATAGTGTTGATGAGTGCTGATAAAACAGGCTTTTTTATTTCAGAAAAAAAAAATTCAATGATGAAAACAAATTTTGCATTCATCATTAAATTTACATTATTTAATCATTTTTACTTATTTTATATACACTTTAATACACTTTTCAAGTTTTATTATACATTTAATATAAATCTTCTGTAATTTCATGCTCAACATGAGCGGAATACTTATACTCTTTCATTTCTTCATTACTTAATGACCTCATATGACAGCTCATACTTGAAACATCAAAATTTTGTTTGACTCTTTTAACATGTTCAATATCATTAAAGTAAAACATCACACAGCCTTTATGTGCAGGTTGATTTTTACTTTGTAAAGTACATACAGGCCAAATATTGGTCCCCCGCCTGATATCATATTCTTCTCTTTCAGGAAAATACATGATACAAATTCTCGGGCTGTTCTCAATATTTTCTTGTATTTCTTCAAAATAATCATTATCATCAATAAGGAAGAGCACGGCATCTTCAAGAGTATCAAATCCTGATTGAACTTTACGGGGGACTTTCTTAAGATAATTTGTACCTAGAACTTCATATTGAGCTTTAATATCAAAAAAATAACCTAAATTTTTAGGTAATATATGCTCTTGTTCAACTGTATGAGGTAAGAATTCATTAAAGGAAAAATGCTCAGTTTCAGTGTCAAAAAATTTAGGGCAGGCAGTCATAATTTAGCTTGATATTTGTTTTTGTTGTTGTCTTCTTGTTATAATTATCTTACGCTGCTTATCTTTAAATCAATTTATTTTAATTGAAAATAAAATGTCTGATTTAAAATTTTTTGAAAATTTGCGGAAAACGGGGAAAACGGGCAAATTTGTAAGGGGGTCATGCAGGGATTGCGGATTAAGGAGCGGAAAAAATTAAGGAAATTAAAAAAATATAAGGCACCCCCTTCATAAAATACAGCTAATTTTAATTAAAGTAATTTCCCGTAAATTTATTATCTTTCAGTATATTAGGAGTCAAAAAATAATTTCTGATACAGAAATTATAACAAAGTTTTAGGCTGCTTCGTGACAAAACACGTTGTGTGTTGTTATAATTGCTGTATCAGAAATTATTTTTTGACTCGTAATATACTGTAATATAATAAATTT
>WLWE01000663.1_pt1 | contig 29018 bp, 27 predicted proteins | sample 6718301 | NCBI WGS metagenome assembly WLWE01 (sample SAMN12718691, study PRJNA515312) | sponge metagenome | isolation source: marine sponge | host: Mycale hentscheli | place: New Zealand: South Island, Marlborough, Capsize Point | collected 2003-05-01 | reverse complement strand
TATCCTCCAAATAATCTTAATTTTGTTTTATTTAATTTTACCATCTTTTAGTTTTTTTAACTCATCTTCAAACCCTTTTAAAACATAACCATCTAATCTGTTTTTTGCGGCTAACTCACTTTGTAAATATTTTATTCTTTCAGATTTTTTTACTTCATTTTCTAGTAATTTATCCCACTCTGGAATGTTGTCATGTTTACGTGGTAAGTCTGTATAATTCATTATTTACCCATATTAAATCCTACCATAATTGATATCCTAGCTCCTGATTCTTCATCTTCACCCCATACATTACCATTTGGAACAAATGCTAAATTAACAGGAAAATTTAAGTCTCCTGATTTGAAATTTTTACCTATCGTAAATACCATATTGATTCCTGTTGCTGATAAATTTGGTCCTACCGCATATTCCATTCCTTCACCTGTTCTAATCCCTACAAGAGAGGATATGGATGGTAAAAACATTTGTTGTTCCATTCCACCTACGACTACAACCCATTCTACTAGTCCTGCAATACTTCCGTTATCTGCAAATCTTGATTCCCATTGCCAACCATATTGTGTAATCATACTTGTTTCTAATTCCTCTGACATAAATCCAGGTGTTAAAAAAGTTACACCAACTCTAGGTCCTGCTAGTCTATCTATTTGTTGTGCATGTGTTGGTATTGTCATTGTTAACATCATGGATGCCATAAATACCCATATTAAGACTTCGTAATAATTTATCTTTTTCATTTATCTAGTTTTAAATATTTTTTTATTATTAATAATATACATACCTTTTGGTAAGTCAACGACATTACACTTCCATTCCCTTCCTAATACATCAAAAATTCTATTATCTTCTGGTTTAACGTAAGTTACGTCATTAACCCCCACAGTAAAATTTCCTGTTTCAAATTTAATTTCTTCTAAAGAACCAAAAGCACCACCTTGTGATACTATGTTACCTAAAGCATCAGTAACTGTATAACTTCCATTACCCCATCCACAACATATACCATCACCATATGTGTCTTCTATCGTAAATGTGACACAAGTGTTTGGTGGTATAGTACCCACTACTGGGGTTTGTGGTGTAGTTCCGTTTGCTGATAAATCGTTGTATGGTCCACCATTCATATAAGTAACACTACCGTCACCTATAGACCATGTAGTTTCTGAACCATATCTATCAGTTATTATAGTTACAGTTAATTCTGTGTTTATGTTAGTTAAAGGAGCTATTACCTCTATATTTTCTTCATCTCCGTTTGTACGGGTATCTGTTACCCCATTAGGTAAAACAACTTTAGCTGTCCAAGTTCCAGGTGTTGTAATCAAATAATTAATAGTTACCATGGTGTGTCCCGCTGGAACTAAATTTCCTTGCCATTGTTGGGTATACATTAAAGTTCCTGATGGGTCTCTTAATTCAATTTGAGCTGATGTTAGGTTAACATAAGCACTTGCATTATATATCTCTACTTCAGGTTCATTTCCAGAAGGACATATCTTCATTCCGTGATGAATTAATAAGGTTGCGTCATCATTTTGATATTGGGATGTTAATGTACAATTTAATACTTCGTTCCAGAATGTCCATTTTTCATTTCTTTGTATCTCAGGAGCTATACCTGTCCCACAATGTAAAAATAGTGTTGGGTACCCACCAAAAGTATAATTACTTGCAACTGAACTACCTTGACTATTAGGCCCTATTAATGGATAGGGTGTTCCAGTTGTCCAATTACCTTGTGAACCACTTGCACCATTTAAAAGTGACACTGAAGAACCTGCATCACCATCAATAAAGAATACCATAAATTCATTAGTACCATCAGGACCAAAGTCATGATATAATTCTTCCATAACACCTCCAGTGTGCCATGCCCAACAAGGTCCACACCAATGAGCTGATATGTCTACTAATGTTGCTTTATTTGTGTAATTCGATAAGTTATAAGAGACTCCATTCATATCTGAAGCAGTCCATGTTTGTGCATTACATTTATTTATTAGGAATATAGATAGTATTGTTATAAAAGATAACGTGCACAGGATTTTAAAGATTTCGTTTTCGTATTTCATATTTAAGGGGTTAATTAATTTATGTTAAAACGCGTCCATGATTACCTCATCGATTTTGTTTTGAACTTCTTTTTTAGTGGCTTCCATCGTCATCATAATGTTTGCTTGAAATCTTGCTGCTTCTTCGCCCCCACTGTATATAACAATCGTAGGGACAACCACTATTTTGTATTTACTTGCTGCTTTAGTATTTTTTTGAATATCGATAAATTTTGTTTTACATTCATCTAATTCGTTTACCCAAGTTACTTTATTTGCTTCATTAAACCCAGCATTAAACTGTACTACACATATCCCGTCACCCTCACAAGGAGATTGTGCAAATGTAGTTTGTGACATTATCATTAATAATAGTACTAACATATAACCTCCAAATATTTTCCAAATTGTGTAATCTTTTTCCATAGTTAATTTCTTCTTTTGTCTATTGCTCCACCTTTAACGTATCTAATACTATCCCAACTACCATCTGGATAATCTAATCTTTCTAATATATAGACTATATCTTTTTTAATTTCATTTATGTCGTTTTGGGTATTTTGGATTATAGTGTACATGCTGTCTTGGTAGGCTATATCTTCTTCTGTTGGTATCCACATTTCTTGTTTTTCATCCACATCTAATGAAAGTGGTATAACTTTTATTTCTTCTTCCTCTACCGACCAAACACTGGCTAATACTAAAGTACTTAATAATACCACTATTATCAAGAGTACTGTTTTACGTGAGGTTAAACATATACTAGACCCAAAAATTTCTTTTAGTTTTTTCATAATTATCTACCGTAAAGTTTGTCTTCTATCTTTTCTAGTGTTTTCTTAATTTCTTCTACGTCTTTTTGGGTATCCATAATTGTTTGACGAACTAATTGGTCTTTCATGTCAAACTCCATTCTTGTTATTTCTGCTGGTGGTGGTACTGGTAATTCTTTTGCTTCCTGAATGTCAGCTTGTAATGCAAACCACATCCCCACTACTGTTGTTATTGCCGCCCCAATACCTAATAATGTTTTTATTGATACCTGAAATCCTGTGTCTTCGTTTAGTTCTTTTGCCATAATTGTTTTAACCTATCTAAAATACTCTATAATTTAATCCAGCACTAAATCCGTGCCATTCTCTATTCCAGTACTTGTTATAAGTACCTTCTATAAATAGTCCTAAATTTTTATTGAACCAGTGTCCAAATACAATTCCCGCAGAATAGTCTAACCATTGACCTTTTACAAACTTATGGTATGAAAATTCACCACCATCGTCATAATGATAAGGCATCAAACTACCCCATGTGTGTAACCAACTTGTTTTACTGTACTTATAATAATCAAATCCCATCACAAGAGAATGTTGTATTGTATTATCTAACTGACTTCTTTTCTTTTCAGTATAGTCGGATAAGACTTGTGGTATAGTTACTGCCTCCCAAACTTCTGTACTATTAGCCACTTCATTTCCTGATGGGTCATAATATATTTCACCACCCTGTCCATCAAATTGTACTGTATACCCTTCTTGTATCGCCAACTGTGTATAATGTAAGTTTCCGTTTGATAGTATCCATTCTTCCAATGGGTCATACCCGTAAGGTTCTGCTAATCTTTGAGCTGCACCAATATTAAAGGTTAAATTTTCTATTTTTGGTGAACTATATGTAAGTCTTTCAGAAGCTTCAAAGTATCTAATGTCAGCAAACCCATCTTCTAGGTATTCTATTTTTACTAGGTAGTGATTCCAACAAAAATCCTCACCACACCCATCACTCCCAACATATCTAATAAAGTGATGTTGGTCTAGGTAGTTCTCACCTTGTTGTCTTTTATATTCTCCTTGAAATAAAAATTCTATCTTATTATTCCATTTACCGATAGTTGCTGCGTCTGAATATGAGTTTTCAGTACCGTTTTTAAATGATTCTTTAGACTCATAACCAAATCTTTTTATCTTTCTAACCCCAAATAAAACTGAATAATCATAAGGTGTTTCAACAATAGATGTTTGTAACCCATTAGTTACAGAAAATTGGTCTTCATCTGATAAAGATGTACCACCATTAACTGCACCATATACGGTACCAAATTTAAATATATCTTTAAAATCTATTTTTTTATCTTGTGCAGTAACTTGTAAACTAATTATTGCTAATATTATTACTATTATTTTTTTCATTGTTTAATTACTTTTTTACTGTATCTAGTACCATCATAAATTATAGACATATTATATATACCATTAGATAATTTGGATAAGTCTAAACGTTTAACGTTTGATTCACTAATCACCTTATTACCTATCATATCATAAACTTCTACCTCTATATCTAATCTTGTTTCTATTGTTATTATATCTTTTGTTGGGTTAGGGTATACTACAATCCCTAATACCGATATGTCTTCTATACTGGTTGGCCAACCTTGTTGACAATAATCATACATTGATTGACATGAAGCATCCCAATCTGTAGTACAACAGAAGTCATCTACATCAATTACCCAAGCGTAACACCCATCATTTAACCAATATGGAATTCCTGGTCCTCCATAACAACCTGCATTGTACAAACAGGTTGATGAATCTGAGACATTTGCTGCTGGATTGTAATTCCAAGCACTTACATCTGTACATCCTGTTACTATTGTTATACATGAATTATCGTCATAACAAGCAAACTGATTATAGTTTAAAGCTGTTGAGTCTGTACAACCAGATATTAAACAACAACTGTTATCGTTAGTGTTAGCTAAAGGGTTGTAATTATACGCATTTACATCCGTACATCCATATATAAATGATTCACATGTTCCATTATCTGTATTTGCTAGTGGGTCATAATTAAATTGAGTAGAGTCTGTACAACCATAAATAAATGGAATACAATTTCCGTTATCTACATTTGCTAATGGGTCATAATTAAATTGAGTTGGGTCCGTACAACCATACACTACGAGTGTTAAACAACTACCGTCATCATAATCTGCTGTGAATCCTTGGTTATAAAACTCTAAATAAAGTGGGTCTGTACACCCTGGATTATAATAACATGAGTTATCGTTAGTGTTAGCTAAAGGATTGTAATTTGCTCCTAACACATCAGTACACCCATAAACAAACATCTCACAGGTTCCATTATCTGTATTGGCTAAAGGATTATAATTAAACATTGTAGAATCCATACATCCGTATATTGGGGTGATGCACGACCCATCGTCTGTGTTTGCTAATAAATTATAATTTAATGCGTTAGGATTGGTACAACCATATATTATAGAGTCACACGTTCCATTATCTGTGTTGGCTAAAGGATTATAATTAAATGCTGTTGAGTCTGTACAACCATAGATTGGTAGTAGACAAGATAAATCATCTGTATTTGCCAATGGGTTATAGTTTAAGGCGATTGGATTTGTGCAACCATATACTATAGAATCACAAGTTCCATTGTCTGTATTTGCTAATGGGTCATAATTAAATGCTGTACTGTCCATACAACCATAAATAAATGGTTCACACGAACCATTGTCTGTATTTGCTAGTGAGTTGTAATTCCACATAGTAACATCTGTACACCCATAGATATAAGGGATACAAGTACTGTCATTTATGTTAGCTAAAGGATTAAAATTAAAAGCTGTAACATCTGTACAACCTAAAACTATAGGAAGACAAGAATTATTATTTGTATTTGCTAATGGGTCGTAGTTGAATGCTAATGGGTCTGTACAACCAAACACTACTGGAATACATGTACCATCATCTGTATTTGCTGCTGGATTATAGTTAAACATTGTATCGTCCATACAACCAGGTATTACTGGAATACATGATAATGGGTCATTTGTGTTTGCTGTTGGATTAAAGTTGAAAGCTGTTGAATCCATACACCCAATTATTATTGAGACACAGGTACTATCATCTACATTAGCTAAAGGGTCGTAATTAAAAGCTAGAGAATTTGTACAACCAAAAACAATTGGTGTACATACATCTGGCATGTTTGCTAGTGGGTTGTAATTTAATGCTGTTGAGTCCATACAACCAATAACTCCTTCCGTACAATAATTACCACAGTATGGTATACCATTATATCTATAAGGGAATTGTAACATTGGGTCTAACCAAGAATTGGTTCCTCCCGATAATGTTGTATCACCTTCAGGACCTATTAAATAGAAACCACATTGATTTGCGGTTGTTACTGAATTACCAGGAGCAAAAAACATTAGTTCTACTGGACTTAAAGCACTTAAACTAATTGTAAATGTTTCTGATGGTCCATCATTAGGTCCCATCATAAAAGGACCAAACGTTGTGGTATCTTGTAATACACCTAACCAAGCTCCAAACCAACCATCCTCTGCAGCATCTGTAATCACTAATGTGTATTGACATTGTGGGATTATCTGCATTGTGTTAGCTGTGGAATCGTAATCTGGTGATGTTGGGTCGGTACAACCTAGTATTACTGGGGTTATACAAGAACCATCATCTTGAGTTGCTTGAGGATTGTATTCTGTGAATCCTGGTGTTGTACAACCTAGAATAGCGTTTGGTGTACAAGGTGTTACAGTATATACCACAGAAGTGTCATCTCCAAAATTCGCGTTTCCAGGTAATACAGCTAATAAAGTATCTCCACATAGAGTTTGTACTATAGCACCACCATCAACACCACCATAACATGAACCACATAGTCCATCCCCAAAAGCATCAAATAAAGTAAACTCTATAACTGTACCGTTTGGTATACATGTTTCTGTTATTACTGGTACTCCTGTTACTGAGTATGTAGGTGATGTAGCTAAAACTGTACCTGTTGTATCTGCAATCTCCCAGGAAGTTTCACCCGGATACGTGTCGGGCATTATTGTTACAACTATATTAGATTCTCCATTTACACAATTTGCTGGAGGCGCTTGACATGAACCATCATCAGAATTTGCCCATGGATTATAATTTAAGGCTGTTGGGTCTGTACACCCTGGTATACAGTCAGGGGTTGTTATAATTAAAGTATCAGTGTAAGATGAATCCGCTAACATACCTAAGAAATAATATGTTGTATTTGGTTGGGAGTTAGAGAACATAATCCCTGTGTTAGACCAGTTCATCGGGTATGGATACCAGTTGGTACCTAGGTTGGATGCGTCTGTGGACCTTGTGTAAGCTGCCATTCTACAATTAGGGTTGTCCATGTCTGACCAAGTATAGTCAACTACACTATTAGCCCCTGAACAAAACGTTTCCACATATAAAGTATCTAACCCAGTACAAGAAGGAAAAATACAAGAACCATCATCAAATGCCGCAAGAGAATCGTAATTTAAAGCTATAGGGTTTAAACAACCACCTGAAGGTGGAGCACAAGGTGCGATAGTTAGAGTTTGAACTAAGGTATCACCAAAATTACCAGCAACATACATAATAGTATCTTGACAATCGTTTTGGATAAGAAACCAACCATCGGTTCCACCCCATTGGGAAGCACCTAGACCATCACCATAAGAATCAAATAGAGAGGCAATAATAGTCCCTTGTATTGATATGGTAGTGTCATATAAGAAGTTTGGTTGGGTTATTGAATCATCCCCTATGATAAGAGGGTAACCTCCAGGAGGTGTTATTTGCCAAGATGTTTCTTCTGGATAATCATCCGTCATTAACTGTATGTTAATCCAACTGTTTTGTGCGGATAAATTTAAGGAAATCAGTGTTAATATATAGAGAAAAATTTTTTGCATAATTTAGTTTATCTATAAATATAGTTTAATTGTTAATTGTTTCTAATTGTTGGTACCAGTTTGTTTTTGATGATTTCTCAATTCTTTTATATTACTATCTAATTGTTGTTTCCATGTTTTATACTCCGCTTTAAGTTGTTTAGTTAAAGAATCAGTAGGTATTAATCCGACATACTTTACAACATCATTTATTAGGGTGTGGTCCTGTATTTCTTTTATGTCTCTGTTTTGAGAGAACTCTATTATTTTTTTGTCCATAGCGTCGAACAATAGATGTCTTATTTTTCTTAATTGTTTTTCGGATATTTGGGTCATGTCATTATAAAAACTGGGGTGTGCATTCCCACATAAGAACCTATCACATTAAAGTCCATAAAATCAATAGCGTCATCTCTTGTCATTTCATCCCTTTTTATTAAAATCTGTAAACATTTTTCATAATCATAAGCAACTAAAGGTTCAGTACCAAATTGTTTACATAAACCTAATATAGCATCATCAAAACCATCAGCCATCATAGCTTCGGGATTTAACTCTGCTATCTCATCTATTGTTAATTTAGTTTTTTCCATATTAAAAATATAATAAAAATTATTTAAAACTGAATATTATGTTTCATCATCTATTGAAGGGATATATTGGTCATCGAATCTTAGTTCTGGGTCCTCCTGATACCAAGTACCTTGATTATTAAGGTACTCCCCAATATCCTCATAATTATCAAACTCCCTTGTAAAACCAGTTAATGTTTCAGTAGCTGCTAAAGATATATTTTCTCTACTTTCATCATAACCTATAGAATATATTTTACTTTTATCTAATGTATCGAAAACACTTGTTGTGAATATATAATATTTCATATTTAAGGTACTGTTGTACTAGTTGTTGAGTTACCAGCTATTGTTAATGTTGCACTACCAACTGTAGAAACTGTTCCATTTGTTTCAAATCTCCAATACCCAATAAGATTTGATGACATAGTAGATGTTTGTAAATTTATTGGGGAACCATCTGTTGCTCCTACTGCATCTGTTCCGTTCCATATTTCTGCAACTTCGGATTGGGATAGTTCTTTATCCCATAAACTAACCTCGTCAAAAAGTGTAGCTGAACCATTTCCTTGTTGTCCATTTAGATTCCATGAATTATTTCCTATAGCCCAATCTCTACCTGTGGATGCATCCATAGAAATAGTACCAGTATTATTCCCGTTTGAATAAAAAAGTGTTCCTAGGGATTTTGAGTTCCAGTACATTGTTACATTACTACGTGCAGTATTAACACCGGTTCCTTTTGTTATTGTTATAAGATTAAATCCATCAGAAGTAACATAACCTCTTTTAGAAGAAGACCATTTATCACTCGGCCAACTTGTTCCTAACCCACTAATATATGCAGCTTCATTGGTACCGGGTCTGTGGAAATAAATAAAATTATTAGTTTTTTGATTACTTGCACTTCTAAATCCAAGATATAATCTATTATTTCCATTATTAAAATATACTCTCCACATATTATTGTGTACACTCCCACCATCAGAAGCAATAAGGTGAAAAGAACTTCCAGTACTTGTACCCCAACCAACTTTTATCCAAAAAGATACACTCCAAGCATCGCTTTGTATAAAATTAAAAGCTGATGACGTACTGGACGCTCTTACAGCGTCTGTTACATTTGCTGGTCCGTGTGAAAGAGATTGTGTGTTACTAAAGGATGTAAAAGTTACACCATCTATTTTAGCTATCTGAGCAGCAGACACACCATCTACTTTTTTAATATTTGCAATACCTACTCCATTAAATTTAGTTAAACTTCCCATATTCTTATCCTATTTCTATATAATCATTAGAAGGGTTGAAGTAAATAACATTTGCTGTGGTGGTAGCGTAACCAACTATCCTTACGAAGTCACCGTCCGCTGATGGTATGGTAAAATCTACGGAACCTGTAGCCTCAGAAACATAACATGGTTGTCCTACCCTGAAAGTACCTTGTAGGTAGTCCGCAACTACGTTATAAAACCCTCTAATTAATACCCTAACATCATCACCATCAGCAGTCAAAGTAATACCTAATAAAGGATTTGTGCTTCCTTCAGCATCCGCGTCTGCCGGAGTCCATATTCCACCCGTACTTAAATAAACTAACATTCCCACTTGAATTTCTCCTGATAACCTACCAAAGGTTACCACTTCACCACCACCTGTACCTTGACCTATCCCAGTTGGATTATGTAATACGTCTAATTTTGTTACTGGTGTACTTGTTCCTATACCAACTTCACCCGTAGGGTTGAGTATTATATCCGCCCCAGAAGAAATAGTTAAACTTGTACCATTACCAACTATTGATTCTCCACTATCACCAAATTCTATTTTTTTATTAGTTGCCATTAATAAAGAATCAGCACTACCATCTATTCTGAATATTTCTGTGGAACCAGCGTCCTTGAATATCGCGTCTCCTGCTGTTGAGTCAATGTCTATTGTTAGTGCTAGTGTACCTGCGTCCTTAAATTCAATGTTACCACCTGCGGCATCAATAACAATATCTGCTGAAGAATCTAATGTTATGTCTGACGAGTTAGATGAGATAGTACCTACAGTTAGAGTGTTAGAAAGAGTGATAGCTACATTTGAGGTTGCACCATTACTGGTTACATCTTGTAGTGTTGGACTTCCCCCAGCATTAGCATCTACGTAAGCTTTGGTTGCTGCATCTTGAGCTGAAGTAGGGTCTGTTACACCGGTAATTTTATTTGACCCCATCGCAACCTCACCAGCAAAAGTTGCACCAGCATTAAAGATTGCCTTACCAGCTTCAGACATATCTAATTGTAATGCAGTTATAGTAGAACTATTATCTACCCCTTTAAGTAGAATATCTTTATCATTTGTTTCTGATTTGATGACGAAATCAGAAGTATCTCTTTTGAATCTACCAAAATTAGTTCCAGCATCACTTAATATAATATCAGCACCATCTGCGTCTAGAGTAATGTCCCCAGCAACGTCAAGAAGGAAGTCCCCTGAAGATATATCTAATTCAGCTGAAGTTAAAGTTGCGTTACCTGTTGTGATGGATGTACCAACATATAACTTCTTAGCGATACTAGCACCACCTTCAGTTCTTAAAGCTCCCGTATCTCCTGTAGCATCACTTGCGTCTGTCGTATTAGTTATATCTATAACACCACTAAAAGTTTTAGTACCAGTCTGTGTTGTAGTAGTTGCTAATTGAACAATGTTACTATTTGTAATACTTGCTATTTTTGTAGAGGTAGCTGCATTTCCTGAAGTATCTTGATTACCTGCCGTGTTAACCCCAGGTAAATCTATATTGGCTGAACCATCAAAACTAACACCACCTATGTTTCTTGCTGTTGCTAAAGTTGTAGCGTCTGCTGCTAATGTAGCTGTCGCTGCGTTACCACTTGTATTTTGATTACCGGCTGTATTAACACCGGGTAAATCGATATTTGCACTACCGTTAAAACTAACCCCACCGATATTTCTTGCTGTCGCTAAGACAGTTGCGGTGTCTGCGTTTCCAGTTACATCACCAGTTAAATTACCAGTTATTGTACTCCCCACATATAACTTCTTAGCAATACTAGCACCACCTTCAACCCTTAAAGCTCCTGTATCACCAGTATCATCACTTGCGTCTGTCGTGTTAGTTATATCTACTATACCTGAAGATGTTAGACCAGCAGTTGTTATGGACAGGTTTGTACTTGCTCCATTATCGGTTACTTCTTGTAGGGTGTCTGAGGCACCTACTTGAGATGTCACATACGCTCTAATAGATTGTTGTGTTGCTAAAGCAGTAGCTGAATCAGATGCCATATTATCTTCGTCAAGAATTGTAGTAACTCTAGAATTGGCTCCTCCTAATCTTACACCAGAATCACTAATATCTAACCTTGAACCATTACCAGTTCTAAAATCCTGGGTGTCTGTACCAAAGGATATTTCATTATTATCATCACCTACGTGTTGTAGGTTACTAGCTATTAATAGATTACCATTAACTGATACATTATCACCCAAAGTTAGTGTCTCACCTTGTGCAGTCAAAAGAGTCATAGCATCCGCATCAAAGTGAATGTATGGAAAGGTTTGTCCTACTGTTTGTATTTTTAAATCATCTGCTACCTCAATTTTAGAACCACCAATAGAAGCATCCGTACCTACATATAACTTCTTAGCGATACTAGCACCACCTTCAGTTCTTAAAGCTCCCGTATCTCCTGTTGCGTCTGATGAGTCTGTGGTATTAGTGATGTCTACCACCCCACTAAAAGTTTTAGTACCAGTTTGAGTTGTTGTTGTTGATAGTTGGACAATGTCACTATTTGTTATACTAGCTATTTTTGTAGATGTAGCTGCATTACCACTTGTATCTTGGTTACCAGCGGTGTTAACTCCTGGTAAGTCAATGTTAGCACTTCCGTTGAATGAGACACCACCTATGTTTCTAGCAGTTGCTAGAATGGTTGCAGTAGCAGCGTTACCACTAGTGTCTTGGTTACCAGCAGTATTGACTCCAGGTAAATCTATATTAGCACTTCCATTAAAGGAAACTCCTCCAATATTCCTTGCTGTTGCTAGGATTGTTGCTGTGTCCGCGTTACCTTCTAAAGCACCATCAAATTTTGTAGCTTCAATTTCACCCGTAACAATTAACTTATCTGCTGATTGGTCCCACAACATATACTGACCTGAAGTTGCACCAAAGAATTTTACATCATGTCCCGTGTCGTCTACACCGACGGTAAAAGTGTTAGAAAGAGTAATAGCTTGATTGGAGGTTGCTCCTCTTTCAGTTACTGTTTGTAACGTATCGCTTTCTCCAGTTGCACCATCCACATATGCCTTGATGGATTGTTGTGTTGCTAAAGCAGTAGCTGAATCAGATGCCATATTATCTTCATCCAATATATTAGTCACAGTTACACTACCAGTTCCTTTGAATGAATTTAATGTCTTGGTACCAGTTAAAGTTTGTGCTCCCCCTAACACAACTATATCACTATTTGTTATACTAGCGATTTTGGTAGCGGTAGCTGCGTTTCCTGACGTATCCTGATTACCTGATGTATTAACCCCAGGTAAATCTATATTAGCACTTCCGTTGAAGGATACACCTCCAATGTTTCTTGCTGTTGCTAAGACAGTTGCGGTATCTGCGTTACCAGTTACGTCTCCCGTTAGGTCTCCAGTTATTGTACTCCCCACATATAACTTCTTAGCAATACTAGCACCACCTTCAGTTCTTAAAGCACCAGTATCACCAGTAGCGTCAGATGCGTCTGTCGTGTTAGTTATATCTACAACACCACTAAATGTTTTAGTACCCGTTTGAGTTGTTGTGGTTGATAACAGTACAATATCACTATTTGTAATCGATGCTATTTTTGTTGCGGTAGCTGCATTTCCTGAAGTATCTTGATTACCAGAGGTGTTAACACCAGGTAAATCTATATTAGCACTTCCATTAAAGGACACCCCACCAATATTTCTAGCGGTTGCTAGAATGGTTGCTGTATCAGCGTTACCTTCTAAAGCACCATCAAATTTTGTAGCTTCAATTTCTCCAGTAACAATTAACTTATCAGCTGATTGGTCCCATAACATGTATTGTCCTGAGGTTGCACCAAAAAACTTAACATCATGTCCTGTATCATCTACCCCTACGGTAAAGTCATTAGAAAGAGTAATAGCTACATTTGAGGTTGCTCCTCTAGAAGTTACTGTTTGTAACGTATCGCTTTCGGATGGAACCGATGCATCCACATAAGCTTTAATAGATTCGGAAGTTGCTAAACTAGTATCACTAGCATCTGAAAAGTTGTCAGTATCCTTAATATCTGTAACGGTTACACTACCAGTTCCTTTGAATGAATTTAGAGTTTTTGTTCCAGTTAGGGTTTGTGCTCCACCTAATTGTACAATGTCACTATTTGTGATGGATGCTATTTTTGTAGATGTCGCAGCGTTTCCTGAGGTATCTTGGTTACCCGCGGTGTTAACTCCAGGTAAATCTATATTGGCAGAACCATTGAAACTAACTCCACCAATATTTCTAGCAGTTGCTAGAATGGTTGCTGTTGCTGCTAATCCAGATGTATTTTGATTACCTGCGGTATTAACTCCTGGTAAATCTATATTTGCACTACCATTAAAGGATACTCCCCCAATTGTTCTAGCGGTTGCTAATACGGATGCTGACGATGCTGTCCCATCTAAATTACCTGTAACATCACCGGTTAAATCTCCTTCAAATGATACGGCTTTTAATAAACCTGAGCTTGAGTTGAATGTCAGGTTACTTCCTGTTTCTATTGCTACATTCCCAGTTGCTGATTGTGCGAATACTGGAAAACATGTTGTGTCACTTGATTCATCTGTTACAGTAACGGTTGTAGCTACTGCGGCTGTACCACTAGTATTTTGATTACCAGTGGTGTTAACACCAGGTAAATCTATATTTGCTGAACCATTAAAACTAACCCCACCTATATTTCTAGCAGTTGCTAGGATTGTTGCTGTGGCAGCTAAACCACTTGTATTTTGATTACCAGCGGTGTTAACTCCAGGTAAATCTATATTAGCACTTCCATTAAAGGACACACCACCTATGTTTCTAGCAGTTGCTAGAATGGTCGCTGTGTCAGCGTTACCTTCTAGAGCTCCATCAAATTTTGTAGCTTCAATTTCACCAGTAACAATTAACTTATCCGCTGATTGGTCCCATAACATGTATTGCCCTGCTGTATCTCCAAAGAATTTTACATCATGACCAGTTCCGTTTACACCTACGGTAAAATCATTAGAAAGAGTGATAGCGACATTTGAGGTTGCTCCTCTAGAAGTTACTGTTTGTAGTGTATCACTTTCTGATGGTACAGATGCATCTACATAAGCTTTAACTGATTGTTGTGTCACTAAAGCAGTAGCTGAATCAGATGCCATATTATCTTCATCTAATATGTTAGTTACCGTTACCGAACCTGTACCCTTAAAAGAATTTAATGTCTTAGTACCAGTTAAAGTTTGTGCACCCCCTAATTGTACAATATCACTATTTGTAATGGACGCTATTTTTGTAGATGTGGCTGCATTTCCTGATGTGTCTTGATTACCAGCTGTATTTACACCGGGTAAATCTATATTTGCACTACCATTAAAACTGACACCACCTATTGTTCTAGCGGTTTCTAATATAGTAGCTTCAGCTGCTGTACCTGAAGTATTTTGATTACCAGCGGTGTTAACTCCTGGTAAGTCAATGTTAGCACTTCCATTAAAACTAACCCCTCCAATATTTCTTGCTGTTGCGAGTATTGTTGCGGTAGCTGCATTCCCTGAAGTGTCTTGATTACCGGTTGCATTCACACCAGGTAAATTTATATTGGCTGAACCATTAAAGGATACACCTCCAATGTTTCTTGCTGTTGCTAAGACAGTTGCGGTATCTGCGTTACCTGTCACATCACCAGTTAGGTCTCCAGTTACGTTGGGAACGGTAAGAGTATTATATAATGTAGCCTCACCTGAATCATCTAATTGGAATCTTACGTATTGTGTACCTGCAGCACTAGCAGCCTCTTTAAGTTGGAATCTTCCACTAGAGTCTATCTGTTGTTCCCATACTTGTCCCGTACCACTTCTATATAATCTAATTTTAGGTGAAGCACTAGCACCCACTTCTAGTCTATCTTCAGAAGCATCCCAAAGCATGTATGAACTTGCTGTATCACCAAAGAATTTAACATCATGTCCTGTATCATCTACTCCAACAGTAAAAGTATTAGAAAGAGTAATAGCTACATTTGAGGTTGCTCCTCTAGAAGTTACTGTTTGTAACGTATCGCTTTCTGCTGGGTGGGATGCGTCTACATATGCCTTGATGGATTGTTGTGTTGCTAAAGCAGTAGCTGAATCAGATGCCATATTATCTTCATCTAGTATATTGGTTACTGTTACCGAACCGGTCCCTTTGAATGAATTTAGTGTTTTTGTTCCTGTTAGGGTTTGTGCTCCACCTAACACAACTATGTCACTATTTGTAATCGATGCTATTTTTGTTGCGGTAGCTGCATTCCCTGACGTATCTTGGTTACCACTTGTATTAACACCTGGTAAATCTATATTGGCTGAACCATTAAAAGAAACTCCTCCAATATTTCTAGCAGTTGCTAGAATGGTTGCTGTATCAGCGTTACCTTCTAAAGCACCATCAAATTTTGTAGCTTCAATTTCACCGGTAACAATTAACTTATCAGCTGATTCATCCCATAACATATATTGTCCTGATGTAGCTCCAAAAAACTTAACGTCATGGCCGGTGTCGTCTACCCCCACAGTAAAAGTGTTAGAAAGAGTAATAGCTTGATTGGAGGTTGCTCCTCTTTCAGTTACTGTTTGTAAGGTATCATTTTCGGATGGGACCGACGCATCTACATAAGCTTTAACTGATTGTTGTGTCACTAAAGCAGTAGCTGAATCAGATGACATATTATCTTCATCTAGTATATTTGTAACCGTTACACTACCTGTTCCTTTAAATGAATTTAGAGTTTTCGTACCGGTTAGGGTTTGTGCTCCACCTAATTGTACAATATCACTATTTGTTATACTAGCTATTTTTGTGGATGTGGCTGCATTTCCTGAAGTGTCTTGGTTACCGGAGGTATTAACACCTGGTAGATTAATGTTAGCACTTCCATCAAAACTAACACCACCTATTGTTCTTGCTGTTGCTAAAGTTGTAGCGTCTGCTGCTAATGTAGCTGTAGCTGCATTTCCTGAAGTATCTTGGTTACCACTTGTATTAACCCCAGGTAAATCTATATTAGCACTACCGTTAAAACTAACTCCACCGATATTTCTTGCAGTTGCTAGAATGGTTGCTGTATCTGCATTACCTTCCAGAGCTCCGTCAAATTTTGTAGCTTCAATTTCTCCGGTAACAATTAACTTATCTGCTGATTGGTCCCACAACATATATTGTCCTGAGGTTGCACCAAAGAATTTTACATCATGGCCAGTATCATCAACACCTACAGTTAAGGTGTTGGTAAGTGTAATGGCTTGATTGGAGGTTGCTCCTCTTTCAGTTACTGTTTGTAGTGTGTCACTTTCTGATGGAACCGATGCATCAACATAAGCTTTAATAGATTCTGAAGTCGCTAAACTTGTAGCACTAGCATCTGAAAAGTTATCGGTATCTTTAATGTCAGTAACGGTCACTGAACCAGTTCCTTTGAATGAATTTAATGTCTTAGTACCAGTTAAAGTTTGTGCTCCCCCTAATTGTACAATGTCACTATTTGTTATACTAGCTATTTTTGTGGATGTGGCTGCGTTACCACTTGTATCCTGATTACCTGATGTATTAACCCCAGGTAAGTCAATGTTAGCACTTCCATCAAAACTAACACCACCTATGTTTCTTGCTGTTGCTAAAGTTGTAGCGTCTGCTGCTAATGTAGCTGTCGCTGCGTTACCACTTGTATTTTGATTACCGGCTGTATTAACCCCAGGGAGATTTATATTTGATGAACCGTTAAAGGATACACCACCTATGTTTCTAGCAGTTGCTAAGATTGTTGCTGTGGATGCATTACCAGTTAATTCCCCAGCTAGACCAGCAGTAAATGTTACAAGACCATTAGCAGCAATCCGTATAGCATCCGGGTCACTAGCACTACCAATATATCTATTATCTCCAATTTTTAAATCAAACGTTGCAACTATACTATTACTAAATGTGGCCATACCACCACTGGACATGTCTAATGTAAGAGCTGTTATATCTGAACCATTATCAAGACCATTAAAAAGAATGTCTTTGTCGGATGTTGTGTTGGAAATAATTAAGTTATCACTGTCAACATAAATTTCTCCATCCCCACCAGCACCTAATATAATTTTATCACTATCACCATTTAGAGTTATATTCCCAGAAGTAGTTAAGCCAGCAACTGTTATTACATTATCAGTAGTAGCACCAATATCAGTTACTTCTTGTAGTGAGTCTGTAGTAGCTACTTGTGCTAATACATATGCTTTAATGGATTGTTGAGATGCAACTTTAGTAGCTGAATCAGATGCCATATCATCTTCATCTAAGAATGCTGAACCACTTATTCCTGTGTTAAGTACCGGACTAGTTAAAGTTTTATTTGTTAATGTTTGGCTATCTGTTAGTTGGACTATATCACTATTTGTAATCGATGCTATTTTAGTTGCTGTAGCTGCATTTCCTGAAGTATCTTGATTACCAGCTGTATTTACACCTGGAAGGTTAATATTTGCTGTACCATCAAAACTAACCCCACCAATATTTCTTGCCGTTTCTAATGCCGTAGCGGTCGCTGCATTTCCAGTTATATTCCCAGTCACATCTCCAACAAATCCTGTTGCTGTAACTTTTCCTGTTGATGGATTATATGTTAGATTTCCATCCGCTTCTAATCCTACATTACCACTTCCCGCTGCTCCTGCAACAAAGGCTATTACATTATTTTCATTTGTACTTTCGTTGTCTGTTACCGTTACTGTGGTTGCTATTGCGGCTGTACCACTGGTATTTTGGTTACCAGATGTGTTAACCCCTGGTAAGTCTATATTGGCACTCCCATTAAATGATACCCCACCAATGTTTCTAGCAGTTGCTAGGATTGTTGCGGTGGCTGCATTTCCTGATGTATTTTGATTACCAGTTGTATTTACTCCAGGTAAATTTATATTGGCTGAACCATTAAAGGATACTCCTCCAATATTTCTTGCTGTTTCTAGGATTGTAGCTTCCGCTGCCGTACCACTTGTATCTTGGTTACCTGAAGTATTAACACCAGGTAGATTTATGTTTGAGGAACCATTAAAACCAACACCACCTATTGTTCTTGTTGTCGCTAAGATTGTTGCGGTAGATGCATTTCCTGTTACATCACCAGTTAGGTCTCCAGTTATTGTACCGTTAATGTCGGCATTACCACTTATATCTAAAGTAGCACCAGTTAATTTACCACTTGCTTTTACATCCCCAGTAACCTCTAAAGTACTTGCGGATATCGTCCCACTTGTACTTTTAGATTTATAAACTATCCCATCATCATCTATAACTAAAACATAACCTCTCCCTCCTTGTACTGTTTCTACCCTAACTGGATTATCACTTGAGGAATTACCTTTGACATGGAATTTGTGTGTTGGGGTATCGCTCCCTATACCAACATTTGATTTACTAGTACCACTATTAATAATGTGGCCACCAGTGGTACTCCCGGACCAATAGTCCGCATCACCAATATCAGCTCTAAGTTGTGCTGTAGTTAAAAACTCTACCTCACCATCACCTTGTGCTACCAAAATTTTATCCGTACTATAGGAATCTCCTGCTGCATCTATAGTTCCTAAAAAGGTCCTTCCAGTAACACCTAAAGTACCTTTTAATGTAGCTGTCTTAGCAGAAATGGTTGGGGAGAAAATATTTGTTGTCGCTGAAATACCACCAAACACAGTTAGTTTTTGGTTGGGTTTGTCTGTCCCTATACCGATATTTGTTTTGGTTAGACCACTATTAACTATGTTAGCATCGGTTGTACCTGACCAATAAGCGTTTGCACCACCCACACAAGATAAGTCTACTGTGAATGTACCACCTGTGGTATTAGTAAAGGTTACAACATCCGTAACACAATTTACTGATGCACTATTAACATATGTGTTATTAGCAGACCCAGAAGACCCACCAGAAAAACATTGTTGTAATAATTTACTACCGTAATCCGCGAATACCTGGTCTTTTTTACATGTATTATTATATTCTGTTGTAAGTTGGTCAACAAATTGTTCATACGTGTATGGTGGTACTTCGTAACAACATAACTTATCCCAATGTTTTATGTGTACACCCAATTGTATCCCCGGTCCCAATAATGAATTACATTTCTCTATCATATTTTACTTTCTTCTTATCCATAAATATCCTTTAATCAGTATATTTATTTAATAACATTCATAAGTTATACTTGAGAATAAATAATAATTAACTAATATTAAAATAAAAATGGTTTTAAACAAGGATTTACCACATAGTTACACCTCAGAAAAAATAGAAATTACTTTCTGTGGTAAAGGAAAATGTAAATGTCCATCTATAGATATGGACCTAAACCGTGATAAGATTGTTATCGGCGGAGAAGAAGAAGGTTATACTGAATTTACCAAAGAAGAATTTAAATTATTCATGGAAGAGGTTAAATCAGGAACTTTTGACAAATATTTAAAATAATATGGGTTGTGGTTGTAAAAAAAGAAAGAAGTCTGCTAAACAAGCTGCAGTAACTGAAGCTTTAACTAATTCAGAAATTGAAGCTAACGAAAGAAGGAATTTAATTGTAGAGCAGAAAGATTATCAAGATAAGGTTAGGGATGCACTGAGACAATTAACAGAAATTAGAAGAAAAAAGAGAGACTTAAAAAATAAATAAACTTTTAAAGTTAATTAAAGTAAGGCACTAATCAGTGCCTTTCTTTTTGCCAAATATTTATAGGGTATAATGAAATTATTTAAAAACTTACATAATATTATTTTAGAACAATCTACTCCTTGGTACGAGAAGGTTTTTCAAAGTGAAGATTTTGACTCACTATGGCCTCTTATAAAATTATTTGGTGGTGACATGCACGATATGTACCTTCAACTAGATAAGATGGGTAAGGGTAGAGACTTCTTAGACCACATTTCAACTAGATGGCCAGAGGAAAGGTCTTTAGAACACCTTATTAATGCATTAGGTGGGATGAAAAAATGGGATAGGGGTATGGTTGATGATGATTTAATGGATGAGTATGTCGGTGATGTTTATTTAAATGATATGAGGTATATCAGTAAAAATGAAGACGGTAGGATTATACTAGAGTTAATGCCTGGTGAAGAAGCTGAGTTTTTTGAGAGTGGGGGTTATACTAGAAGTGGTGCTGATTGTCATGAAGTCGCAAAACAAATATTCAGTGAGGAAGGGTTAGAGTGGGAACCTTATGACTCAGATATGAAAATTGAGGAATTACTGGAGTTGATGACTGAAGAAAATTACATAAAACTAGTAAGATATATAGGAACTGAATTCCAAAATGAGGAAGTGGATGCGTGGAGGGAGGAATTTGATTTTTGGAGGGATGAAGACCAACTACCAGACGGTAAGGTTTTTTTAACTCTTAACAGGATGAATGGTTTTTTAGGTGATGATAGATATAACTTGGCTGTTCTTATAGGTAACACACCTGAATTAGAAGGGGTAGAAGGGGAGATACAGAATGCCTATGGTAGGGCATGGAATGAAGTGGTACAAAACCAATACTATACCGGTTATCAACAAGCCTTTGAGGAATTTTTAGGTAAACCAATAGGTGAAGGTACCACAAGTACCTATAAAAATGTTGTAAATCGTGAAACGGGTAAAGATGAATATAAAAAGGTAAATGTACCTGTAAAATATTTTGATGTAACAGATAGAGCGAGAGCGATGATAGTTAGACATGCATACGAGTATGATAACCCTGAAGATTTTTTATCTATGATACAAGAATTTGATATGGATTTTCTTTGTCCTAGTATTGATGACTACCCTTATGATGATGATGAGGTAAATGATTTGTTCCAAGACCTTTTATGGGACTATTTATAAAATAAAATTATGAATTTAATAAAAATAAAAATACTTAGATGGTTAGTTGTTATATTCGTATGTGGTATAGCTCTAACGTTTGCTGGCTGTGGTGTTACCAAAACAGTGGAGGAAGGTAATAAAGAAAAAAAAGAATGTTGTTCTAAAAAATAAAAACATATAGTAGAATAATAAAATAAAAACAAAACCAAAAACTAAAAAAGATGGGAAAAAATTGTTACACTAGAGAGCAGATTGAGACTGCTGTAAAAGAAAAGGGTTACAAATGGTTCGATGATTCGAACAATAAAGGATACGATGTTAATATTGTTGGTGTAAGGAATGCAGATACTGGTGATAGGGTAACCAATAGATTTGATGATTGTCTTACTATATCATATAAAAAGAATGGTGAATGGAAGTTCTTCTGTTTTGAAGCTACTACTGACCCTGGTGATGATTATATGAATGACCCAATAGTAAAAGAGAAAGGATGTGCTATTTTAAAAGAAGGACAATATAGAGGGTCCCATAAAATCAGATTACATGCGGGAAAATATCCAGCACTAGGACAGAAGAAACCAGTAACAGTTTATAGAGACAATAATAACGATAACAAATACGACAGAAACGAAGCAAAAGTAGATGAAGGTTTATTTGGTATTAATATTCATAGGGCTACTTCTAGAGCTGGAAAAACTTCAACCTATGTAGATAAGTGGTCTGCTGGATGTCAAGTAATTTCAAGTAACGATGATTGGAAAAAATTTATGGCTATATGTGAGAGAGCTGAGGGTATTCATGGTAATTCATTTTCATACACCTTACTTAGTTCAAACGATATAGTGTGATTAAACTTCTAAAAGGTTTAAAGAATATTGTAGACCCTAACTGGTGGGCTGAAAAGATAGGGTGGAAATCTGGGTTATATCAATGGTCTATGAAATCATCTTTACGTGAATGGGCTCTAGGATTAAAAGGATGGAAATGGTGGGCATGGCAATTAGGACCTTGTTTAATTATTTTTATTTTACTAGAGTTACTACTCAACCTAATCGGAATGACAATATTACCATGGTAATGACCATATAATAACATTGTTAATATTTTTTAAAAGAGGGTTTACCCCTCTTTTTCTTTTCCTTATCTTTTTATCAAATTAAAAGAATATGAAAATAGTAACCCATAAATTTAGAATCAAAGAAGACCAAGTGTGTTATTTGGTGAACTTAGTAGATTATAATGGCCATCCTTTAGAGAGTCATGTAGCTATGAACAATAAAGAAAAATCTGAGATTTCTGAAGACTTAGCAGTTCAACATAATGTTAATGTTGTTTATCATAATTCAGGATTTTCAATTATAGAGTAAATGACTAACGAAGAATTGCAGGAAAAATTAACTTTATTACAAACTAAACTTAGTAAAGCTAATGAAGAAAATAACACAGAACTTATTCATCAGTACGTTAATGAGTTAAATCTTTTGTGGGATAAAGCCAGTGTAGAAATGTTAAGTAATGCAGAGAAAGCTGGTTTATATAACCCCACAAAACCAGATGCTTAATAGTAATTTATCCAAAAAAAGACATTTATTTAAGACTATTACATGGAGACTAGTGGGTACTCTAGACACTATTTTACTAGGTTTTATTGTTAGTGGTGAATATAGTCTAGGTCTTAAGTTGGGTGGGTTAGAATTATTCACCAAAACAATCTTGTATTATTTACATGAAAGAACTTGGTACCAATCTAGGTTTGGGGTTAAAAAATGATTTATCTATTACTTGGATTATAGAATTATATTTATTACATTTACATATAAAAATAAACTTATGACAGAATTTGAAAAATACATAAAAAGTGACTTTGGTGTGGGTAATTCTACACTTCACGATTACAAAAGTTCTATGACCCCAATGGTTATAGAAGAAAGGGAAATGAGAGCCGTATCAATGAGTGTTTTTGATAGGTTAATGATGGAAAGAATTATATGGTGTGCGGGTCCAGTTAATGACAGAATGAGTACTATTGTACAAGCACAACTAATGTTTCTAGACTCAATAGGTGGAGATGATATTACTCTACACGTTGATACTCCTGGTGGGAGTGTTAAATCTGGTTTAGGAATTGTGGATGTTATGGACTATATTAAATGTGATGTAGCAACCGTGAATACTGGAATGGCAGCTAGTATGGGGTCAATACTTCTAGGTGCGGGAACAAAAGGAAAACGTTCTTCATTAAGATTTAGTAAGACCATGTTACATCAGAGTTCTGGTGGTGCTATCGGAAATATACAAGATGCTAGAATTAGTATGGTAGAATGGGAAAAAACTAACGATTTACTTTTTGATTTGTTAGGTAAATATTGTGGAAAAACTGCTAAACGTGTAATGAAAGACTCTACTAGAGATAAGTGGTTAACCGCAGCAGAATCTTTAGAGTATGGTATTATAGATGAAGTTATAGGTTTAAAATGATATTTATTAACCATTAAAACATAATATATGCTAATAGTTGAAGTTAGAAAGGGAAATGTGGACCGTGCGTTAAAATTAATGAGACGAAAAGTTAAGTTAACTAAGCAAATTTTTAAATTACGTGATGGAAAACATTATACCAAAAAATCTCAAAAGAAAAGATTACAATTACAAAAAGCTAGATATCGTCAACAGTACTTGGATGATTTGGATTAGTTTGTTAGTTTACTAATTAATTCTTGTTTTTCTTTAGGTGATAACTTATCTATATGTTGTCTATACTCCAAATAATCTTTTATAACATCTTCAACACTTTTATCCTCCATTTTAGCTCTTCTTTCAAAACCTGCTTTTTGTGCACCTAACTCATAGTCTTGAGTGTAGTACTCAAAAGGTGTTAAATTTAAACTTTTTTGTGTTAGGTCTTCATCCGGTAAATCTGGTCTTTCTGGGTCGAGTTCTTGAAGGATATGTTCTGTTTCATGTCTTACGTAGTCGGATAATACAATATATAAACTTTCATAGTGTTTTTCGTTGAAGTTTGGTGATAATGATATGTCCACATATATCGTATCGTTAAACTCCCCACCCATATATGCATCTACAGTAAAATTGTCTTCTTTTGAATTTTCTAAAATGTTTAATTCCACGTTAAATTTTAGTTCTCCATATTCATACTCATCACCATCAATATCACTATAGTAGTCTGGTAATAAAACTATTTCGTCCCCACCTTCAAATAGTCTTACAATATCAAAAATATCTTTAACCACATCAGTAGTAGCTTTTTCTGCAATTCTAGCCATGTAAACTTCTTCATGTAATTTACTTTCATTCAGTTTTCTGTTGTTAATGATGTTTAGTTCTAAAATAGATTTATATTGATTTAGGTTTTTAGTATCGACTTTTTCTAGTGATTTGGTGAGTGGTATGTTTAGCCAATTTATTTTGTTTTCTTGTTCCACTAACCATTTAAGGTTTTTGTTATTTAAACTTTCATCAATTAAACTTAATCTACCTATTCTTTCATCCGTAATGACTCTACTATCTTTAAACCTTTCACTTAATACTTTTCCTACCCACACACCTTCTTCTATAATATCATCTTCAAGTTCATCATCAATCATTTTATCCGTTCTTATTTTTTTTAATCTTAAAACTAAAGAGTTAAATAAGTTTTTAATATAGAATATACCCACCGACACCAAAGCACCTTTTAAATAAGAAGATAATGCTGTAATATCAAATCCAACCTCATCTATAATTCTATTAGTAATGTCTAGTATCGGTACTAGTAAGAATGTGTAACCCAAAAGTTCAGCTAAAGAAGATACAGTAAATCCAGCTTTCTCAACTACTTTTAATGATATATTTTCAAAATCTTTTAATAATTCTACCACTTTATTTACATAACCCCCTAAACCTCTACCCTTAACTTCTTCTCTTAGTCTTTGGATGTCTTTTATGGTATTAATACTTAAGTAGGATAATGCTGATAGAAATATTAGAATTATTTCTCCTTCACTTAGTGATGGGTATTGTCCTTCTAAAACATCTTTTACCATACCAAACATACCACTAATACCGAACCCAAATGTGCCTACAAACTGTAGTTGTACCCCCATATCCCCTAATGTTTTTTGGAATAGTGATTTTGTTGGTTCTTGTTCTGGGTATTGCTCATTTACCCTATCTGGTACATCCATAGCTATTGCCTCCGCATCCATCATATTTTCCCAATCCCCTATTGGGTTTTGTATTCTTGGTTCACCTTCTTCATTGTAATCAGAAGTACCGGTATCAGTTAATTTAATTGGTGTTAATTTGTATGGTTCTATGATTTTACTTACTGGAACTCCAGTACTTTCTAATTTTTTCATAAAGTTATAGAGTGTGTAGTAATCTTGTTTTAAGGTACCACCGGTTCTGTTTATTTGTTCATGGTCTGGTGATGGTGGAAACTCGTCCATACATTTTCCCTCACAATTAGGGTCTATACCATTTTCACCACAATAACATCTAAATTCCTCCACTATATCATATAACACATCAAATAGTAGGATTGCATTAATCCAATCTAAGTTTGTATTATCTAATATTTCTAATTGGTCATTAAGGGTTGGTAGTCCTGTTTCGTCTACTACTCGTTTTACTTGTTCATCAGAATCTAGGTCTAGACCATCATAATTAAATATATCAGACCAAGCTACACTAGAATCAAAAAGTCCTAATTTTTTTCCTTCATGAACACCTATTGCTAGATTATCTAAAGCATTCTCAAATTGACTATTGGGTCTATTAAAACTATCCACATATGATGAAGGGTGATAAGTATTGTATAGGTCACTATATAACTGACGACCATGTTTAGGCCAGAAATCTTTCATGTACCTATTAACTAAATCTATATTGATTGTGTTTTCCATCAAATATAAATATCTGGTGGTTTAGTAAGTATGACCGTTATTATTAATCTCTTCTACTATTTGGTCAAAACATTCTTGTACCTCATCAAAGTGAATATCTGGGGTTAATAATTTTGCGGTATCTAACTTATCATCTACTATGATGACTGTAGGCACAAACTCAATACTTAGTGTTTTACACATTTCCTCCCACTCCTCCTCTTCTTCATCCACATCTGTGACTTCATAAGGTAAATTATGGTTATCTAACATTTGTTTTAGTTCTGTACAGTATGGACAGTCTTTTGTTGAGTATACATGAATTTTCTTGTTCATTTTAAAATCCTATTTTAGTTTTTTTATTTTCTCCAACACCTAAATTATCTTCATAATTATATATGTCAGATAGAGGCATTGGTTTAGTAGTAATGTGGTCTATATTTAATGATTTAAGTAATTTATTACTTTTGTCAATACATAAATCATCAAATTTATATTCTGCAATTAATCTCCCCTTTCTTAGTAACGCTTTATCTATTGATTGTCTGTCGGTATTAAATGTAGCAACTATTTGAGTTTTTAAACAATCACCTAATATTCCATCACTTAAGTTAAGTAGGTTGGATACGGCTGTTTCATTACTACCACCATTTCTACTTTTTACAACTTTTTCCGCGTCTTCTATTATTAATACGGAGTTTGGGTGTTTCATCATAAATGGTACAAATTCTGGTGTTGCTAACATATCCACCATGTTATTGGGTAAAAATATAACTTCTTTGTTTATCAAAGTGGTTAGGTTGCGAATGTAAGTTGTTTTTCCTGTACCTGGTTTTCCGTGTAGGAGAATAATTCCTTTTCCATCTTTTTCATTTAGTTTTTTAACTATCTTGTTAGATATTTTATCAAAACCAAGGTTATAGTTTTTATCTAAATTTAATTTTTCTTTATTACTAATATCAAATTTTTGTAACGTAAGTCCAAACTCATCTTTTACTATTAAACCAACTTTTTTATTTGTATCACCACCCCTAAATTTATTAACCTCAACAAGTAAATTATCAATAGTATTTTTTTTCTGGTAATATATAGAAACCCAACATTCATTATCTTCTTTAATATTTTCTACTCTTATTAAAAATTTTTGATTTTGTTTAGATAAAAATATTTTAGTAGTCCCATCATTATTTTTATCACTAACAACTTGATAATTTGCTATCTGTTCTAAATATTCACTTTTAATTAAATACTCTAGAAGTTCTTTATATTGAAATGAGTAGTCATACCTCAAACTACTTGGAATCGCGTTGAATTGGTGTCTAAAGTATGGCCCTACCGGAAATTCATCCGCGTAAGAACCTTCATAATATTGTATTTTTTCTTCTTTCATATTTTTTTGTTAAAATGGTAAATCATCTTCAAATCTATAATGACATCTACCTCTTTTTTCTACATTTTCTAATTTACCACTAAATTTACATTCTTTGATTACTTGGTTTTTTTCATAGATTCCTTCTTTTGATGTTTCTTTTACTTTTAAATTTAACACGTTAACAAATGGTTGTAAATCATTTGATACCGTTTGATTGAATCTTGCTCTACTTTGTACGTTACTTAGTATTTTATTTTTACCTGTGGGAATAAACTCATTAGTTATTCTATTGTCTTTATCATCTCTTAGTGAAATAATACAAGTATCTCTATCTTCGATATAAGTTTTAACACAATTACTTTGTACAATACTTTCATTTCTATATTCGTAAGTGTCCCTTAAAACCACTGGAGTCATTGTTTTATCCCCAATGGTGATTGGTTTTTGTATGTGGTTTAAAAAGTTTTTACCGTAAATGTGTGTTATAATTGTGGTGTTATTAATTTCGTCCACTAAATTTGTCCACTCTTGGTGTTCCTCCACAAACTCATCATAGTTAGTGGCTTTAAGTTTGGTGTTAAGACCTTCTTGTTTTAACCTAGTTTTTAGTCTACCTAAATGGTCCGAAACCAAATCACTAATAACGTTATTTACGTTTTGAGGTTTAAAATTGTAGTCATCTAATAATGAGTTTAGGATTAATACAAAATTTCTTTTTTCTTTTGTGGATAATTCTATATTCAGTTGCCAACCCATATTATATTTTTGTGTTAACAGTTCTGGGTTTAGTTCCCTTAGTAAATGTATACCCAAAACTTCTAACATCATTTGATATGAAGGTAATTTGATGTCGGTGTGGGTATTTAGTAGTTTTACTGCGTATTTAGAATAAATCCCTTCTTCTTTTAGTATGGTTTGAATCAGATTATTACCTTTCTTTTTTAAGGGTTTAATTCCTGGGTAATTATGTATGAAATAATGCATCCATTTATCTGGTGTTTTAATACCTCTAACTTTAGTAAACCACACACTAGCTAGTTCTAGAATATTTGCAGTTTTACTTAGTTTCGTATTAAGTCTAAAGTCTTTACCACATAACTCATTAATAAGTGATTTTTTACATTTAAATAACCCCACACTTATTTTATCTCTCTTCTCCCAATATTGTGGATTCTCGATAAACTTATTTAGGTTGTTTAGTACTGTTCTTTCACTTAAGTCCAAATCAAATAGTATTTCACTGAGACTGAAGTGCTCTTTTTTCCAGTAT
>WLWE01000655.1_pt1 | contig 29148 bp, 41 predicted proteins | sample 6718301 | NCBI WGS metagenome assembly WLWE01 (sample SAMN12718691, study PRJNA515312) | sponge metagenome | isolation source: marine sponge | host: Mycale hentscheli | place: New Zealand: South Island, Marlborough, Capsize Point | collected 2003-05-01 | reverse complement strand
TTAAGCTGATTGAAATCCTCCCAATGCAACTCATTGCCCTCATTCAAAAAACAATGCGTTCTTTTGCGCCCACGTATCTTTTGACTATCATCAACACTCAAAAATTCAACCAAATGATTTTTATATTGGAATGTGTTTTCTGATTTGTTGTGATTGCCTTGATAATACAACCCCAAGTTTTCAAGCAGCAAGATGAAGTCACGTTGCACCGATCCTTTCAATGCAGGGAGTGTTTTACGCACGATTGAAATCACCAATGGATCTTTGCGTGTTGTAAGTAAATAGATTAGATACTGGCAAAGCGCAAATGTTTTTCCAGAGCGCGTTCCTCCCTGAAAAATTTTTATCCGTTCCTTTGCCTCAATGGCTTGATAAAACTGGATGTTGCAATATTCCTTTACTTTTCTTTTTTCGATGGATGCCATTCAATGATTTTGCTTTCCACTTCACCATCAACCTTGATTTCACTGCGCTCAATGTATCCGCGTTTTTTGCCTTTGGTTTTCAATAGGAAAATTGTTGCGGTTGTATTGCCATCTTTGATTTGTTTGTGGAGTTGTGATTCTGCAAAGTCAAGTGTGATATCTTGCAGATCATCAACCGCCTTTTTATATTCAGGATCATTGTTCATCCAATTGTAGTGTGTTTTCCTTTCAATGCCCACAGTTTTACAAGCGGTTGTCACAACACACAATGATTTTGCCAATGCATCGATCATTGCTTTTTTAAGTGTGTAATTTTGAGTATTTGCCATAATACAAAAATATAAAAAAAAAGCCACCCGATTGAATGGCTATTGTTTTGAGTTGGTTTTGGTTACTTAAAAATTTGATATTAGTGATTCGTATGCTTCAATTTTACCTTGCATTTTTAGTACTTGCTTGTCGTTGTGATGCGCTATCTGTGGATATTTTTGAGATTCTTCGTTATATGCTTGGATTAAAAACTCTGTTCTCTCGATTTCCTCTCTTAAAATTCTTTTTGTAATTGTCATTTTGTTTGTTTTTGTTGATACAAATATATGAGAAAAAATTCTTTCTCACAAGTAAAAAGTAAAAAAAATTAAACTTTTTTAATCCATAAGATGAAAAACCCTATTGCAGCGATGGTGAAATGGTATTCATCATGTGCAAAAAATGTGTTTTTCTTTATGAATGTTTGGTGATGTTTGTTGAATCCAAAGATGAAAGTTCCTATTTTGGTTTCATTTATTTCAAAGTATGTTTTCATTTTCCGCAGTATTCACAAAATTCTTTTGGCTCGTTTTCTTTTGGTGAATCATCCTCATCATCATCTTTCGGAGGATCTTGCCATACATCCAAACCCCAATCATCGAGTTCATTGGGATTCCATTCGTTTGCAACCACATCCCAATCCCATTCCCCAAAGCCAACATTGTCTTTGATGATGAATTCTTTTTTCTTTTCATCACTCCATCCAATTGCAGTATCAATCCATACTTGAAACAATCCCGCACTTTTACACGCTTTGAGGCGCATATTGCCACCCAATACAACCATATTTTCATCAACCACAATTGGTCGCTTTTCAAGCATTTCAGGGAATGCCTTAATCGATTTGACAAGTTTCTTGAATTTAGATTTGGAAATGAAACGTGGATTGTCTGGATTCGGTTTGATTGATGCGATATTAACTTTCCGCTTCATAGGAATACCAAATGATGTTGAAACCAAAGAAAAACAAAAGTATTTGAATAATGTGTTCACGCATTCCATCAGTGCGCTCAACATCTTGAAGTTCATTATCAATATAGTTTATGCCAAGTGTTAAGCCATAAATCGGAAAAAATGTGATTGCGAGATTCATCCTTTGTGTTTTTTGTAAAAGTACAAATATATTTCCCAAATCTTTTGATGCGCATCATCAATCTTTGCGTATGCCTTTGGTGAATTGCGTTTGTTTCCTTTGTGATCAAGCACAATCCAGAACTCGTTTTTGCATGGCACAACGTATTGTTTGATGCCATTTTTAAAGCACCAACCCATTGCGGTTTGCATTTCCTTACTTGGCGCAAATTTGAATCGCTTCATAAAAAATTATAATTACATTGTATGCAAACACCCACACTCCGATTGTGATTGCTGCAATGATTGCCCACGCTATTGCTTTTGTGTAGTTTCTTTTCATTTTAAAATAGTGTTGTTTGTTCTGTATTTGATTTTTGTTGTATTCCGATTGCAGTATCTAAAATGGTTTTTCCGGCTTCATAATCAACTAAATTTCTTCCAATTTTAACTTTGCTCTGTTTACCTTTATATTTTGTGAAATCAAATTTGTGAAATTTACACAATTCTTTCAATTCGTTTTTTGTTTGACTAATTGCAAACCTTCTATCATTCAAATTGTTTGGTAAATTAAAATTTGTCCAGTACAAATGCCGCCCTCGTTTTTTAGCTGGAATCAATGGATCATAATATGGAATCACATTTTCAATAACATATTTACCTTCAAAATGATTGTCTAAAAATATAATTTGTTGATACAATTGCATATTTGGATAGATTGGATTTTTTCCATTTTTACCAAAACCCCAATACCTGGCTCGTGAATGTGAAGGACAAGGAGGTGAACTCCAAATGAAATCATATTCCTTGTAATGATCAAGCAAAAATTGATGTGCATCAGCAACAATCACCTCATCATTTGGAAACCTTTCCTTGTACATTCGTGCCAATTCAGGATCCCATTCAACAGCGGTGATTTCGTGTTCATCACCCCATTTGTATCTGTTACCTCCAAGACAAGCATATAAATTTAAAATTTTCATATTTTCTAATTTTTAAAATGGAACGTTTGTATCTTTTATCACTTCAAATTTTTTGTTTTCCGCTTCAAGCGGTTTATACACCCCCCCATTGGTGAAATCTGGAGCAACTTCAAAATCACCCAATTGCCCGTTTTCTTTGCGCTTCACCTTTTCAATGTACAATCGAACTGCATCGGATTTGTATTTGGTTTTTTGCCCAATGCACCGATATACAACAACACCATTGTATGCCTTATTGAAAAAATCCGCACTGCCTGAAATATCATAAAGTGTTGGTTTTTTATATACCCCCTCCACAGATTCAATCTTGCGTGGATGTGCCACCAGAAACAAATGCGTGTTGGTTTGTTGGCAAAATTGCGTTATTTCGGAAAGCACCCGCCCAATGTAGCTGAAATCCCTTTGCGCTGAATGGTCAAGCATATTCCAAGGATCAATCACACAAACATTGATTCCCTTTTGAAATACGAGTTCCCTAAACGCATCCAAAATGCCTTTCAACGTTAGGTTTTCAAGATCGATTTTTATCCAAAAAAAGTGATCCTCAATAAAATCCTTTGTGTTGTTTAAGTCATCCGAGTTGCACATTTTGCCATTGAGTTTGTTGGCAATCCTTTTTATATGTCCTTCATAAGGAAATGATTCGGGTGAAAACATTGCGCATCTAAAATCATATTTTGTTGCCAAGTTGCAAAGCACCTGATCCACAACATCCGATTTTCCTGAATTGGGAATCCCAGTGACAACGCTCCATTCACCCATTGCAATTTTGAAATATGAATCCGATTCACCCATTCCAAGCGAATAGTTTTTGATGCCCTTTTCGTTATATGAAAGCACATTATCCCAAATGTTGTTGATATTCAATACACCCTCCAAAGGAAAGTTTTTCGCATCCTTGATGATGTTTCGCAGCGTTTCAGCACCTTTTGAAATCAACACCTCATTTGCATCCTTGTAATCACCAAACTCCACGTATTTGCACCTATATGCGCCAAACCGCCTTGAAAGTTCATTGCGCAGCTGCAATCCCGCATCATCATTGTCGGTGCAAAGAATGATTTCTTTTTTGTTTTTAAAGTATTCAAAGCAATTATCAAGGTATTCAAGTTTTTGATTGCCCTTTGATGCACCATTTGGAACGGAACAAACGGAATACAATCCCGCTTCATGCAATGAAAGCGCATCCATTTCACCCTCCACGATGTAGCAACGCTCAACATCCTTCAAATTATCAATGCCATAAAAAATCAATTCAGCACCCGAAACGAGTTTGAAATTCTTTTCAGCATCACGATATTTTACGTTGATTAACTCCTTATTCCTAAAATAGTTAAAGTTGATGCACCGCCTTTTCTTTTGCACTTGTGGCATATATTCAAGGGATTCACCAATTTTCCAATGCGCAATTGTTGGCTCCGTTATGCCTCTGGAGGCAAACCATTCAATCACACGATCATTCAAATCAACACTGACTTTTGGAGGTTTGATGAATTCTTTTTTGCGCTCAAACTTCACGCTCCCACTCCAACCGCAGTTGTGGCAATTATATACACCCTCATCAATAGTGACCGACAAACAAGGATCATTTTTCTTTTTGCGTGTATGTGAGCATTTTGGGCAAGTTGTTTTTTCGTATCCTGATTGTTTTTTCAGGACAATTCCGAGTTTTTCAAGTTTCTGTTTCATTTTGCTAACTTAAAAAATAATTCAATCCAATTATCAACATTTCAACTGTAATTATATAAATGATGGCAAAGTACATTGCACCCTTCATCAAAAATTTGTGGTTTCTGTTTAGTTTCATATTTTAGTTTTTAAGAATATTAGTTCATCCATTGTGAGCATTTTGTGTGGCTCAAGCACATAGGAAAGCACCCGAGTGTGCCTCAAGTTCTTTTCATTAAATACCATCCCATTGGTTGCAAACCCTCTGAATTGGAATGTTTTTTCATCACCTTGAAAAAAGGCAAATATATCAACATCACATTTTGAATACTCTGGAATCATCATTGGGTTTCGGATATTGCGTGAACACTTCACATCCACACTCCATCCATTCCACGTGGCATCATATTTATCAGTGCCTTTAATCTTTGAAGTATTGCCAACACTAAAATCAGGCATCAAATTCATTTCCCTACAAAATATGTATTCCGCAGCAAAACCCACATAGTTGAGTTCTAAGCCACTTTTATCGTTCACAGTACCCAAACCATCAATGCCACTGCGTTCCTTGTTTAATTGCCTTTGTTTTGCGTGAAAACGTATCAAATCGCTTTCCCACTCATCCAGAAAATAGAATTTATTGTTTTCCATCAAGATATTTTTTTAAATTTTCATACTCTTGTGTACCAAGTTTGTACACCAATGCGAAATCATCCAACTCCGCTCCTTTTGTTATTGCGCCAATCATTGGCTTTCCCGCAGGATCATTGTATTTGTAAAATTTAATAAGGTTTGGAATCATCTTGTATGCTTGTGGTTTGCCTGATTTTTGCATATCCATAAACCGATCAACCCAAAGAATGCCATTTTTATCCTTGTTGCGCAATTTTAGTATTGAAAGGAAATTGCCACTCCAGAATTGGTCATCACGCATTTTTTTCACCATTTCATAAACCTTGCGCAAATCGTATCCATCAATGCGCTCAATGCGTTCCAAGCAATTTGCCCACTTTAATTTTTGCGCATCGGTTGTTGGTTGATACTTTTTTGGAAACAAAACAACAAAGTGCTGCAAAGCGGTTTTAACGCTTTGTGGAATATTACTTTCTTTATTATGATATTGTACATTATCTTGTATATTATCTTGTACATGATATTGTATATTATTATATATATTACTTTGGTGCGGATTAACCGCAGCGGTTTTTCCCGTAACGGTTTTTTCCGCAATGGTTGGCACAATCAACCGAAAATTGTATCCTGAAAACTTTCCATTTTCCCGCACCTCCTCACGATTCAAAAAGCCAAATGATTCCAATTCTTTTATTTTTGTAGTGATGGCATCCTTTCCATCTTTGAAATGCCCTTGAATAAAAGCCATTGTCATTTTCTGTTTGGCATCGTGTGAAAATAGCCAACAGTACAATCCAGATGCGGCCATTGTGATTCCCTTTTTTCTAAATATATCGGTCGGGATAACCGCAAACCTATCGAAATGATCAGGTTTGTAAATTCTATTTACTACCATTTTTTTTCTGTTTCTAAATTGTCAACTTGTAATCCGTTTCAATTGATCACAAAATGTGCGAAGGTCACCAAAAATTTTGGCAAACTCCAAAAAAGTTATGTTATTATCACCATACAATTCCCACAATACCTCCACAAGCAAATCCATTTCAACCCTTGACATTGTGCCAAGATATTCATAATTGACATCAAGATCATCAGTTGCGTTCATTGTCCAACGCACCTTTTGATTTTCCTCATCGAAATAAACATTCCTATATTTCATTGCTAAAGTATTTTTTAATTGTATCGGAAACAACATCAAAATCATTGAGGCAATACGTTGCCCATCCTTTTGCGCTTAATTTATCAAGCCATTTCAATTGGTTTGGAGTTGCCTTATTTTTCCCCGCCTTGAGTTCAATTGCTAATCCATTGAATGAATCATTGCAATCAAAAATCAATACATCAGGAACTCCAGATTTGCCACCAAGATATTTGAATTTGAAACGCTCAAAAGGAGTGCGCCTTCCTTCATTTGGAACGTGCGCACATAAAGCATCTGGATATTGCAACTCAATGAAACTCATCACTTGATGTTGCAACTTATCCTCATTCCCAAGATACTTATAAAACCCCTTTGACATTGTTACACTTTTAACAAAATTACACAAAAAACTCATTGAATTTGCATTTTTAGCATTTGCATTCTCAAATCATCAATTTCATTTTCTAATTTTTCAATCAAATTTAATGCATCAGCAAGTTGATGTGAAAGTGATTTTCCGCTCATTGATGGTGATACTTTTCTAGAGGATCTGAAATCAACAATTGTTTTTAATGATTTAAAATTTTCCCTAAAATTCACATCAACCTCACAAAGTATTTTGAAGCGTTTTGTGCCATGAAGTACAGTTGCGTGATCCTTTCCTACCGATTGACCGATTTCATTCAAACTCATCCTGCGCATTCGGCAAATTTCATAATACATATATCGTGCCTCCACAACTTCACGTTTCCTTGTGCGCCTTTCAATATCAATTTTGAAAAAATCCCATATTGATTTTTTTACAACATTGCGAATGTTTGCATTTGATATTTGTTTTTTAGATAATAATGCTCCCATCCTCATTCCTGTTTGTTGATTCATATCCCAGTGCAACATCGGTTTCCTTGTAGAATTTCCAATTGTCCAATGCTTGTTTGTATCCCATTTTCCATTTGTTTCCATTGCGCCCAAGTTCAATCAAATCATCACTCAAGCCATACACCTCAATTGAATAAGGATAATTGGTTTCAACCGCAATGAAACGGAAATCCTTTGGATCATATCCAAGCGCATCACAATAAAATGTCGCTTGTAAATCATAACGGAATTTTAAAATGTCAATGCGGAACTTTTCAGGTGAATTATCTTGACAAGTTTTAACATCTGAAATCCATCCTGCAATTGAATTTTTGCAATCTGGTCGCACACGAATATCAACACCATCCATTGTGCCATAATGTGAAACTTCGATTTCACCCTTACAAAACTTTTGCGCCAATTCATTTTTTTTAAGGTTTGCCATAATGGCTTTGATGCGGTTATGATCCGCCTCATCCAACACTATTTTTCCTTTTGCCTTTTCGATGTGTTCCGCCTTGAGTGCTTTGCCCTCCTTTGTGCGCCCATCAACCTTTGGCATTATGTAATAATCATCATAAAATTTATCACTTTCAAGCATTGCAGTATGCACCGCAGTTCCAAATTTCATTGCATCGGTTTCATTGAATTTCCTATCAAGGAAATGTTTCACCGATTTTTTGGCAATCATTTTCAACCCTGATGCGCTGATGGAATCCTTTGAGTGATATTCCTCGTTTGTATCTTTTATCTGTTTCATTGTATTGTGTTTTTAAATAAAAAAAGGGAGCAGCAAATGCCACTCCCATTGCTTGACTACCAAGGCAAATCACTTTCCCCTTGTGCCACTTTTTGCACTTTGCCATCTGGCTGCCAAGTGTTTAGTTCAGCGTACATTTTACCGCTTTGAGCGGTTTTCACATCAAGATTCACCCATCCATTTTTTGAGTTTGCTTTCACAAACTTTCCGAATTCATCAACCTTGATTGATACATTTGCCACCACGAAATCGGGTGCATTTTCTCTACGTTTCACAATGAAACCATCTGCAAAAATTTTATCCTCTGCCATTATATATTGAATTTAGATTTTAATTTACTTAATTGAGTTGCGGACAATTCCGCTTTTTTAATTGCCTTCAAAGCAGTTTGTCGATCTGATTTCATCACAACTTCAAATTGCTCATTTGTCAATTTTGGCTTCATTCCTGATGCCATATTTCCATCATCATCCTCCGCTTGTAACGAAAGCAAAGATTGTAATGTGTACCGCCTGAAATACGTAATTGCTGATCCGAGTTTCTGCGGATCATTTATTTCAGGAAGTTTCACTCCACTTTCAATGGAGTTTTTTCCATCACTTATCACACTGCAAACTTCACCATCCTTGATGGGTTGTAAAAGCGTGAGTTCGTGTTTGTTTAGTATTGGCAACACCTCCCGAATCAATACATTGATGTCAAAGTATTTTGATTTGAAAAAAGGATTTGTTGCTGATTTTGAAATCGCTCCGATTTCGTTTTGCACTTTCAAAAGTTTTTCGTGCAAATTGTTTTCTGTTTCTGCCATAATTTTAGATTAAACGATTAAGATCAAACCCCAACGATTGGAGTTTTTTGATTTCATCCACCTGAAATGTACCGCAATTGTTTACCCTTGAACGAAGTGTTGGGATTGTCATTTCCAATGCTTGACAAACCTTTTTTCGTGTGAGTTCCAATCGCTCCAATTCGGAGTTGAAATATGTATTAAATTCCATAATTGAAAAAATTTATTTTCGCTAATATAGAAAAAATTCTTTCTAAAAAGAAACCCCAAGCGAAAAAAATTTCACTCAAGGTTTCTGGCAAACAAGGGAAAAGGAATGTTTTTAGTTTTGGCGCAGCTGATGTGTGACCGTTACATCAGGATCATTGTTTGGAGTGTGTGCAATGAATTTGAATTCATTTAGGCGCAAATTATATTTTAAAGTATCAATCATTGATGCCTGATCATCCTGATAATCGGTTTTGAAATCAACAAACAACTTATCCAATGGAGTGACTGGTTTGTTTTTGTTGCCATATCCAGTGCCTTCATATCGTGGCACATAAGTTCTGTAATCATTCAAGATTTGTTGTGCGTTGTTTTTATCATCATCAACTGCAATTGGTGATGAAAAAGTTCCTTTTGCTAAAAATGCATTGACAATTTCCTCATTTGGCACAACCTCAAAATCATAAACCCCACGATTCTGTGTGATTGTTGATGTTAGTGTTTGCTCATCACGTTCGGTATCTGAATCCTTTGTTATTATGTTATCCAAATACATTGCGGAATATCCCGTTCCTGATCCTAAAACAGGTTGATAAAAGGTGATTGATATTTGCATATAATATCCCAAATTTGAATCATTTGGCAAAGTTCCTGATTCTTTTTGCCACCTTCCCAAATCCCTTACATCTGAAAATTGAAGTTCATTGTACACCAAAGTACCGCTCATTGAATTGTTGTCTTTGTCGTAATATCTTGTTGTAACGGGAATAAATGGTGAAAGTGATGATTCAACTTTTACCGAATAGTACAATTTATAGGAAACGCTTGTTGCGCTTGAATCAAAAAGATATTCAAAGGAATATTGCACATTGTCTGCGGGATTAAAATTTCCAATTTTAAAAAATCCATTTTGACTAATTGCGGTTATTCTTGATGCAGCACTTGTTGTGAAATTTGTTAGTTTGTAAGATTGATTATTTGATCCAACAAAATCGTGAGTTGTGGCAACCGCTCCATAACTTAAAGTGTGACCACCCGCACCAAAAGTAAATCCACGACCTGCGCCCATAAATCCATAAACTTCACCCTCTTGTTTCAAATCAGATTCCACAATCACTTTTTTCAAAGGTGATAAATATTCAATTGTCAAATCATTTTGAATTGGTTGCAAATCTTTTTTGATGCTTTTTGATACATTTTTTGTGGCATTTCCTTCAAAAGTTCTGCCATCACCAACTCCAAACACTTGAAAATCAACCACCTCATTTTGCCCGTTTGCAAGTGCGTTTTTGAAAACTGTTCTATCATAGTATTGCCCAGAAAAAACATCATCCAAATACAATGAATTTGGCACAACCCACCAATCACCAAATGCGTGAAATATCCTTGAATTGGATTTTCGCAAAATGTTTTCCAAAACTTCCTTGTTGTTTAGAAAATTTAATTTGGCATCAATGTTTGAAAATGTACTCCAGGGTCGTGCGGGAATATCCCCAATAAAATCCGATGTGCCTGTCCATTGTATATCACCCGCCCAATACAAATATCTTTCAACTGCGGTTGCATCTTTGTTGAATTCTTGCAACATTTCGGAAACATAATACCACTCACCGAAATTTGCTCCACTTTCAATTGGATTCACATATATATTCAATGCCCTTGAATCATTTACATCAAGTAATCCCAAGCCATCCAATGCGGTGATGGAAATTTCATAAGGAGTTGTTGAGAGTGCCTCCGAATAAGTATCCAAATATAGAAACCCCTCCCAAAATATTCCCCATTCATAAGTTCTTGAATCGGTGATTGATTTTCCAATGCACGTTTCATTGTCTATTGTGCCACCATCATTCAAAACCCGTTTTGTGAAATCACTTGAAATTGTGTTTCCTTGTGTGAGTTCATTTTCAATACATTGAGGAACTTCAATGCGCCCTGCATTTGTGGCAAATTCCTCAACCCTATCTTGAAAAACATTTGATTGATTCCTATCATAATAAATTTGCACACGATATTCCTCCTCCAAACCTTTGAAAAAATCATCATAAGTAACATCATCAGTAACAAGCAAATTCAATGTGCAACTTGATCCAATTATGGGATTGTAAAAATCATCATCACCCTCCCATTCCATTTCAACTGGATTGCCTGTTCCAATCATTGGCAAAACATCACCAGTATATCCATCTTGCAAGATTTCAACCTTTTTTCCATTGCCCAATAAATCAGAAAAAATCAATCTATATTTAACCCCGTATGCCATTTGTTTATTTTAATCGTGAGCGATTGCGTTCCGCCCTTTGCAGTGCAACCACAAGATCCTGTCCTTGAATTCTAAATTCACCGCCAACATTTACTTGTTGCGCCTGTTTCCCGCCAATCATTGCCTCCAATTTGTTCAATGGAGCAATCACCTCTGGATTTTGTTTTGCGCCCGTATATTCACCCATTACACCCAACGTTGTGCCTGAAACAATACCACCATCCGCAAACTTTGGTATTGCAGCAAATGCGCTCATTACACCACCCACCGCAGTTGCAATGAATGCAGGAGTTGTGAATATTGCAGCTGGACCAGTTGCAGCACCCGATGCAGTTGCACCCGCAATTGCTTGTGAAATAGATTGTGCCAACATCATTGAAATCAGTTTCAAAACAGTTGTAATCAAGCCACCGATAAAACCTTCAAAACCATCTTTTGCCAAACCAAGTGATTCAACCAATCCCATTGACATACTATCAAAGGCATTCGCAACACCTTCACCAACCATTTGTGAAACTTCAGCAAGATCCTCAAGCGCAACTTTGAATCCAAGTACATTAGCCATTGCCTCCTCCGAAACTGGAGGATCAACCTTGTTGATATCAACCGCACCTATAAAGCCATGAGATGGCTGCAATGTATCATCACCACCACCATCAGCGGGTGCAGTTCCACCGCCAACATCACCAATCAATCCTGAAACAAATCCTGAAACTTGATCTTTTACATTTGTGAGTGCGCCTTGCACTTGCTCAACGGTTTTCTTTTCAAGTGTTGATCCAACTGCATCGCTCATTGCATCGCTGAAATTATCGCCAATTTCCTCACCTGCACTTTTTACGATTTCTTTTGATTCATCAAAACCATCTGATAAAATTTGCTTGAATGATCCTTTAAAACCCTTTTCGGAAAACTCCTTGATGAGTTTCCACATTGTTGAAAATGAATTTATCACTAACATCACTTGCGTTTTTGCAAATGTGAAAACACTTTGAAATGCTGCTTTTAAGAAAAATATCACTTTGCGAAGTTTCTGCGATCCATTGTATAAATCCACAAATTGATTGTATAAACCAACCACAACGGGCAACACTTCACCCCAATTTTTGTATATAATAAAGGCAATACCCGCCAATGCGGCTGCAACCAATCCAACAGGTGAAAGCAAAAAACCAATTGCGCTAATCAACCCTCCAACCAACGTGATTATTGTTGGCAATACAACTGCAAATGCACCCAATCCGAGTATCAATTTTTGAGTGCCTGAATCTAAATCAAAAAACGCATTGAAAACGTTTTGGATAACCCTTGAAACATCTTCAAAGATTGGCACAAATCCAGTAAGTAAAGTTGCACCAAGTTGTGCAAATGATTCCTTTGATGAATTCATTGCCTTGCGCAATCTAAATTCAGCGGATTGACTTGTCGCATCAAATGCGTTTTGCGTCATTCCCATTGTATCGTTCATCCGCTCAAAGATGCCACGATTCATTTCAACACCAGATCCCAATAAATCCAACACCCCTTTCAATGCAATAAGGTTTGGGAATACTTTTTGCGCTGCATTTGAATTTTTGTCAAATGCGGTTTTTAATGTATTCATTGCGGATAACAATCCTTTGTCCTTGATTTGTTGTTTCAACCCTTCGGATGATAATCCCATTGAAACCAATGCTTTTTCCGCTTGCGGCGTTGTTTTCAATAACCCTGAAAGGATGCCATTCAATTGCGTTGCACCAGCTGCAGCATTTGTTCCCGTTCTACTCATAGCAGCAAATGCAGCACCAACCTCGTGGAATTGTACACCCATATTTGATGCCACAGGTAACACCGCACCCATAGCTCCCGCCAAATCGCTTGCCTCCAATTTACCTTCACGCACCGAAGCGGTTAAAACATCCGTTGCTTGTGATGCGTCAAGTGTATCCGATCCATAAGCATTCATTGCGGAGGTTGCCAAATCTGCAATTGTTGCAGTTTGACCCAACCCAACCGCCGATGCTTTCAATGATGCCTCCAAAGTTCCCATTGCTTCATCACCACGCAATCCCGCTGATGTAATAAAAAACAATGCCTCAGCTGCATCCGCTGATGAAACACCAAACTCCTTTGCCATTGTTCTGGCTTTTGCACCCATTGCATCAACTTCATCACCCGCAATTCCAACAAGTGATTTGACCATTGTCATTGACTTATCGAAATCCGTTGCCATTTTGATTGCAGCACCACCCGCCACTGCCAATGGCAATGCTAATCGTGTTTGAAGTGATTTGCCAACTGCGGTTGTGCTTTTACCAAATGATTTCAACCGACCTGATGCGGTTTTGAGTGTTGCATTCAGTTTCGATGCATCACCCAATAAAGTAACTTTCAATTGATTATTTGCCATCCGTAGAATTTAAATGTAAAAATACAAAAATCCTACATCTTTAATTTTTTATCAAATGTCGCTGATTTGACTTTATCCAAAAATGAATTGTATTTGTCCTTTGTGGATTTTGGTCGATTCTTTTCGATTTTGGCATATATATCTTGAGGCAATGAAAACAACTTTTCAGGATCAATCATTTGTGAACGTTTTTGAGCATTCACATTGTACACCATTGCTGCCAAATATCGGATGCGTTCCCACTCCTTATTGTGGTTGATGTAATATGATTCACCCAAAAGGTGATTTTCCTTCCAAGTGTGTTTCCAAAATTTATCAGGATCAATCCCTACTTGACCGATGAAATAATCCATCAAATCATCCCAAGTGAGTTTTTCGGGAGTTAAGGTTTCGTTTTTTTTTCTGTTGATTTCACAACATTGCGCTTCACACCTTGATTCAAATCATTGCCAAGCACTCTGGATTCCATCATTGTATTCACAATGTCCTCAAGTTTTTCCGCTTGTAAATCCTCAAGCCACATTCCAACTTTGAATTCATTGTAATCAATTTCATTTCCCTCCTCCTGATCATTTGCAAGGATTGCGGAATAAATAAGTGAACGAATTGTGCCAAGTGAAATTCCTTCACCAAATATGTCACCAATCTTGTCAAGCGAAATGCCCAATGTATCGGTGAAGTTTGCCCAAAAGTTCATTGAAAAATGCAATTTGCGCATTTTCCCGCCAAGTTTTATGGAGTAGTATCCCCGTTGTTTGTTTGCCATAGTAAAAAAATAAAAAGCGCAATCCCCTCAAATTGCGCTCAATTCATTATGCTTTGTCTGATGCAGTGATTGTACCAGTCAATGTGATTGATCCTGAATAAGAAACTGGAGATTCCATTTCCGCACTTTGCTCAAGTGATGAAAGGAAACCTTCCGCAGTGAAAATGCGATCACCCGTTGTTTCAGTTCCAAAGATACAAGTCAATTGTGTACGTGCCAAAAGGAAATCAGCAAGTTCAGTCACGTTTGATGAATCATCATAAGTGACTAATCCATCAAATGAAACTTCACCGCTCATCACACCTGCGATCACTTCTTGAAATCCGCTTGAATCTTTTGTTGTTGCCTCTGGCAAATCAGTTGATAATGTTAATGAGCATGATGTCGTATGCCCTAAATTTGCTCCTTCTACTGAAAGAATCAGATTTGTTCCGTTAAATACACCCGTTGTTGGCATAGCTTATAATTTTTTAATTCTATACAAATATACTTATTTTTTTTATATGTAATCAATCCCAAAAAAGGAATGAACTCCATTATCACTCAAGGTGATTTCGTATTGCTCCCAATCCTCTGGCTGCGCTTCAATACCCTGCCAAAGCACATCAACGGAAAAATTTTCCGCCAAAACTGCATCGGTTTCGATATTGCCCTCATCATCATAAACTGGTTGCTCCACGATTGGATGATTCAATTTCACAATCACGTGATTGTGATTGGGATGTGTTTCATCCAATTCCTCATCATATTGTGATGGCAACGCATCAATCAATGAATCCGCAGTTGCTTCATCTGGAAATTCGTATTTTTTAAATATATGGCTCATTTTTTAAAATTTAAATTGTTGTTAGTGTTGCAAGTTCTGCATCTGAAAGTGCCTCATTGTATATTTGTGCTTGATTTATTTTGCCTTCAATAAAATTAGAAGTTCCATTACTATTGGCAAAATCAAACCTTGATAAACCAACAGGTGTATTACCGCTTGTATCAGAAAATACTTGTGTGCCGTTTATATATGCTTTAAAATCGTTTTGCTTGTATCTAAAAGCCACTTTATTTCGTTGGTTAAAATTGTAATTGACCGTAAATACGCTGTCCGCTTGGGTTGCACCACCGCTTGCTACAAAAAAACGAATAACAGCACTAGCACCATAAAACAAAAAAGCTACTCTATTAGAAGTAAAACCATTGCTTAAAGTTATTTCTCTCGTGTTTCCACTAAAGTTTTCCAAATCAAAAAACAAAGTACCCTCCGAATCATTGAAAACATATTCATTTCCGCCTTTTGCAACCTCATCTTTTACCCTCGTAACCGCAGCGGATGATGTTGGGATGATGCTTGTGCTATATGTTCCCAATTCTAATTGTCCTCCCCACACTTCAAATTCCGTTGCATCATCATCTGATCCAACCCTTGTATCAACAAAATATGTGTAATTTTGTGAACTTCCTGCAACAAAACTCAAAGTTTCCCTTTGCCAATTTCCTGTAAAGGTTATAAGTTTATTGACATCTGTTCCGCTGCCTCCTTGTGCAAGACATCGCATATATGCCTTTTCACCCGCAATTCCTTTGTAATACGCACTAAATGTATATGTGCTACCTGATGATAATGTTGCAGCATATGCCCTTGAAATCCTTGAATTTCCCGTTACACTATTTAGTGATAATTGTGTTGAATTGTTTGTGCCATCAGGTGCAACACCAAATTCATTAGTTCTTGACATATCAACAAGTGACCAATCAGCATTATCAATAAACGAATTATTTGTATCTAAATTTGTACGTTGTGGCTCAAGCAACAAAGCACCTTTTGTATTGTTTGTAAAATCAACTCGTGGCTCATTGGATGCAGCGGTTTGAATCAATCCATTGCGCCCTACATAAGTGCCACTTGAAATCCTATCCACTTGAAATGGCAAACTTTTAAAATTGCCACCCTCATCATTGTATGCCAACAAACTTTTTTGTTTTGTTGCCCAGATATCATTGCCTAATTTTAATTTTGGATCTGCCATTTCTATTGTATTGTATATTGTTGCCCTGTTGCCATTTCCGTAAATGTATCATAAGATGTCACATCAACCATTTCAGCATCAGTGAGTGCCTTATTCCACACAAATAATTCATCACAAGCATTTCGAAATCCAGTATCCGAAACAAAACGAGTTGTGCCAATTATAACAGAGTTGAAATCCCAAGATAAATTTGTTCCGCTTGATTCATTGCGAACTTCAACTCCATCAATGTACAACTTGTATGTGGTTGCGCTTGTGAATTTAATTGCAACTTTTTTGACTTCACCAACAACAACAGGATAAGTTTGTGAATCAACATCCTGTGTTGTGCGCCTTCTTTCAACTTGAACGAATGATGCATTTGCCCAAGAAAATCTTAAATAATCAACCGCACTTCCATTTTTGTAAATACTGAAAATTGTTTGGTTTGTGCTTATTGCATCAACAGTTCCTTTCCAATAAACAGTGATTGGATAATTAGTTGCTAAATCCCCGAATGGTTGATTGTATGCGGAATCAACGTTGCGTGTGATTGCACCCGTTGTTGTGTTGATCAAACTTGTTGCTCCACTTCCTTGTTCAATTTGTCCTCCATATAAATATATATTTTCACCCGATGAATAAGTTCCATTGAAATACAAGGCAAATTGCAAATTTGTACTTGCGGATGTGAAATCAAAAGAAACTCGATACCAATCATTTGGGTATTTTTCAACCTTTAAATTTGATGAATTTGAGTTTGCAATCATATTGCCATTTGATAAATTTACATCCATATTTGATGCGGAAAAACCCTCTTGCAATCTTACTTGATTATGTGTTCCTGCCTTAATGAATGCAGATATATTGTGCGTTACACCTGATGTTCCCTGAAATCCTTTGAATACAACCGCAGTTCCTGAAGTTGTTGCTTGTACTTTTGCACCTTCATTTGTTCCATTTGGAGCAATAGCATTATTGTTTGTAGTTGATACACCAATGGTTGAATATCCTGTTAATGAATTATTTGGATACACTTTGTTTTGCCTTGATTCCTCCAAAAGCAATTCAGGGCATCCAGTTGGGTTTCCATCAGCATCCAATCGATAATTCAAACGAGGTACGTTTTCCGCCATTGTTTCAATATAACCGCCCTTGTTGATGCGTGTGCCTGATCCAGTGCGTGTGAATGTGAAATCCCCATCACCATCAGATGGCAAAACGGAATAAACTTTGTCCTCCGCATACGCTGCGGGAATCATTGCCAAATTTGCAGTATCCTTAACTCCCATTTATTTGGTTTTATCTTTTATTTTTTCAAAGGTACGCAAACCACCCAAACCAAGCATCCCCAATAGTATGGTGATTAGTTGATCCATTTGAATTGCTGGAGGCATCACATCAGGTGAAACCCACGCAATTAAATCACGAATGATGAAGTTGTATGCAAGTGCAATCCCGCAAATCCAACCAATGAATGGTCGCCAACCTGCAACAAATATGCTCCGATGTTGTGCCTCCATTTTGTTGATTTCACTTTGCACCTTCACAAGTTCCATCATTTTATCAGGATCAATTTCCTTGCCTTTGATTGCTTCACGCATATCCTTTGCAAACTCACCCAATGATGATTTGCCACCATTATTCAATCCCAATAATTTTGCAAACAGTGTTTTCATTAGTACACCCAAATAACATTTTTACTTTTATCGGGATCATTATCAACGTGAATAAACGTTTTAGCAATCCCTAATCGATTAAATCCAACGAGTTTCAAAACATCAACCAAACGGAATCGATCCGCTGAATTGTCGCAACTCACATCAATCGCATACCCTTTCAAATGGCTTGATGTTTTTGATCCGCCAACTTCCTGATTTCTTTTTTCAGTGCGCACACCCGAATTGATGCGTATTGGTTTGCCAAACAATTCACGTGCCTGATCAATCATTTGCAACACATCGGAATCCATACGTTCACCACTTCCAATTTCATCAGGTGAATCAAATTCGCTAATTTTAAAATGCTTCATTAAAAACTTAAAATTGTGATTTGAAAATCCTCAACCCTTGCGGTTGCTCCGCTTTTATCAACTTTCACTTGTATTTTCACACCGCTTGTTTTTATTGCGCTTGTCACAAAGAATTGAGTTGTGCGTGAATAACGCACCTCATCCCCTGATGATGAAATCAAATCATGAGCAAACTCAACGCTTTTTGTTGTATCAGGAAAATACAATCTTGAATCCATTCGTGTGTTTGCTGATCCCGTTGTGATATCATAATCATTGCGAATCAACAAAACTTTTCCAACTGGCACTTCACTCAAATCAATTGTGTTGGTTGCTGAATCCCACAAATCCCCAGTGATGTAAGTTGGTTTGTATGTTGTTTCAGTTCCCGTTCCTGCCTTGTTGTTTGTTAAATCAACCCAAGCATCCGCAGTTAAATTGATGGGAGTTGCGCTTGTTGCAGTATCCTCATAAAAGGCAAACCCGCCCTGATCATCATATATTGCATTTATGCTTGATTTTATTTCATTGACATTGGATGCGGTCACTTTGTAGATTTCCGCAAGTTCCGATGTTTGATTGTCCGTTTTATTTGTAAAAGTAATTTTTGCCATTATGATTGTAATTCAAATTGTAATTCCGCTTGTAATCCACCCGATGGAGGAATTTGTTCCACACGATTGGAAAGTTCAATGATTGCCCTGAAATATGTGTGATCACTCAAATCTTGCTCAATATATTGAATGCCCTCATTTTGTGATGTGTACACATTGAATCCTTGTTCGGTTAAATCAAAATAATTCGCTGATCGTGTGCGCAACAAAGATAAACATTCATCCACAATAAGGTTGCAATCAAGTTCACCGCCATTGTCCGATTCAAATCTTGTAACCACTTCAATCCTTGTAATCACCTCTGAATTGAATGTTGTGCGGTTTTGATCAACCTCGTTGTTTGTAAGGGAATAAACTCGTACAAATGGATATGATGCATCTGATGGAACTCTGCCATATATTGGCACGATATTGCCACGCAATGAAACTTCGTTTGTTAAGCGGTCAATGATGGCTTTTCGTATGCGGTGAATCACTTCTTTCATAGTAATTTTTTTAATTTTTTATCCACTCGTTTGAGCATATTATTGAAACCAACCCTTGCGGATGAAAAGAAAAATGGTCGTGCGGGTAAATTAACCTCACGAATTCCTTTGCCTTTGAATTGTGCTGCATAACCATCAGGGATGCCAAGTTCTTTCATATCCGCCAAACTAACTTGTGATCCCGTTCCAAATTCAATGTAAGGCGCATAATCAATATCAGCAACAACCGCAACACCTTTTCCAGATGCCTCCGAATTTATACTTTGGCGCAATGCTCCAGTATCTTTGGCTGCGGATTGTTTTGCCCTTCCAACAATTTCCATTGCACTCCTTCCAATTTCATTTGAAAGTTCCTGTTTTGAAAACTTTTGCAATTGTGCAAGTTTTTTATTCAACTTTGCCAAATCCGCTTGATTGATTTTTATTCCCGCTTTCATATTCCCACCGCTTTGATTGTTGTGTACTTATCAATTTTGGAGTCAAATTTGTCATTGATGCGGTATTTTTCATTGGAGGATTCCAACTGCAACACATCACTCAAAAGGATTTGATTTGCTGCCTTTTCCCGCAGTATTATTTCAATTGCGGTGCGTTGCTCCCGAATTCCGTTTTCCTGCGTTATTTCACCCGAATTTTCCTTGTATGAACACCAAAATGTATGCACAATGGTTTCGGAACTTGTAAAGCCACCAAATCCATCTGCGGTTTTTGTCAATCGCAGTATTTTAATCCTTTTATTTAAGCGACCTGCATCCATTACACAAACATTGATTTGTAAGACGTGAGTATTGTTTTGGCATCAGTTGGAATCAAATGCACGTTTGCACCTTGAACGAAATCCGCACGATTGTCATAATACGTTGAAATTGTTTGGAGCATTGCTTGTTTCATAAGCGCATTGTTGATTCCACTTGTGATGTAGGTGATTTTCACCTTTTCCGCAGCACCACCATCCAATTCAATGGTTTCATTGTCCAATCCGAGTATTGTGTACGTTGCAGCAATATCATTGATTGTAACGCTTGAAATGGATGCCACTGGTGAAAATGGAATGTCAATCAATCCCGTTTCTGTTGTATCCACATAGTATGTGCGATTTTTTGGCACAATATCCCTTGAAATATAATTCTCGCACCATATACGTGCGGTTTCAATCATCAATGTGATCAATGAATCATCCGCAGATGTATCAATACGTGCGTAATCTTTCACATCTTGTGTTGTGATGATTTCATTTCCAGTTGTGGAATTGATTTTGATTTGCCTCATTTCTTTTAATTTGTGTAAAGTTAAAAAAAAAGAGGCACATTGATTGCGCCTCCTTTTAAGTTGAAACAGAAAAAAAACTCATTAAAGAATTGATGCGAAGTTACGGAAATTTTTTTTGTAAATACCATCAATGCCCAATCGAATTGCTTTTTGTTCTTTATTCTTAATAATAAAAAAGCCATCATATTCAACAAAATAGATGGCAAAATAATCAACGTACTTTTTTGGATATCCCTTTCCAGTTCTCGTGAGTGAAATATGAATGTTGCTTTTATTTTTTTTACGATCAGCGGAAACCGATTTGATTTGGATTTTGAACACTTTGCCATCCCTTTCAATTATGGCATCATAAGGTGATGCATCAAGCAAAGGCATTGAAACATTGAATCCATTTTCCATTGCTATTGTGCCAAACTTATATTCAGCAAAGCAACCCCGTTGATTAGCATCCACAAAATAAAAGTACAAAAAAAAAGGGATAACCAATTGGAAACCCCTTTTCAATCTAACAATAATAAAACAAAACTAATTACTCATCACACGATTCACGTGCAATTTTTTTCTCAAGTTCGTTCAATTCCTTGAGTACCATCAATTGCCTTGACAATGGCAATCGGGTGAATTCCTTTGCATCCAACAGTTGCAAATATCTTTTATAATCTGCGGTCAAATGTTTCATGATTCTTTTTTTGTGAGCATCATTGTAAACCCAATCAGGATTGTAAAGATGCCTGTGAATAAATCATTGAAAAGATAAATTGTGCGGATGCCAACTAAAAAGAAAAGCCATCCCAACAATGCCTTGTTGATTTTTGTTTCCTTCTTTTTCATAACCCCATCCATTTATCAGCGTGAGCGCATAATTGGCAAAATGTGCATACCAATCCAAATGCTGCAACATATATAATGCAGTCAAAAATAAAGTTTTCGATTTTTCGTTTCATTGTTTCAAGTTTTAAAGTGTTATTTTCTTACGATATTGAGTTCCTCAAATGTTTTGTAATTCCAACCTTTAGATGTTTCTTCTAATTCAGGTTGATAATCTTCTAAACTAATACCCTCAAAACGATTTTCGTAAGCGTTTAAAATTATAGATGATTTGTCGTAATGATTATAAACGTGATAAACCTGCCAAATCATGCCATCAGGTTGATTTCTGATTATGATAGTTTGCGGAAATTTATTGTAAGATTTTGCGCCATCATATGAAACCCTATCAATATGAGTTAGATTTTTGAATTCTTTGATTTCTGTTTTCATTTTGTTTGTTTTAATGTTTCAACAGTACAAATATAGGAAAAAATTCTTTCCCTCCAAACAAATATCAAAAAAAGTGCAAAAAAAAAGAGGTGACCGAATATGATCACCCCTTTTATTGGTTGTAATGCCCTATTGATTAGGGAGTTTCAAGTGCAGTTTTTGCAGTTGAGAATGTACCATTTACGAATGCATTTGGCAAGTAGTTTGTCAATGCAATACGTTCTGATACTCTTACAGTTACGAATCCATCACGTACGTTTGTGCCATCTTCTCTAAAGAATTCAACACCAACGTTGTCACGCACCCAAAGTTGAGTTCCAACACCGAAGTTTCCACATAGGAAAGTTCCCGCAGTGATTGCAGTATTAACTACAACAGGAACACCCATAAAGGCAGGTTGTAATCCAGCGTAAACCTGATCTTTCAAATAGCTGTTGTTGCTATCTTTCAATAAAAGGATTTTATGGAAATCTGTTGGATGTAGCATAATGTAATCCGCATCATAGTTGCTCAATGCCAATTGGTTAAGAGCAGCTATAAGAACATCGAATTCATTTGCCGCCTCAACTGATTGGTAAAATGCACCACCAGATGAAACATCAAAATCCGCTGCATCAGTTATGATTCCGCTCAAGTTTGGAGCAGTTCCATTTCCTGAAAGGATTTGTGTATCCTCAACAGATAATAATTTTTCAGGCGCACGTGCTGAAAGGTATGATGTCAATTGTGGAGTATCTGCCAACATTTCCTCACTGATGCGGAAATACGTTGCAATCTTGCGAACGTTTGCATCAGATGCAGTGAAATCGAAATCAGATTGACCAATGGTCGCTCCTTCGGCTGCGGTTGCAGCACCATTTGAATATCCAGATTCTTTCACAAAACGAACAACATCAGATGAAGTTGATCCTTGTGGAATCAAGTTTCTTATGTGAGTTGAGCGTGTTGGATCGAATTTGTATCCTGCAACTCTATCCGCTCCAATCACCTCACCTGTGAAATCGGATGCGATAGTCATATCCGCCTTCACCTCAAATGATGCTGATCTTGCGTTTCCTTTTGCGATTGCTTCAATAGCACCATCATTGATGGCATTTGTTAAAGCACCTTTGAAAGATACGTTTGTGCTAACTTCAAACGACTTTTTGTTTGCAACTTCCATTGCATCCATACGCTCGTTGAATTGTGTTGTTAGGTTGCTGATTTCGCTTTTTAGCATTTCATCAGCTTTCCCAGTTGCGGAATCAACCGCTTGTCCTTGCGCCTTTTCAAGTTTGGCATCGATTAAATCGCCAAGTTGATCAAGTTGCGCTTTTGTATTTTCATTCATTTTTGAAAATTTTTAAAAGGTTGTTAATTAAATTTATTTGATAAATATGCGAACACATCAACATCATTCGTTTCTTTCGGCAAAGTGACTTCATCGGTCGGCTTTGTGAAATCAATGAAAAGCGATTTCAGTTTTAGCAGTTCAGATTCAATTGCGTATCCCATTTCATCGGAAATGTTACCCTTGCGGATAAGTTTTGCCAATGCATCGAAACGCTTGAATTCGTTTTCAATATCCACTTTCCCTTTCACATCAAGGATCTTTGCTTGATCATTGGCTGCCAAAGTTACTGCGGATATTTCATAAAGTTTGACTTCCGTAATTTCACGAAAACCTTCCTTCATTTGTTTTTGTATTGGCAAAATGCCAACTGAATTTTCAGTAACAATTCCCGCTTTCATAAGTTCAAGCGCATCATTGCCAAGTGTTGTTTTTGGTATTTCAGCGACAAACATCAATCCTTTGTCATCCTCATACATTTCTTTTATTTTCCCGATTGGCTTATCCATTTTGTGTTGCCATAAGTAACGCACACGCTCACCATTTTCCTTAATGGTTTTTTGATACGCTCCTTTTGCAATCACATCCCCATCGGAATCCTTGTTGCCAAAATAAGATCCGTATCCTTTAACGATTCCCATTTTTTCATCGATGTCGGCAATTTCACCCATTGGTGATGCCTTGTATATCATTGCCATATTAAGTCAATTTTGTACAAATATAGTTATATTTCATCATTCAAGATTTGTTGCACCGCAACACCGCTCAAACCGAAACCAATGCTTTCAAATTCCCCGATTGCTTGTGCCTCCTCCATTGGAAAAGGAAAAACGCTGCATCGGCAATTCACAATGTTTCCCGCTGATGCGCCAAGTGATGAATCCGCAGGATGTCGCATTTGCTCACCTTGAACGCTGAATGTATCCTCATATTTGACTTGTACTCCATTCATAACAGCGTGATCAAAACTGTTTGGAGGAATTGAACGAGTACGCCCATCTTGACCTGAAACCCATTGTTTCATCATTTGTTGTGCGGGGAATATCGTTTGCGCTGATTGCAATGTTCCATAATTCGCAGCATTGGTTGATTCGGTGCGCACCAATCGGAGTGCCTGATTCCTTGAATAGAGATTTGTTTGGCGCAATATCACATTACGCTTTTGCTTTGCTCCGAGTGCTGCAAATGCAGGATCTTGCATGTTGGCACGTAATATCCGTTGCATTGTTTTCTTTGCAGTTCCTTGAACAAGTACAATCTTTGCACCTGCATTTTGTTGAGCGTATTGTCCGAATAGGTTTTGCCATTCCGATTGAAATTGATTTGGGTTAATTCCTTTTTTCAAAAAGCGATCAAAGTTCCTTGCATACCAATTGGCAAACCTCATTCCAGTTTGCACATATAATTGCTGATATATTTTTTTAAAACCCTCCGATTTGAATATCCCTTGTACATCAATTGTGCCTTGTTGCAGGAATGCATCAACACCCTTTTCATATTCCGATTGATAAAACCTTTGCACCGATCCGATGATTGCCTTTTCCGCTTTGCGCATTTCGTTTTCAAATGCGCCCTGCCAATTGGCTTTCACTTGTTTTGAAAGGATGCCATTCTTTTGTGTTGGCATTGCTATCTTATTGAATTAACTGTTTTTTGTATTTCATTCAAATCAACTTCCAACTTGAATGATATGTCCGCACTCCATTGCCTCACTGGCTTGTTGCCATTATATATCACAACAATTGGAACTGTTTGAATTTCTTTTTTAAGCGATTGAGGTTGATCCTCAAGCCAAGCAAATTGCACATCACACCCAATCAGATTTTCAAGATTGATGTTGTTTTGTTTGTTCCATTTCGCATTGATTTGCATCACTGTAATACTTTTACTTTCAATTGAATTTGGATTCACGCTTGATGGTGAAAACAATAAAGCCAATATCAAGATAAAACTTCTCATTTTAATTTGTTTTCAATTCGTACAATCTTGCCTCAATGGTTTCAAGTTTTTCAAAATTCTTTTCAATGAGTTGCCTGTTGCTCATTATTTCATTGCGGATCGCATTATCTTTCAAATCATATTCAGCACGTGAAATCACTGGAGCGGGTTGCTCCATTGCCTCTTTTACTTGCGCCTTTAAATCAAAATAAAATGCAGTTGCGGTGAATAGCACAACCGCAGATGCAATGATTGTTTCAATTGACAATGTGAATTTCGTTTGTTTAGATATTTCAGTCATTATTATCTTTTTTTACCTTGACCACGTTTCTTTTTTTTGTACCCTTTTTGCCCTTTTGATGCGTTCTTTGAATGCACTCCTTTGCGTTTCTTTTTTGGTTTTTCAATAACCAATTCAATCATTCTCATTTTAGCCATTGCGCAACTCTTCCATTTTTTCGATTGCCCAATCTACACCCGCAGTGCCACCCCATAAGTTCCAAGCAACGAATCCACGATCTTTCCATGGCTCATCTTTGTACTCATCCGCAATGGTTGCATTGTCACGATGCCTGTTGAATTGTGCCATCCTTGAAATAATATCCACACTGATCGGATTTCTGGCTGCCAACATCGATGCTCTGCGCCAACCGATTTCAGTGCCTCCTTTTACAACATCCCTTCCATACTTTTCCCGCCACTCAATCATTCGCTTTGCGTTGTTGGTTGCGGTTTGTGGATAATCATCATACATTTCCGCTTTGCTTTCCTCCTTGCTTGATAATGGATGCCCTTCTGGAAACAAATCCGTATCGTGTTTGCCTGATCTGAATGATTCATTGCGCATTGCATAAAGGAATGAATTTACACGAGCGTATGCCCATTGATCGGATGATGATACTGATGGGCGCACTGATGATGGATTTGTATTGTAAGCACCAACACCACGCTCAAACACTTTCACAAGCATTCCAAGTGTGACACGCTTTGTTGCATCATCACCATATTCCTCATTGTGTTCATCAACTTTTTTTTGCAATCCCTTTTCCACTGCATCGGAAACATCCTTTTGTTCCTCCATTGCTGCAATGGCATCCTCATATTCCTGATGCGTTCCAAATGGCATATATACAACCTCACCATCGAATTCGTGTTCGTGATAACCATCACCGCCTAATTCAATAGCACGTGCAACCGCTTCATCCTCCGTTGTGTACACATCCGCCATTCCTTGCACCTCCGCTTTCACTTCGATGTTCCAAAGTGCCTGTTTGATAAGTTGCTTTTCCTGTTCGATATCAACCTCATCAATTGGATCTGGAATTGGCATTTCGTTTGTTTCAATTGGCAAAAGGTTTGCGGGAATGTAATAATTATCAAGCGCATAGTTTTCATCATCAACACCATAATTCATCACCCTTCTTTTTTCGTTTGGAGTTACCCACCACGCTTTTGAAAGTTGATCAACAACCTTTTCATTTTCCTCTTGCAATTCTGGTATTGCAGAATAATCAAAATCAATGAATAGCTTTTCACCATACATTGGTGCCAACCATCGATTCAATTCATCACGTATCTTGTTGAGTTCTGGAATCACCGCATTTTGATACAATGCTTTTTTCGCTTCCTTCATATTGTTGTAGGTTGCAGATTCCGTATTGTTTAGGAGTTGCACTGGCACTGAATATATGTTGCACAAATCTTTGATGGATGCGTTGTATTGCTCAATGAGTGAAACATCTGATGCGTTCAATCCAAAGTTCACCCACGATAATTTTTTGGGAGTGATAATCACATCACCCGCATTGTCCGATCCTTGAAAGTTTTTGCGGAATTTATCTTTCAATTGTTGCGCTTGAACTTCATTCAAATCCCCTTCATCACTTGTAAGGATACCACGTGCGGTTTGGTTTTGTAAGTATTTAACACCCGTTTGCACCGCTTCATTGTTTGTTGTAAGTGAACGCAATCCCGCCCTCAATGGTGATTGCCCATACAAATGCGATCCCGTTCCATCATAATATGGATTGAAATCCTTGATGTGCAATATATCCTCCGCAGGGATATCATAAGCACCTTGATATTCAATGCGATATTTTTGCACTGGTTGCATAATGCCTCCAGAAACGATTTCCATAATTTGTGATGGCATCACATAAAGTTCTTTATACTTTCCTTTATTCATTCCCGTTTCAGGTGCAATGCCATAGATATAACGATTGCCCGTAAGTTTACCAAAGGCAATGAGTTCACTGATCCAACTTGAATATGATTGCGCTGCATTTGGTCGCTCCAATAGCTGATGAAGTTCAGTGCCTTCCAATTCAACCATTGCATTTTTGCGGATGAGGTTTGCTTTGAGTAATGATTGCGCATCCACTGATCCGCTTGTGAGCGACTTGTATCGCTTCACTTCGTTTTCATTTACCTTTTCATATATCTGAAATGGAATTGTTGTTGCAGCATTTGTGATGAGGTTTACAAGCGAATAGATGGTTGCATTCCTGCGGTATCCATCCCGAATGTATGTATCATCATTTTCGGGATTCCAAACAATGGATTCACCCAAAAATTGATAAATTGCTTTGTTGTATTCCGCTGCGGTTTGTTGTGCGTTTTTGGTGATTAGATTCCGAAACCTATCAAGTACTGATGCCATCAATCAAAATTTTATCCAAAAATACAAATTTTAAATCACAAAGAAATCATTGCGGTTTTTATAACGTGAATACGTTGCGTATCTTAATGCATCCATCATGTGATTGAACTTATCAATTGGCTTGTTGATGATTGTGCCATCCTTGAGTTCCTCCCAAAAATACATCTGTTGCTCCTTTTGCAGATTCTTTGATTCGCTTGAAACAATCACATCAAACTCCTTGATGAGTGATATCCCTGCATTGATTGATCCCGCACCTTTTATGGCTGCCTTTGCCAGGCAATCCATTTGGCGCAATTCCTCAATGGATTTCGGCTCGGCACTATCACAATACATCAGCATTTGATTTTTGCCCTCACGTTTTAAGAATTCAGCAATGTCACGATTTGTCATTCCTTTGGCATATAACAACTCGTGAACATAAAGTTTGTCATTCTTTTTTGCCACCATTAGGATTGCGGTTTGGTCATTTGAAAATCCGAAGTCACATCCCAGATGCCAATCCAATTCAGGAAACTCCTTGAATGGAATATATTCCCACTTTTGAAATATCTGCCTATCACTGAACACCGCACGTTGCCCCTCACCATACACCCGCCAATAATCTGGATCACGATCCTTGATGCGCTCAATTTCATTCACCAATTCAGATGGCAAAAACTGATTATCCTTGTATGTTGTTATTGAAAGGAAACAATCATCACGTTCAATGATTTCATCATATATCCAATGCACTGGATCGGAAGGATTGAAGTCAATCAAAATTTCCTCCGTTGTACGCATATTAAGCTGATTGAAATCCTCCCAATGCAACTCATTGCCCTCATTCAAAAAACAATGCGTTCTTTTGCGCCCACGTATCTTTTGACTATCATCAACACTCAAAAATTCAACCAAATGATTTTTGTATTGGAATGTGTTTTCTGATTTGTTGTGATTGCCTTGATAATACAAACCCAAGTTTTCAAGCAGCAAGATGAAGTCACGTTGCACCGATCCTTTCAATGCAGGGAGTGTTTTACGCACGATTGAAATCACCAATGGATCTTTGCGTGTTGTTAGTAAATAGATGAGGTATTGGCAAAGCGCAAATGTTTTTCCAGAGCGCGTTCCTCCCTGAAAAATTTTGATCCGTTCCTTTGCCTCAATGGCTTGATAAAACTGGATGTTGCAATATTCCTTTACTTTTCTTTTTTCGATGGATGCCATTCAATGATTTTACTTTCCACTTCACCATCAACCTTGATTTCACTGCGCTCAATGTATCCGCGTTTTTTGCCTTTGGTTTTCAATAGGAAAATTGTTGCGGTTGTATTGCCATCTTT
>WLWE01000654.1_pt1 | contig 29168 bp, 25 predicted proteins | sample 6718301 | NCBI WGS metagenome assembly WLWE01 (sample SAMN12718691, study PRJNA515312) | sponge metagenome | isolation source: marine sponge | host: Mycale hentscheli | place: New Zealand: South Island, Marlborough, Capsize Point | collected 2003-05-01 | reverse complement strand
CTAGATACGCATTCCGGTAAACCCGCCGTCTACGTAGATGCTCGTGCCTGTAATGAAACTGCCCGCGTTCCTGCTACAAAGCAGAATGGCAGCGCCAATGAGTTCGTCGGGGTTGCCAAAGCGATCCATGGGTGTTTGGCCCATGATCTGTGAAATTCTTTCAGGTGAAAGGATTTTCCTGTTTTGTTCAGCTGGAAAAAAGCCGGGGCACAAGACGTTCACTCGGACGTCTTTCGTAGCAAATTCTCTCGCCACGTTCTGCGTGTAATTTACAACAGCAGCTTTTGAGGCCGAATACGCAAAGACCTTCGAGAGGGGTTTGTCGGCTGAAACACTGCCTATATTGAGGATCGCTCCTCCCCCAGCAGTGGCCATGTGGCCACCAAAAATCTGGCACCCAATATGAGTGCTCTTAAGATTTGTGTTCAGGACACGATCCCAGTCATCATCCGGTATTTCTGCGTATGGAATGGACGAATTGACTCCAGCGCAATTTACCAAGATGTCGGCACTGTCACGGGTGTTGAGAGTTTTCGATAAAAGACCCTCGATGCTTTTCCTCTCAACGGCGTCCACAGCGAGGAAGCATCCTTCTCCTCCGGCTTCACGAATGGCAGAAACTCGAGCCTCGCCACGTTCTGCATTACGGCCAGCAACGACAACAAACGCACCAGCTGCGGCGAGCCCGTCGGCAAGGGCGCCTCCCAGCACACCAGTACCGCCAACGACAATCGCTGTCTGCCCGGAGAGGCCGAAGAGTGAGTCAAGGTAGTCGTGTTTCATTATTTATTTCTGGTAAGAGAACGTGTTGTCCGGAATTACGACACCGGCCTGCGGAGTTCAAGCCATTCGCTGTGGAACGAGCCTTTTTTGTCTGTTCGCTCATACGTGTGCGCGCCGAAGTAATCTCGTTGTGCTTGAAGAAGATTCGCCGGTAAGTGAGAACTTCGATACCCATCGTAGTATGCCAGTGCTGTCATGAGGGCTGGTGCTGGTATCCCATGTGCTGCAGCCGTTGCGACGACTGTCCGCCACGCGGTCTGGCTTTCGGTGAGAGCAGCCGAGAAGTAAGGAGCAAGCATGAGGTTCTCGAGTGCTGCATTCTCGCTGTAGGCCGAAGCGATTCGGTCAAGAAATTGTGCACGGATAATACACCCACCTCGCCAAAGCATGGCTATAGACTTGTAATCAAGCTCCCAGTCGTGTTCTTTTGCTGCCGCTGCAAGCTGAGCAAATCCCTGAGCGTAACTCGCTATTTTCGATGCATAGAGGGCTTGACGAACCTGTTCAATAAACACGTTTGGATTTTCAAGTGTTGGTTGCTTTGGTCCGCTCAGGATACCGCTGGCACGCACCCGAGCATCTTTTTCGGCAGACAGACAGCGAGCATAAACAGCTTCAGTAACGAGTGTGCTTGGCACCCCAAGGTCCAAGGCCAGTTGGCTCATCCACTTGCCGGTGCCCTTCGCGCCTGCTCGATCAAGAATGTTGTCAACAAGAAAGCTCCCCGATTTGTCGTCAGGGTCATGTGCGGTGAAAATATCACGTGTGATTTCGATGAGGTAGCTGTCAAGCTCGCTTTGGTTCCACTGGTCAAAGACATGAGCTAACGCGTCGTTGTCAAGTCCAGCGGCATGTTTGAGCAGCCAGTAAGCTTCACAGATTAGTTGCATGTCGCCGTATTCGATGCCGTTGTGCACCATTTTTACATAATGCCCGGCACCTCGTGGGCCAACCCACTCACAGCAAGGCACATCATGATTTGGTCCAACATGGGCTGAAATTGATTGAAAAATTGGTTTAACCAGTGGCCATGCCGCTGCTGAGCCACCAGGCATGAGGCTCGGGCCCTTGAGCGCACCTTCTTCACCACCGGAAACACCGGTGCCAACGTAGAGGAGCCCAGATGCTTCGACGTGTTTGGTTCTCCGCTCCGTATCACTGTATTGGGTATTTCCTCCATCGATAAGGACATCACCGGAGTGCAGCAGAGGGATGAGTGTCTCAATGATGTGATCAACTGCTGGTCCCGCTTTCACCATCAGCATGATCTTTCGAGGTGGCTTCAGCGCAGCAACAAGGTCTTCAAGTGAGTGACAGCCAACAACATGTTCCTGGTTGCCGCGTCCTGCAGTAAAAGCATCGGTAACACTCGTTGTTCTGTTGTAAACGGCAATACGAAACCCTCGGCTCGCGATGTTCAGCGCCAGATTCTCACCCATCACAGCCAGGCCGATCAGACCAATATCACACGTTGCTTCTGTCATGAAACTTTCCAGCAGAGTTAGAGCGAGCGTCAGGAGAAGGAAATACTTCACCTCGTTGAAAGAAAGCAGTCAGCCTTCAGTTCCTGCCGATCATAGCGAGAAATACCTGATCAAACCACTCCTGCTGGCCAATGTTCGGGGAAAACATCATCAAGAAGTTGTACGCTGCTGCCGATAACCAAAGCCAAGGGTGTGGATGATCCACACATTCGTTTCCATGCGACTCACTCGCGTTGAGCGAATGATCGATTTTTCTGGCAGCCTTGACCTAATCGTCACTCTTGCAATAGCGTTACACAAAATAAGGCGCCGTAGCCAAGTGGCTAAGGCAGCGGATTGCAAATCCGCCATCGTCGGTTCGACTCCGACCGGCGCCTCTTTTCTTTTCTGCAGAAATGTGTTTTCCCAGTGGCATCGTCCGCGAGGGGTGGGGAAATGGTCGCATCTCATTCTGATGAGCCAAAGGTGTCAAAGCGCACCGTTATGATCGTTGAGGCTGCTGGTAAAAGCCAGGATTCTCTCCAGAAGTTTTTTATGGACCGAGGGTATCGTGCGCTTATTACACAGGATCCCGAGCGGGCGTTGATGCGATTCAAGACATGGCCTCGACCAGACCTTCTGCTTGTAAGTGCGCAGATCATGCAAGAGCCTGCAATCAAACTCTTCAATTCGTTTTCGAAGGACCGTTATCTAACGCGTGTGCCTGTTCTCATGATTGGCAGTAGGCAACGAAAACAGTTTTTTATTGATGAGGCAAAAACAGACGAACTGCGGAAAGTACTTCTTATACCATTCAAAGCGGACACGCTCTTGTCGCTTGTCGAGTCTTTGATTAATCAGTCGAAATCTGACGAATGACTTCGGAATGCAGTAGCTGACCTTCATGTCCTGCGAAGCCAGTCGCCGTCAAAGATGGTTGTAGGAGCCTTGCGGAGCAGGGGATGAGATCGCCTTCTGAGGTTGAAGACTCAGGGAAGCGATAGCATCTTTAATATCAGTGAGTAAAAGGTCTGCCATCTCACGGGTAAATCCCCGTTTCACGAGAATACGCTGGAAGGCTTTCTGGGCGAGTTCCCCTGTGAAGGGGTAGGCGGGAACTTGCCATCCGCGCATCCGTAGTCGGTCTGCCAGATCGTACAGCGAGAAGCCATGATCAGAGCCCTCGGCTTGAGTCCAGACGACAGCAGGAATGCCTTTCGACGGAGTCCCGTCATGAATTATTTCAAAACCATCAACAGTGCCGATTTCTTTAGCACAGTACTGTGCAATCTCATGAGAACTGCCATGAATGGCTGTGTAGCCAGCCCTGCCGAATCGCACAAAGTCAAAGTATTGTGCGATCACTTGGCCTGCGGGACGCGAAAAGTTGATCTGGAAGGTAGGCATGTCGCCTCCCAGATAGCTGACGTGAAAAACAAGTTCTTCGGGTAAGTCAGCAACATCTCTCCACAGCACCCAGCCGACTCCGAGCGGAGCGAGACCAAACTTATGCCCAGAAGCGTTGATTGACTTCACACGTTCGAGCCGAAAGTCCCATGGCTCGTGATCTAGAGAAGTGAATGGTGCTAAAAAACCACCACTTGCTCCATCGACATGGATAGGAATATCAATTCCGGTACGAGCTTGAAAGTCATCTAAGGCGCGACTAATGCCGGCAACATCCTCGTAGAGACCATGGTATGTCACACCCATTGTTGGCACGACGAAAATAGTATTTTCATCAACTTTTTCGAGCACAGCATCCGGCGTCATGCAAAGGTTGCCGGGAGACATTTCAATTTCCCGAAGTTCAATGTCCCAGTAACGAGCGAATTTTTTCCAGCAAATCTGAACGCTTCCGCAGACCATGTTTGGTCGGTCAGTTGGTTTTCCAGCAGCTTTCTGACGGGCTTTCCAACGCCATTTGGCTGCCATGCCGCCAAGCATTGAGGCTTCGCTTGAGCCTATTGTTGAGCATCCAATTGGCTTTCCAGGTGAGTGCCAAAGGTCTGCCAGAAGGTTAATGCATCGTTGCTCGATTGCTGCCGTTTGAGGATATTCGTCTTTATCAATCAGATTTTTATCGATCGCCAGATCCATTAATTTGTGGACTTGGGGACTCTCCCACGTCTGACAGAATGTCGCAAGGTTCTGCTTGCTATTGCCGTCGAGTAGCAACTCTTCACTGAGGATCTGATAAATAATATCGGGGTTGCTTGTCCCGTCCGGGAAACAATCGTGAGGAAGCGGTTGAGTTAGGAGTGGCATAATCTCAGCGTCTAGGCCGAGTGTTGATGAATGCGGAGCCGATGGTTTCGAGGCCATTGTGATCATCCTTGAGTGAGATTGCTTGAGTATTCGCATCGCGGAACTCCGACTATGGTACTCAATGAATTCAGACACGTCCCGTGTTTTTGAAGTTATGCGAAGGCTCGTGTGACGTGAACGGGATGCCATTCGGGTTGCTGACGGAATCAAATGATCGGCTCACCATTTCTGCGTCACGGCGTCTCCACACGGAACAACTCAAGTAGTCATATCTTAAAAAAATCTCAAAATCACGGTGTTTACTGTCGCCGCTTGACCCGGACGCCGCTGCCGACTAACTTTCCGAGTCTGGAAAATGCCGATTGCACAGAGATATTTATGTCTTGAGCGTATGCATTTTTTCATTGAAAGCGGTACTTTTGAGGCAATTAAACCCGAAGTTCCGTCGCAGTCATTGTGTTGGCTTGGTTTCAAGCCGTGTTCACATGACATTGCATTGGTTCGTTGACAATTTGGTTGTGGTAATTGGCATCTTGATAGAATGTCGAAGAGAAATGATGTTTCTTATGATTCGTCATGGATTCTTTTGCGTTCTCCCAAGGCAAACAATTTCGTGAGGTTCAATTTGGATCTCACAGAATTAAAGAGCGAGAAAAAAACGTTACAAAAGGTGAGCCAAACAACGTTGTTGGATTGGTTCATCTGGTTGCGTGATTCCCGAAGAAGTTCGCATTGCGAGCATTCGATTCGGGTGGTCAAGCTACCAAGGGCGCATGGGGGATGTCTTGGCATTAGGAGGCTTTGAAGGGCGCGGAAGGCTGCGAAAAGCCTGGGGTAACCGTCAAACAGGTGATGATCCCGGGATTCCCGAACTGGCTGTAACTGAATACATAGGTTGCAGTGGCCAACGCGGAGAACTGAAACATCTAAGTATCCGTAGGAATAGAAAGAAAAATCGATTTCCTGAGTAGCGGCGAGCGAAAGGGAAATAGCCCAAACCGCGGTGGTTTCCACTGCGGGGTTGTAGGGCCCTCCACCGGAGTTATCAAACAATTAGCTAGCAGAACGATTTGGAAAGGTCGTCCATAGAGGGTGACAGACCCGTACGCGAAAGTTAATTGTCTCTGGAGGGTACCCTGAGTAGGTCGAGGCACGTGAAACCTCGACTGAATCTACGGGGACCATCCCGTAAGGCTAAATACTCCCTAATGACCGATAGTAAACAAGTAGAGCGATCGAAAGATGAGAAGAACCCCTGTTAGGGGAGGAATGTGAACCTGAAACCATGTGCCTACAAGCGGTCGGAGCGCTATGGCCTTTTTGGCAATGCGTGACGGCGTGCCTTTTGCATAATGATCCGGCGAGTTACCGTCAGCGGCTCGGTTAAGGCCTTTCGGGCCGAAGCCATAGGGAAACCGAGTCTGAATAGGGCGACTATTGGTCGCTGGTGGTAGACGCGAAACTGCACGAACTACCCATGAGCAGGTTGAATCGCGGGTAAAACCGCGTGGAGGACCGAACCCACTTGGGTTGAAAACCGAGGGGATGACTTGTGGGGAGGAGTGAAAGTCTAATCAAGCGCAGAGATAGCTCGTTCTCTCCGAAATAGCTTTAGGGCTAGCCTCGGGCAATAGATAGTGGGGGTAGAGAGACTGAATTGGATGGGGGCCCTTCCCGGGTACCTCACCGAACCAAACTCCGAATACCATTATCCGTACCCCGGGAGTCAGTCCGCGAGGGATAAGCTTCGCGGTCGAGAGGGAAACAACCCAGACCACCTGCTAAGGTCCCCAAGTAAAACTCAGTCACTAAGGAAGTGATTTTGCTATGACAGCCAGGATGTTGGCTTAGAAGCAGCCACCATTTAAAAAGTGCGTAACAGCTTACTGGTCGAGCAATTTTGCGCCGATAATGAACGGGAGTTAAGTTTTACACCGAAGCAGTGGGATCCACTTTGTGGATCGGTAGGAGAGCGCTGTACGTCAGATACAAGTCGCACCGAAAGGAGCGATGGTGGGGCGTACAGGTGATTATGCCGGAATGAGTAACGATAAAGCAGGTGAGAATCCTGCTCGCCGAAAGCCTAAGGTTTCCTGGGGAAGGTAAATCCGCCCAGGGTTAGCCGGTTCCTTAGTCGAGGCCGAAAGGCGTAGACGATGGATAGCAGGTCAACATTCCTGCGCCACATGCCGGACTGATGGAGGGACGGCGTCTGAAAGGTGAGGGGACGGATAGAAATGTCCCTCGCCTGTGTGGAGGGTAGCTGTAGGCAAATCCGCAGCGACATCCTGAAGCATGGGACAAAGACGTTTATGTTTCGATAGTCACCAGAAGGACGTCCAAGAAAAGCTTCTAGGGTTGATGGCATGTGACCGTACTAAAACTGACACAGGTAGGCGGGACGAGAAGTCCTAGGCGCTCGGGAGAACACTGGTTAAGGAACTCTGCAAAATGGCCCCGTAAGTTCGCGATAAGGGGTGCCCTCTTTGGTTTACGCTGAGGAGGGTCACAGTAAATCGGCATCAGCGACTGTTTATCAAAAACACAGGACTCTGCTAACTCGCAAGAGGATGTATAGAGTCTGACGCCTGCCCGGTGCTGGTAGGTTAAGGAAGAGGGTTAGCCGTAAGGCAAAGCTCGCGACCGAAGCCCCAGTAAACGGCGGCCGTAACTATGACGGTCCTAAGGTAGCGAAGTTCCTTGTCGGGTAAGTTCCGACCTGCATGAAAGGCGTAACGACTGATGCACTGTCTCAACCAGTGACCCGGTGAAATTGTAGCCGTGGTGAAGATGCCACGTACCCGCAGTATGACGGAAAGACCCCGTGAACCTTTACTGTAGGCTGATATTGGTCTTGGACGTGTTCTGTGTAGGATAGGTGGGAGGCTTTGAAGCAGTGACGCTAGTCATTGTGGAGCCAACGTTGAAATACCACCCTGGATTCGTTTGAGTTCTAACGCTGATTCCCGTGAAACCGGGCAGCGGACAGTTTCAGTTGGGCAGTTTGACTGGGGCGGTCTCCTCCCAAAGAGTAACGGAGGAGTTCAAAGGTACCCTCAGCCTGGTTGGCAATCAGGCATTGAGCGCAAAGGTAGAAGGGTGCTTGACTGCGAGACTCATAAGTCGAGCAGATACGAAAGTAGGACTTAGTGATCCGGTGGTTCTGAATGGAAGGGCCATCGCTCATCAGATAAAAGGTACTCCGGGGATAACAGGCTTATCGCTTCCGAGCGTCCATAGCGGCGAAGCGGTTTGGCACCTCGATGTCGGCTCATCACATCCTGGGGGTGGAGAAGCTCCCAAGGGTTTGGCTGTTCGCCAATGAAAGTGGTACGTGAGCTGGGTTCAGACCGTCGTGAGACAGGTCGGTCCCTATCTGCTGTGGGCGTACGAAACTTGCGAGGATTCTTCTTTAGTACGAGAGGATTTGGAAGGACGTTCCTCTGGTGTACCAGTTGTCGCGCTAGCGGCACGGCTGGATAGCTAAGAACGGAAAGGATAAACGCTGAAAGCATATAAGCGTGAAGCCCGCCTCAAGATCAGGTTTCGTAGGGTTTATACCCGAAAGTCCCCTGAAAGACGATCAGGTTAATAGGCCGGATGTGTACGTGCAGTAATGCACTCAGCTAACCGGTACTAACGGACGATTGCTTGACCACTCGTATCGAGTGCTCACTCTATTGCTCTCCTGCGAAAGCATGAGAGTGCCAATTACCACAACATTTTCACCGTGAAAGCGGTGATGCAATATTTTCCGGTGAACATATTTGAAAGGTCACACCCGTTCCCATCCCGAACACGGTAGTTAAGCTTTCAGAGCCGATGGTAGTGCCAAAAGTGCGAGAGTAGGTATTGCCGGAAATTTTTTACGAACCCCTCGGGCTCCTTTTGGAACCCGAGGGGTTTTTGTTTTACGATGTTTCAATATGTTGATGAATCAGTTGTTCGATAAATTCAACAGGTAAGCCAACAACATTGTTGGCGGTTCCCTTCAGCAAATGGAGGGGTAAAAGGCCATCTTGAAAACCGCATGCACCCGCCTTGCCGCACCATTCATTTGTTGCCATGTATAAGTCAATCTCTTTTTTGTTGAGTGAGCCCATGAAAACTTCACTCGATGCAGACCCCTCTATCATTGCGTAACGACGCTGCCCCTCAAAAGTGTTGTTTCTGCTCGGAGTTACTGGAAACCAGATGCTCACGCCTGTAAAAACAAGGTGTTTTTTTCCAGAAAGTGCTTCTATCATCCGTCGAGCATCATGAGCATCGCTTGGTTTTCCCAGTATCGAACCCTCGATTTCACCAACAGTATCACATGCCAGAATAGCGCGGTCTTCGGATAGCGGAACGTGTTTTGCGACTGCAGAGGCTTTGGTGTGGGCCAATCGAGTTACAAAATCACTCACCGTTTCACCTAGCTGGTGTGGCAACGCCGACGCTTCGGCCTGCTCAGGTGGAGGGATAATGGAAACGTCCCAGCCTGCAGAAATCGCCAGTTCTCGACGACGGCGAGATTGGCTTGCTAGGATCAGTCGAAGTGGCAAAGGTGGCGTCATGAACAAGTGGCTCGTGGAATGACTGACCGATAGACGAAGGTAATCATATGAAGGTTCTCTTTGATGATTCAGAAATCATCGTTCTCGACAAGCCTGTTGGTCTTGCAACGGCCAACAGTCCGCGGGGTGAGAATAGCCTTTATGTTGAATTGGTGGACAGGTTTGGGTCAGGGTGTTTTGTCGGAGTTGTGAGTAGATTAGACAAACCCGTATCGGGAGTAGTTGTTTTTGGAAAAAATAAAACCGCTACGGCGAGTTTAGCTGAGCAGTTTCGTCACCGAACTGTCAAAAAAGAATATGTTGCGATTGTCGAAAGACGATTTCCATCGGCTCTTGGTGAATGGGTGACTTGGCAGGATCGTATTCATTGGGACGGTATGGCACGTCGTGCTGTTGTCAATGGCCCAAAACAGCCGACTGGGTCTCTGAGAGAATCGCGACAAAAGGAGTCAGATGGCGATTCTGCAGAAGTTTCTGCACGAGTAGTAAAACGGGCTGGAGAAGTCTCGCTAGTCGAACTGCAGCCGAAAACTGGCCGCCGACACCAATTGCGTGCTCAGTTGGCTTTTCGGGGATGTCCTATTGTCGGTGACCGTCTGTATGGCAGTCGACTTCCATTGAGTTTTGAGGACGATGTGGTTGTGGCTCTGCACGCTCAGAGACTTACGCTTGAGCACCCAAAGACAAGCGAGAACACGACATTCGAAGCGGAGATACCAAAGCTTTGGAAGTCACGTTATGCGGTCCTGTTTTAAAGGGAAGCCTTGCGTGACCGTAGGGGGAATGTTTCCTTTGTCAGGATTTCATTAGATTCTGATGAGCAGTTACTAAATTAGGTCCTTCGCTTGCTTCTGTTTCACGAAAAATCTTCAAGGATGCTGACTGATTTGGTAGATTCTGAAAGGAAATATATTCAAGCAATGCTCGCGTTCCATCACCTTAGTTATTCACTTTTTTTAATTTATCATGCCTCAAAAAACTTCCCTGATTCAACGCTTTCGTCAAGCGGTAATTGATTCTGGGTCAATAGAAAAATCAGTACTAAATGCTGCAGAGTCATCAGTTCGAACATCTCCCGGGATGACTGCTTCTGACGAAATTGCAATCATTCGTGCAACACTCAATTCACTCGTAGCAAAGGGGCATTTCAGTGAGGCTGATGCCACAAACGTTATTGGGTCGACATTTACTGAGTTCGACTCCTTTCGTGAAGCATTACTAGCTAGCGGGCTTGGTGTAACTCCAGAAACGCTTGACGATGCAGAAAGTGTTGTGCGATCGTTGCCTGACAATGAATCAGTTGATGAGGCGTCGATTGCGAAAGCTGTAGCAAACCGCCTCGTTGAGCAGGGGCTTCTTACGCCTTTCCAGGCATCCCAGCTTCTCATGGGGCGAAAAAAGTTCCAGTTAGGCCATTACCGAATTCTTTCACAAATTGGAAAGGGTGGGATGGGGCTTGTGTTTCTTGCAGAGCATGAGCTTATGGGACGAAAAGTAGCAATCAAGGTATTGCCGCGGAAGAAGGTGACGGATCAGTCAGAGGAGGCTTTTCGTCGTGAGATTCGTATGCTTGGTCGCCTTGATCATATGAATCTAGTGCGGGCGATTGATGCTGGATTTGATGGCAATGTGTTCTATATGGTGACCGAGTTTATTGACGGCCTTGATCTCAATCGTCTAGTTAAAAAATACGGATGTCTAACTGATGATGTCGCTGCATCGATTATCTCGCAAGCCGCACGAGCTTTAGGGTACGCGCACGAAAACAAAATTGTGCATCGTGACGTGAAGCCCGGGAATATCTTCGTAGGGTTTGATGGCTGTGTAAAACTCCTTGACTTGGGCCTTGCTCGATCGGAAGCAGACGGGGAGGTCAGTTCGTTTAGCGGTGTAGTTGGGACAATTGACTACATTTCACCAGAGCAGTTGGACAAAAATAGTGCAGGAAATGTTGGATCATGCGCTGACGTATACAGCCTCGGATGCACCCTCTACTACACAGTGACAGGGAAACCACCATATCCAGGAGGAGATCGTGGGGATAAAGCGCGGCGTCATCTCGATTCCAAGTCGATCAGCAAAGGAGAAATTCAAAAAAATGCGAAGCGCAGCAGTCCCGGCTTCTGCGATGTGCTTTACGGAATGCTTTTGAAGGAGCCAGGTGATAGGTACCAGTCTATGGACGAGGTAATCGATTCACTGGGTAACTGGCTTCCGCAGAACCCACAGCAGACAATTATGAATTGGATGAGTTCATCCCCCGAGGCCTATTCTCATGATGAATGGGTGCTCTCTGGAGAAGATCTTCTTAAAGGCAGCAATGCTGATGTTGCTTTGGAGCAGCCAGGACGCGATCTAGAGCAAGGGCAAGCAAAGATTCCGACACAGGTGCTTCAATTGGTAGTACGAGCCCTCATTGTTGGCGTCGCTATTGGTCTGTTAGTCGCTGTTGCGGAGTTTTCATTTGGTGAGGGTGTGAGCTATCTTTCGGTACTTTTCGGCCTTGTTGGTTTCGTGCTAGCGGGAGGTGTTCAATCTCTTCTGTGGGCCATGAAGTCAAGCGAATAGAGAGTAGTGCAGATCAAAGACGCTTCAAACTGACAAGATGTCTTCCAAAGCCTCTTTAATGAACGGGAATTGATAGGCAAATCCTGTTTCAAGTGCGACTTGTGGCAGAACCTTTTGGGAGGCGAAAAGTACCTTGGCAAATTCACCGAAAACCAGTCGTAGCCCAATGTATGGTGCAGGCATGAAAGCAGGGCGTTTCAGTTGTGCGGCGAGCGCTTTGGTAAATTCACTATTCCGCACTGGATTGGGTGCAACAGCATTCATCGGTCCGTTTATCAAAGATGTTTCGCTGGCGTGGGTATAAAGCCGTGCGAGATCAGCAACATGTATCCATGGCATCCACTGCCGTCCATTGCCAAGAGGGCCACCAGCGCCAAGTCGAAATGGAGTGAGCATTTTTGCTAGTGCTCCACCACCAGCCCCAAGCACGATGCCTGTGCGCATCGTGACTACACGTACACCTTGTTCACGTGCAATATCTGCTTCTCGTTCCCAGCCGATACATACATCAGCGAGAAAATCATTTCCTGGTGAAGACGATTCAGTTAAATCTTCTTCACCTCGATCGCCGTAATAGCCAACTGCACTGCTTGAGATGAGAGTTTTGATGCTATTTTTATTCTGTAAAATACCGGCAACAAGATTTTTTGTTCCAAGGACACGGCTATCTCGGATTCGAGCTTTTTGCGCAGTTGTCCAGCGACCCTCAGCAACGGACTCACCAGCAAGATGAAAAACACAATCAACATCGTCGAATGATTCAGGTGGTGGTGGCCCTTCCAGCGGATTCCAACCGATCACATCTCCTGCAAGATGGCCAATTTTTTCAGCCGCACGTTCTGGATTCCGCGTGAGTACGGTTGGTTTGTTAAGGAGTCGTAAGAGGCGTGGGCCAACAAAACCAGTGCCACCGGTGACGAGAGCTTTCATGGAGGAAACCTATCCTTAGGGGTTGGATGTGTGCAGTAATTCATGTTTTTTAATATCAAGATCAGTCGTAGCCGGTCAGCTGTGGAGACTTAGGCGAGGTTGCCGCATATTGATCAAGACTTGTGATCCCAGAACAGCATGCTTCTTAACCGGCCGGAAAGTTGGCTTCGTTTGACAGACTGTTCAGGAAAACTCGTGCCTTGCCATATTCGCTCGAAGGATAGTCCTTCACGTGCTCTTTGAGGACCTCCATAAATTTGCTGACTGTCTTGCGAATGGCTTGAAAATCTTGGAACTGAAGGCCACTCCCGGATGAAGCACGGCCGGCAAAAAGTGAATCAAGTTCTGAACGATAAGGAGTAAAGATACTGTCTTGAAGAACGAGAGGGTATTGGATGTGACCGGTAACCGGATCAAGCTGTGTAGAGCTGAGACGAGGAGGTGCGACTGATTTGGCAAGACGAATCGCATCTTCGTGCGAGATGCGCGAGGGTGCCTCATCAGCGCGAGCTTTTCGGTTCGTCTTTCGCATATCGAAATAGGTTTCAGTCCATTTCTTTCGATTGTCGATTTGTTGGGACTGTGCCGACTGATAATTCTGGGCAGCTTCTGAGTTTTGTAAGTTTTGATAGCCTTGAGCCTTCATCATGGAAGCCATTCCGTAGTCAGCTCCTTGCTGCGCAGTCGATGCGAAATTACCTCCACCCCAACCACGCCTGCCCATGCCACCCATCTGTGCTGCAAGTGGTAGCACCAAAAAGCTCCAGCAAAGAATTCCACATAAAAACCGATGTTCCGTGGGAAATGAGAGCGTTAGCAGCCAGGTTCGAAACTTCATGGAAAAGACCTCGTCGGATAACCATTCAAATGTTTTTGAAACCATGCAATTATAGTTTCAGCGAAAATCTACTGATAATAGTATACTTCGAAAGTTGAAATATCGCGATGTGAGCCTTCTTCGGAACACATGGCCAAGATGTTAGGTGCCGGATTAAGGGCTTGCTGAAGTGCCTTTAGAAAAAACAAAAACCCACGCAAATCGGAAAAATATTATGAATTCTTTTCGGATTCTTGGTTCTCTATGGGCTCTTGTTGTCTTGATCGGTTTTATCTCCGGCTGTTCTCAGCCCAAACAAGACTCAGGGACTGCTTCTGTTATCCGAACTGATTCAGCTGAAGGGGGCGGTGCTACTGAGGAACAAAAGGCTGGTAGTGCTCTAGAAAGCATGAATCCGAGTGGGAACTCCAATGAATTGGCCGAGGTTCAGCAAGAGCCAGACGGCTCGCAGAAAGCGACGGCTTTGTCAGAGGAAGAGAAAAGCAGGCCGGTTGTCCGTCCATCGGTATCCGAACAGTCAGAGGCTCGCGAACTGAGCATTAATGAGCTTCGTGAGAAACTTTCAGCCGCCACAAATCCAGATGCGGTCGTTAAAGTGACTGATTCAATCGGTCGGCTTCGAGGCCAAGGACGATCAGCTTTGCCCGACTTGCTCAAGCTTACAGCAGATGCTGATCCAAGAGTTCGGTGGCACGCTGCCCGTTCAGTTGGGCTCATTGGTGAAGATGCAGTTGCAACTATTCCGACATTGCTCACGCTACTCCAAGATGCTGATCCAGTCGTTGCAACACAGGCAGCTGCAGCGATCGGTCATATACGAGAAGACGACGATCTCAAGGGCCTATCAGATGCGGACAAAGAACTGTATGCCGATGCTGTAACACAGCTTGTGGGAACACTCGTTCATAATGACGCCCGTGTCCGCCGTGCATGTTTGCGTTCACTTCGAACACTCGATCCATCTCCAGAGCAGCTCATGCCGGTCGTGGATACAGTTTTTGCTTCACAGGATCCCGCTGTCATACTGCCTATCTTGCAAAGTATTGCTGATATGGGCTCAGAGGCAGTGCCATTCTTGGTCGAGCGACTCAAGCTTCCTCAAGGACGGTTTTGGGCGAGTGTTGCCATTACTGAAATCGGTCCGGGTGCTGCAGGTGCCACGCAAGCACTTATTGAAGCTCTGCCGGAGAGTGCGCTTGATGAGCAACTCCACGAGGTATTTGCCCTCGCTGCGATTGGTGAAGGCGCTCAGAGTGCGGGAGAAGCCCTGGTGAAATTATACGGTGATGGGGATTCTTCGCTGCACGGTCCAATTTTGTATGCGATCGGAAAGTTGAAGTACAGAGAGGCGGAGTCAGTTCTGGCACAAACGGTTGCAGAGGAGTCGTCACTTTCCGCTACGGCAGCGTGGGCTCTAGCCAAAATAAACCCAGATGACTCAGCATTGGTCGATGATGCGGTAAAAAGAATGCGTGCTCAGTGTCAAAGCGAAAGCGTATTTGAACAAGCAGCGGCTGTATCAGCTTTATCAGACTTATCGACTTCCATGGATACAACACAGCGGCAAAGCCTTGGAATCTTTCTCGGAAACATACTGGAGAATGCACCGGAGCCGGTTCAGGAAGCTGCTGCAGCAGCAATTGTTCGGCTTGGCAGTGACGGCGTCCCTGCTCTTGTTGCTCGCTTGAAAGACACAGAGACACAATTCTTTGCTCTTGGGATCACCGCGGCAATTGGTGAACCTGCCGCCAAAGTAGTTCCTGATATCGTTAGATTACTCGATTCAAAAGATGACGAGATTGTTCACGAAGCTATTCTTGCTCTTGCCGCAATAGGTCCTGCTTCAGCTCCTGCTTCAGACAGACTTCTCACGATCCTGAACGAATCAGTGCAAAATCAGAATGAAGTCGAGACTCGTCTTCATTATGCTGCGGCGTACAGCCTTGGACGTATTGGTTCCCCTGCCGCAATGAAAGCCCTTCCTCGACTGAAAGAATTGAGTGTTTCCTCAGATGGCATGCAGGCAACCGTTGCGATTTGGGCAGTTTTGCAGATCACTCCAGATGATCAGGAGCAATTTGACAATGCAGTACCCCTGCTCACAGAAGCATTAGGTTCTGAGGTGCAGACCATTCGTCTTGAGGCGATTATTGCACTTGGTGATTTGGGCCCGCGGGCGAAAGATGCTGTACCAGCCATCGAGCTAGTCAGTGAAGATGATCCGGTTCGGACGATCCGGCTGGCGGCACAGCAGGCACTTGAAAAAATCCAAGCTGACTGACAGAAGCTACCACCGAAATTCTGTCTGAGGGTCTGGCTGACCGTTCTAATCGTACTGGTTGGCACTTAGTCAAGAAACGATCCGTCTTTCGTCGATATCACTTTTACGAGGGATTTTGGCGTCGCCGGTGTCGCTGTCTCTGATAGCGGCACTTATGGTGTAAATATGGGTCGGATAGGAATATTCAAAAAACTGTGGCTTCTTCGATGCTCCCGTTCCGTCGGGCATCGTCCACTTGTTCGAAGCATACTCGACACCCGACCGAAGAAGATTTTGGAACTCGGGCTCGGTGAGTTGTCTCGAACGCCGAATATGCTCTCACTCGCGTCACAAGTTTCTGATGGTCCGATTCATTACGTCGGACTTGATCGTTTTGAGGCACGGCTGCCTGAAGATCCTCCCGGTGTGACACTCAAGGAAGCCCATAGCTGTTTGCAAAATTTTGGCAGAGTGCAACTTGTTCCCGGCAACCCGGATTCGACACTTGCTCGTCTTTGTAATCATCTTGGCTGGTTCGACCTCATTTTGGTTTCTGCAGCCATCGATCAAGTAACCGTATCTCGCTGTTGGTTTTTTTTGCAGCGTTTAACTCGATCACACACGGTTGTTTTTCAGGAATTAACCAAAGAGGCCTGGGAACCAGTCTCTCATCAAGATATTGATGATCGAGCAAGTCAGCAGGTCCATCGCAAGGTGGGGTAAGCCATAGCTGCGTTCATACAGTGGCTCGGGGTCTCCTAGTAGCGGCAGCCCTCGCTCCCGGCTACATTAAAGGTTTCGTTTCCCTCCTCACTAATAAATGAAGTATGCCAAGTCCTCGAACACTCCTTGACAAAATTTGGGACAATCACGTTGTCTGTACTCCAGCTGGTGAGAATTCCTTGCTCTATATAGACCGTCACCTTGTTCATGAGGTAACGAGTCCACAAGCATTTGAAGGCCTACGACTAGCAAGTCGTCGTGTCCGAAGACCTGAAGCAACTTTTGCGACACCCGATCATAATGTGCCAACGACTGATCGTCGATTGCCAATTGCTGATCCAATCTCAAAACAGCAGATTGATACTTTACGGAATAACTGCAAAGAATTTGGTGTTCGACTTTTTGACCTAGGTGATGCAGATCAAGGTATTGTGCATGTCATCGGCCCAGAGTTGGGTATCACCCAGCCGGGAATGACGATTGTGTGTGGTGATAGCCACACCGCAACTCATGGGGCGTTGGGAGCCCTCGCCTTTGGGATTGGCACAAGTGAGGTAGAGCATGTTCTGGCAACGCAGACACTTCGGCAAGCAAAACCAAAATCATTGGAAGTACGAGTGGAGGGAGACTTGCCCAATGGTGTCACCGCAAAAGACCTTGTGCTCTACATCATCGGCAAGTTGACAACCGAAGGAGGAACCGGCTACGTAATTGAATATACCGGTGACTGCATTCGTGGATTTGGGATGGAGCAGCGAATGACGGTTTGCAATATGTCAATCGAGGCTGGTGCCCGTGCAGGTATGATTGCACCAGACGCAGTAACCTTTGATTATCTCCGGGGCCGAGACTTTGTGCCCAAGGACTTTGAAAAAGCTGTTCAAGAATGGCAGAAGCTTCCGACTGATGAAGGCGCAACTTACGACCGCGTAGAGATTTTTGAGTCCGCTGATATCGTGCCGCAAGTGACCTGGGGAACAAATCCAGCGCAAGTCGTGGGCGTGGATGCAGCTGTTCCGGATGTCAAGGGATTAAATGATCCCAATGAACGAACATCGGGAGAGAGAGCACTCGAGTACATGGGGCTTTCTTCGGGCACCAGAATCACAGATATACCTTTAGAACGAGTTTTCATTGGATCGTGTACGAATAGCCGTATCGAAGATCTACGTGCAGCTGCTGATGTCATTCGTGGGTACCGTGTTTCTGGCGATGTGCATGCTATGGTCGTTCCCGGCAGTGGTCGTGTGAAGCGTCAGGCTGAAGAAGAAGGGCTTGATAGAGTTTTCACAGAAGCCGGTTTCGAGTGGCGCGAAGCAGGATGCAGTATGTGCCTCGGAATGAATCCAGATACGCTTTCACCGGGCCAACGATGCGCCTCAACGAGTAATCGAAATTTCGAGGGTAGACAAGGGAAGGGTGGTCGCACACATCTCGTTTCACCGGCGATGGCAGCTGCCGCTGCAGTTGAAGGACGTTTTGTGGATATCCGAGAATGGAAATATCGATAACGCACCGGATTGTCTCGGTATCTTAATTGAAAGGGTTTTTTGTGCAGTCATTTACTTTGCATTCAGGTGTTGTGGTCGCAATGGACCGCGCGAATGTTGACACGGATCAAATAATTCCAAAGCAGTTTCTGAAACGAATTGAGCGGACTGGTTTTGGTCAGTTCTTGTTTAATGACTGGAGACTTCTGGAAGACGGATCTCTGAACACACAGTTCGAACTCAATCTTCCTGAAGCCAAGGGAGCGACAATTCTGCTTGCCAGGCGTAACTTTGGCTGTGGTTCGAGTCGAGAGCATGCTCCTTGGGCTTTGGCTGATTACGGATTTCGATGTGTCATTGCACCTACGTTTGCAGATATTTTCTACTCCAACTGTTTTTCGAACGGCATCTTGCCCATTCGGCTTTCAGAAGAAGATGTTGAACAGTTGTTTGAACTGGCGAAAGCAGGGACAAACAGTAATGCGGGAAAGTATGAATTGAGAATTGACCTCAACGAGTGCACTCTTTCTGATGGTAATACTTTTCAGAGGTCGTTTGAGGTGGAGCCGTTTCTGAGGCGATGCCTTCTTGAGGGCCTTGATAACATTTCTTTGTCGTTGCAGTATACGGATGAAATCAGTGCCTGGGAAAAAGCACACGGGCTGCCTTCTGTAGTTTCCGGCTAGGGCGAGTTCATTTTGAAGTGGCACGAGAAACAGTTTGAAAAGTGCTATAGGGGCTGATGCAGAATGACACAATCTCGACGTCAAAAAATTGAGGCAATGTTGCAAGATGAGCCTGATGATATTTTTCTTCGCTACAGTCTAGCCCTTCTTATGGAGGCAGATGGGGAGTGGGAGGTGTCGATCGACATCCTGCAGGAACTTGCCAGAGGCGATCCTCCGTATGTGCCTGCGTATCAGATGGCAGCTCAGCACCTTGTCAAATACGAGAAGCCCGAAGACGCTCGCCGAGCACTTCGGGAGGGAATTGAAGAAGCCCGTCGCCAAAATCTTACCCATGCTGCTGGCGAGATGGCAGAGTTGCTCGTCTCTATTGGTGATGCTTAAGCGGCCTTAGCCAGTTGTCTCTTCCAAGACTGGCGCTGGCTCGGCAGCTTCTGAACCTTTCGTAATAACAAAGCCCATCTCTTTGATCATCCGGTAATCAGCCTCGGGCAACTGCCCTTCCGTAGTGAGATAGTCACCAACAAAAATGGAATTGGCGGCATATAAGCCGAGAGGTTGTAGGCTTCCAAGGTGAATCTCTCTGCCACCAGCAATCCGGATTTCTGCAGCAGGGTTTACCATTCGCATCATCGCAAGGCCACGTAGGCAATCGCGAGGCGAGATCACATCAACACCTTCAAGGGGTGTTCCATCAATCGAATTTAAAAAATTGAGAGGAATTGACTCGACATTCATTTCCCTGAGGGCAAATGCCATATCAATGAGATCATCAGCAGTCTCCCCCATTCCCATGATGCCACCACTACAGAGTTGGAGGCCGGCTGAACGGCAAGCCTCTAAGGTTGCAACACGATCTGCGTATGTATGTGTGCTGCACACCTCTTCGTAGTGTCTCTCGCTTGTGTTGAGATTGTGATTCACCTTATCAACCCCAGCAGCTGCAAGCTTCTTCGCTTGGTCTGGTGTTAATAAGCCAAGGCACGCGCACACGTTGAGGCTGTACTGTTCCTTAATTTGGGGGACTACAGAGCAGACGAAATCGACTTCTCGTTCTGACGGGCCACGGGCCGAGATGACGATGCAAAACGTTTTAGATTGTCGCTCACTGGCGAGGCGGGCTGCTTCGAGTAGCTTAGGCACCGAGAGTAAGTTGTATCGAGGAATTTCTGCCTCAGAAACTTTTGATTGTGAGCAATATCCGCAGTCTTCTGGGCAGAGCCCGCTTTTTGCATTCATGAGAAAGAAAAGCTGGACAGTGTTGGCAAAAAAATGATGTCGTACCCGATACGTCGCTGCAAGAAGGTCGAGAATTTCTTCATCAGAAGAATCCAGGATTGACCGAGCTTCTTCCTTTTCAAGGGAACGGTCCGCAAGTACACCGGTTGCCATTTGATGCCAGCGTGAAGCGGAGTTTGTTAAAAAGCTGCCTGTCATAAGATTCCTTTCCAGAGCATAGAGATCGTGTTCAGGATAGTAACCCGTAGACACGTGATCAGAAAAGGTTTTTTATTGATTTTCTGATGTTCTCTCTTTTCCGTAACGTAACGATTGACCGTCTGCAGTCAATTAGCAGGCCCGGAATGCCTGCTGTGGGCAACTGTTTTGAAATACGCTCAAACGGCCTTTGTTGCGTGCCTTCCTGAATGAGGCGCAGTAGGGTGTGATCAGATATGTCGGGGAAGCGTAGAAAACACGTATGATTTTGCTTCAGAAGTGCTGGAAACTATTAGTAGGTTTGCTGGTTATCGGCCGGTTTTCACTCCAATAAGACATGCGAGGATGAAAAAAACTTTTGGCTATTCGTGTCTTGAGAGTGCTCTCATTGAAACGAGATACGAAATGAGAGCGTGAATAACGGAGCAGGTGGTGCATTCCAGAGATATCTACCGGATTGCCAATGACATTTGTACTACGACGGATGAGAATTGTCATATAACGCCGCCCTGGAAGAAACGAGCCGTTGTCTTCGTTGAGATTTTGGTAAAGAGGCGAGTTGGCCATGAAATTGCAGTTGTCGATCATCAATACAATTGAGGAGGGGTTCTACCAACTCATTCTGGTCGTTTAAGCAATTTTCAAATTGCTCACGATCAGTAAATAATTCATCAATCGCTTCAACGGTGAGAGCACGAACGACACATCGTTCATTGCTGATGGTCATCTCGTAGTTTTCGGATGCAGGCTGCTTGCAATCAAACGTCTTGAGACGCTTGGATTTATTCACGACGTTTTCCAGAAGCATATCGTGTGGTGTATTTGTCATTCGTTTCAATTCTCCACGTGCAACAAGCAGTCGCTGATTCGGGTGAATGCTTCCTGCTTTTCCAAAAAGGGCTACCGAAACCTGAAAGAATCAGGTGCAGATAGCGTGCCAATCTGAGAATAAAAACTGCAGCCGCCGATCAGGTGTCATCGCTGCTCCAATCGTCCCACCTTAACGTTCCGCAGGCTTGAGGAGTTGCTCGGTTTCCCTAGCTTGACATAACGAACAAGCTATCTTGAAATGCTGTTTGAAAAAGTTTCAAACAGCATTTCATTGACAGGGAGACTCTAGCAACCACCATTCTTGTGCGGAGAGCGTTGGGGCATTGATTCTGAGCGACCTGAAGCGCTTGTTTCTGTCACTTGCTTTTGGTGCATCTTGTCTCGCAATTCTGCAGCCAATTCATAGTTCTCAGACTTGACGGCTTCCGCAAGTTGCTCATCGAGGGTGTCACCTAATTCGAATCGTTTACGGACGCTTTCCCGCATGTCACGAAGACGGACGACAAGTTCATCATTTTCAAATTGGTCCTCAGCGTCATACTGAAGAAATAAATCATGAAACGCGTCCAGACCTTTATTAATCTCTGCAATAGCGATTTCCGGACCATCATCATCAAGGGCAGCGAGTGCACTTGCCTGAACCCGGTGAAAGAGCACAAACGGTCTGTATTGTTCGTGTGAAAGAATCCATTCCTCATCAGGCGAATGTTCCCGAACAAAGTCCATAAAAGCAAGGCTGTGGTCGGCATCTTTTGCAGCCATTCCGTATTCTCGTAGTGACAGCCAGCACAGTCGTCGATGATAGTACTGGACGAATTCACGGTCCGCTTCTGTGCACTGCTCTTGGGAAAGTTCAAATTCGTCACCTTCTCGCACGACTTCACCCACGAGGTAATCAAAATAGGTTTCTGCCCCATGTGGACGTGTGCCATCGGGACGAAGTTCGATCTCCATCTGTAAGAGTCCCATATCAACCCGCATTTGTAGAAGCTCTCTACCATCACGTGCTGTGACACGACGTGCGTTTACTTCTCCAGGGACGTAGTCCCAGTCTTCGAGTACGGAATCGATATCTTGCGGTGATGGCATAATAATTTTCTCTAAGAAAAGCTGTGCTCAACGACAGTACGTGCCAGCGTAATCAAACCATTTCAATTTTCTACTAAATAGTCAATCAGTCCAATAGAAGTATATCATTCGGGGGCTTCTTGTCGGTCTGTAATGCCCTAGTCCATTATTTTTCGTCGGAGTTTTTTAGTTGCTCCTCGATGTTTCTTTCTTTCCAGACGCCTGGTTTTTGATGCGCGCGTTGGTTGGGTCGCACGACGAGTTTTTGGTAGATCGAGTGCTTTTATGAGTAGGGCAGAGAGTTTTGCCAGGCAGTCATTAATATTGCGATTCTGCTCTCGGAACCGCTGACTTGTGACGACTAGTTCACCGGCTGTTGTGACACGATTGCCGGCATGAGCTCGTAGTCGTTGGGCAACCGCTGGCGCGAGGAAATCAGTTTGTTGAATATCGATGCGTAGCTCTGCTCGTGAGTTTGTTTTGTTGACGTGTTGCCCGCCCGGCCCTTGGCTGCGGGAGAACTGCCAGCGGATTGCGTGAGCAGGGATAACGGTCTTGCCGATACGGATCGATTTTTCGTCATGAGGCATTGTGTTTTCGACTACTCTCATTGGGATAATATGGTAGCACTGTGAATTGATGCAGTCTGGCTGGTTGGCTCAGAATAGGAAAAGACTCCCAGATGGTTTTACTGAGAACAATTGTAATGTGCCTGACCAGTGTTCTGGCGTATGTGAGTTTATGTGAAAATGGAATCTCTCAGGAGCGAGATGGTGGTAGCAAGCCGGGCACGAATGAACAGCATTCTTTATGGTCGAGACCTGGTGAAGACTGGTCTTTATTTCTAGGTCCAACCGGAAATGGGCGGAGTGAATTACGGGGCTTAGTTGTGCCATGGGCGGAGACGGGCCCCGAAGTGCGTTGGACTATTGAACTCGGTGAAGGGTATTGTGGGCCCGCGGTATCCAAAGGGCGCGCCGTTGTTTTTGATCGGATAGCAGGCGAGGAGCGGTTGCGATGTGTCAAAGCAGAAACGGGTGAAATACTGTGGGAGAAAATGAGTCCAACGGGCTATGTTGATATGTTCGGGTACGATGGGGGGCCGCGGTCATCTCCAATACTCTGCGATGACTGTGTTATTACATATGGTGCAGAAGGCATGTTGGCGTGCCGTCGGCAGGTAGACGGAAGCCTCCAGTGGAAGGTTGAGACAGGAAAAGAGTTTCACGTTGTTCCCAATTTCTTTGGTGTGGGCGCGTCGCCTGTTATCTATCAGAAAACTTCAGGCTCACAAAGCAAACTCGTCATTGTTCAGGTTGGTGGAAGTGCCAGAGGTGAATCTCCAGCTAATCCGCAGCGGCTTGATCTTGTGAAAGGCTTTGATAGTGGTTTGGTTGCATTTGATATTGAGAACGGGAGAGAAATCTGGCGAACAAGTAGTGAATTAGCGAGTTATAGTACTCCTCTACTGAAGACATTCGATGGAGAAGTTCGCTTGCTTGCCTGGATGCGCGACCGACTGTTACTCATTGACCCAGAATCTGGGGCTGTAAAAGATTCCTTTTTTTGGCGAGCAGAAGAATTGTTTAGTGTTGTTGCTGCTACCCCTGTTGTTCATGGGGATGAAGTGCTTTTGTCGGAAACATATGGTCCGGGGAGTGTGCTCCTCGGTATTGAAAATGATTTATTCGTTGAACGTCGCCGCGACCCTCCCCGTAGCCGTCACAGGAATTCATTGCGGTGCCATTGGGCAACTCCAGTACTGCACGAGGGGTGTGTCTATGGCACGACAGGCCGTAATTCTGGTGATGCCTTATTTGTTTGTGCCGATTGGGAGACCGGAGAATTGCGTTGGAAAGAGCCGGGGCTTGGCCGAGCAGGTTGTGCACTCGTTGACGACGTGCTGATTGTTCTGAGTGAGTTTGGTGAATTGCTCCTTATCAAAGCTTCCAGGACGACGTGTGAAATTATTAGCCGCTGTGAACTTGAGGATAGTCAGTCAGGAGACACATTGTTGAATCCACCATGCTGGGCGGCGCCCGTTGTGGCTCATGGATATCTTTATGTTCGTGGTGCCGGAAAGCTTGTGTGTATTGATCTCATGCATCAATAATACCGTCGGTCCATTTTTATATGAGAAGTCACCATTTTGGCTTGTACTTTTGTCAAGTGCAGGGCTAGAAAAAAATGAACTGTTCGAGTGCTTTCATGACTTCATGAAAGTATTGGAAAAGGGCTATTTACCCAAGGAAATTCGATTCCTGAAAACGTTTAGCTTCTGCATAAATTTTCTATAGACAGTTCGGCGTTCAGATGACCATACTTTTCGCTTCGGTTTGAAGAGTTCTTAATTTATCGGTGTGCCAAATTAAGTCTGTCCGACCGCTCGTTATTCAACCCTGTTCTACGTATCGTCACGTGTAGGGTGAATATACTATTCATACATCAGGTGGCATGCCCAATTGTGGAGAATACCTGCCTATGCTTTCCTCGACATCGTTGCGGATTGCGGTTAGTCAACTAGCGACGCTGCGATGGGGTCTTGCGGAAGAACTTTGCCATTACACCGAGCATGGTTTTGATGCGATCTCACTGTGGCGACCAAAATTATCAGATTTGTATCTCTGTGAAGCGAGAGAACTTCTGGATAGTGCTGGCGTACGGGTTTCTTCTATTCAGTGGCCAGGAGGCTTTACTGGGAGTGAAGGCCAGACGTTTCGGGAAAGCCTTGAGGATGCTTACGAGGCTATCGATCTTGCTGAGCAACTGGACTGCCCGCTTGTTGTCTTACGGACGGGATCGCGTGCCGGGCATACGCTCTCGCATGCTCGGCGTCTGATACGGCTTGCGATTGCGGAGCTTGCTCCGGCCGCTGAAGCAGCCGGGGTTACCCTTGTCATGAAGCCGTCGCAGGACGAAGCCAGTTTCTTAACAACGTTGGGCGATGCCCTTGCGATACTTGAAGCCTCTGACTGCCCAAATATTGGCTTAGCAATCGATCTCTGGTCGTGTTCCGAAGAGTTGATTTCTTTCCATCGCAATAGGTCTGTGCTTGAACGAATCAAAATCATCTCAGTTGCTGATAGGACCAGTGGAATTTCTTCCGGCTATGAGAGGTTGCCCCCCGGTGTCGGAGATCTTCCACTCACCGGGTTACTTCGTCTCCTTGTTGAGTCTGGATACCGTGGTGAAATTGAGTTTGATCCAGTTGGGCAAACCGTTTCCTCCATGGGGTACGAAGAACTTTTAGCCTCACTTCGTCAGTATGTTGACGATGTTCAGAATGACATGAATGTGATCGGAAGCAACGCTTGTCGCAGTGCACATCCTCTTGTGATGGCAGAAGCGTTTCCTCGATAAGACGGTATTTATTTGGGCTGCTGAGTAGGGTCTCTGAGATTCCACGCTTCGAGCCAAACAGTTTCGGTTGGCTCAAGATTGAAATCTTTGCGGAGTCTCTGGTCAAAGTCGTGCATGTGCGCAGCGCCATAGAAAATGGCTACCGACTTCACCCCTTTTTGTAATTGTTGTCTGAGAACAGATAAAGCAGCGGTATTTCGGTCTGTAATTAAGGATGACCCGTCTTCTCCGCCAAAGGCTGTGGTCAATACTTCCATGTCCGAAAACTGCTCTGCGAGTAGTCGTTTCATACGGAGTTCTCTATTTGATCCAAAAACAATGCCAAAGAGATCACCGAATGAAAGGTCTGGGGATTTTTTCTCTCCGTCTCCGTTCGCCCGATCCATGCTTTCCTGCATTACTTTTGAAAACATGGTCCACCATGATTCCCCCCTACGCTGCATCGCATCACTAAACTGTCTGGGTGATAGGTCTGCGTGGACAAAGTTTCGCGGCTTGTAATTTATCTGGTCGAGTTGGAACTGGAGCCCTAGCAATCTTGTGAGCCCTTGCTGGGCAGTGCCAATTGCTCCAGAAGGCTTGCCGCCAGCTTGTGGAATTCGTGCATTTGGTGGAGCAACTAATTCATAGAGAACAGCATCGTATGTTTCAAAAAGCTTATTCAGAGTTGAAAAGTATTCTCTTTCACCAATATGTACAGCAGCAATCAAATCCACATGAGTGAGCTGGTCAGACGGGTTCTTCCCGAGGCTGTATCGCACAATAGCTGTTTCGAGGGCAACTGGGCCCCCAGCCTCATTACGATGAAGACGCAGGAACTGCGAAGACTCAAGAGGCTTTGCAGGCGATGCCGGGTCGGCTGCAGAAACAGAGAGAATTGTAGCTATGGCAAGGTGGGCAAGAACTGAAAGTGGCATTAATAAAGTCCGCATGGCAATTTTTCTCTGGGGTTCCATATCGTTTTACCTTAGCAGGCTTCCTTCCTCTTGTTCCGTGGGAGAAATAGTTACGGAATGGTAAGGCAGGTGGGATAGCGAGGTTTCCCTCTAGAATAATCGTCATTGTTTCTCAACTTTAGTCAATGCGAATGATCGTTAGGACCGATACCAGAGGAGAATCCGCAGGTGTGGATCGATTTGGATACTGATCCTTGGGACGAATGAGCAATGGTTATTCAGAAGCTTTTTTTGCGACGTATCACGAAGTTTTCGCGAGTTGCTGTGACCGTGATGCTGAGCGTGGCAATGACGGGTATGTCTGGTCCGTGGGTATCTAGAACGACTGCCAGCGACTGGATGCCATTGCTACCGGATCAGGACTTCTACGACTTCCAGCTATTCGCACCGCCCGATTTAGGTTCATACAACATGTATGAACGCGATGATGACGGAGTCTACTTTAAGTATGACCGGTTGTACTGGGGGATCACTATACCTCGAACGGTACCGACCGCCCAGACTGGAGGGCCGAATCCGATTTCAATAATTCCAACGCAGCCTATTTCACCCGCTACGATCGTTGATCTGAATAATGATTATCTAGAATTCTCTAGAGATAATCCAATTATTGTTCAAACAACCGAAGACGGAACACAGACAGAAGTAAATACGCTTGATAACATCTCATCGAATACCACCCTTTTTGAAGTTGGCTCAGATCCACTTCGACTTGATCTCAATACGAGTTGGATGCGAACAAAGATGGCATGGGGAAATCGATATGAAGGTGGTTGGTCGTATGGAGGCCGGGGCATCAACATTTCCTATTTCCAGCTCGGCAAGCAGGAACAAACTTTTGGGACAGCCAGTGAATTCGCGGTCAATTCACCGACTCAGACATTCACTTTTGAAACATCTCTAAGTGGAGGTGGTGCTGGTGGCGGTGGCGGTGGCGGTGGCGGTACGGGTGGTAGTTCAGGAACTACTGTTTCCCTTGAAACCACAACAGACAGTCCGCAGCCAGATCACCTCATAACTCAGAATCTCTTTCAGAAAAATGCGACACAGATCCAGTCTGCAGGAGTTGCATTGACCCTGCGAAAACGGTTGGGAAGGCGGAAGGGGTCAACACGACTCACCTATGCTCTGGGGCCACGTTTTGTCCAGCTTGAAGATCGGTATGAGCTCGACTATGTGAGTTTTCAGAATACGTTTAATTCCCAAGCTGGCGGCGGCGGCGGTGGCGGCGGTGGCGGCGGAGGTAACACAGGCGGTAACACGGGCGGCGGCGGCGGCACCGGCGGCAACACTGGGGGCACTACTGGCGGGAACAACAACACCGGTGGGAACAACAACACCGGTGGGAACAACAACACCGGTGGGAACAACAACACAACTGGTCCCGGTGGTGACGTTCAGCAAACGTTTACGACAAGTCTGGGAGGAGCTGGGATGCTCGGCATCACGACAGGAGATCTCCCCTCTACTATTACAGGAGAAGGGCCTGGTTCGATTTTTCAGACAGCACAGTGGGATACTTACACGTCCAACAATATGGTAGGCCCTGAATTTGGCATGATGTTTGAGGGTAGTCAGGGAGCATGGGACTGGTATGCAGGTGGCTCGTTTACAGCTGGGTTCAACTGGCAGAATAATATTTATAAGGGTGCGAATTTGCCACAGAACCTCGGAGCGGATTATCTGCGGACCAACTTTGCTGGAGGAGGTGTGACAACGATTAACTTTTCTTCGCAAGGTGCGTCAACAAGTGGAGGAAATTCCACTTCAGTTGTCTCAGTTCCCACGAGTCCGTTAATTGTTCAAGTGTTTCCCACGGGGCAATCAGCTGCAACTAATTCGGCAGAGCATCGATTTACGTTCTCACCAATTGGTGAGTGGAGATTCGGAGGACGGTATCGGATTTCAAAAGCAATGAGCCTGAACTTTGGTTATACGGGAATGTGGCTGTCACAAATCGCCCGAGCGAGTTCAAATACAAGGTTTGTTCAGAAGGTCAAGCTCAATCCTGGCGTGGCAAGAAATCAGACAGCAACGATTGAAAATAATGTAGCAACTAATCCTGGTCAGACAGCAGTCGTAAACGCACAGGGTTTCGTCACTGGTTTCCAAGCAAATGGCGCTGCACAAGTCCCAGGGAATACATACGTCTCTCCAACGATCACTTACGGCGAGGGAGCCGGCGCTCGTGTTGTTCGTAATCCACAGGAATACTTACAGCAGGAAGCTACGATTTATACTGCACAGGCTGCTGGAGATGCCGGTAATGAGTACGTATTCACGAACGGTGTCGATTTTGGGCTTGAAATAAAGTATTAGAAGTTTCTCTTTGGTGCATGTTGCCGCATATGGCCTATCTATCTGCTGCTATCCAGTCTGCAGTGGCTCCGCGAGTTTTGGTTTCTGCGAGACGCTTGAGTAGAGGTGTCCAGAATGTCTTGTTGGACGCCGTTTGGATTTTTTCCGGCAATTCAGTGGGCAGCCCATTCTGATCAACCTGCACAAAACCAAAAAGTCCATCCATCCATGGTACTTCTCCATCAGCCAGAGGCATGCCGACAACACCTACGTCGATATAGCACTGGCGTACCTGCAGGATAGCCCCTTGTAGTTCAACAAGGGTGCCCACTGGTACAGTTCGACGGCACTCGACGCTCAGTACCCGTCGTAGCATGAGATTTGCTTCCAGACCAACACCCCGTGTAGCGGCTGCATAGGCAGCCTCAAGACCATATTTCAGGAGACTGCCGGCGTACAGTGTGCCGTAGTGGTTCGCATCTGCAGGGAGAACAAGGCGGTGTGTCGTCGTTTCATGATTTTCGGACATCCACCCGTTATAGCGAGGCATGCCAAGAAAAACATGGTCAACATAGTTGGCCGGTGATTAGTCGGACTTTTATTCTCTATCCCCGAAGGATGTCATTTGATTGCATCACTTTTGGTTTGCGGTG
>WLWE01000652.1_pt1 | contig 29226 bp, 39 predicted proteins | sample 6718301 | NCBI WGS metagenome assembly WLWE01 (sample SAMN12718691, study PRJNA515312) | sponge metagenome | isolation source: marine sponge | host: Mycale hentscheli | place: New Zealand: South Island, Marlborough, Capsize Point | collected 2003-05-01 | reverse complement strand
AAAGAGTTTATAAACTTTAAATATTGAAAAATAAGGAAAGTGTATAATTTACAACTGTATTGCTCTTTATTAACCTAGGTTGGTTATGTGCTACAAAATAAAATAACAGAATTCTCAGTTATACTGAAGGTTCCGGAATTTTAAATCTTTTAGAAGGGTTATTGGGTAACATATCCTCCCGGATATAAACTTTAACAACTTAATAGTTATTAGTGTGTATTAGGCTCAATAACCCTTTTATTTTATCTATACTAAACTACCAACCATAACTGAATAATTGCTTAGATGAAGTCTGTGAGGTTCATTTTCCATAAAAAAACCCTATTATGGCCACACAATAGGGTTTTTAAATAGATCCATGCATAGATTATATAAGTGCTTGGGCTACGTTAACCGCGGGCTACTTAATCTATATTATTATTTATGCTATAATAACTGTGTCTCCACTAAGTCTTTCTCTTTGTGGTTGTTCTGCTTGTGGGTGTAATGTTTGTTTAATATTCCATCCATGACTTTGTGCAATCCTTCTAGCCACTTCACGTTGTGGTATGTGTTTGCCTCTGTGCTTGTTATTTGTGTATCTATGTTCTGCTCTATGTCTCATTGCTGACTCCTTTTAATAATTCTCTTTCATCATATAATTCATGCTTAAATGCACCTATGGCACTTGCCTTATATTTGGCATATAAGTCTAGTTCTGCTACTGTGGGCATAGTCCATGTCTTATTTGTGTGTAGTATGCGGTCTTGTTTTTGGTATGTGCTACTCATCTCATACCAATAAAATCTGTAAGTTCTAGTTATCATCTGTGTTACCGTAATGTTTTTTGTTTGGTGATTCAACACCGTTGTTCTTTAATAGTTCAGTGTACCTATCTTGGTCCTGTTTGTTTTTACCAAATATCTTTTCCCAATTGTCTTCATACTGTTTATTGTTTGCACCTTTACGTGGTGCAGATCCTTTGCCACCATGCCATTGTTTAGTCATCATCTGTATCCTGGTATACACCGTTTATTTTTATTTTAAATTTTGGTTTAGGCTTTTTGCCCCAATCTATTTTGTCATAGTTGTCTTTGTATTGTTGGTCTGGCACACCAGTATTGAAATCACCCTTATACTTTAAGCCATTTGATTCATCCTTAATCTTCTTTAAGTAAGGAGTTTTGTTTACAATATTGTCAAAGGTATTTTTGTATTTCTTTTGTATTTCTTGTTGTTTGTTTATTTCTTTGTTGCTCATGATAACATCTTTCCTGCGTTTCTTCTGGGTGGTTTACCCGGTGTTATTTTTTGTCCTATAGGATACAATTGATGTATACAATAACTAGCGGCATCTGTAATATGATCCCAGCCCTGGCTCTTATCTGGTATTCTACTGTTCTCTTTGTAACTATGCTTTATAAAACTCTCACGCAAGTTCCTACAACGTGGATCAATAAACAAATGATGTTCTCCTGCACTATTGGTAAAACGTGCATTGGTACTGTTTATTCTGTCTATCACACTTGGATTTGTGTTGTTTACTTTTAGTTTAAAGCCTTGATTTTGTAATATAATATGGTCTGTTAATCCATTAGCACTTGTTCTACGTTGTGCACCACTGGCATCCGGATATGCAAATATAGGTTGGGTAGGATAACGTAAACGTAACTCTTGTACCATTTCAGTAGTATTTGAACTGTATATCATTATCTCATCTATGATATAAAAGTCCTCTCCCAACTGTACTCCTACTGTACATGTGCCTGGATTGATATTGAAGTCAAATCCACAATGTAGGGGTATGTAATCTGTTATAGGTTGTGGACATGCTTTTACATTCTCATCAGTAAAGCCATAGTACACAGTTTGACTCCATGTAACAAATTGTGCTTCATATTCTTGTTCAAAAGTTCTAGCATCTAGGTCTAACCTTGCTTGGGCTATCTCTTCAGGTGGTACTCTTCCGCCCTCTAATGTAGTAAATTGGAAACTTTCCCATTGTGGATCATTCTTTGCATTTACCCACAAATCCCAGAACCAGGACCTCCCTTTGGGACTTCCAATGAATAGAGCATCACCTTGTGTGTCTGATATAGTAGGACGCAACACACTAAACCATGCTTCTGGATTGATGTCAGCACACTCATCTAGAAATATTACAGAAAACTTTTCTCCCCTTATAGCATCAAAATTGTCTGCACTACGCAAGAATATTCTAGTGTTGTTTACCAGTGTGATAGTTAGTTCTGATTCATTAATGTTTTTTACCCAATTAATTGCTCTTAATCTTTCCTTTAGTTCAATCCAGAAAACCTGTTTTACCTGCCTGTACGTAGGTGCTACAATACATATACGCTGGTTAGGATTTCTGCCATACTTTGCTACTTCATTAATGGCTAACCATGATTTGCCAAAACGTCTACCACATGCCGCTACTCTAAATCTAGCAGTACTATCTGATATAGTTTGTTGTGCAGGACTTAGTTTCAAACATGTCTCCAAGTCTTGCGTATAATAATGTCTCTGACACAGCCTGGTGTTACTGAATAGTCTTTTGCAATGCCACCTAATCCGTCTGCATCACTTCTTTTTACATAACGTGCTCTTATATCAATGACATCTGCTTCTGTGAGTTTACTCATTTTGTGTTTTGAGCCCACAGTCATTGTGCCTGCTTCTTTGATTCTATCCCACACTTCTTGTTGACTGTTTAACTTCATATGTTTAGGATTGCAACACATTTTATTACCGCATGATGTGGTTATTCTCAATTTGCCAGTTATTTCTTTGCTGTATAATCCGCCACTATGTATCCATACAAAACGTGTGCATCTATGTAGTGTTCCCCCGGCGGCAAATAAACCATATCCATGTCTAGTAGGTGATAGACGCCAATTCCAACATTGATCCGGTTCCCTGATATCAACGTGGTTCCAAAACCTATCTATGTCTTTTTGTGTTATGTCTTTTATTTTTCTTTTATATTTTTTAGTCATCATATTCATCCCATGGGTGTTCTTTTATACTGCCTCCCATTGGCATCATATCCCAATACTCTGACTGCAATGTAGCACAATGTTTGAGATAGTAAAAGAAACGTTCTTCTTCACTATCAAAGCCTTTTTCCCAACCCAATATTATGTCTCTGATTTCATTCATGTCTGTGGGGATACTCATCTTGGTAGGTGCTTCCATGTTAAGTTACGGTGTATGGCTTCTATTGTAGAGGTATTTACATTTAGTATTTGGCCCAGTTTGGCTTGGGTTATTTTGTAGTGTTGTTCAATTACCCACAACACTTGAAGTTCTGTGAGTTTGGCATTGTAGTTGTCTGCACCTATATGACTTGGTGGCTTAACATATCTGCCTTTTGCTATACAATCTCTGATATTGTCTTGTACAGTACCTAACCAAAGGTGGTCTGGATTAACACATTGTCTATATGTTATATCATTGTTTTCATAGTGTTGGTCACAACTATGCAGTACTGAATATTCATTAACTTTGGCTTCACTAAATTTACCACTTATAAGTGCGGCAAATCTATGTGCTGTGATGTAACGTAAACGTCTGCTACCATCTGTATCATCATACTTGTACCACCAATTCTTGTAGCCATTGTTTTGAACGTTGCCTTTGAGGAATATACATCCGTTTGGTTGTGGTTCACAACGTGCATGAAATTTATCTATATAGTGACTTTCTATATTGTGTACATGATGATATTCACCTTTAACGCCAGGCTTTTTGCAATGCTTTATAGCCATTACAACTCTAGTTTGTTTTCTTCAGGCTTCTTAATTGCGTTTAGTTCTGATCCATAACCTATTACAACACATAGTAGTGTTACTGGTAGCATGTATATGTGGATTAGGTCTAACATGTGACCCCACGTTAAACTGATTGCAAGAAACGTGAACACGTTAAACTTGCCGGCACTTGGGGCATTTTTTGTATCTGGTAATTTCATATCTATATATCCTTAATTTTAAAAAAGTGCCTGACTGAAATGCTGACATGTGCATACGTTTCCTATACCGTTATGCGTCTAACACCAGCCAGGTCTTACCCTATGAACTTATTGTTCTTCATTGGAGTTCTCCTCCGTATCTTTGGGCTCTTCTATATTCCAAGGTAGCACTTGGCTACTGTCTTCACCAATTGGGCTCTCCTGTTGTGAGAGTATGTTCTTCCCTAACCATATAAGCATTGTTTTGTCATGCTTGTCTAATGCTAGGTCTAATTGTGCTTTACGCAAACGTTGTTTGGTTAACTCTCTGTTTTTTGTGATTATATCACGGAAGTTATCCACAAAAGTTTGCAATGGAACGTTAAAAAAGTCCGCCATTTCTTTATTGGTACAATGTATTTGTGCCAATTGTGCTACTTGTTCTTCTGGTATAACAGTCTTATTTCTACCCACTACTCTACCCACTACGGTCTTTTCACCGTACTTTTTGCCTTTGGTGGCATTTTCTGTTGAGTCTAGAGTTTTATCTTGTGAGTGCTCAGTCATTATTGCTATTCCTGTATATTCACCATATGATTTACACCATATGCTGTAAGTTGCAATACTATTTATCTATAGTTGATAAAACCGGACACTTTAGATGGTGTAGTGCCTCTTTTTATGTTGTGATTCTTGTATTTGTGGCTTTTATATGCATACCATTCACCTAATATAAATGCATGGTCTAACAAAAACTCCCTAGTTGACACATACAACTGCTGTAAGTATTCTATATCTTCTGGATCTACAGTTTGATGTTTTTCATACTGATGTGTGATACGTCTTATGTCATAATGTAAATGTTTTGGCTTATCACTGTATGTGCTAACGTGACTGTTAACATTTACGTTACAGATTAAATGGTTGGCATGTGCAATAAGTGTTACTATGTCTGTCATACATATACTTATTAAACATAGTGTTAATTGGTTTACTTACACTGATATATGCGTTGTTTGGTCAAGTCACAAGGTGTGCAATAACTTTCTACTACTGCTTGTACTAACAATAACCGTTCAAATTCTCTTCTCAAATCCCACATCATAAAGTCATGACTATTCTTATGTATTGCTGGATTATTTCCGCTAAATTTTATATTCATATTTTCTCTCTTTTCCCAGGTGTAAACATCAACTGTTTAACCACTTAACTGCGTTAAGCGGAACCTATTACTTCATTTCATTCAGTAAAGGTTAAATTAGCTCTTCAAAATTTATATCAGCTCAGTTGAAACTAATTGATATCATAATATTTATTTGCTTGATGAATGATTCTGCAGTCATAAGGAACCAACACATGGCTCCTTAAAAAAAAGCAAAAACACTTGATGATGTGTTCTTTGCCACAAGGCGTAGGTATTTTATTATACACAATATACGTTCAATGGATCTCTTACTCACTCCACACCTACTAAGGCCCTATTGCTAGGAGTATACTGCGTTCCAACTGTATACTTGTTTATGAACTATTGTGTTTACCAATGTCAACATTCATTGTATAGTAATCCGTTAAGTGTAGGGTTCTACTTTCAGACTCCATTGGGAGTGTCATACTATGTTGCGTGTGCTGTACTACCAGCCTTTTACACAGCGGAATTATTAAACCGGCCCGCTAGCCTTATGTGTTGATTGTGAGGGTTCTGTGTTAGCCATGTTGTTCTGCAACCACTTAAACAAGCCCATTAAACGTTTTTGATGTAGTTCTGTGAACACACCTTTGTTAAGGCTACGTTCAAGTCCAACAAATGCGTCTCTTTGTTTTTGTCTAAATAAATGGGTATGAGGTTTAATCACTTTAAGCATACTCATCCACTGTTCTAAGTTGTGTTGCATAATAGTATTTATGCTTATGTACAGAATATAGGTAGGATATTGAGCCAAAATAAAACCCTTGTGTATAACATAATTATCCTGGAGAATTAAAATGTACAAGGGTTTTATAAATCTATTATATAAAAATATATTTTAAATTTGGATAGTGGGCCAGTGTAACTGGGACTTTTATGCAAAACAACAAAATGGAAAAAGCCTGCTTAAGGTTATCATTTGAAGTTTAGTAAACGGAGTTTAATCTATTCACTTTTGTCACAATGTTATGAAACTATGTGAGGGGTGTAGCACTATCCTATAATCAATTTGGCTAACTAGGCCAAATTAGGAGCCCATCTTACGCAATGTCAGTAGCATAAGGTAGGATTGTATCAATGGCAACAAATATCAAAAACTGAGCTGAACGCTCTGTGATGTATTTGAATTAATACAGTAATATTTATCTGTTTTTGGGTTTTTTGGGTGTTTTGTTGGCTAGTTTAATTAGGTTAGTTTGGTTAGATTGGTATTTAACTACCTTTCCAACTCTCTTTGTGTACAATGCTGTTAAGTCTTGTGATTTAGTTGCCATCTGCTTTGTTTATTTCTCTGTTTGCCCAAGCAAGAGCTCTAGTTCCACCCCATAGTCCCATTGCTTGTATAACTTTACTGGTTTTGTTGTCTAAACCTTGCTTTTTAGCACGGTCATAGTTGCCTCTGTGTCTAGCAATAAAACTTCTCATACGTTTGAGTGTGTCTATGCTTAAATTGTCCCCATTTGCAAGTTGATTAGCTCTAGCAAGTCCTACTCTTGTACCTGCTTGTCTACTAGGTGGTAAATCAGCCCTATCTTCTAAGGCTTTTCTTGCCGCATTTCTGATATAATCAGGAGGTACTGGCATTACATTGCACCAACAATACTTGCTAATACTGTTACTAGAGTAGTAATAGTACCTGCCATTATGATCCACAGTCTGTTGTCTAATCTATCTAGTCTTTGTGTAAAGAATGTTCTGTTTTCTTTTATTTGTTCTTGTAAGTCATTCACTTTGTTCTCTAGAGCATTGTGCTCCTTAGTGTTCTCTTTTTTAAGTTGAACTAATTCTGCTTGAACTGTCTGTGCTGTTGGCTTTGGCATTTTATACTTCTACTAATACGCCATCAACAACATGGTGTGTGCCAGCATCTAACTTTGCTTTCACATCTTCTACTTGTGCAATTAGTTCATCACATTGTTCTCTTGTTAATTCACTCATCTTCAAATCCTATTTTCTTTCTTAAGTCTGTTAATTGTTGTTTGTCTTGCACTATAACACATGGTGTTGGAGTATTATTATCCTTCTCATCTGGATGACTCCAAAATGCCGCTAAGTGCAAATACTTACTTTCTATTTTTTCTACTACTGATAACAATGTGTCAATAGTAGTTCCTTCATTGTATTCTAATAACAATGCTTCATGCTTACTAGCACAAAATGAGGCTACCCAGGTTAGGTCATTACCGGGATTACCTGTTTTAACATGTAAGATTTTATCTTGCATGTAAGCCTTCTTACTCCAAGGGCAAACGTGTGCAATACTATCAAAGTATTTGCGCCAGTTTACTTCTTGCTGTATCCCTTCTTTGAACCTCTGTTCTTTTTCTTCTTCTTTTTGGTTCCTCTGTTCTTTCCCATTGGCATACCGTTCTCCTTTAATTGTTGCTGTATCCTTTACGTTACTCTTTAAATTTATTATATTGCCGCGTCATTAATCTTACGCCATGCAGTACCATTGTATATACACATTAAGTTTTCATCAGTATTGAATATCATATCACCTGATGCTGGTCCACTTAATGCATTCATTTGTGCAGTTGTTAAGTTCTGTAAACGCACACTAGAATTAAATTCTGTTCTAGCACCTGAAACTTCTATTTTGTCACTACTATTAGTGTGATCTCTTATTATTAAGTTAGCACTACTTTGTTCACTAGTGATATCCCATGATTTCTTTACAGTATTGTTTGCTTCATGTGTTGATAGTCTAAGTGTAGCATCACCTTTTGAATCATAGTTAAAGTTAGCACTACCACCAGTTTCACCTGACTTAGGTTGTATCTCTACTAATGTTCCTGCTTTGCTACTTAAGAATCCAGCACCTAAGAATTCATGATATTCATGTAGTTCATGTGCAAATCTATTTTCAACATAAGTTGTATCAGCACCTTCATCACCATAATCTCTTACTGGACGTAATGTTACTTTACCATCTGTTTTAGCGGCAATTACAGTATTACCTTCACTGCTACTTAAGAATGTTCTTGGTATTGTGCCACCGGCTATATTTGCACCATTTCTAAATGATGTTGAATATGTGCTTTGCAAATGCACGTCAGCATTTCCAACTGTGTTGTTTGCCTGTGCACCTGATCCTGGTGCTCTTACTGTTAAACTTGCTGGCGGATGGAATATATCTGCACCACTTACTACACCAGGCACAACATTATTAAATGTAAGTCTACCTATAACATCACTTGTTTTAGTTGCAACTTTGGCATCTTTACTACCACCAATAAGTTTATAGTTAAAGTTTGGTGCACCTAAGTATTGTAAATCTACAGTAGCATTGCCACTTTGTCCTAAGAACTCTGTCCATGGTGGATAACTTGTAAATCTTCCTATACTGTTATCAGTGTAGTTGTTCATCATAAACTTCATTTGTGGAGTTGTATTTGCACCACCAAAGTCTGTCTGACCATCTTGTTCTACTGTGATACCTAATGTTGTTGTTCCTGGTAAAACGTCTGTTGTTCCTACACTTAATGAGTCTGGTGTTGCGTTTGCACCAATTAACAATGCACGTTGCGTTCTAATAGCACTATCTGGATTACTGTTAATATCAATGCTGTTTCTTGTTACAACATTACCCGCATCAATTGTTGTGCCACTTATAGTATAACTTGCATAATCCAATGTGGTATTTGCAAATGTTTCTGGACCTACATACTTGCTCATCCAAGGCTCTATGCTTTGGAACGGAAGACTTGCATTTGCAGTATCTCTGCTAAATCTAAATCTTAAGTCAGCATGTGTAGAACTTGCCGCACCTGGAGCCAATACAAAGAAACTACTAGCACCATATGTTTTCAATGCATTTTGACTGAAATTAACCTGATTACCTACTATACTTGTAACGTATGTGTCTGCTGGGAAAGCCGCGGCGCTACTTGAATCTGTTAATGAGAATTGACTCCAACCTGATGTTTTTGCATTTACTCCTGCTGTTGTTTCTATAGCATTTTGTAAACTACTAGAACCAAACATACTGGTATATGCATTATTGGCACCTTCTTTTTGTGCGTATAGTCCAAAACTACCTGATAAGTCATATGCTGTTCCAAAGTTGTTACCTGCTGTTATAAACAAACCACACAAGAAACCTGGACATGATGTTGTGTTGCTAAATGCACCTAAATCTGCACTGGCTACACCATAACCTGTTGTGTCTGCATCAAAGATTCTACTTTCTGCACTACTAATTGTTTTGTCTAATTGTATACCGTTTGTTTGACCTTTAAGTTGTAAAGGTTGACCACTATCACTGCTTATGTGGTCTGTTTGTAATACTCCTGAACTAGGATTAAATGATAATTTACTTGAACTTACTTCTAATGCTTGATTACCACTAGCCGCTGGACTTAGTGTTACATAATGTGGGGCATCTGTTGAAGTATCATCTGTTATTGCTACTTGTGTGGCGTTTGTGGCATTTGTGGCATTTGTTGCTGTAGTAACACTATCAGCAGGAGCAAATGTAAACACACCTGTACCGCTATCATATGCTAAACTACCGCCACCACTAGCACTTGCTGTAGTTGTGCTTAGTAATGCTCTTACTTCTGCATCTGTTTGAGTTTCTGCTGGTGTTAATGTAAATACACCTGTACCACTATCATATGCTAAACTACCATTACCACTTGGGGTTGCTGGTGTTCCTACACTTAGTAAAGCCCTTACTTCTGCATCTGTTTGAGTATCTGCTGGAGCAAAGGTAAACACACCTGTACTGTTATCATATGCTAGTGATCCGCCGCTACTTGCCGCTGTTGTTGTAACTGTTGGATCTAAATTAAGTGTTACTGCACCTGATGTGCCGCCACCACTTAATCCAACTCCTGCTACAACACTTGAAATATCACCTGCAATACCAGTTAAGTTTGAACCATCACCGTGGAAATAGTTTGCATTTATGTTTGCACCTGTTATGTTGCCTGTTGCTGTAAGTGTGCCACCTGTTACATTGTTTAATGTTACAATATTTTGATCAGCAACTAAATTTCCTGCGGCATGAATGTTTGCACTAGCGGCTGTGTATATTTTATCAGTAGACCTAATTTGACCTGATACATCTATACTGTTAGTGCCTGCTGTGCCTCCACCAAGTGTTTTATTAGTGCCAAGTAGTGCACCATTATTTAATTGAACTTGACCACCAAAAGGTACGTCAAATAGTTGCAAGTCTTCATGTGTAACAATATCTGTAAACACAGTTTGAATAGAACCAGCACCCTGCTTGTTTATTCTTAACTTACCTCTTTGTAAAACTGTGCCTGGGTTAAGTGAGAAGTCAGTCTCATTTTGTACTTGTAATTGTATTGGACTAGTGCCAGTTGTACTACCACTAAACATTCTTATTTGTGATGTATCTACAGTAAAGCCTCTAGTTGCTCCGTTGCTAGTTACGTTTGCATCACCTAAATTATTTACTTCTATACCATTTGGGCTTAATCTTGCCGCAAAGGCAGTTGGGTTGGATAACATTCTTCCATGACCAGGAGCATACAATACTACATTAGGATATACTGTTGTTGAAGTATTTGCATGTAAATTTAAACTACCGTTTGCACCACTGTTTTCAGCAATGTTTATACTTGTATCTATGTTTGCATTGCCGGCAGTTATATTACTACCATCATATGTAAACATTTCATATTCTACTGTGCCGTCATTACTAAACTTCCATTTGTCACTGCCTTCATCCCACTTGATATAAGTGTTTGATTCTGTGCCTCTGTCAATAAAAATTTGACTGTTGGAAGTTGGTGAAGTATCAACATTACTAAATTGTAGTGTAATATTTCTATCTTCTACAAATAGGTCTACTACTGTTTCTGAATTTATATTTCCGGTAACATCTAAGTTGCCACCAACTGTAGCATTACCAGTTACCACTAAGCCTAAAGCACCTGTGCTTTTTAGACTTGCAGTTGTTGTTAAGTTAGCAGTTGCATCTAAGCCATTTGCTTCTATAAATGTTTTAACATCTGCATTTGAATCAATGCCTGTAAGTTGGCTACCATCACCTGTATAGGATACAGCATTTATGTTTGCACTTGATGTAATATCACCTGTGCTTGTTATAACGCCTTGTGAATCAATATTGCCACCAACAATGTTACCACTTACTGTTAAACTTGTTGGGCTTATTTCTGAGTCTACTACCAAACTGGCATAGTATTTTGTACCATCCCATAATATGTTTAGTATGCTGTAATTTCCTGCTGTAAGGTCTAAAGTTTTAAAGTCATTTACAAAGTCCCAATTAACCCATTCTAAAGGATGTGTTGTAGTGTCTAATATGTTATTACCTACACCATCTTGTGTGAGAATAATTGTTGCACTACCACCTGTAGCAATATTTGGGGTTGTAATTTTTGTTACATTACCAGTTAAGGTAAATGTGTGAATTGTTCCGTTTGCAACATCTACTGCAATGTTGCCACTGCTGTTGCCATGTGCAACTACAGTTTCTTGATATTTTTTAAGTGTTAAGTCATCTAGTGTTTGTTCTAAACCAATTACACCACTTGATTGATTATATGTAACAGGACTAGATGCTGATATTGAGTTTCTTACATCAGTTGTACTTGTGCCAGTATATTGTATAACACCATTAGAAGTGTTTGAACTATCATAAGTTAAATTACCAAATCCACTTAGGTTTGATACGTTTATTGCTTGTCTAACACTGGCGTTTGATACAACACTTGTTGCACTAAGTTGTACATTTACTGGACTTGAGCTTACTGTTACAACATTGCTAGTAGTGTTAACGGCAATGTTTGCTATGTTGCCTGTTACATTAATAGCCATCTTATGTTACCTCAATGCTAGTGAACAGTACAGAATTTCCTACTGCTGTAGGATCTCCTGCTACAACGTCTGCTGTATACCTCTCAATAATTGCCCATCTATGTGAGTCTGTTTGTGCAGGAGTGTCAGCCGTTGTCCATGCAAATTCCATAATGGTCATTACCACGTTTGTTCTTGCATCTGGATAAATTGAACCTAGGTATCTATCTGGTGGTATAGTAAAATTAACCAAACCTGATGCGGCATTGGTTGTGTCTACATACGTTGCTGGATCTACGGTATATTTTGTATTACCTAGATAACCTTTAACTAAGGTGTCTGTGAAGTTTGGATCTCCGGTAACTCTGTCATATGCAACGTTTGATAGCACCACTGTTGAAAAATCAACAAGGAAATTATAGGTACTTACATCAGTACCGTAATCATATACATATTTTTTTGCTTGTTTGGGTAGCATCTCAACAACTTGAACGTTGTCTGCGCCACCTATATAGTCTTTAAAACTAAGAACTCTACCGGCCATACTTCTCTCCTAAGGGAAATTCCTAACACACTGAGGTGTGTTAAGCATTTAATTTATTATGCTTGTATTTATCCGGAAATGCAGAATATAGGGCCGTTACTATGTAATAATTGTGCCTGTTATAAACTTTGTATTAGCATAAGGATAACTTAATGTTACAATACCTGCTTGTTGTTTTGTAAATGTAGGTCCTGCACTATAAGCCGCGGAGGCATCTGCACTAGTGTTGTATGGTCCATATTCACTTTGTCCTTCAACATCTGCCATATGCCATTGTGTTCCACCACCACCATAGCCTAATTGTCCTGTGACACCAGGTCCATTTTGAACAATTAAAAATTGTTGACTTGGGCCTCTGTTGTCTACGTATGCTCTGTTTGTGGTTCCACCACCTCCAGCAAATCCACTGATTGGTGATGCATTTGAATGTGAAGTATCACCATATAAAGGATTGTAATAAAAATTTAAAAAGTCATTGCTATTAGCAGTACCACTATCCCAAGCGGCTCCTTTACCACCTTGACCATTACCATATATTGTGCCGCCGTCAGTTACTTCAAAGCCATATGCATTTGTACTATTTCCACTTGGGACAATACCACCTGTTCCAAAAGCACCACCACCGCCTTCAGTAAATGCGTTTGCACCTATACTACCATGTGATGCACTAGCAAAGGTAACATATTGTAAAAAGTTACCCGGAAATGCAACATTGGCAGAACTTTCTGCTAAGTCTGATGGCATTTGTCCTGAGAATTCACCAGCACTACCACTACCACCACCTGTTGCAGGACCACCGCCACCTTTACCAAATCTAGCAGTTTTCTTTATACCACCACCATCATTTGCAAATATTGTGCTGTTTGCGGCATCATAATTTCCTGCACTACCAGTCCAGTTGTCACCAACAACCATTGTGTATTCTATGTTTGCTATATTGGCTAATTCATATTCTAACACACCCAACTCACCAGAACCTGCATTATTGTTTACTGTTTTAGATTGTGCCGCTCCAACAATTAAACCTCTATATTTAAGTCCTATTTTGTCTGAACGGAAGAAACTGCTGTCATTACTAATTTGGAAATAAGTGTTCCAAATATTTGTGTTTCCTGCATAGTTACCAGTGCTGTTTGTTATACTGATGTTAGCATTACCTGGTGTTGTAAATTTATGTATTCTATGTATGCCTGCAGGTGTTGAACCATCAACTGTGGTATCACCGCCAGTTGCTTCAATTCCCTTCATCTCATATATGTATTGAGTATCTGTATTTGCTATAACAACGTTTGAGCCTGGTCTTATAATACTTAAAGTAAAATCTCTATGCCCTGCTCCTGGTGTAGTAACAATGTTTTTGGTTATTGAGCCATTACCATCTGCATCAAGTGTAACATTACCGCTCACTAGACCGTCAGAGAAGTCACTGCCTGCAATATTTCCTTCTATGATATATCCAACTGTAGTATTAGCAAATTGACTGTCCATAGCAACACCTAATGATGTTGCGGCAATACTTATACCAGTGTTTCCAGTATAACTTAGTGTTAAGTTCATACCATCATCAACAGGAATTCCTGTACCACCTACACCGTATTGTGCGTTTTTAACAAATCCTAATTTACTGCTTCCTAAGGGCATACTACTCTCCTGCGTCTGGCAATGTTATGTTATGCTCTGCGGCATAATCATCTATATTTACTGCAACACCTTTATGAAATACAAATCTAGGTATTGGTCCATTATAATTTCCATCTTCATCATAAAATGATAATATTAATCCTGTTAAACTTGTTTCCATATCTTTCTCCTATATATCTTTATTGTGGTTGTATAGGCCAATTCATATATTGTTCAAACGTTATGTCTCTTAATGCTTGTCTATATGTTTGCCATTCTAATTTCTTTGCATCTGTTAAAGGTGAATCAACACCTTGTGTCCAATCTGTTGCACTTAACATACTATTTCTCATTACTCTATGCTTTGCGGCGTAGTCTGGTGCATCTGGAGTTCTAGTTTTTACAACATGAGGATCTACTGTTACATCAACATAATCTAAAACCATATTTGTAACTGTACCAATTTCACTTTCAGGTTTGCAAGTCATTTTAAATTTAGCATTTGCTTTACAGTTTTGTTCTGCTTGTGCATGTGTAAAATTCATCACAGAGAATATTTTTCCTGTTTCTTTACTATAAAATACATGCGGTTTTCTTTGTTTCATATCCATGCTATTACCTTAAATCTCTAAATCTATCTGCTTTTGTGGCTCTTAAAATTTCAACTTTTGTTGCCGCACCTTGTTGTTGTGCACCAACTGCCTGCATTGAACTATTTCCCATTGGTTGAGAAACTAATGTTTGAGGCACATAAGTCATTCCAGTTGGTGGAGTAACTCCTGCCGCATTATATACAGCAGTTGCGGCAGTTTGCCCTTGTGCTGTTGTTATAGGAAATTTCCAATTGTTAACCAATGATGGAGGTATAGCATTACTAAAAACATTTTCAATTACTGGACTTTCTTGCACATCCACAATAGTATTACCTGTGGGCTCATTGTTTGCTGTGGCTACTTCTTCATATGTAACACTAGCTCTTAAGCCATAATTGATTGCGGCACCGCCACCTGGCAATGTACCAAATGGTGTTATTGAATTCATATGACTAAAGTCACCCAAATCAATACCTCCTAAAGCAGTAGTTGTTGAAGGAGTATAAAAACTTCCAGATTCTCCTATTGCTGTTATATTAGCATTGTTTATAGCAATATTTGTACCACTTGCAACACTCATTGTTGCATTTGATGTTATTGTGCTAGGCTGTATAACCTCTACTACTAGAGCACCTGTAGGAACACCTGTTCCAAGTATCAAACTACCAGGCACAGCATCACCGCCTATTGTTTCATTAAATACCAATTGGTTGTTGCTGGATGCCGCCGCGGTAGTGTATCCAATACCTGTAGGTCCAGCAAATGGCATAGTTGAATAAAGATCACTGGTATCTAAATTGTAACCAATACCCATATCTTGAACTGCGGCTACGTCTGTTATACCTTTGTTATCTAAAACAACATCTGGTATTGTTGCTAAATTAATTCCAAAACCACCTGCGGCTTGACCGCCTACGTTAAAGTTATACAATGATTCTACTTCTAATTCTGGAAAATTAGGTAATATTCCTTCTGTATCTTCTGCTGGTGGATTATTTGGCAGAGGTAAAGCCACAAAGGCTCTTTGATTTGGTGCCCATGTGCCACCAAAAGGATTAGGAAATGTATTATTTGTAGTTGACTTGTATTTTGGTGTATTTGTATCACTGGTATTGATATCAATGTCAATTGTTTCTATTCCTGGCACATCTGGTACAGTAATATCCATAATAGCAACAGGTGAGGAAGGTATAATTGTTGTACCACCCAATCCACCTATTCCGCCAAAAGATATGTTAGCCCAATCAATATTGCCATAATCAATGTTACCCACAACATTACCATTACCTGAGTTAACTATATTTGCAGTACCTGTTGTAGGATCTGTGATTATAGTGTTACCTAATATTACGTTTGAATTACCATATAAAGTCCACCATCCTGGTATGTTTGGTATTCCAACTACGGAATCAGTTTGCACTACGTTATGGGTATAAACAGAATCATTGTATTCCATTAAAATAACTTTACATAGTAACATGCCATCAGGTTTTTCTATTTCTGTAGTTCTCATAACTCTAAACAATTTGTTTGTGTAACCATACAATGCACTTGTTAGTTTTACAACATCACCTACATTTACTTGTATACCTTCATATGTTGCTTCAAATTCAACCATTGTGCTTATTCTACTTTGACGTAAATCAATGTTTGCTAAGTTGTGTACACGTGGAGCATCATTAACATAATCAAATCTAGTTTGTAATTCATTTGCTGGTTCATTGTTGTTTCTTTCACCGCTAGGTGTACTCACAAGAACAGTATTTGTTTGGTCTTGTTTTATAACACTAGGATATTCTGCTTCAATACTGTTGTACAAACTGTATAGTTCTGTACCACTAATTGCAATTTTACCCACAATGTTATCATCATCAAACACAAACGCCGCTGACTTTTCTGCGGTAGTTGCCGCTCTATTAGGCACTACTGTGAACTTACCTATTTTAGGATTGTAAGTAAAGAATGTACTACAACTTTGACATAGCCTGTCTATGTTAGATTTTACATCTTGATATGTGCTCATCATTCCATCAATACGCCATCTATCATGTTGTGATGTTCCGCCTACACTATTTGTAAAGTCTACTTGTTCTGTACTGTAATCATACAAATCATCAAAACCTGCAGTTTCTAAATCACTAGTGCTTAGTCCAGCGCCGTATCTAGAATTTTTTGCGTAATCTAAAATTACGTTACTGGGTTCACTTAAACTGTTAGTTATTTCATATGTTATTGTGCCAAGTTGTGTTAAACCGTTTTCAACATCATAATCCATTTCAAATACAGCATAAACTAAGCCATCATAGTTTGTGGTTGCATTAATAGTTGATAGTAATGTTGTTGCCGCTACTTGTGTTCCACTAGCCGGGAATATTTGATTACTTGCCGCTGTGCCGCCCGCATATACCCTACAACGTATTTTGTTTGCTATGGTGGTAGTAGACGTTGCATTAGGATCTGTTTGGCTTATAACGTTAGCCTTATTAGATACACCAGTACCAAAGTTAAGTGTTGCATCATTCCTTTTAATACTTTGTACACTATATGTACCTGTATCAGTTTGTTCACTAATAACAGTTACATATATCATAGTATTGTTTTGATTTTTTATACCAGCATCAACGGCAATAGCACCTGTGTGAACTTTACCGTAAAACACAGGAATTCTGTTATCTGTGCTAGGTTGTAATTGTATTTTTACACCTGGATCTTTAGACTGTTGTATTCCTGCAGGTTTAAAAACACCACTTGCCCTTGCTGTTGCAACAGCAATACCACCTGCAAGTAAACTTGTACCAATACCTAATGCTGTTAAACTGCCTGCCGCGGCAAATACTGCACCAAATGTTAATGTGCTACTTAAACCGGCTATGATTGCACTTGCTATTGCTGTAAATACCGCCATCTATACATCTCCATAAACGTAATTTGTTTCTACTTTGTTCCAGCCTCTTTTTTCTAAATTAAAGTCTGGGCTTATTTCCATATTAGTAAGAGTAAATCCACTAATAATTTCTTCTGTTTGTAATTTTGTTCCTACTGTAACATATTCTTTGAGTAGTCTATATCCTAAACTGCTCATTCTATGTTCTGGTTCTACCCACCATGCAATCTCTTTCATAGTTTTTACATGTGGTAACCATAAATCTTCTTGTATTAGACCAATAAGCATACCTTCTATCTTATCATCTATTTCACCTACAAGTATAACCCCTTGTTTAATTATACTAACTAATAAATTTCTTATATAGTAGTCATTATACTGAGGATCTTTAAGTGGACTATAAGGTGATGAATTAGCAAAGTTAATCATTAACTCCATAATCCTATCAAAGTCTTGTATGGTTGCTTGCCTAATCATTATCTCATGATTCCTGGGATTCTGAAACCGCCACCGTAGCCGCCGCCTCCGCCGTAGCCGCCTCCGCCACCACCACCGTAAGTGTATTCTCTGCCAAAGTCAAACTGAACGTTTTGTAGTTCTGGTACTCTGTCAAATGTATTATCTCCGGGAAATAATTTTTCTCTGTCTGCAGGTGCTGTTCTTTGTCCACTAATTTTATTTTCTAATAGTGTGTTAATACTTGCACATGCAATACTAATTGTGTTAGTGCTTCTACCACTAAGTGTGTCTACATCTTCTTCAATACCAAAGTTAGTGATTATTCCTTTGAATCTTTGGAATACATTTGCACTATCTACACTATAATCATCATTAAAGAATGCTCTATTAACAATAACTTCTCCACCTTTAATTGGTGTTGTCAACACTTCATTCATATAATCTGCTTCACTAGGTATACCACTTAAACTGAGACTGATATCACCATTAGTTGTTTTGATATCTTCAGTTAAGGTACCTATTTGCAAGAAAGCCCCTAATTCTGTGTAGGCGTTTGAGTCATATGTAATGGCTTTGTATGCACTACTAAGGTAGTACACGTTTGCATCTAATGTTAGTTTGATTAACAAACAATGCTTTATGTTTATAGTTCCGTCAACAGGTGCAATAGTAGTAGTCATTATGTAATAATCTCCACTAATTCTACATCATTGTCCAAACTAAATCTATCATGGGGTAAGACCGTATAACTGGGTTTGTTAACCATTTTGACATTCCATGTTACAGCAGAACCTAACAGTAATGGTTTACCACTAACTGTATATCCTGATTGTGTTATAAATGGTCTGTGGATAGGTACTGTTATACTACTTGCATTCCATGTAACATCTGCTGTTACTTGATATGGGTATCTATAACTTGTTCCTGGCTGTATAAAGTCACCTTTCTTAAGTGCTGTACCTGAACCTGTTGCACCACTAGTGTTTACCACAATACTAAGTCCACTAGCACTTGTGATAGTTGGTGAGCCACCTAATGTGCCTTGTAGGGCAGTTAGGTAACTTAGGTTAGTATTTGTAGTACCAATGTCAATGTTTTCTTCTACAGTTATGTCTAAACTGTCTAATTCTTCAAGTGCACCTCTGTTTTCACTGTATGTATATCCTGCAGTAACACCAAAAGCAAATCTATAGGGATTTGCACTGGCTACTTCAGCAGTCTTAACTTGTCCACTTCTTGTAATTGTTTGTGCAGACACTTTTCTTTTGTCTACTGTTAAAAATGTTGCTCTATCTAAAAATGTTTGTATACTCATTATGCTGGTAACCTCCTTTGTCCTACTCTAGTAACGTTGTAAATAAACTCAGGGTCACTTGCAACTAATTGTTTGAAACTTTGTGCATCTACGGCGTTTATGTTGTAGTTTACAACTACTTCACGTTGAGAACCGCCTAATAATTTAGCAGTTGCTTTTGTGCTTGTGACGTTTGCGGGCCCGTTAATTATCTCAGGTCCAGATTCACCAGCCACCCCAAATTGTCCGGCCGGTATGTAACCACCTTTGTTTAAGAATCCTTTAAAGAAATCACCAAATGCTCCACCGGCTCCAAATAATGATAAGAACAGTTTATTGGCTTGCATTTTAATAATTTCAGTCATTAATGATTTAAACAAATCTTTAAAACTTAATTTGCCTGTTTCTACAAATGTCATAATAGAATCTGTAAAACCTTCTGTCATTGTTTTAAATATTGTTTCACCATATGCGGCAGTATCATTAACACCAGTTTCAAAGTCTTCAAATGCTCTAGCCCATCCTGCGGCAAATCCTGTTGCGGCTGGATTGTCATCATCACCACCATCTGGTGGTGTCAATATGTTTAAATCTTTTCCAAATTTGGCTTTAAACTCTTCTACTTTTGCCTGTGCGGCTTTTAAGGCAGAGCTAACTGAACCTGTTACTCCTTCTTCTGTAAAATTGCCTAATAAAGAACCAAATCCAAATAATGACTCACTTATATCTGCTAATCCTTGTTTAACGTCTTCTGCATCAAATTCAGGAAAATTAACTTTCTCTGCTAAATCAATATCTGGTAATCCAGGAATTTTGTTATATGCACTGATTAATTCATTGATGCCATCAACAGCACCATTAATCAATCCTTCTACACCTTGTACTAATTTATTAACTAGACCCATAACAAAATCAAAACTGGTTGCTATTGCTAATAAAACTAATTTACCTTTACCACCCAACATCAAGAACCCTACAATACCTAATGCTTTAAGCTCTGCTGGCAAGGAATCTAAAAATCCTACTATATTTTTAACGCCCACCATTGCAATACTGAATATAGGAGAAATAGCATCTACAATAGCGGCACCGGCTAACAATGCAGTACTAACAACACTAAATATTGAATCTGCTAATCCATCAAAGAAATCATTTAAACTATCATCACTGACTAATTTAGTTATTTCTTCTACAAAACTACCAAATCCAATTGCTAATACTTTAAAGAATCTACCAAAACCTGCTTGGAATAATGAATCATTTAAATCATCAGTTGCATCACCTAAATTGTTTAGTATCTGATTTAAGTTTTGTGCTCTGGCTAAACTAGCACCACCAAATCTTTCTTCTAATCCTTCAGTTAGTGCGGCAATAATCTGTGCGGCACCTTCTGCTGTTTTACCAACGTTGCTTATTTCTAATCTTGTAATTCCTAATTTTTCATTAAGAATATCAAATACTGGAATACCTCTATCTGCTAGTCTGTTAAGTTCTTCTAAACCCAATCCACCAGCAGTTGTTCTTGCAAGTAAGTCCATACTTGCTTGGAATGTACCTAGTTCATCTGTTGTAACACTGGCGGCATCTGCAAATGTTTGCAATAAGTCTGTTGTAGGTTCTATACCAGCGGCTTTTAACTGTACAAAATTCTTTGTTAATTGTTGTACACTAAATTGTGTTGTTTTAGCAAATGCTTTAACATCTTCAAATGCTTTTGATCCTGCTTCAACACTACCAAATACTGCATTTAATGAACTTCTTAAGTCTTCAAAACTACCACCTACTTGTCCAATTGATTGTAATCCTTTAACTGCGGCGGCTATACCACCTGCCGCGGCGGCTAATTTAAGAAAGTTGCCTGAAACATTATTTGCGGCTGTGCCTAAACCACCTAGGTTTCCCTTTAATTCTTTAAGTCCTCTATTAGCACCGCCACTATCTAGACCAACTGTAATGTTTACATCAGACATCTGTTATCTCCCTAACTCTTTTTTAATCCTACGTTTAATTTCTTTTTTTATGTAATCCTCTGTGGGCTTTGTGAATCCTGCAGGATTACCTTTACTAGTGCTCAATTGAACACCTGGTCTGTCCAAATAACTAGCATATTTGTAGTCTGCTTTAATTCTGTATGGTCCTCTTTGTCTCACATGCTCTCTAGCATATCCAGATCTTTTACTTGTATTATTTTGCATAACTGGAACTGCATCTTTTATTACTTTTTGGACAATATCATCTATACTGTCCAATTTCATCAATGCTTTTTTAAATTTAACCCTTACTGTGGCTTTGCTTGATTTACCTTTAAAGAATTTTTGAGCACTCAAACTATACTTTGTTATTAACCCGCCCATTCTAGCACTAAGCCTTAATGCGCCTGCTCTAGCAACTCTAGCCGCTCCGGCACCTGCCACAACAGTACCTCTGGCTATGCCTGCTCCTGCTCTTGCAAGTAATATTGGTATAATCTGTATTGCCATATTATCCTCTCATTGTTGTTAATGCTTCTTCTAACTGTTTAGGATCATATTGTTGACCAATATCAGCCTTAACTGTTGGATCTTTACTATTTTTCTTCTCTCTGTATTCTCTTACAGTATTAGCAACATCAAACACTAACATATCAAATGTATCTCCACGTTTTAGGATTTCACTGGGTAATAGCCCATATGTTTCCCCCATCACATGTAACATACATAATAAATTTGTATCTGGGCTATCAACAACTATGTGATGGTTTGTTACTTTCCCAGATGTGTTGTCACTTCATTGATTGCTTCCATAAGCACATCAATTGGTAATGTTACACCTTCTTTGATGATAGGTTGCCCTGCTTCATCTAGAATGAGTGATTCTATTACCCCCGCAATTTCCATGACATTATCCTGCGTAGCACTTGCCAATTTGGCAAACACGTCTAGCGGTTGTCTATCATAAAAATGGAATGTTATTGCTTCACCATATTTTTCAACAAGTTCTTTCTTGTCAATGGTTTTGCTTATTAGTGTTGGTTTTGCGGCTAAATCTTGTATCTTCATATCTTATTCCTCTAAATCTTTATTTTTTAAATAATGAATACCACTTATTACAAATGATAATCTACCTTTGACCTTTTTACAGTCATCTTCTATGCATTTGAGTTCACTTTGACTCTTTGCTAGTTCCATCTCCAGGCTCTTCAAGATGTCCTGTTGATTGTGTTCTTCCCATATCTTCATGTTGTTCTTCCTTTATATCTGTATGTTTAGTATTTATTTTGGCTACTGGTTTACCACCATAATGAGCCTCTAAATCCTTTGCTTTGACTTCTTCACCATTAACTATCAAACTCTTTTTTGAGCCTTCTATACATAGTGACTGATACAAGTTTTTAATCTTTGCATCATCAAAACATTTAATTGTTTGTTCTTTATAATTCATAATCTTCTCTTTAAAAAAGTGTAGTAGGGCTTTTACACCCTACTACTGTTTTTACATTTCTGTAGAACTTGTTACTTATTATACAGTTCCTTGAGTATAGTTACCTGTAACAAGAATATCAATTGGTGCAACCCACACTGGGGCAGTTGCAGATACAGTAGGAGCAAGAGCACTTAAAAAGCCTTCACCCTCAATGTATTTGTCACCTGTTGTTGATCCTTGCCAGTACATTCTAAAGTATACTTTAGTTTTATCATTGGTAATCTGGAAGATACCATTTGTTGATCCTGCTCCTGTAAAGAATGCAGTATCATCTAAAACCATGTTAGTACTTAAACTGTTTGTACTTGGTGTTGTAACTATTTGACTTGACAATTCATCAAGTTGTTGCCACTCAAATGTTCCTGGAGTAGCGTTAACTGTGATGTCCTGTAAAGCAGGTACTGTTAATACGTTTGCGGAATCAGCCATAGCTAATGCTGGTGTGGCAAAAGTACCACTGGCGTTGATATCCAATTTAACAAATTCTGCAGTTGTATTTACTGCTATAAAACCCATATTATTCTCCTATGTTGTTTATAATGTTATAAACGTAAAATTAAATGTATAAGTTACTGTATCTTCATCTATAACTGTGATCATATCTACGTTTCTTGATATGATTCCATCTATAGTTGTGAGCGTTACCGCTGAACGGATACCACTTAAAACATTTTGTGTATTTGCAGGTTCATTTTTGGCGTCTACCGTTACAAACACTGGTATTGTTGTTGCAGTCTGCAACACATCAACTCCATTTGCAACTTCAATCATCTCAGAAATTTCTACACTATCTTCACCTACATAGACCACTTTCATGTTCTGTAAGTAAAGAGGACTATCATTTTGTTCCCAGGGTAATTCAGTGCTCACACTAAAATTAGTATAAGCACTGATATTGGTAACAATTTGTGTCCTTAACTGGGTACGCATCTATTTGACCCTTACTATTGACTTACGTCCTCTAGTACGTCTGGTAAGTGCATATTTTACAAGTTTTTCATCATTTTCTACAGTCCCGTCACCGTCTCTGTCATACCAATCACCCATTGAGAGTAATTCATTAAACAGTTCTTGCATTCTGTTTTCATAGAAAGTAATTTTTTGTACTTCTGCACTTTCCCCGTCACTAAAGTTAGCAATTTTTGGGTACAAGTAAGAACTTAATGTGTGAAACACACACGTCTCAGTCCAGTCTGGTCTTCTCTGAAATAAATCTGGGTTTGGAGTTGGTAGTTCACTTAGTCCACTATAGCCACTGCCTACTGTACCTGCGTATACTCTCCACCAATCTGATGCTTTCACTTTTTGTATGAGTCTATCAGTGGATCTCTCCAGCATATCCTCTACAATATCTTGTGTAAGCCCTTCATTGGCTTCAAATACTCTTTGGTCAATAGTTGTGACGTCAGTGAATTCTGCAAAACTAACTACATTACCCTGTGCGTTTGTTATAAAAGCCATTATTTCTCCTGTTAGTACCTACTGTAATTAAACTACAGTTACTGTTGCTAAATTCTGTGTCCTCATAAACATACAACCAACTGCTGAACCTAACAAACTTGTAAGAAGTGCTTGGTTACCCAAATCACTTAGTGAAGGTATTGATGCACCTACGTTGTTTAATTCTTTGATTAGTGTATATTCTGTGGCGCTTCCAATAAATGCCGCATACATAGAGCCGTCCATTGCTGGTACGTTAACTGCTCTTAGGTTTGAGACTGCTTGTTGGAATTCATCTAGACTAGTTACATGTGTTGAACTTGCAATTGAACTGTTAGATGATACAATACCAAATCTAGCGGCTTCTAATGCCTTAAATCCAGCTCTTACTGTAGCTCTAAAGTTGTGAGTATCAAAGTCATTGTCATAGAAGGCATTAACTGTAGGATTTCTTCTAACCCCGTATGCTAAGGAATCTGGCCCCATTACAATATTCTTCTCTAATACTGTGCCTGCTATACCTGTTTGACCGTAGTCTGTGGCACCTGAAGCGGCGGCTTCTGCAAAGCCATCTGTATCAATTGCTTGAGCAATACCACCGGCTAGTCTTGCAACTACCTGGTTTCTTACTAGACTTTCAGAACCGTCTTCAATTGCTTCTTGTGAAATATCTGTCCATGATGCTTTCTTGCTCATAGTTAGATCAACTGATGTTGGTGCTAAGTCATTTTGTGCGGCTGTTACTGCTTTAATTGAAGCACCGTCTGCCACTGTTTGACCATTAGTATATGCATTGACTAATGGAATTTTAATTGTGTTACCGCTGGAATCTCCAGAGATATCATAAAAGTTCCTTAAAAAACTGGCATTTGGTAGTAAAACTTGGTCCTCATAATAAGGTACAAGTGATCCCACAATGTCAGAATATAAAGCACTTACGTTTGCTGATACTGTCATTTTTTTCTCCTGAAATTGACATGTTTACAAAGTGTAAACGTTATTTGTTTTTATTCATATGGTCAAGTACTGCTTTATGCGTTACCTGTGCCATACTTAGTGATGGATTAGCATTTCTGTAGGCTACCCATGCACTTCTGTATTTGTTATCACTTTTAAGTCTACCGTCATCTACACTTTTACGTGTGGACTTTTCTACTGATTGACTGTTATCAGTGTTAACTGCATCAATACCTTTTTTGGCAAATTGTAAACCAATTGATTTACCTATACTTTCAACAGCAGTTTTGTAATCAGGAGTGTCACCATCTGTAGTGAGGAAGTTGTCTCCGTCTTTAATCACAAAAGTTTCATCTTGTATCTGCATCATACCTCTAGCCTTCATTAAATCAATGACTGCCGCTTTTTGCTCACTTTGCCATTCCGTTGGCATTGCGTTTTGCAAATTGCTCATATGATCCTTCAACACCAATTCAGTTTTTAATGAAGTAACAGTATTTTGAAGTTCTTCTAAACTCTGTTCCTTTTTCTTAACTGCGTCTCTCAAACTTTGCACATCCAATGAAGGTTGTTCTTGGTCTGGTGAAACACTTCTAAGTTCACTAATAACTGTTTTGACTTGATCAAAACTGTCTACGTCTAATTCATTAAGCACACTTTTTTCAACTTGTGCTTTGGCATTAGCCGCTATTTTGTTTGTTTCATCTCTAGAGTAAACTCTAATTCCGTCTACAAACGTTTTGCCGTCCTTAACTTCAACTTTAGGGGCAGTTGCCTCTTTGGTTTCAGTTGTGGTACTAACACTTTCAGTATTTTCAGTTACTGTTTCTGGATTGTCTATTTCAGGACTATCAACTGTGGTTTGATCACTCATCATGTCTCCTTTTTATCCCTCAGAGTGTGGGTATATTTGTTTTATAAACTGTTTTCTGAATAACTGCCACTCAACAACTGCTGAATGCGTTTTTTCAATCCTTCTTGTATATTTGCATCATCATCTGATACATCTAATTCTTTATTTAAGGCGTCTACCGCTAACTCATACTCTAAGTGGTTAGCAAAAGGCATATATGTAACTAAACCATCTTCTCTGGTGTGTTCATGATATCCTGTTCCGCCTAATTCAGTTGCTCTTGCTTCTGCTTCAGCAACTGTTTGGTAATCTTCTACTCTGTACAAGCCTTCTGATCCAAAACGTGTATTGAATTGGTCATATAAGGCTAATACGTTGTTAATTTCTTCTATTTCATAATTTAAAGCACGTTTGCCATACTGTCTGTTATAACTTACTGCAAAGTCTTCTGGCATATTCATGTTCATCCAGTCAAACCACATAGTCCATATGTTGTATTCTGCGTTTTCCAGTGCTACTGCTTTACGTCTTACAAATGCTTCTAGTTTGCTGTCATATTGTTCAATTTGCACACCGCTTCTTGATGCTTTAATAAGGTCATCACTGCGGATCATTGCAACTTGATTCATTTTTTCTATCTTTTGGTCAATCAGTTTGCTTATTTGGTCTACACCTTGCATTTCTGGTGCTACAAACTCATACACATAGTTAGGTGTGCCACCTACACTACTTGGAACTCTAAGAACAGTTCCTGGTTCAGCACCTACTTTACCGTCATTTAGTTCTGATGTGTTCTCATCCACTAAATTAACAGGGTGTGATCCATATGTTACAGCACTATACAGTTCACCAAAGTCTCCGTATATGCTTCTTTGTATTTGAGCAATGTCAAATGTTGGTGTATGTCCTACACCATTGTATATTTTAGTACCTTGATAAACTGGCTGACAAGGAATGTAGCCTAATTCATTTGGAGTAACAGTTTTAACATAACCGTCACCTTCTATAATATCTAAATCAGTTTCAATTGTAATATCAGTATATTCTTCATCTTTGTACATATAGATAGTTTCAATTGTTTCTGGTGTGAAGTATCTCATAACTGTGGTATTATCATCTTCACTGAGTTGAATTAACAGTTTTCTTAGGATTAAATTACCAGCACCATCATAGCCATATTCCCAATTAACAACATCAATTGGTGTGTGCATTTTGAATAATGGGTAATCTGATTCTGTATACTTAACACAACTAACCCACATAACACCAAAGATTGATGTCATTAAGTCTAGTTGGCTAAAAAATTCATTAATGGAATTTCCCTCTCCATCAGAATTGTTAACAAACTTGTCCATTTCTGGAGTGTCTATTAACTGTCTTGTAGGCATGCTGTTAAACAACATTGCGTTCCATTCTGAGCAGTAAAGTCTTACATAAGGGAACATAGGTGTATTACTAAGTTTTTCACCATAGAAAGTGCCACTGTAGTCTACGCCTCTGTCAGCGTCTGCATATGATGATGCATTTACTATACTAGCTCTATGTTTAGCACTAGTGTAGCCACCTTCATCTATGTCATATGTATTGATTGTTTCTGAAGTAGTTTCTATATCTGTTTGGTATGCTCTAAGATATCTACCTTCTCTGTATTCAACGCCACCCACGTAACTTCTGTATGCCAGATTCCAATCATTGTAATAACGTTGGTAGAGGGGGTGTACGCCACTTAAAAACTCTTCAAGAGTCATAGGTTGAGCCATTTAAAACTCCTGTAATAAAATTTTATTGTACATTCTAATTAGACTTATATTTATCACAATGTTTCAAAATTGCCCGTTTTCTAGCCTAAAAACTGTATATATAGATAAATACTATTATGCAAATGACAATAATGTCTATGTATAAGTGTTGCATAACCTGGTGGCAAACAGGTAGCTCAAAACATTTATATATTTAGAATATAGGAAAAATTATGTTACAAGATATACAAAAATACCAAGCAGTAAAAGCCATAGATTTACCAGACTTATTCAATGCTGGCTTTACTGAAGCACATGCTAAAGAAATACGCAATATATTGGATGTTGCATTGGATTGGACAAACAACAATGACAGTGACACACCATGGAACATTGAAGGTAAACACAACAAAGAATTTGGTAATGCATGTAGACATGCTAGTACTATGGCACAATGGGCTATGATACAAATTATCAAACAAATCAAAAAAGATTACATAACAGAAGGTTATGCCAATCATCAAACAGACATAAAAAGCATAAACACAAAAATGTTAAATGAACTGTTGCATGACACAATGGAGTCAGTTGCAGTATGTTTTGCAGATGATAAAAACTACACACTAGAATTTAATGAAATCATGAATGAGAGTGCCGCTAAACGCAAAAAGTTTAAACCACATCAAACATGGCAAATAGGCAGTGAGTTCTGTGAAGCAATGGGTGTTAAACATGTTAACCCAGCAAAGGAGAACATGATAAGATGAAACTACTACACAAAACCACAGTAACAAACAAACTTGGCACAGATTTGCCAGCAGTAACATTGGAATACACAGATAATCCAGAAGTTAACAAACGTGTTGATGAGATATACAATAACATACTGCAAAAGTATGGTTATGACACAACTATAGAAACAGAAATAGCACAACACAAAATAGATCCTACATATGGTTTAGAAGTTGTGTATGATATTGAACACAATTTATACTATCATGTTAAAGAACAGTTTATGTATAACTATGGTGGTTTGCAAAAGCCTAAGCCAGATGCTATGGACAAATGGCTAGAAGAAATCAAAGAGAAACAGGGTGTAAATGATGATAAAAAAGAATTTACCAATTTGTACAATGCTAGAGTTGAATTGTACACAAACATAGTTGTAATGTTTCAAGAATTTGGTGGTATACCTACCGTATCCACTAATTAATAGTATCAGAGATTATAAACTTTCTGATCCTTCTTTAAAGAGAGCCAGGATTTAGGTCTTGGCTTTTTTTTGGGTATAAGTAATAGTGGCTTGTCCTAACAAACCTACTCTGATTATAGAGACTAAAAGACTACAATGACTTATAAGGACCATTGTAGTTTTTTTTTGGGCAAAATAAGGTTGACATACACCCAATAATCCAGTATAATAACTATACGTTTCAGGTGCATGAAGGTTTCTTATTGATTAAAATAAA